>OLPD01000001.1_pt1 | contig 330592 bp, 299 predicted proteins | sample 1672111 | NCBI WGS metagenome assembly OLPD01 (sample SAMEA3136646, study PRJEB25190) | human gut metagenome
GCACCTTGAAGGAAATCGAATTTGACGATAGGCTTGCCACCCCGGAGGAACAGGAAATCCTGTCCCGCTATGTGGGCTGGGGCGGCTTGCCGCAGGCGTTCGACGAGAACAACGAACAGTGGGCGGACGAATTTGCCGAGCTGTACGGACTGCTTTCCCCGGAGGAATATGAAGCGGCCAAAGCGACCACCTTAAACGCCCATTACACTTCTCCCACCGTCATCAAGGCTATCTATCAGGCGGTGGAAAACATGGGCTTCCGCACCGGCAACGTGTTAGAGCCATCCTGCGGGATCGGCAATTTTTTCGGGCTGGTGCCGGAGAGCATGAAAGACAGCACGCTGTTCGGCGTAGAACTGGATTCCATCACCGGGCGGATTGCCCAGCAGCTTTACCAACAGAACAGTATCGCGGTGCAAGGCTTCGAGGATACCGAACTGCCGGACAGCTTTTTCGACCTTGCCATCGGCAATGTCCCGTTCGGCAGCTATTCTCTCCACGACAAGCGGTATGACAAGCACCGTTTCCTGATTCACGATTACTTTTTCGGTGCGACTCGTTCCTAAGTGAAAAGCTTAGGTGCAAATTGGAAAGCGAGGTGAAACAGTATATTTGCAAACTAACAATTCGATTGGTGGAACGATGGGGTAACGCCCAGAAACGCCATCCTTGATACTCCGACTGGCTCTGCTCAAAAGGCAGATGTTCAGAAGCTCGGTGAAGTCGGCAGAGAGTTACCGTCTTACAGTTGTGAAAACAACTGTAACGAAAGCTGTCCAGAGGTGGATGGTGTAGCCTATATGCCGGAGGTCTACAAAATATCTATGGTGAGAATGACTATAAAAAGTCTGACGAATCCTCGAATGTAAGGGTCTATAAGTAGGCTGTATAGAAATGTGCAGTTATCCAGAGGGATAGTATGTGGGGTAAAGTAAAAATCGAAGATATGAAATACCTTATGCCGTTACAGGCGGTATCAAGCATACAGGTTCAGAGAGGACACCTACGGGTATATGTATAGATAGAATTGTTGGAACGAGGAAAGCAGAAAAGCTAACCAAAGGTTAGTTAACGCAGGAAATAATAACTGCGTGAGTTTTCTGTGAGAGCGATGGCACGACCGTTGATGTTCCTGTAATGGGAACGGAGGAACAGCCATTAGCCGTTTATGATTTTCAAATAATAACAAAGTAAACATTCACAGCTTCGAGTATGACAAAGAAAATCAAATCCGAAAGGAGGAGATGCCTGTGACAACTACGAAGCAGAAAAAGAACTCAAAAATACGCCATTTGGAGTATTATGACTTGCAAAATACGCTTGACACATTGTACGCAGATAGCGGGCGTGGGAAGATTTTCAATAATCTCATGCCACTCATTGAGAGCGAAGAAAACATTCGCCTTGCTTATCGAAACATAAAACGCAATTCTGGAAGCAATACAAGCGGAATAGACAGGCTAACGATTAAGGATATTGAAAAGATTCCCGAAACAAAGTTTGTTGAAATTGTGAGAAAGAAACTCCAATGGTATAAACCCAAAGCAGTAAGAAGAGTTGAAATTCCAAAACCGAACGGAAAGTTAAGACCGCTCGGTATCCCTGCGATATGGGATAGGATAGTCCAACAATGTATTTTACAAATCCTTGAACCTATCTGTGAAGCTAAATTCAGCGACAGAAGCAATGGATTTCGACCGAACAGGTCAGCAGAGCACGCTATTGCACAAGCATATGCGTTTATGCAAAAGTCCCATATGCACTTTGTTGTGGACATTGATATTAAAGGATTCTTCGATAATGTCAACCACAGCAAGTTGATAAAGCAGATGTGGAACATAGGAATACAGGACAAAAAGTTGCTATGTGTGATTAAGGAGATGCTAAAAGCTCCGATTGTTTTGCCAAACGGCGACACAATTTACCCCCAGAAAGGAACGCCGCAAGGCGGAATCCTATCGCCTCTACTGTCCAACATTGTTCTTAATGAACTGGACTGGTGGATAATAAGCCAGTGGGAGAAACAACCTGCCCATAATGTTCGTGACCATATCACGAAAACAGGAGCAATCCACAGAGGGCGAGCTTATGACGCATTTCGTAAATCGGGATTAAAAGAGATGCACATGGTAAGATACGCTGACGATTTTAAGATATTTTGCGCTACCCGAGAAGATGCCGACAGAGCATATCATGCAACGAAGGCATGGCTTCAGGAGCGGTTGAAGCTGGAAATCAGTGAAGAAAAATCTAAAATCGTCAATCTGAAAAAAGGCTATTCGGAATTTCTTGGGTTTAAGCTCACTCTTATGAAAAAAGGGGCGTCCTATGTTGTCAAATCGCATATATGCGACAAAGCAAAGCGCCGAGAAACGGACAAACTGAAAGGTCAAATCAAAAAGATAGCACATCCCAAAAACGATGAGGAACGAGCTACTCTTATCAACGAATACAATTCTATGATTATGGGTATGCATAACTATTTTCAGATTGCAACCTGTGTGAGTTCGGATTTCGCAGATATGGGGCGAGAAGTTGATGTTGTGAAACTAAGCCAATTAAAGCGAAAGGCACTTTCCGCAAAAGGAGATTACAAAGGATTTTCGTTCATTGAAAAGAAATACGGAAAAAGCAAACAAATCCGATTCTATAGCGGCAAACCTTTGATACCCGTTGCTTACGTTAAGCACAAAAATCCAATGTGGAAGAAAAAATCGGTATGCAAATACACGCCAGAGGGCAGACGAGAAATCCATAAAAATCTTGGCATGGATACCAGAACAATGCTTTTCCTTATGAGAACAAAGGAAGTAGGTCGAAGTGTTGAGTATATGGATAACCGAATTTCTCTCTATGTGGCACAGTACGGAAAATGTGCAATTACAGGGAAAATACTGGAATTACACGAAATTCATTGTCACCACAAAAAGCCTGTCAGTCAAGGTGGAAACGACAGATACGAAAACTTGACTATTTTACACAAGGATATACACCGATTGCTACACGCAACAAAAGAAGAAACAATCAAGGCTTACCTCTCACAACTACAGCTCACCTACAAACAAAAGGCAAAGCTAAACAAGCTACGCCAACTGGCAAATATGCAAGCCATCTAATATTAAAACGAGTTTCTTTACTGCTCGAAAATTGCAAGTTTACTTTAGTTAACACCGAATCATAAACGGTGGAACGCCGTGTGCGGTGAAAGTCGCACGCACGGTGTGGAGCGGGGGAAAATCCGAAGATAACTTCAAAGGATTACCTATCGCTATCCCGCACACTGGATAAGGTGCGCCCGGGCGGGCTTATAGCGTTCGTCACCTCCAAGGGGACGATGGATAAGCAAAATCCCAATGTCCGCAAATATATTGCAGAGCGCGCCGAGCTGATCGGCGCAATCCGTTTACCCAACAACGCCTTTTACGCCAACGCCGGTACACAGGTAACGACAGACATTATCTTCCTGCAAAAGCGTGAAAAATTGATCGACGTGAGTATGCCGGAAGCGGATTCCGGTTTGGAATGGCTGCACCTCGGGCAGACGGAAAACGGAGTGCCAATCAACCAGTATTTTATCGACCACCCGGAGATGGTGCTGGGCGAAATGGCGTTTGACGACATGATGTATGGCAACGCCAAGGAAACCACCTGCAAGCCCTTTGAGGGCGAAAGCCTTTCGGATTTGCTGGCGGAGGCTGTGCAGAATCTCCATGCCGAATACGCCGACTACGAAATCGAGGAACTGGAGGGCGAGGAAGAGGATAAATCCATCCCCGCCGACCCGAACGTCCGTAATTTCAGCTTTACGCTGGTGGACGGGGCGATCTATTACCGGGAAAACAGCCGGATGTTCCCTGTGGAGCAGTCCCTTACCGGCCAGAGCCGCGTAAAAGGCATGATCGCCATCCGCGATTGTGTGCGGCGGCTGATTGAATACCAGACGGAAAGCGCGCCGGACGAAATTGTAGAACGGGAACAGCGGGAACTGAACCGCCTGTACGACAGCTTTACCGCAAAATACGGGCTGCTGAATAGCCGCGCCAACACCACCGCCTTTTCCCCGGACAGCAGCTTTCCTATCCTGTGTTCCCTCGAAGTGCTGGACGAAAACGGGAATCTGGAACACAAGGCCGCCATGTTCAGCAAGCGCACGATCAAGCCATATATCGCAGTCAGCCGGGTAGACACCGCCTCCGAAGCCCTTGCGGTTTCCATCGGGGAAAAAGCCTGCGTGGATTTGGGTTTTATGGCAAGCCTTATGGGTGGCGGGAGCGACAGAATTGAGCAGATCAAGCGCGACCTTGCCGGAGTGATTTTCAAAGACCCGGAATCCGGCGACGACCCCCTTACGGGCTGGCAGACCGCCGACGAATACCTCTCCGGCCGGGTGCGGGAAAAGCTGAAAACCGCCAGACGCGCGGCGGAGCACGACCCCGCCTATGCGGTCAATGTAGAGTCGCTGGAAAAGGTACAGCCCAAGGATTTGACTGCTGGTGAAATCGGCGTGCGGCTGGGTACGACGTGGATTCCCGAAGATGTGATTGAAGATTTTACCTTTGAGCTTTTGGGAACGCCTTGGCATTGCCAACGCCGCATCCATATCCGCTATTCCAAGGTCACCGGCGAATGGAATGTTTCGGAAAAGAGCATTGACCGCAGCAATATCCGCGCCTACAACACTTATGGCACGGGGCGGATCAACGCCTATAAGATTATCGAGGACACCCTGAATTTGCGGGACGTGCGGATTTTCGATACCGTGCAGGACGCGGACGGTCATGAGCAGCGCGTCCTGAATAAAAAGGAAACCGCTATTGCGCAGGACAAACAAGACCTGATTAAGCAGAAGTTTCAGGAGTGGATTTGGGCGGAGCCAAGCCGCCGCGATAGGCTGTGCCGGATTTACAACGAAAAGTTTAATTCCATCCGGCCCCGCGAATATGACGGGAGCCATATCGTATTCGCCGGTATGAACCCCGAAAAGAAGCTGCGCCCTCATCAGCGCAATGCAGTAGCCCGGGCAATTTATGGCGGCAACGCCCTGTTCGGCCATGTAGTAGGGGCTGGCAAGACTTACGAGATGATCGCCACCGCAATGGAGGCAAAGCGGCTTGGCCTGTCCAACAAATCCCTGTTTGTGGTGCCGAATAACATCATTGGGGATTTCGCTTCGGATTTTCTGGAGCTGTACCCCTCCGCTAATATTCTGATGGCGACAAAGAAGGATTTTGAAAAGCAGAACCGCAAGAAGTTCTGCGCCAGAATCGCCACCGGGGATTATGACGGAATCATCATCGGCCACAGCCAGTTTGAAAAAATCCCTCTCTCCACCGAGCGCCAGCAGGCCATGCTGAAGAAGCAGATCGCGGAGGTCGTGGCGGGGATTGCGGCGGCAAAAAGGCAGGAAGGCTCCCGGTTCACCGTCAAGCAGATGGAGAAATCCAAGAAAAGCCTTGAAGCCAAGCTGAAAAAGCTGAACGATCAAAGCCGCAAGGACGACGTGGTGACGTTTGAGGAACTGGGCGTTGACCGCCTGTTCATCGACGAGGCGGATATGTTCAAGAACCTCTACCTCTACACCAAAATGCGGAATGTGGGCGGTATATCGCAGACGGAGGCGTTAAAAGCCTCCGATTTGTATATGAAGTGCCGCTATCTGGACGAACTCACCAGCAACAAGGGCGTGGTTTTTGCCACGGGTACGCCGGTTTCCAACTCGATGGCCGAGATGTACACCATGCAGCGGTATTTGCAGTACGACACGCTGGAACGCTTGGAGCTTACCCATTTTGATTCGTGGGCGGCGCAGTTCGGGGAAACCGTCACGTCGATGGAACTCAAGCCGGAAGGCAAGGGCTTCCAGCAGAAAACCCGGTTTGCCAATTTCTATAACCTTCCGGAATTGATGGCGATTTTCAAGGAAGTGGCGGATATTCAGACCGCCGATATGCTCAACCTCCCTGTGCCGAAAGCCAACTATGAAACCGTCGTCTGCAAGCCCAGCGAAATGCAGAAGGAAATGGTTTCCTCCCTTGCCGAACGCGCCGACGCGGTGCGAAGCGGCGCAGTTGACCCCTCCGTGGACAATATGCTGCTCATTACCAACGACGGGCGCAAGCTGGCGCTGGATCAGCGGCTGCTCAACCCCATGCTCCCGGATTTTGAGGGCAGTAAAGTCAACGTCTGCGCGGGCAATATCTACCGGATATGGGAGGACACCAAGGAACAGCGTTTGACGCAGCTTGTGTTCTGCGACCTTTCCACGCCGAAAAACGACGGGACATTCAGCGTTTACAACGATTTACGGGATAAGCTGATTGCCCGTGGGATTCCCGCCGAAGAAATCGCCTTTGTCCATGACGCGAACAATGAAGCGCAGAAAAAGGAATTGTTCGCCAAAGTGCGCAGGGGCAAAATCCGTGTGCTGTTCGGTTCCACGCCGCGAATGGGCGCAGGGACAAATGTACAGGATAGGCTGATTGCTTTGCATGATTTGGACTGCCCGTGGCGGCCCCGCGACTTGGAGCAGCGAAGCGGACGGATTATCCGGCAGGGCAACCAAAACCCCGAAGTGCAGATTTACCGCTATGTTACGGAAGGGACGTTCGACAGCTATCTCTATCAGATGGTGGAGAACAAGCAACGGTTTATTTCACAGGTGTTTACCTCCAAATCCCCCGCCCGTGTCATGCAGGAGATCGACGACGCGGTGCTGTCCTACAACGAGATCAAGGCGCTGGCCACCGGCAACCCCATGATTATCGAACACGCCAATTTGGAAACCGAAGTGAACAAGCTGAAAATGCTCAATGCCAGCCATTTGAGCCAGAGATACGAACTGGAAGATAAAATCCTCAAGTATTACCCGCAGGAGATCAGCCGGTTAAACGAGCGTATTTCCGGTTACACCGCCGATATTGCGCGGCGGGAGGAAAACACACCGGCCAAAAAAGAAGATTTCCCGCCCATGCAGATTCACGGGACAGTCTACACCGAAAAGGCCGAAGCTGGCAAGGCGCTGATCGAAGCCTGCAAACAGCTGACCAATTCCGATCCGGTTTCCATCGGTTCTTACCGGGGCTTTGAAATGCAGCTTTTCTATGAGGCGTTTTCCAAGGAATACCGCGTGGCTTTGAAAGGGGCGCTTACCCATACCGCCTCCCTTGGCACGGACATTCATGGGAACATTACCCGTCTGGACAATGCGCTGAACGGGCTGGAAACCCGTTTGCAGGAGCACCGGGACAGGCTGGAAAACACCACCGCCCAAATGGAGGCTGCCAAAGCAGACGCGGCAAAGCCTTTCCAACGGGAACAGGAGCTTCAGGAAAAATCCAAGCGTTTGGCCGAACTCACGAAACTCTTGAAAATGGACGAGAAAGACCGGGAACTGCTGGACAGCGCCCCGGATGAGGGCGACGAGCAGCCCGAACGGAAGGTTGTGGGATTGGAACGGTGACAGGCATAAAAGCAGGGGCAAGCCTTAAAGACTTGCCCCTGCCGCCTGTTTCCTTATTCTGTTTTCCCGCTTACCGCTTGGCGCAGCTTGGAATCCCGCCGCAGGGAATCCTTTAACGAGGAAACCATATCCTTTACAATGCGGATTTCATATTCGTCGCAATCCTCCAGCAAAGCGGCTATATCCTTTTCAAATGGCGCTTTCGCCATTATAATATTATCACAGAGTAAATCATCGCCTGTAACGGATAAAGCGTTGGCGATACTGATAATGGTACTCAAACTCACACGGGTAGTCCCGGTTTCAATGTTACTCAGGTGCGTTGGAGAAATCCCTATGCGTTCGGCCAGACGCTCCTGCGTCAGATCGGCTTTAATCCGGGCGATTTTAATCCGTTTCCCGATGGCCTTATAATCCAGTTCCATACCGCACCTCCTATTCCCTGAATTATTCACACATCCTATTGTAACCACGGGTGCGGCATATTATAATAATCTATATCCGTATTATACGGTTATAGACCAAACGCAAACGAAAATCGCACATTTGATATTGTTTTGGAGAGTGGGTATAGTATCATTAAAACTTGATGTACGAGGTGATCTTCAATGGACAGCAACTATATGCCCTTGCCGGAACGCATTTCCAAGCAGTTCAGCGAGGTTGATAGCGACATTGTTATGGATTTATGGAAAAACAGCCCTCCCTATAAGGCTTTGAAACAACAAATGGAAGAAATGAAAAAGCAAAATCCCTTTATTATGCAACTGCTGGAAGGGAAAGGTGCGGTTAACCTTACCGGCGAGGAACATGAAATACTCACAGCCTTTTTCCGCCTGTATATGAAGGCAGATAATATGGAACGGGAACACATCTATTTTCGAGGGCATACGGACGGATTTGCCTATCTGCAAAGGATCGGCGCTCTGAAAAACGAATAACTCTCTTGGCGGCGTGGAAAATCCCATGCCGCCTTTCACATATCTATGCCTTTTTGTTCCGTCGTAAAAAATCGAAACCATAAGAAAGTTTTTACGGATTACAAGTAAAAACTATTGATATTTCAGAAGTTTTTAGATATACTATTCGTAAGGAGCAAGGAGGCGAACGCTATGATTATAAGGCCGCACTATATGGATACACTGAAAACCTACCGGGATGTTCCGCTGGTGAAGATACTGGCGGGAATCCGGCGCTGCGGAAAATCCACGATTTTGGATATGCTGCGGGATGATCTGCTGAAAAGCGGGATTGCCGCAGACCACATTATCAGTATGCGCTATACGTCGGAGGACTTTGACGACGGTATGACCGACAAGGATATGTATCACGGTATCAAGGAGCAAATGACCGGAGATGGGCGCTACTATCTGCTGCTGGACGAAGTACAGGAAATTACCGGCTGGGAAAAAGCGGTCAACAGCCTGCTGGAAAACGCCGACACCGATATTTATGTGACCGGCTCCAATTCCAAGCTGATGTCCAGCGAAATCTCCACCTATTTGACGGGACGGTATATCTCTATCCCAGTCTATACCCTGTCCTTTGCTGAATATCTGGATTTCAAAAAACCGGATTCCCGTTCTCCCAAGGAGCTACTAAACGAATACCTGCGGCTGGGCGGTTTCCCCATTGTGGCGCTGGGCAGCTTTGACGAACGCTCCGCCTATCAGATTGTGGAGGGCATTTATAACTCCGTCATCACCAACGATATTACCAAGCGGCACAATATCATGAACTTTGATTTGTTCAACCGCGTTGTCAAATATATCGTGGAAAATGTGGGTAAGACCTTTTCGGCCAACGCCATTGCCAAGTTTCTCAAAAACGAGGGGCGTTCCCTGTCCGTGGAGGCGGTTTACAACTATCTGAACTGGCTGGAAAAGGCGTTTGTGATCTATCGCTGCCAACGGTATGACTTACAGGGAAAATCCGTGCTGAAAACGCAGGAAAAGTTTTATCTGGCGGACGCTTCTCTGAAATACTGTATCATGGGCTTCAATCCAAAGTCGATTGCCGCCATGCTGGAGAATATCGTGTATTTTGAACTGCGGCGGCGGGGCTATGAGGTCTACATTGGAAAGAATGAAACGAAAGAGATTGACTTCGTGGCGGTGCGGCGCGATGAGCGCATCTACGTTCAGGTATGCCGCAGGCTGCCGGAGGAATCCGACCGGGAGGTCGCCAATCTCCTTGAAATCAAAGACCACTACCCCAAATATGTGGTAACGCTGGATGAACTGGCCGCAGGAAACATCAATGGCGTGAAAATCGTGCATTTAGCAGATTTCTTGCTGAGTAATGAATACTAAATAACGAATTACGACGTGAAAGGAGCAGATAGACTATGTCCATTATAAATCAAGTTCCAGATGGAAAAGATCCCTTTTCTGTGTGTCTTATATCTACTGATTGTACGACTACAAGCGGCATAGCGCATAGAGTTTTAGAGGACAATGGACATAGTGATATTCTGCTTCAGTATATGGAAAATGCTTTACAAAGGCATCATATTAGTCCAGAGGCATTACAACGCCATATGGATTTGATTGCATCATTAAAAATAGAAAATCTTCCAATTCCTCGGTCCCCTTACCCACAGACTTCAAAAACTCAGAAAGGAAATTTTGCGGAAGTTTTCTTGGCGGAATATTTGGTTTCTACAACCGATATGGAGCTTCCCATATATAGGCTGAGATATAATACTAATCCAGATCAGTCTATGAAAGGCGATGATGTCCTATTATTTGATTTGGATTCAGATCCTGTACGTATTATTGTTGGTGAATCAAAATTTAGAGGTACACCAGATAAGCAGTCTGTAATCGATATTGTTGATGGGCTTGTACGATCAAATAAGGCTGGGTTACCAATCTCTCTTATGTTTGTTGCTGAAAGATTGTTCCAAGAAAACAAACCTGAACTTGGCCGAAAAGTTCAAAACTGTGCCGTACTGTTTGCGGCTAATAAACTACATATTGACTATGTTGGATTTCTCATGAGCAATCAAAATGCAAAAAATCATGTAAACAGACATACTACAGATAATCTTCACAATTTGTTGATGATTTCGCTGGGAATACAAAGCCCTGAAACTATAGTGAAGAAAGCTTTTGAAGGATTGGAGAGTAGATTATGAGTATTCCAGCAGATTATATTTCCGATCTACTAAATGAATTGTCACAAGGTCGCCTGGGAAATCTTATTACGCAAGCAGACGCGAGAAGAATTCTTCAAGAAGTAAAAGAAATTCCAGAAAACTATCCGGATTTCGATCCATTGCTTACAGAAAAAGCAACGCACATCGCGTATGTGTTGCTCTCTTGTGGTTGTTCCTTGATGGAAGAATCAAACAGCAATTTTACCACCACAGAAAGTTTATCAATATTAGAAAGGGCTGGTAAGTTATTATCGGATGTTTATAAGTACAATGATGATGAATTCGATAGTAAAGACTACAATTTGCTGATTTCTGGGATGGCATTATATGCTGCTAAACAATATTCGCGTGCCTTTATTGTGCTGAATAAAGTGAATCTTGATTTTATTGTTGGACAAATGGTTATTCAATTTATAAAAAAAGATTTTAATTCTTTGTTGCAAAATGTGAGCCAAGTTTTCTTTGAGCTACCCAGTGAGCTATCTGACATACAAAGCTTAGATGAGTGGGTTATTTCTCACGAAATTGCACGAATCTTCTTAATGGTTGTTGATTTTATCCAAACAGGAAATCAAAGTAATTTTGTTTCAATAAACAGTATATTTGATAAGTTGTTATCGATTGCTACTGAAAGTAAATTAATATCCTATTGGTTAATAGTAAGACTGTTAAAAATCATTCTTTCGACTTTCCAAGAGGCTTCTCTTTGGACAATTTTGCCGCCTTTGCTGCCTGTTCAACATATAGCTGAGAATTACATTCGGCTGCTCAGTGGATTCAAGCCTGCCATTACGGAGCTATGGCCATCGCAAACAACGGCCATTCCGCTTGCGGTTGGAGAAAATAACGGAGGTGTTATTAATCTTCGCACAAGCGGTGGAAAAACAAGAGTTGCAGAGATTGCTATTCTAAACACCTTGTCTAAGCACATTATGTCAAAAACTTTATATCTCGCCCCGTTTAGGTCATTAGCTTTTGAAATCGAACAAAGCCTTAGTAAAACATTTGCTCCTCTTGGAATTACTGTTTCTCAGCTTTATGGAGGTTCTACTGCAAATGTAACAGACTTTGAGCTTATCAAGCAATCTCAAGTTATCGTTGCAACGCCTGAAAAGGCAAAAGCTCTTATCCGATGTGGTTCAGAGCTTGAGTCCGAACTCAAGCTGATTGTTATTGATGAGGGACATCTTTTAGGTGCAGAAGATAGGTATATAAAAAATGAAATTTTCCTTACACATATAAATGAATTTGCCTCTCGAAATCAAATAAAAATGTTGCTGTTGTCTGCTGTTTTACCTAACGCAAATGAGTTGGCTGATTGGGTTGCTGCGGATACCAGCTTAGTCGCAAAGTCAGAGTGGAAACCTGCATTAGAGAGGTTAGGGCTATTATTGTGGGATGGAAATCGTGTTAGGCTGGAGTGGGAAAGCGAAGGAAAACCATTTAATCCTAACTTTGTTCAAAAAGCACCTTTAGGGTTTGGAAAAAGAAGAAATATGTTCCCCAATAATAAAAAAGAAGCTATTGCTGCGACAGCGGTTCGTCTGGCAAAAACGGGAACGGTTATGATTTATTCTGCGCGGGCGAGTTCGATTGAGGGATTAGCTCAAAGTGTACTTTTAGCATTGGGGGAACACCCAGAGGATTTTTTATGGGATTGTTCTCTTTGGAATGTATTTGAAAGTGTTTGCAAAGAAGAACTTAGCGGGGATGATATTATTTTGATTGCTGCCAGAAAAGGAGTAATTTGCCATAATAATCGTTTGCCCACGCTCGTCCGTATTGCTATGGAAAGGTTGATGCGTTCAAAATCACCACTTATTATTATTGCTTCATCTACATTGGGGCAAGGTGTAAATGTAGGAATTTCTTCAATCATAGTTTCAACGCCCTATTATGACCAAAACTATATTAGCAATCGGGATTTTTGGAATATTTGCGGTCGTGCAGGACGCGCCTTTTCAGATGTAGAAGGTAAAATCTTATATGCGATTGATACCACAGAAGATGCTTGGAAGGTCAGCAAAAACCGTAATCTTGCACGAAATTATTTTGATAACCGGCAAATGGAAAGAGTCCAAAGTGGTTTGCTTATAGCTCTAAAGGCTATTTATGAAAATGCTAAGATTACCAATACAGATTTCAATTTGCTTGTTGAAGCTATTGCCAATGATTCCATTTATTCAGATCTCAATGAACCATTTGCAAAATGGTTAAATAAAGTTTTTGATTTTTTGGATGATGAGCTTCTTGCAATGCACGAGAATTTTAGTTTGGATGAAAACGATGTAACATGGGTTGATGAGGTCTTTAGAAAATCATTAGCAATCATTCAAGCTGAATCATCGCGTGAAAATGAATATATAAGTTTATTACAAGCACGCACAAAAGCTCTCCTAAAAAAAGTACCGGATAAAAGTTCAAGGCAAAAGATAATTGCTTCTGGAATTCCGCTTTCTGTATCACAGAAGATGTTGGATAGTGTTGAAGACTTTAGAACACTTGCTTTATCCTTTACATCGCAATCAACCGCTGATGAGCAGATAGATCAAATCAATAATATTGTTCGAGAAATTGAAATATGGAGCAACTTAAATGCAGAACATTTGATAGAGAATATGCCAGAGCAGGACAGCCTTGATCACATACGCCGTGATTGGATTAGTGGTGTACCACTTTCCGAAATAATAAAAAATGAGCCGATGGCAGAAAAAATATCAAAAGATTACTATGGGTTCACATTACCGTGGATTATCCATGGTATTTCTCAATTGTTTGATTCGGTACTGGAAGAAACAATTGTCCAAACATATTCTTCAATTGCCATGTTTGTTGAATTGGGCCTGCCTAACCTTACAAGCTCAAATATATATATGGCAGGAGTCCGTTCGAGAAGCGCCGCTTTAGAACTTGCATCAATTGATATTTTTACGGGAAAAAGTGTGTCTGAGATTAAACAAATTTTTACCGACATTCAAGTGTCAGATAAAAACATTTCAAATACAGCACAAGTATGGATTGACCTTTTCTCAAATACAGCGCAATCGCAATCGCCCAAACGAATATCTTTCCCGACTTTCACATGGAATAGAGATGATTTGCCGGATAAATTGTATTTGAGAGAGCAAGAAAACCAATATTACTTATTTTCAAGTGATGGATATTTTTGTGAGAAAGTTGAATCCACAAAAGACTTACCTTTTTCTAAAATTGCTAATATTATAGGCTTATATTTTGAGCGTCGTGGTCGAACTTGGCATTTACAATCTTATAATCCACGTATTATTATAGAATAGGTAATTTACTGTATAGCCGAGAGGTTTTCATTTAGAAAGCCCCTCGGCTTTTTACATATCAGTGGTTAAGCCTCCTTTACATAGTCGGTTGCCCTATATGGGCGGCTACTTTATGGCTATGTAAAGGGGGCTTTCTTTTTTATGCCTTTTTACGATCCTGATGTGGTTGCAGAAGCTAAAAAGCTGGATTTATTGACCTATTTGCAGAACTATGAGCCGCAGGAACTTGTCCATGTATCCGGCAATGTTTACTGCACCAAAACCCATGACAGCTTACGGATTTCCAACGGGAAATGGTGCTGGTTTTCGCAGGGAATCGGCGGCAAGTCGGCGCTGGATTATCTCATCAAAGTGAATGGATATTCTTTCCTTGAAGCAATGGAACGAATCGTAGGACAGGCGGCGGCAAAGCCGCCTGTTGTTGTTTCCAGCGAGGTTAAGGAAAAGCCCAAGACGCTGCTGTTGCCGGAAAAATACCGCTACGCGGAATATGCAGCTTCTTATTTGGAAAAGCGCGGCATTTCACCGGAGCTGATTTCCTTTTGTATTTCTACCGGGCGGATGTATGAGAGCAATCCCTATCATAATGTGGTTTTCGTAGGCTTCGACAAACAGGGCAAGGCGCGGTTTGCCTGCCAGCGCGGGATTTACGACACCCGCTTTCATGGCGACGTCAATGGCAGCGACAAGCACTACTCGTTTGCCTTGCCAGTAAATCCCCAAAACAGCACGGTACACCTGTTTGAATCTGCGATTGATCTGCTCTCCTATGCAACTTTGTGTAAGTTGGATGGTGGCGACTGGCGGCAGCATAATCTCCTCTCTTTAGCTGGTGTGTACCAGCCGAAAAAAGTGATTGAGGAAAGCAAGCTGCCCGCAGCCCTTACCCAGTATTTGGAGGACTATCCGCACATCAAAACTGTTGCCCTCCACCTCGACAACGACGGCCCCGGCAGGCTGGCAGCAAAGGCGATTCAAACCATTTTGCCAAAGGAGTATGAGGTGAAAAACCGCCCTCCGCCGTGGGGAAAAGACGTAAACGACTATCTTTGCCACCGACTGGGGATTCCCATTCAGAAGCCCAAGGAAAGGACGAAAGAACGATGAAAGAATACGACGTTACGATTACCGAGACGCTGAAAATGACTGTCACCGTGGAAGCCGAAAGCCAAATGGAGGCCGAGCAGATGGTTTCCGATAACTGACGCAATCAGGAATATATCCTTGACGCAGATAACTTTACCGGTGTGGATTTCAAGGCAAAGCGGCACACCCGCAGCCGCGATCAGGAACGCTGATTACTTTTTGCCGGTAAGGGATTCCCCGCAGGGGAATGGAATGGATATTACCAGCAAGCATCGTCCTTTGGGGACAAAGGACAGCTTGTCAGGGGAGCACCCCCTGAAACCCCGCATGAAAGGATGGATTTTGTATGCACGAACTGCTGTTTTTCCTTATTGGCTTCCTGCTCGGCGGGCTGCTTGGAATCACCGTGATGTGCCTTGTTCAAATCAACCGCGTCCGAAAGGAGGAGCGCCATGAATCACAGGAATATTGAAATCAAGGTGCGGCTTAACCGCAAGGAAGCCGAAGCCTTAAACAAGAAAGTCAAGAAAAGCCGGATTTCCCGCGAAGCGTATCTGCGCCACCTTATCAATGGAGTCGTCCCGCAGGACGCGCCCCCGCCCGAATATTTTGACTTTATGCGGGAGCTGCACCGGGTCGGCAACAACCTGAACCAGATCGCGCAGAAAGCCCATGTGCTGAATGTGATCGACGCGCCGCGCTACGACGCGGCTGTGCGCCAATTTGAAAAAGTCGTCCGCGATATTACGGAGGCGGTTATTTTGCCCCGGCAGATGGTGTAGGCGGCAATGGCTACCACGTCGATTTGGCGGGTGCATGGCTGGCTTGGCAAGCTCGTTGTGTATGTAGAAAATCCCGATAAGACGGAAAACCCCGCCTTTTATGAAAAGCCGGATATGACGGAACGGGAAACGCAGGGACTTTCCGACGTGATCGAATACGCGGTACAGCAGGAAAAGACGGAGAAAGCCGAAACGGACGACGAGGGTGCGGAAATCATGCAGCGGTTTGTTTCCGGCGTAAACTGCACCCCCATGACAGCCCGCGACGAGATGATCGCGGTCAAAAAGCGTTTCGGCAAGGAGGGCGGCGTGGTGGCCTACCACGGGTATCAATCCTTTGCCCCCGGAGAGGCTACGCCGGAAATAGCGCACGAGATCGGGCTGCGGCTGGCAAAAAAGCTGTGGGGTGAAAAATATCAGGTGCTGGTAGCCACGCATTTGGACAGAGAAAACCATCTGCACAACCACTTTGTCCTGAATACCGTTTCTTTTGTTGACGGGATCAAGTTTTACCGCAGCGAAAAGGATTACTATGATATGCAGAAAGAATCCGACAGGCTTTGCCGGGAATATGGGCTGTCCGTCATTGAAAACCCGCAGCGCGGAAAATCCAAGCATTACGGGGAATGGCGGGCGGAACAGGAAGGCCGCCCCACATGGCGCGGCCTGATAAAAAGCGACGTAGATACTGCCATCCGGCGCTCTATGACGGAGAGGCAGTTTTTTCATGCCCTAAAGGAAATGGGGTATGAAATCAAGACCGGCAAGGATATTTCGGTGCGGCCGCAGGGTAAGGAACGCTTTTTCCGGCTTGCCCGCAATTTGGGCGAGGGCTATACCATCGAGGGAATCCGCAGACGGATTTTAGCGCAAACACGCCCCGAACGCCCTGCGCCAAGGCCGGAGGGAAAACGCTACCGGCTGAAAGGCAGCTTGGCCAAGACGAAAAAAGCCACCGGCTTCCGCGCCCTGTATTTCCACTACTGCTACCTGCTGGGGATTTTCCCAAAGCGCAAGCCCCCGCAGCACCGGCAGCTTCCGTTCTCCTACCGGGAAGATTTGATACGGGCAAAGGAGCTTTCCGACGAGGTGCGGCTGCTGGCAAAGCACCACATTGATACAGCCGAGCAGCTTTCGGCCTTTCAATCCGGTGTGGAGAGCCGAATACAGGAAGCGGTGAGCAGCCGCAAGGCGCTTTACCGCAAGCTGCGTACCAAGCCGGTCATGCAGGATGAAGAAAAACAGGCCGAGATCAAAGCGGAAATATCCGCATTGTCCGGGCAGTTGAAGGAATTGCGGCGGGAGGTCAGGCTGTGCGAGGACATCGCAGTGCGCTCCCAAGCAATCCGGGATAAGATGAAAGCCGCCCGGGAAGAAGAAAAATCCAAAGGAAAGGAGCGAGAGCAAGATGTACAATTCAGGCGACGCAGCGGAACAAATCGTGCGAATGAGCCTTGAGGGTGCTGAAGTTGCCTTAAAGATTACCGGATCAGCGGCAAAGAATATTGCCGCTGCCCTGTACACGGTTTTGAAAGACCAGAAGAAAACCAAGGGCAAAGCGCGCATTGAAACCATGCTGCGCCAACAGCGCCCTATGACGATTTACACGGTCAAAAAGGAAGATTGTCCTGAATTTGCGCGGCAGGCCAAAAGCTACGGGATTCTGTACGCCCCCATTCCCATTAAAAAGGGCGACGATACCATCGACATTCTGGTATTCGAGGACGACGCAGGACGCGCAAACCGGATTGTTGAGAAATTCAAGCTGGTTGCGGAAAACACCGCCTCCATCAAGAGTGAGATCGAAAAATCCAGAGAATCGCGCGGCAGCGAGCAGGCCCCGCCCGAGCAGTCTGCCCCGCAAAAGAGCGAGGAAGATAAGCTGGTGGACGAAATGCTGGAAAAACCCGCGCAAAAAGAAAAGGGCCAGCCGGAAAATCCGGCGGCGGAGAAAGCGGATTCTTTTTCCAAAGCGGCGGAAAAATCCCCTCCGTCCGCGCCTACCTCCGAGAACAGCAGCAGGCACGCAGAGGGTACTTCTAACCCGCCGAAAAAATCCGTCCGGGAGGAACTGCGGGAGATTCAGGCGGCGAGGAAGCAGGAAGCGGAGCTGCCCCATGAAGAAAAAACCGCCCCGGCAAAAAAGGCCGCGCAGAAAACCACCACCCATAAACAGCCGCCCAAAAAGCGGAAATCCAAATCGAAGGAGAGGTAATACACGATGAATGATTTTGACGATATTCTGGAGCAGCCCGCCGAGCAGGAATCCCCGGCGCAGGAGAAGCCCCAAAGGAAGCTGGAATGGTGGCAGATCAAGGAACAAAGGCAGCGCAAGGAAGCCTATTCCACGCTGGACAGAATTTTCCATGAGTTTTCAGAGGGTAAGGGCGACGTGCAGGGCTATCTCGACACCCACGGGCGCTTTGACCGCTATTCCGCACGCAACGCCCTGCTGATCCATGACAAATGCCCCGGCGCTACGCAGCTTGGGAACTACAAATACTGGGAGAATCTGGACGCGGAAATCCTGAAAACCGAGAAAAACAATCCCATTATCATTCTGGAACCGGGAAACACCTACCGGCGTAAGGACGGGTCAACGGGACAGAATTACTACGCCAAGGAGGTTTACGACATTTCGCAGACCACCGCGCAGGGGCAGGAACAGCCCAAGGTCGCTTTGGACGAGCGCCTTTTGCTGAAAGCACTGATCTACAAATCCCCCGCCGCCATCCATGTGGTCGAGCAGCTTCCCGATGGGCGGCGCGGCGCGCTGTACCAGCCGGAACAGAACTCTATTTTTGTGGAAAAGGGCATGGACGCCGCCGACATTTTCCGGTGCGTATCGCAGGAACTTGCAAAGGCGCAGCTTATGATGGTCAACCCGGAACAGACCCCTGCGGAATGCGGCAACAAAGCCTTCTGCGTGTCGTATATGCTGTGCAAAAAATATGGGATTGATACCCGTGACAGCTACGATTGCAGCAAGCTGGGCGGCATTTTTGCCGGGAAAGAGGTTGACGTTATCAAGGCGGCTCTGCGCGATATGGAAAATGCGATGGACTCGATCAATTCCCGTATGGCCAAGGTGCTGTATCAGGGAAAGGACAAAAGCCGGAGCAGCCGCACCGACCATGAACGGTAAGGAGTGTGTGAAATGGAAAGACAGGAAAAAGTCGTTTTAACCCTTGACCCATACGAGCATGGGATTATGATCCGCGCTTTGAACGAGCTGCGGAATGATTTGCTGGAGGATAAGCGCGACCCCGGCCCTGTGGAGGACGTGCTGTTAAAAACTATTGAAGCCCCGCCAAAGAAAGGAAAGCGGCGCGATGAAGCCAGATGAAAGAAGCGGCGGTATTTGGGCGTGGGCTTTCGGCCTGATTCCCGTTGTATGGCTTGCCCTGCTGGTAGCGCCCGCCGTATCGGGCGGGATTCCGGCGATTATCGAGTATTTCCCCGCGGCGATGAGCGCCCCGTTTCATATTGAGTGGTGTGAGGACAGTGTAAAAACTGCCCTCCTTTTTATTGCCGCCTATGGAATCGGGGTCGGGATTTATCTCTCTACCCGCCGCAACTACCGCAGGGGCGAAGAACATGGCTCGGCAAAATGGGGCGATCCCCGGGCTGTGAACAAGAAATACAGTGACAAAGACCAATTCCAAAACCGCATTTTCACCCAGCACGTCCGCATGGGGCTGGACGGAAGAAAGCACCGCAGGACGCTCAATACCCTCGTATGTGGCGGCAGCGGCGCGGGAAAAAGCCGGTTCTATGGCAAAGTGAACCTATGCCAAGCGAATACCTCCTACTTCGTGCTCGACTGTAAGGGGGAACTGCTCCGCGACTGCGGCGGTTTGCTGGAACGGATGGGCTACGAGATCAAGGTGGTCGATCTCCTGAACATGGAGAAAAGCCATTGCTACAACCCTTTCGCCTATCTTCAGAGCGACAACGACGTGCAAAAAATGGTGACGAATCTCTTTAAGGCGACCACACCCAAGGGGAGCCAATCCAACGACCCGTTTTGGGATACTGCGGCTTCCATGCTGCTGCTTTCACTGGTATTTTACCTGTACTACGAAGCGCCGGAGGACGAGAAAAACTTTCCGATGGTGATAGAAATGCTGCGGGCGGGCGAAGTACGGGAGGACGACGACAGCTACCAATCGCCGCTTGACGAACTGTTTGAGCGCCTTGAAATGCGAAACCCCGATCACATTGCGGTGAAGTATTACAAGGACTACCGTTCCGGCAGCGCCAAAACCCTGAAATCCATTCAGATCACCTTGGCCTCCCGGCTGGAAAAGTTCAACCTCTCGTCGGTGGCGGCGCTTACCGCTACCGATGAACTGGACTTATCCTCCCTCGGTGAACGGAAAGTAGCTTTGTTTGCTTTGATTCCCGACAATGACAGCAGCTTCAATTTTCTGGTGAGCCTTCTCTACGCCAGCACCTTTCAGCAGCTTTTCTATTCGGCTGACCGGAAGCATGGCGGCAGTTTGCCGGTGGCGGTGCATTTTCTCATGGACGAGTTTGCCAACGTCAGCTTGCCGGACGATTTCGACAAGCTGCTGGCCACCATGCGGAGCCGGAACATTTCGGTTTCCATTATCATTCAGAACATCGCTCAGCTAAAGGCACTGTATGAAAAGCAATGGGAATCCATTATGGGCAACTGCGATGAATTTCTCTATCTTGGAGGGAATGAAACGTCCACCCATAAGCTGATCTCCGAAAGTTATCTTGGGAAATCCACCCTTTGGCTGGACACCTATGGCAAGAGCACCGGGCATTCCGGCAGCTATTCCACTAACAACCAGCTTACAGGCCGTGAACTGATGACGCCGGACGAGGTGCGTATGCTGGATAACCGCTACGCGCTTCTTTTTATTCGCGGCGAACGTCCTTTGATCGACGAAAAATACGACCTGCTAAAGCACCCTTATGTGAAATATACCACGGACGGGAAAGGAAAGCCCTACCAACACGGGGGAACCGAAAATGCGGTTGCCTCTCTTTCCATGGCAGGGGGAAATCTCCCGCAGGATTCACAGGAACCGTTTTCAACAACCGACCTTGCAATCCTCTCCGACGAGGATATTGCAGCGATTTTCCACATCAAAAAGGAGGACGAGCAACATGAAACTTTGGAATAAGAAGAACGACAAGGAAACCCGCAGACTGCCGATGGGCAGAAAAAGCAAACGCGCTTTTGCCGCTTATGCGGCGGTGGTGCTGATGGCCTGCTGCTTTACCACCACCGCCTTTGCAGCCAGCGACCCCCTCACCGTCGTCAACAACCTTTCCGATTTTATTTTTGGACTGATCCGCGCCATCGGCCTTATCCTGCTCGGCTTCGGCATTGTGCAGATCGGCCTTTCGCTGAAAAGCCATGACCCGAGCCAGCGCGCCAATGGTTTCCTCACCTTGGCCGGCGGCGTCATCATTACGTTTGCAAAAGAGATTTTGACCCTTATCACGGGCTGATTCGATATGGCAGTTTGGGGGCAGGCCGGTTGCGGCCTGTTCCTGATTCTGCCCGAAAGGAGGTATTGATTTGAGTGATAACTGGGTCGTACAAAACTTGGAAAACGCCCTCAACACATGGAATGAAAAATTAGCGGAAATCTGGCAGCTTATTACCCAATCCCCGCAGCAATTCAAAGGCGGGACGATATGGTCGGTGATCGTGAATATCCACGGTGCGGTACAGGCCATCGGCCTTGCGCTTTTAGTGCTGTTCTTTGTCGTAGGCGTTGTGAAAACGTGCGGGAGCTTTGCGGAATTGAAAAAGCCGGAACACGCTCTGAAATTATTTATCCGCTTCGCGCTTGCCAAAGGCGTTGTCACCTATGGCTTGCAGCTTATGATGGCGCTGTTTGAAATCGTGCAGGGGCTTGTCAGCACCATAATGAATGCGGCGGGCTTCGGCTCGGCGCAGCAAACCGTCTTGCCGCAGGAAATCATTGACGCCATCGAAAGCTGCGGCTTCTTTGAATCCATCCCCCTGTGGGCGGTGACGCTGATTGGCGGCTTATTCATTACGGTTTTGTCTTTTATCATGATTATGACCGTGTACGGGCGTTTTTTCAAATTATTTCTTTATACCGCTATCGCCCCCGTCCCTCTCTCCGCTTTTGCGGGGGAACCATCACAGAACGTTGGCAAAAGTTTTATCAAGTCCTATGCGGCGGTTTGCTTGGAGGGTGCGATTATCGTGCTTGCCTGCATCATCTTTTCCCTGTTCGCCGCTTCTCCACCGGCAGTTGACCCCAACGCGGCGGCGGTGACGCAGGTTTGGTCGTATGTGGGCGAACTGGTCTTTAATATGTTAATCCTCGTTGGCAGCGTAAAAATGGCCGACAGGATTGTACGCGAAATGATGGGCTTATAAAGGAGGGCGCTGCATGGACGACATTCTGAACAAGCCGCTTGCGGAGATTACGGAAGACCCGTTTTTCCGTGCGGATAATTTTGAAAACCAGCCTTGGTATGACGATTTCCAAATGTATCTGCACATCGGCGTCTGCCAGCCGAAGCCGGAACACGCGCTTCAGGTGCAGAAAGCGTTGAAAATCATGGGCTATCCCACCCACACCGCCGAGCATGACGGGAAACTGTATCTTGCCCCCGGCGAGATCGGCAACCGGCAGCAGAAAAAGAAACACGACAGGGAGCGTTGAAGTGATGGGGCCGAATACAAGAATCTATGGCCGGTTTACCGGCTATACCGTAAAAGACTGCGCCTGTGAATACTGCCTTTATTATGGCGGCAAGCGCAGGGGCTGTATGGTAGAATCCTGCTGCTGCCTAAAAGAACGCTTGCAGGCGTTGACGCGGAAATACCGAGTAAAGGAGGAAACCTCTATTGGAAGTCAAAATCAACCGTGAAATCCGCAACTATACCGAATCCATGTTTTTCGGTTTGAGTATGCGGCAGTTTATCTTTTCTGTTCTGGCCTGCGGCGTAGCTGTGGGCCTTTATTTTATCCTGCGCCCGTATTTCGGGATAGAAACCCTTTCGTGGATGTGTATTCTCGGCGCTGCCCCCTTTGCGGTGCTGGGCTTCATCACCTACCACGGAATGACCGCCGAACAATTTATCTGGGCGTGGCTGCGCTCTGAAATCATCGAGCCGAAAGAAATCCGGTTTGAATCCTCAAACCTGTACTACGAAGCCCTGAAAGATACCATTGAAAGCCGCGAAAAGGGCGGCGCACCGGCAGGGCGCAGCAGGAAAAAGCGCAAGGGTGCGAAAAAGGAGGCAAAGCATGATTAAAACCCTGAAAAACCTTTTGAAACAGGATAAGGAACGATACACCGTCCCCCGGAAAGTACAAGACGTGATCCCCGTCCGCCGAATCTGGAAGGACGGTATTTTTATGACTGGCGGAAAGTTTGCCAAGACGTATAAGTTTACCGACATCAATTACCTTGTCGCCAGCCGCGAGGATAAGGAGAGTATGTTTTTAACCTATTCCGAACTGCTCAACAGCCTTGACTCCGGCGCGACCACCAAAATCACCATCAACAACCGGCGCTTGAATAAAGCAAACTTTGAGCAGTCTATCCTTATGCCCCTGCGCGGCGACTTCCGGGACGAATACCGCAGGGAATACAACCAAATGCTGCTGGACAAAGCCACCGGCGCGAACGGGATTGTGCAGGAAAAATACCTCACCATATCGGTAGTGAAAAAGGATATTGAGGAAGCCCGGGCATATTTTGCCCGTGTGGGAGCCGATCTCATTTCCCATTTCTCCGCCCTCGGTTCCAAATGCACCGAGCTGGACGCGGAGGAAAAGCTGCGCGTCCTCCACGATTTCTACCGGCAGGGCGAGGAAGCGGCTTTTCATTTTGACCCGCAGGACATGATGAAAAAGGGGCATGATTTCCGCGACTATATCTGCCCGGACTCCATTGAGAAAAACAGTGATTATCTGAAGCTGGGCGAAAAGTTTTGCCGGGTGCTGTTCCTTAAAGATTATGCTTCGTATATTAAGGACAGCATGGTGACGGAACTGACGGATTTTAACCGCAATATGATGTTGTCGATTGACGTGGTTCCCGTCCCCACCGATGAAGCGGTGCGGGAGGTCGAGAACAGGTTGTTGGGCGTGGAAACGAACATTACCAACTGGCAGCGCCGCCAGAACGCCAACAATAACTTTTCGGCGGTAATCCCTTACGACATGGAATTGCAGAGAAAAGAATCCAAGGAGTTTTTAGACGACCTCACCACCCGCGACCAGCGCATGATGTTCGGCTTGATTACAATGGTGCTTTGCGCCGACAGCAAGGAGCAGCTTGACAGCGACACGGAGGCGGTGCTTTCGGTTGCCCGCAAGCATATGTGCCAACTTGCCACCCTCAAGTTCCAGCAGCTTGACGGGCTGAATACCGTGCTCCCCATCGGCGCGCGGAAAATCAATGCGTTCCGCACCCTCACTACCGAATCCCTTGCGGTATTTATTCCGTTCAAGGTGCAGGAAATCCGGGACAGTGGCGGGATTTATTACGGGGAGAACGCCATTTCCCACAACCTTATCATGTGCAACAAGGCGAATCTCCTGAACCAGTCGGCCTTTTTGCTTGGTGTTCCCGGATCGGGAAAATCATTTTGTGCGAAAGAGCTTATCACCTTTTTAATCCTGAACACCGACGATGATATTTTGATCTGCGATCCGGAGGGCGAATTTGCCCCGCTTGTACAGGCGCTGGGCAGTGATATTTCCACCATTATCCGTATGGCGGCGGGCGGAAAAGACCGGCTGAACGCCATGTATATGGTAGACGGATATGGCGAAAACAACCCCATTGTGGAGAAGTCGCAGTTTGTCATGTCGCTGGTGGAGCAGATTGATAAAAACGGTGTGGGGCCGCAGCAGAAATCCATCATTGACCGCTGCACCGCGCTGGTATATCAGGAGGCGCAGCAGAAAGGCACGGTTGCGACTCTGTGCGATCTGCGGGATAAGATTCTGGAACAGCCGGAGGATAAGGCAAAGGAAATCGCCCTTTCGCTGGAACTGTTCACCAAAGGTTCTCTTGACATCTTCGGCCATGAGAGCACCGTGGATTTGGATAAGCGGATTGTGGTATTCGACATCCGCAGCCTCGGCGCGCAGCTAAAGCCCACTGGCCTGTTGGTTATCACCGATACGATTCTCAACCGTGTTACCCTCAACTGGAAAAAGGGCAAGCGCACCCACGTTTTTATTGATGAATTCCATGTGGTGTTTGAGAACGAGCAAAGCGGCATTTTCTTCAATTCCGCATGGCGGCAGTTTAGAAAGCGCGGCGCATATCCAACCGCAATCACGCAGAATGTGGAGTACCTTTTGGATTCGGTGCAGGCCAGCACCATGCTTTCCAATTCGGAGTTTGTGGTCATGCTCAATCAGGCAGCGTCCGACCGTGCGAAGCTGGCAAAGCTGCTGAATATTTCCGACGAACAGATGAGCTACGTTACCAATGCGGACGCGGGCTGCGGCCTTATCAAGTATGGCAGCGCCCTTGTCCCCTTTATCAACCGATTCCCCAAGAACACGAAATTATATCAGCTTATGACGACTAAGCCCGGCGAGGGTGTATTTGGAGGTGCTGTAAATGGAAACGCAATCCATTAGTTTGAACGTCCACCCGCAAATCCTTGATTTGTATGAGGTGTTGGAGAAAAACGGGCTGCACAAGCAGAAAGAGGACGTGCAATCCCTTGTGGGATATATCGAGAGCATGGAATACAACCTGTCTGTGATGATGAACGAGATTCAGGAAATGCACGCGGAGGTAAATCTTCTGCATGACAAGGGAATCCGCGCCAAGTGTGCCAAAATCGTTACCAAAGCGGAGGATAAAATCCTACAGGTCGGGACAATGGTTTCCGTGGCCAAGGGCAAGGTGGTGGAATCCGCTGGGGCGGCGGTGAAAGCCTTTAAGGAAAAAGGCAAATCGGCGCTGGTACAGGCTGTGGAGAGTATGCGGATTCCCGCCGCCCTTTCCAAAATCAAAAGCGGCTTTTCTCATGCGGCGCAGTCTATGCGCCAGTACGCCGGGCAGATTGACGTGATCCGCGGGGAACTTCACGAAGTGGGCGGCCACATGAAAAACGCCGGACGCGCCTTTTTGGGCAGACCGGCGAAGCAAAACGGGATTCTGGAAGCAAATAAAGGCGTGCTTGCCAAGCTGCGGGGCGTTCTTGAATCCTGCGGCACTGCGTTTTCCAAAATGGCGCGCGGTGCGGATAAGCTGATGGAAAAGGCGCAGCGCGGCAAGGAGCCGGAGGAGCAGAAACAATCGGTCAAATCCGAACTGCGCCAGCTTAAAACCGAACATTCTGAAAAAGCCAAAGTGCCCGTTTCCAAGGAACAGGCGCGGTAAAGCAGGAGGGCTATATCCATGAAAAGAAAACTGATGATTGCGGGGGCGGCGTTTTGCGCCGCCCTTTTCCTTTTCTCCGGCATTATGCTGTTCCGGGAATACCACGACCAGAAGCAGAGCGCCGAAGCCTTTGAACAGGTGGCCGCGCTGGTCGTCGAAGATTCCGCGCCAGAGGAGCCGGAAAACGCGGAAGCCGCAGAGCCGGAAATGACCGCCTTTGAAAAGTATGCGGAGGTGTTCGCACAGAACGACGACCTGATCGGCTGGATTTCCATTCCCGGAACACGGATTGATTATCCCGTCATGCAGACCAAGGACGACCCCGATTTCTACCTGAAACACGCTTTTGACAAATCGTATAGCAACTATGGCGTTCCCTACGCGGCGGAAAACTGCGACGCGGATATTTCCGACAATATGGTGCTTTACGGACATCACATGAACAATGGCAGTATGTTTTCCGACCTGTGCAAATATGCGGACGAGGATTTCTACCGGGAGCATAAGACGATTTATTTTGACACGCTGGGCGGTTATGGCGAATACGAGGTAATTGCGGCCTTTAAGACGGTGGCCTACTCAGAATCCGGCTTTAAGTATTACCATTTTGTCAATGCGGAGAGCGAAGCCGCCTTTGACGAGTATGTTGCCAAGTGCAAGGAGCTTTCGCTATACGATACCGGCGCTTCCGCCGCGTATGGCGACAAGCTGATTACGCTTTCCACTTGTGAATATTCGCAGACCAACGGGCGGATGGTCGTCGTGGCAAAAAAGATTTCCTCCCCTCCGGTGGAGGTGGACAGGAATGAAGCCTGAGAAATATATCGTTTCTCTCTCGGGCGGGAAAGATTCGACAGCTATGCTATTGCGGCTGTTAGAAGAAAATCGGCCTGTAGATTTAATTCTATACTGTGACACCGGGCTTGAATTCCCACAGATGTACGACCATCTAAATCGGTTGGAGGATTACACCGGCAAAGAGATTACCCGGCTAAAAGCGCCCCGCGATTTCGAGTATTACTTCTTTGAGTATCACCCGAAACGAAAAAATCCGTTGCTGGATCAATTCGACGGTATGAGCTGGCCGGGGCCGCGTAACCGATGGTGTACAGGAATGCTGAAAATCCGTATTATCAACGACTATCTGAAAAAGCTGCGAGAAAGGTATACCCTGATTGAATATGTTGGCGTTGCCGCCGATGAAACGGAACGAATAAAAGAAAAACGCTACCCGCTTGTAGAATGGGGCATGACGGAACAGGACTGCCTTGCCTACTGCTATGAGCGGGGCTTTTCTTGGGGTGGTTTATATGAATTGTTTGACCGCGTTTCCTGCTGGTGCTGCCCCTTGCAGGGATTAAAAGGATTGAGAAGCCTATACGAGCATTTTCCGGATTTATGGAAGCAGCTTCAAGTGTGGGACGAATCCACATGGCGGCAATTCCGCAAGGATTATTCTGTCCGGGAACTGGCATGGCGGTTTGAGTTTGAAAAGGAGTGGGAAGCACGGGGCGGAAAACTTCGCACCCGTGCTTTCTTTTCCGCATTAAAGGAGGAATTAGCGCAGCGCAGACTGGAGGTGAGATAAATGCCGGATATTAAGGTGAAGGACGTTGCCAAAGGGACGGTAAAAGCCATTGACAAATCGGCTACTGCCGCACAGCGAATGAAAAACGCCTATATCCGTACCAAGGAAAAAGCGGAACACAGCGCCGCGCCGCAGGAGGGTTCGCCCGAAGAATACGCGGCTGGCCGCGTTTCCAGTGGTTTGGATTCAGCACAGAAAGCTGTGCGTGAATTTGACCGGCAAGGCCGCAAAGGTGTAAAGACCACCAAAGAGAATATTTCCAAAGCAAAGGATTTCTTTGAAAAACGGGCAGTCAACCAGCCCAAAAAACAGGCGCAGCGCAAGGCGGCTGAAAGTATCCGGCGCACCACCGGCAACGCCAAGAAAACCATTAAAACCGTAGACCGGGGCGGCAAAACCATTAAGCAGACTGCAAAATCCACCGCTAAAGGGACGGTAAAGACTGCACGGAAAACGGTAAAAACCGCAGAGCGCACCGCCAAGACCACGATCAAGACCACCCAACAGGCGGCAAAGGCAGCGCAGAAAACAGCGCAGGCTACCGCACGGGCGGCAAGGGCTGCGGCTCATGCCGCCCGCGCTGCCGCTAAAGCTGCGGCAGTTACAGCAAAGGCTGTTGCCAAGGCAATCGCGCTGGCGGTGAAAGCGATCATCGCCGGGACAAAGGCGCTGATTGCCGCCATTGCAGCCGGGGGCTGGATCGCTGTTTTGGTGATTATCATTATCTGCCTGATCGCCATGATTATCGGCTCCTGCTTTGGGATTTTCTTTTCCAGTGAGGACAGCGGAAGCGGCATGACCATGCAGGGCGTTGTGCAGGAAATCAATACCGAGTACCAAGACAAACTGGACGAAGCCAAGGCTTCCCACACCTATGATGTGCTGGAGATGTCCGGCTCCCGCGCAGTCTGGAAAGAGGTGCTTGCGGTTTATGCGGTGAAAACCACCAACGACCCGGACAACGCGCAGGAAGTCGCCACGATGGACGATTCTAAAAAACAAATTCTTACCGATATATTTTGGGAGATGAACGCCATATCTTCCAGCACCGATACCAAAACGGAAACGGTGATTCAGGAAAGCGACGACGGGAATGGGAATATCGTGGAAACAGAAGTGACCGTTACCCAAACCTATCTGTATATTACCGTCAGCCACAAGACTGCCGATGAGATGGCGGCGCAATATGGCTTCAGCGAGGATCAGAAAGAACAGCTTGCCGAATTGCTGGCCGACGAAAACAATTCCCTGTGGACGAGCGTGTTGTATGGGATTACCGGCAGCGATGGGGAAATCGTTTCGGTGGCGCTTTCGCAGATCGGGAATATTGGCGGAGAACCTTATTGGTCGTGGTATGGTTTTTCAGGGCGTGTTGAATGGTGCGCGTGTTTCGTTTCGTGGTGCGCGAACGAATGCGGGTATATCGAAAACGGTATTATCCCGAAGTTCGCGGGCTGTATTCAAGGCCCTGATTGGTTCAAGGAGCGCGGGCTTTGGCAGGATAACAGCTACGAGCCGCGTCCCGGTGACATCATCTTTTTTGACTGGGATGATGAAAGCGGACAGGACGGGCTACCCGACCATGTGGGTATCGTCCAAAAGGTCGAGGATGGCCGCGTCTACACGGTAGAGGGCAATTCCGGCGACGAGTGCCGCCAAAATAGTTATCCTGTGGGCTACTATGAGATTTACGGGTACGGTGTACCAGCTTATTAACCAGCAAAAAAAGAAACCAGCCGCTTGTGAGAACAGGCGGCTGAGTACATATCATGAAGAATAAACGGGCTATTTTCTTGAAAAAGGAACAAAGATGTGATATTATGGATGAGGTAAGTTTAAGCTAACTCACCAAGGAGAGATTATTTATGAATAGTATGAACTTTAATCAAGAGTGGTATGGTAGCCAAGCAAAAGTATTAACACAAGCGCCTGATTGCATTGTAGTAGATTATGGTTGTAATGGCCGTGGAATCGTAAAAAACTATAATCTTTTTGAAGGTATACAGCTTTGTTTTTTAGATTTTAATACAGACGAAACAATGGTGTCAAAGAAGTTTAATTCAGATATTATTCAGATTACTCATTGTCGCTCTGGGAGATACGAGTGCGAATTTCTAAACCATACTGTGTCCTATTTGCCGGAGGGCTATTTTGGAGTAGCAGGAACGGAGTATTTGCCAATTTCTTTCTCTTTTCCACTGAAGAAATACATTGGAGTTAGTCTTGTAATTGATAAACAAGCATTGTCCGATGAAACCCGGAAAATGATGAAAGCAATTTCTATTGATCTTGATAAGATTGGCACAACTTTGGGAATAGAAAAGAAATGGTATGTGAATGAAACCCCGCCAAAACTTCAACACCTTTTTTCAGAACTATATGAAGTTGATGAAGCGGAGTCAATGGGCTATTTCAAAATAAAGGCTATTGAATTGCTGTATTACATGGATCAATTGACACAGTTAAACGGTTATGACTTCAAATACTTTGATAAAAAGCAAATACAGTCAACCAAAGCAATCCGTGAATATCTGATTACACATTTAGATGAAAAAGTGTCTTTGGAACGATTAGCAAAAAACGCCCACCTCAATCTTTCTGTGTTTCATATGATTTTTGCTCATATTTACGGTGATACACCCTATTCTCACCTTAAAAAATACAAAATGAATCTTGCCGCGCAAATGCTTACTGATGGGCAGGTTAAAATTGGCGATATAGCTCTGGAGCTTGGATATAGTAACGCAAGCAAGTTTGCCAAAGCATTTCAATCGGTATATGGTGTACTTCCGAAGGATTATCGAAAAAATAGATAGCAAGAATGGGCTATTTTCTCCGGTTTATAAAATGAATGGAGCAGAAAAGATAAGTTCTTTTATGTATAATGAGTTAGTGCGGTTAGCTATAGCTAACCTGCTGGCTCATTTTTATTTTAGGGGGTGATACTCTGTTAACGATAGATACACGGATAAAACTGCTTTTATTTATCCTTATCAACTTCATGGTATTTGGACTAAAAGATTTTATTCTGGGCAGTGTATGCTTTTGCTTTATTTGTCTCCTTTCCTGTTTGATGGGGCAAAAGAAAATTGTTCTGAAGTATATTGTTTTTTATGTAATCATTGCGGCTATACAGCAGCTTTGTTCTTATTTGCCGCAGGCGATTGAAACAATCCTATCCGTTTTCACTTTATTTATTCGCGTCATGATCCCAGTAGTGCTATTTGCTTCTACCTTTATAGCCACTACCAAAGTAAGTGAACTGATTGCTGCGATGTATTCCTTGAAAATACCTCGGAGCATCACCATTACTTTCGCTATGGTCTTACGCTTTTTCCCTACTTTCAGCGAGGAAATTCACAATATTTATGATGCTATGAAATTACGTGGAATTAAAGTGTCATGGAAAAATGTTTTTACACGCCCACTGTTGCTGTTAGAAGCAATGGCAGTTCCCATTGTAATGCGTTCTGCGTCTATTGCGGAAGAATTATCTGCTTCAGCAGTCACACGAGGAATAGACAATCCAGCACAACGTACTTCTTTTATTCATCTAAAGGTACATAAAAAAGATATTATCGTACTGCTTGTTTTTATTGCGGTCTTTATTGTTTTGTTTTACTTTAAGTATCAAATATACGGGAGGATATAGAGATGATCGAAATTGACCATGTATCTTTCCAGTATTCCGGGGCAGAAAAAGAAAATCTACAGGATTTTACATTGCAAATTTCTAAAGGCGAATGTGTTGTCCTAACAGGAGAGTCGGGATGTGGAAAGACGTGTGTAACCAGACTGATTAACACCTTAATTCCTCACTTTTATGAAGGAGAACTAAAAGGAAAAATCAGCATTGATGGAGTGGATACCACCACAATCCAACCCCATGATTTATCCGATAAAATCGGCTCCGTTTTTCAAAATCCTCGAAGCCAGTTTTTTAGTTTGGATACAGATAGCGAAATTGTGTTTGGGATGGAAAACAAAGGAATTCCATATCAAACTATGCTGCAACGCTATCAACAAACAATTCAGGAACTTCATATCGAGAAGCTTCAGAATCGGAATCTATTTGATTTATCTGGTGGTCAGAAGCAAACTATTGCCTTTGCAAGTGTATATGCCTTGAATCCTGATATCTTCGTTTTAGACGAACCATCTTCCAATCTTGACCCAGACGCAATTCAAGAGTTGCGACGGTTGCTGCTTTTGATTAAGGCTCAAGGAAAAACTATCATTGTATCTGAACATCGCTTGTATTTCTTAAATGGTATAGCAGATCGTATTGTCCTCATGGAATTGGGAAAGATGAAAAAAGTTTGGACTGCAAAAGAATTTCAACAATTATCTTCGGAACAGATAAAAGCTTTAGGACTTAGAAGCTATACGCCAACAAAGTTGTCTTTATCAGAGGAAACTCCCCAAAGAAATGATGTTCCTGCTATTGAAGTTAACGAATTATCCATTGGATATGAAAAAGGCGAAGCAATAGTCGAGCATTTGAATTTTTCCGTCTATTGTGGAGAAATCGTAGGAATCGTAGGTAAGAATGGTTGTGGAAAGACAACCTTGGCTCGCACAGTATGTGGTCTGCAAAAAGCATTACAGGGTGAAATCTTTTTTTCTGGGAACAAAACGCCTTATAATAAGCGTATAAAAAAGGCATATCTCGTTATGCAAGATCCTGATTATCAGCTTTTTACAGATAGTGTCTATCAAGAGTTAAAACTTGCTTTGTCGGATCGCAAAGAAAGAGAAGAAAGGATGATAGATGATATTTTGGATGAATTAAATCTATCAATTTATAAAGATCGTCATCCTATGTCTTTGTCCGGCGGACAAAAACAACGTACTGCAATCGGTGTAGCAGCCCTCCGTGATTCAGAGGTAATTATTTTCGATGAGCCTACCAGTGGACTCGACTATAAAAACATGGAAAGTGTCGCAAAGATATTGCGTACATTATCGCAACGAGGAAAGGCTATTTTAGTCATCTCGCATGACAATGAACTACTGATGAAGGTTTGTACCCGAATCATTCGGATTGAGGGACGTTCTTCATCTTAGTTATAAAAATCATTAAGGAAAGGGGTCTTGTCTTATGAACGACCAAGCAAAATCTGTCGGAACATCCGACAAAATGAAGGCAAAGGATTTCATTACACTTGGCATTTTTACGGTGCTGTTCTTTGCGGTGGTGATGGTTTGTATTTTCGCTTCCGCTGCGACTGTTGTAACCTTTGCTTTTGGCAGCGCAATCGCTGCACTTCCCGGAGGCATTATCTATATGCTTATGCGGGCAAAGGTACCGAAAGCGTGGAGCATTCTTTTGAGTGGTGTGGTAATCGGATTGATTGAATTTTTGATCGGAGCAGGATGGGCGGTGGCCGTTGGATTTATTGCTGGAGCGATTATCGCTGAATTACTTGCACGAATTGGCCACTACAAAAGTTTTTGGCTGAATACCATCGGCTATTCTGTATATATGATGTTCTTTGCTCTTGGTACATATCTCCCTATGGTCATAATGTCTGGATATGTAGATGATATGTCAACATCAAATGGAGTAAGTGCAGAATATCTTACCGAATTACACAGCTTTATGAACAGTACAATGGTAGCTATCATTGCAATTGTTACATTTGTGGCCGGTATTATCGGTGCACTTATTGCAAAAGGCGTATTCAAAAAGCATTTTCAAAAAGCTGGTATTGTATAAAAGGCTGATTGTCCAACGCCCAATAACATCATGGTATTTTTGGGCCATTTTTGGACTTGTAACAGAGATATGGAGTAGAAGCCCCAAAGTAAAATTGATAAAATAGTTGGTGAGGTTAGCTGATACTAACTTCGCCAACTATTTTTTTAAGGAGGGCTTGTGCTATGGCAAACACAAAGTCAAAACAGTCTAAGCCAAAAAGTGGATTAGCCCGTTGTATGGAATTAGCTTCAGACCGGAAAGGATTGATATTCTCGTCAGCAATCCTCTCCTCTTTGGCAGCTATTGCTTCGTTTATTCCGTACATAGCGGTGTATTTTATGATTCGCACCATTATCGGTGTATATCCAAATCTTGGGCAACTGGATATGAGTGCCGTGTTAAATTATGGTTGGCTGGCATTGGCCGGAATAGTGGCAAATATACTGCTATATTTTCTGGCTATTTTCAGTTCTCACATAGCGGCGTTTGGAACCCTTTATGAGCTGAAGGTTTTATTTGCTGACCACATTACAAAAATCCCATTGGGTTATCATCTCACCATTGGTAGCGGTCGCTTGCGGAAGATAATGGATGAAAACATTGAAAGTGTGGAAGGCTTTATCGCACATCAATTCCCAGATTTTGTTGCTTCAGTAACCGCGCCTATCGTAATGGTAATTATATTGTTTACTGTGGATTGGCGTTTCGGCCTTGCTTCTCTTGTTGGGATTATTCTTGCTTTTATTGCTGAATTCATTGGATATGGCAGTGGTGAAATGAAAGAAAACATGGGAAAATATCAAACTGCCTTAGAGGAAATGAATAATGCTTCGGTTGAGTACGTCCGTGGTATGCCTGTTGTAAAAGCATTTAATCAAACTGCTTCATCTTTCAAGAAGTTGAAAGACGCTATCAGTGGGTATACGGAGTGGGTATTAAAGTTCTCGCTCGGATGGCAAAATTGTATGCCTGCGTTTACTACAATCATTAACAATATTTATTTGATCTTAATTCCGGTTGGAATACTTATTGGATCAAGCACCTCGGATTTTGCAGGGTTTGCAATGAGTTTCATTTTCTATTTGCTTTTTGTTCCAGCTATTGCGGGTGTACTCAACAAAATCATGTATATTTCAGAATCTTTCATGCAGATCAACGGTAATGTAGCCAGAATGGATGAAATTCTAAATATTCCAGAAATGCCGGAAACCGATCATCCACAAATGCCAGCTAATGATGACATCGCATTTAATGATGTCAGCTTCTCTTATACTGGTAAGGTAAATGAAAAAGCTCTTGAAAATGTTTCATTTACGGCAAAGCAAGGGCAGATTACAGCAATCGTCGGCCCGTCTGGTGGTGGTAAGAGCACGATTGCAAATTTAATTTCCCGATTTTGGGATGTATCTTCCGGTAATATCACGATAGGCGGTGTGGATATCCGTGATATGTCGGAGAAATCCTTAATGCGTCATGTTAGCTTTGTTTTTCAAGATATTTTCTTGTTCAAACAGAGTATTTTGGATAATATCCGCATGGGTAATCCGCAAGCCAGCGAAGAGCAAGTTGTTGCTGCTGCGAAAGCAGCACAGTGCCATGAATTTATATCTAAATTGCCAGAAGGCTATCATACAGTAGTAGGCACTAAAGGAATTCATCTGTCCGGTGGTGAACGTCAAAGAATTGCGATTGCACGGGCTATTATTAAGGATTCACCAATTATCGTACTTGATGAAGCAACTGCGTTTAGTGATCCTGAAAATGAGTATCTCATTCAAAAAGCGTTTGAAAAATTAATGCAGGGAAAAACAGTTATTATCATTGCACATCGCCTTTCCACGATTCGCAATGCTGACAATATCATTGTAATGGAAAAGGGCCATTTAGTGGAAGAAGGAAAGCATGATGAATTAGTTGCTGCTGGTGGAAGATACTCGCATATGTGGAATCATTATACGGAAGCAATTGATTGGAAAATCGGCGGAAAGGCGGTGTAACTATGAGCAAACTACAAAAAGCTCTCTTTTTATCAGATAAAGGTTATGCAGATTTGAAAAAGGCTATATTTGCTTGCACATTGACAAATCTGGCTATGCTTCTTCCTTTCTGTGTAACCGTTATGATCTTTAGTGAAATCTTAACACCATTTGTCTCCGGTGGAGAGATTCAATGGAATCACATTTGGCTTCTTTGGGGAGCAGGTATTATATCTGCAATTTTAGTATTTCTGGCAGCAAAAAATGATTATCGCAAGACTTACATTGCGTCTTATAAAGAATCAAACACTACTCGTTTAAGAATAGCAGAACATCTTCGAAAGCTACCTATGAGTTTTTTTAATACGAAAGACCTTTCGGAGCTTACTACTAATATGATGGCAGATTGTAGTAGTATGGAATCTCTGCTAAGTAGTACAATTCCGCCTTTGATTGCGAATGGTATTACAGTAACCCTGACCTGTATTTTGCTCGCCTTTTTTGATTGGCGACTTGCCTTATGTGTATTCTGTACAGTACCGATAGCTTTTTTGATTATCTGGCTGAGCCGCAAACATCAGCAAAAGTTATTTGAAAAGCAGGTTGACGCTAAATTGGAAGCGTCCGATCAAGTACAAGAATACTTGGAAGGCATGAAAATTATTAAATCCTGTGGACTAAGCGGTGCCCACTTCAAAACTTTGAATAAAGCTCTTCTCGCAATGAAAAAGATTGCTGTGAAAGTTGAAATGGCTGTGGGCGTTTTTATGTCAAGTGCAAGTATGATTTTGCAGGCAGGAATTGGCATTACTATTTTTGTCGGTGCATTGCTATTAACAAACGGACAAATTGAGTTGCTCCCGCTATTGATGTTTTTATTGATGGTAACAAGAATTTATGGCCCAATCCTTGCAATCCTTGCCAACCTTTCCTCTCTGCTGAATTTGAATGTGGTAACGAACCGTATGCGTACCCTCCTAACTACGCCAACTATGGCAGGGGAGGGAAAAACCGTACCAAACTGCGATATTGAACTTTCCCATGTATCTTTCGCTTACAATAAAGATGAGGTAATTAAGGATGTATCCTGCAAAATTCCTCAAGGCAGTGTTACTGCGCTGGTAGGCCCATCCGGTAGTGGCAAAAGCACGATTTCTAAGCTAATAGCTCGTTTTTGGGATGTTCAAAAAGGTGAAATCAAGGTAGGTGGAAAAGACGTAAAAACAATGGAACCGGAATGCCTAATGTCCTATATGTCTTTTGTATTTCAAGATGTGACGCTTTTTAATGATACGGTAATGAACAATATTAGGCTTGGAAATCCGAATGCTACTGACGAACAAGTAATTGCTGCGGCAAAAGCCGCTTACTGCGATGAGTTCGTCCGTGAAATGCCAGACGCTTATCAGACTATACTTGGAGAAAATGGAAGCACACTTTCCGGTGGTGAGCGTCAGAGAATATCCATCGCTCGTGCGCTACTTAAGAATGCACCCATTATTCTTTTGGACGAAGCAACTGCGTCCCTTGATCCTGAGAATGAAGTTCTTGTCCAAAAGGCTATTGCTAAATTAGTTGAAGGTAAAACTGTAATTATGATTGCCCATCGGCTCCGCACCGTAGTTGACGCCGACCAGATTCTTGTATTGGATGAGGGAAAACTCGTAGAACAAGGAACGCATGAGGAACTAATGCGCGAGAAGGGATTATATCAAAAATTGTTCCATATCCAACAAGAAAGTCTTGGATGGGCGGTATAGCGGTATAAACGTATTTGCAGGAGGGGCATGAATGAGTTTTTGGGATTTGCTTTTTATAGCGATAGGGCTGGCAATGGACGCACTTGCTGTTGCTATCGGAAAGGGATTAGCAGCTAACGGAGAGTGTAAAAAGATTTGCATAATAACCGGCCTCTATTTCGGAAGTTTCCAAACATTCATGCCCTTCCTTGGTTTTTTATGCGGAGAGACTATTAGTCATTATATTACTTCTGTATCTAAAATTGTTTCTCTAATCTTATTGGTTTTAATCGGGCTAAATATGATCCGAGAAACAATCCGAGAAACAGATAAAGAGGAAAGTGCTTCTTTATCGGTAAAAGTGATGTTACCTGCGGCTGTTGCTACGAGCATCGACGCTTTTGCGGTTGGTGTTACCTTTGCGGCGTTGGAAGTAAATATAATTATAGCTGTTTTGCTTATCGGTTTCATTGCCTTTTTATTTTCTTGCATAGGAGTAAAAATCGGCTCTATATTTGGTAGTCGTTTCGAAAAACAGTCTGGAATTTTAGGAGGCATAATCCTTATTTTGATAGGGATAAAAATTTTTGTTGTCGGGCATTAGAAAGGAGGTGCGCCATTGGCCTTGACGTCATCTATGGAGGATTACCTTGAAGCTGTATTTATCCTCCAACAAAAGTGCAGTAGTGTTCGTAGCGTTGATATAGCTGTACATTTGGGGGTTACAAAACCTTCTGTAAGCCGGGCAGTTAAGGAATTATCAAAGATGGGCTACCTTCTGAAAGAGGCTGATGGTACGCTTTCCCTAACGCAGAACGGTCAAAAAATCGCAAAACAGGTTTATGAGAAACACCTGTTTTTCACCAAGCAGCTTATCGAAGCAGGAGTGCCGGAGGACATTGCGAAAAAGGACGCTTGCAAGCTGGAACACGTTATCAGTGAGGAAAGCTTTGCGAAATTGAAATCGTTGTTTCAAGACTGATATTTGCGGTTGTTCCCCACACTACAAAAGAAAACACATCTAAACAGAGTAAAAGAGCCAACGGATTACTCCATTGACTCTTTCGCTCTACATATGCCTTTTGCAGTACCCTCAATAATTATGAGTTCCTTGTCCTCAAAGGTGTCGAGGATGGAATCAATCTGCCGACGTAAAGATGTTTTTTCAGCCTGCCCTTCCGTAAACAGATATTGATCGGCTGATATGTTGAACATCGTAACAAGACGGGCAAATAGCGGAAAACTCGGGTATTGCCCTTCGTTCTCTATGGACTGTAAATGTCTTGGGGCAACACCAAGGATTTCCGCTAACTGCTCCCTTGTCATCCCCTTTGCTTCACGAGCTTTTTTAATGGCCTGCCCTAACGCCATAAAGTCAAATGTGTCTTTCATTTTATTCACCGCCTATGATTGAGAATTATTACATCTATTATATGGAGATTTTGTTTCTCCTTAAACGATGCAAAATCTCTTATGACAGGATATAAAATCTCTATTTGGAGGAGGTATGCCAATGGAAACTGAAAAGTGGATATTATGCCCCGCCTGCGGTGGTAAAACACGCAACAGAATCCGGGAAGATACACTGTTGCTGAATTATCCCCTCTACTGTCCAAAATGCAAGCAGGAAACCCTGATTGCTGCAAAGGATTTAAGAATAACCGTCGTCGAAAGGCCAGACGCACAGACGCAGAGCCGATGAACCCGTGAGATTTCTCACGGATCACCGGCTCATTCTTTCGCTCTAATTTGGATAGTCCGCCAAATAAAAAAAACGGAGCTTTGGCGGGCTGTATTGTCATGCCTATACATAGCCCTCCAAACCCGTTTTGAGTTTGGAGGGATTTTTATGTGCTGGTCTGCTGTGACCGCCCTGCTGCTAATCCGAAGCAGCAGTTACCTACATAGCGCCACGCAGCCACGAGGATAATCTGTTAAAAAAATCCTCGGCTGCTCGTGGCACTCTTACGCCCTTAAAGTAGAAGCCAAATATCTACATAATAGAGCTTGTTTTTCCCATGTCCGCAATGGCTTGACAGCCTTTGCGGATTTTTTTGCGTCGCTTTTTGTCAGAAAGCAGGACAAACCTACTTCTGGCATAGGGTGCCGCAGCCCTCCGACCATCTGAATTTCCCTTGAAATTCAGATTGATCGGAGGAAATAGTTATGGCAAAAGACTTTGCCAAATCCAAATGCTTTATTAAAACAGACAACGGTTATGAGGAGATCACTTATGCGGAACTGCTGCGCCGGGAGGAAGCTGACTCGTCCTATAAAGGGCGGAGATTTCTGCCCCTGCATGGTATGCTTATGGAAGTAACGCCCGAAGAATATCAGGCGTTCTACCAAGAGCATAACCATCAAAACTATATACAACGCCTATCTATCAAGAACGGTGATATTTCCTATGATATGCTCACGAACGAAGAACAGAACGGTGCTAATATTTTGGTAGACAGCGCACCGGATATTGTAGAACAGGTAGAAAAACGGATTATGCTGGACAAGCTGCGGACAAGCCTTGCGCTTCTCTCGGAAGAAGAATTGCAAATGCTGATCTCGTTATTCTATTTGGAAATGACCGAGCGCGATTTAGCTCGGGAGTATCAAATTTCACAAGTGGCGATTCATAAGCGAAAGCAGCGAATCCTTGAAAAACTGAAAAAGCTTTTAGAAAATTGATTTTTCAGGTTATCGACTCCCACTTTTCACCATGAAAAGTGGGAGTCTCTTTTTGGCCGGTCTAATAAAAGCGAGCAAAGGGGCTTATCCGACCATGTGGGCGCATTGTTCAAAAGGTCGAGAATGGGCGCTTCTACACCATCGAGAGCAATTCTGGCGACGAATGCCGCCAGAATTGCTCTCCCGTTGGGTACTATGAGATTTACGGGCACGGTGTACCAGCTTATTAACCAGCCAAAAAAGAAGCAAGCCGCTTGTGAAAACAGGCGGCTTCGTACATAGTTTATAAACCAAAAGTCTTGAAATGCAGACTAAACGATTGCGTAAATGGTTATAATGTGCTATAATGCAATCACTACATTTGATCGGAGACGTGGATATGAGGGTCAGCTATAATAAGCTTTGGAAATTACTGATAGACAAAGAAATGAAAAAGAGCCAATTACGAGAAGCAGTTGGAGCAAGTAAAAGTACATTTGCCAAACTCAGTAAAAATCAAAATGTTACACTTCCTGTTCTGCTGGATATATGCGAGTATCTGCAATGCGATTTTGGCGATATTATGGAAGCTGTACCTGAACATAAGGAGCAATAAAATGAGCGAAAAAATTTTAGTAGTAGATGATGAAAGAGAGATAGCCGATTTACTCGAGGTCTATCTAAAAAATGAAAACTATACTGTATATAAATTCTATAATGGCACCGACGCTTTGAAATGTGTCGAAGAAACAGAGATCGACTTGGCCATACTGGACATTATGCTTCCTGATATTGACGGGTTTCGTATCTGCCAGAAGATCCGGGAAAAATTCTACTTTCCGGTTATCATGCTGACAGCCAAAGTTGAAGATGGAGAAAAAATAATGGGGCTTACCATCGGTGCTGATGACTACATTACCAAGCCTTTTAATCCTTTAGAAGTTGTTGCGCGAGTGAAAACGCAGTTGAGGCGTTATCAACGGTACAATAATCCTGCACAGATTCAGCCTGCCGAAAAGAGCGAGTATGATATTAGAGGATTGATCATCAACAAGGATAGTCATAAGTGCTTTTTATTTGGAAAAGAATTGCAGTTGACGCCCATAGAGTTTTCGATTCTTTGGTATTTATGCGAACATCAGGGAAAGGTCGTACCGTCAGAAGAACTGTTCGAAGCTGTGTGGAAGGAAAAGTATTTGAACAATAACAATACCGTGATGGCACATATTGGGCGACTCAGGGAAAAAATGAATGAGCCAGCTAAAAAGCCTAAATTTATTAAAACCGTCTGGGGGGTTGGATATGAAATCGAGTAGTAAATCAAAAAGGCCGCTCCGCATTATTACAATTTCCTTGGGCATCATTCTGGCCGTCATCATAATCTTTTGGTTTTTTGATATTGTCTTAAACGGAATGATTGTAGACTGGTTTGAAAACAACTATATGACAACCTATGAGGAGTATATTCCCGATGTGGGAAAAGTAGGTATTATTCACCGGCCAAACTGGGATATGTTAAAACAACTGCTTTTTGTTGTAGTAATAGCTATTCTCTTTATCGGTATGCTTGTTGTTATATTGGTATCTCATCTATACGCCAAGTCCAGAGTAAGAAAAAACACAAAAGAAATTGGGAAACTGCTGCATGATTATATTCTTTCAGAAAAAGACGCAGCAGATATTTTCCCAGAAAATTACGGAGATATCGCAACACAAATGTCTGAAATCAAAGCACAGATGAGAAGCCATGAGCAGATTCTTAAGGAGGAAACGGCCAGAAAGAACGATCTGATTTTATACCTTGCTCATGATTTGAAAACACCGCTCGCTTCTGTCATCGGCTACTTAAATTTGCTTCGGGATGAGCGGCACATTTCGGAAGATTTACAGGAGAGATATCTTTCGATCTCTTTAGAAAAGGCAGAGCGGCTGGAAGATTTAATCAATGAATTTTTCGATATTGCGCGGTTTAATCTGACCGATATTTCACTGCAATATAGCAAAATTAATTTGACGCGTTTATTGGAACAGCTTGCCTATGAATTCAAGCCCATGCTGAAAGAGAAAAATCTGACCTGTAATTTGCAAATTCCCGACGATCTGATGTTGCGCTGTGACGCTAACAAAATCCAGCGCGCATTCGATAATCTCTTGCGAAATGCTGTCATTTATAGTTATCCGGATACAGAAGTCAACGTTACAGTTGTTCGGCAAAATGATGATGTAGTGATTAAATTCATCAATCATGGCGATACGATTTCAAAAGAAAATCTGGAACGTATCTTTGAACAATTCTATAGGTTGGATATATCCCGAAGCACAAGCAGCGGTGGAGCTGGTTTGGGGCTTGCCATATCTAAACGAATCATTGAACTTCATCACGGCACGATTACTGCCAGCAGCGAAAATGATTTGATCGAGTTTACCGTTACGTTGCCCGCCTCGTAGGAAAATCGTAAGAATTTCCGTAGAAAAACAGTAGAATACCTTGGGAGCAAACAGATAAATAACACTCTTGTTATTGGTACAATAATTGTGCCAAAGCAAGAGTGTTTTTGTTTTGCGTATATTCCAAAGGGGCGATAGTAATGGCAAGGAAGAGACTAACGGAGATGTTTCCGTTCCTGCTACCACTTCGCAGATGGCAAAAAAAGCAATGCTGCTATCTGAAAATGAAATTTGATAAGAATGTGTATGCAGATAAAATTTCAGAAAGCCTTTTTCCAAACGTGGTATTTGAAACCTCTGCGTTGATGGTAAATGAGAACAGTGGCTTTGATATTCAGTTTCAGTATAACAAGGTACACAATCTGCAATTAGCCGCAAAAACAATGGATAAACTTGTGATTGCTCCCAATGAAACATTTTCTTTTTTCTGGCTCACTCGTCATGCTGACCGTTATACACGGTATAAAGATGGTTTGAATTTAGTGAATGGAAAAATTGTTGGCTCTTACGGCGGGGGCTTATGCCAATTAAGCAATATGCTGTTTTGGTTGTTTTTACACACCCCAATGACCATTGTGGAAAGGCACGGACACGCTGCTGAATCTTTCCCATCTACAACAGAAGATCTACCGTGTGGAACGGACGCTACTGTTAGCGAAGGCTGGTTGGACTTAAAAGTCCGGAATGATACGGATAACACCTTTCAAATTGCCATTCACTTTGACGACAACTATATGTACGGGGAAATTTTATCGCAACGCCCGGTAAATACAGAGTATACCGTCTTTAATTCATCTGTTTCCTATATAAAACGGAATGAAAAAATCTATCAGGTTTCTGTTGTCTGCCGTGAGGAAACCGATCAGGAGACTGGCGAGCATACGCAAAGAGAACTGTATACCAACCAGTGCGAGATTTCTTACTCCCTGCCTGATAACATCGAAGTGAAATCGCTGGATTAAAAGTACAACTTGATCTATTTCGGCCATATAGCTTTTAGCAAATATTATGCTGCTTTTCGGATATGGCCCAAAAGGAGGCTATAAAATGAAAAAGCAAAAAATCGCTGTAATTTTCGGTGGAAATTCTACCGAATATGAAGTTTCCTTACAATCGGCAACTGCCGTCCTTAAAAATATCAATTCAGAAAGATTCGATATTTTACCAATCGGAATCAATCGAGCAGGCGACTGGTTTCACTATACAGGAAAATATGAAAGCATTGCAAACAATACTTGGTTTGAAAATAGCGCCGAAAACTGCCCTGTTATCGTATCGCAAAACTGTTCTCAAAAGGGATTTTTCGAATTTTCCCAAAATCAATGTACCTTAATTGGAGTTGATTTGGTATTTCCGGTACTTCATGGTAAGAATGGAGAGGACGGTACATTACAAGGATTGTTTGAACTAGCGGGAATCCCGATTGTGGGATGCAATACCCTTTCTTCTGCCCTTTGTATGGATAAGAGTAGAGCGCATAAGCTGGTAAGTCTTGAGGGAATATCTGTGCCTAAATCGGTCACTTTCAATCGTTTTGAGCAAGAAAACGCAATAAAGGAGATTGCGTTAAACCTAACCTACCCCCTTTTTGTAAAGCCGGTTAGAGCAGGTTCCTCCTTTGGAATTACAAAGGTAACCGAAAAGGAAAAGCTTTCTGCGGCGATAGCGTTGGCGTTTGAACACGATACAGAAGTAATTGTAGAAGAAGCAATCGATGGTTTTGAAGTAGGCTGTGCGATTCTCGGAAACGACGTACTGACGGTGGGGCGTGTGGACGAAATCGAACTGTTAAGCGGTTTCTTTGATTATACGGAGAAATACACGTTGAAAACTTCTCAAATCCATATGCCAGCACGGATTGACGCTGCAACAGAAAAAAAGATACAGGATACAGCCCTCCGGATTTACAAAGCATTGGGTTGTTCCGGCTTTGCTCGTGTGGATTTATTTCTATCTGCAAACGGAAATATTGTTTTTAATGAAGTGAATACCATACCCGGCCTGACTTCCCACAGCCGCTACCCGAATATGATGAAAGGGATTGGCCTATCTTTTGCTAAAATGCTGGACAGGCTGATCGGATTATATATTGCGCCATGAAAATAACACTTAAAAGAGAAAAGGTTTATTGTGGGAATCTGGTGCTTATAAATGCACAATACCCAATTAAATGCATGGACAATGGAAATTTGACAACCGTAGATTCGTATTTTCCCAATGTCCTCCTGCGGAGCGAAGCTGCCAGCGCCTTGCAAAAGATTCTATCTAAAATCATGGCAGGCAAAGAGATTGTTCCGGTAAGCGGCTACCGCTCTATGAAAGAGCAGATTGCAATTTATCAAAATTCTTTGAGAGATAACGGAGAAGCATTTACCAATCAGTTTGTTGCCTTGCCCGGTCATAGCGAACATCAAACCGGGTTAGCTATCGACCTTGGACAGAATCAGAAGAAAATTGATTTTATCCGTCCTAATTTTCCTTATGAGGGAATTTGCGGTGATTTCCGAAAAGTAACGCCTGATTTTGGATTTGTAGAACGCTATCCCAAGGAGAAAGAAACCATTACTGGGATTGCACATGAACCGTGGCATTTTCGGTATGTAGGGTATCCCCATTCAAGAATCATGATAGAACACAGCATTACGCTCGAGGAATACGTCAACTTTATCAAATCCTACCGGGAAGATGACCGGCTACTGTACTCACAGGAACAGAATACAGCGATTGAGGTGTACTATGTCCCGGCTCTAAAAAGCGAAACAACGATAATTATACCGGAACAATCTGCTTATCAAATTTCCGGTAATAATGTCGATGGCTTTATTATAACGATCAGGAGGAAAGTCAATGGGCAAATATAAAAATTACACAGGCATTGATTTCTTCCGCCTGATTGCCGCTATTTTGATTATAACAATCCATACCTCACCGTTAGCTTCTTTCAGCGCAACAGGCGATTTTATCCTGACCCGGATTGTGGCGCGTGTTGCTGTCCCTTTTTTCTTTATGACTTCCGGATTTTTTTTGATTTCGAGATATTCCCGGGACAACGACAAACTGAAAAAGTTTGTAAACAAGACTGCGTGTATTTATGGAATTGCTATACTCATTTACATACCAGTCAATATATACAACGGTTATTTTAACAGCGATAACCTTATCCCGAATATTTTGAAGGATCTGTTTTTTGACGGAACAATCTATCACCTATGGTATCTACCGGCCTCGATTTTTGGAGCATGGATTGCTTGGTATCTTGTAAAGCACTTTGATTATAAACGAGCGCTGATAATGTCATCTATCCTTTATCTGATCGGCTTGTTTGGAGATAGCTATTATGGAATCACCGAAAAAATCTCTGGCTTAAACAGCTTTTATCAGTTTGTCTTTCAAGTATCCGACTACACAAGAAATGGCGTTTTCTTTGCCCCCTTATTTTTTATCTTGGGTGGTTTCATAGCAGATACACATCATAAGATTTCTTTCCGAAATAGCTTTTTGGGCTGTGGTATCAGTTTCGCGTTAATGTTAGCGGAAGCTATGCTGCTGCATTATTTAGACTTACAACGCCACGATAGTATGTATGTGTTTTTGTTGCCCTGTATGTATTTTCTGTTCCACGCAATTTTACATTTTCAGGGGAAGCGCCTTGTATGGATGAGAACGCTATCTCTCTGTATTTATATTATACACCCCATGATGATTATAGCAGTACGCTTACTTGCAAAGGTTGCTCACTTGCAGAATTTGTTGATTGAAAACAGTATGCTGCATTTTTTGATGGTTTGCTTTACATCTGTCGCAGTTAGCATAGTAGCAACTGCACTTTTAGAGGACATTTCGAGGAAAAACAAAAAACCTGTTTCCAATACAGATAGGGCATGGATAGAGGTTGATCTAAAAAATTTAGCTCACAATGCAAAAGTCTTAAAAAAGGCCATGCCCCCCAAATGCCAACTGATGGCAGTTGTCAAAGCGGAGGCATATGGGCATAGAGCGTTTGAGATTTCTACCTGTCTTGAAAAAATTGGAGTAAAAGCCTTTGCTGTCGCTACCATTGATGAGGGGATTCGTTTAAGAAAATATGGTATTCGAGGAGAAATTCTGATTCTTGGGTATACCGCTATTTGGCGGGCAGCAGAACTGAAAAAATATGACCTGATTCAAACACTGATTAGCTATGACTATGCCATCGCCTTGAATAAGCAGGGTGTTTCTATAAAAGCCCATCTCAAAATAGATACGGGTATGCACAGGTTGGGGATATCCAGCGATGACTTGACAGATGTTGAAAAGGTATTTTCCCTGAAGCATATAACGGTCTGTGGAATCTATACACATCTATGCTGTTCTGATAGTTTAGAAGCCAATGATGTTGCATTCACCTGCGAACAGATTAACCGTTTTTACAGTTTAATTGACGCGTTGCGAAATCGTGGCATAATCGTACCGAAGCTGCACATTCAAAGTAGCTATGGCTTTTTCAATTACCCTCAACTGCAATGTGACTATGTTCGAACGGGTGTCGCCTTGTATGGAGTTCTCAGTTCTCCACATGATGAAACTGTCCGTAAATTGGATTTGCGCCCAGTTCTTTCTCTAAAATCAGAAGTCATACTAATACGCGCTGTTCCCAAAGGGGATAGTGTTGGGTATGGCAGGACGTTTACTGCACAAAAGGACAGCCGAATTGCCATCATCCCTATTGGGTATGCCGATGGAATTCCGAGAAATTTATCCTGCGGGAATGGCAGGATACGAATCAGGCAATATATTGTCCCTATTATTGGGCGAATCTGCATGGATCAGCTTGCAGTAGACATTACGGAAGCGGAAGATATTGTAGTCGGTGATGTCGCAACATTCATTGAAGCAAAAGCAGAAAGTGAATTGGCAGCTCCCGTCGTCGCAGATCAAACCGGCAGTATCAGTAATGAATTGCTTTGCAGAATAGGAGCAAGATTGCCCGTTATAGAAAAGTGAAAGCAGAATTTCGTCCTTTCTGCGGCTGGATATATCCGATAGCGGTATCCGAATACCCAAAAAGAATAAACAAGGGTTGTTGAACACTTTTCAATGAAACAGCATGGATATATCAAGGTGGCGTCCGATGAAAACGGAAGCACCTTCTCCATATTTTTGAAACAGGCATAATTCGAATAAATTGAGAGGGACTATTATGCAGGAAACGCACTGGATACTCTGCCCGGTTTGTGGCAGTAAAAGTCGCAACAGAATTCGAGGGGATACAGTTTTAATAAACTATCCCCTCTACTGCCCGAAGTGCAAACAAGAAACTTTAATTAATGCTAAAGAATTACATATAACCGTCATCAAAGAGCCAGACGCATAGACGCAGAGCCGATGTATTTGTGAGATTTCTCACGGATCATCGGCGCTTTTTATTTAATACTGGAACAAGCCCGCCTAATAAAAAAACGGAGCTTTGGCGGGCTGTTTCGTCATGCCTATTAGAATCCCTCCAAACCCGTTTTGAGTTTGGAGGGATTTTTATGTGCTGGTCTGCTGTGACCGCCCTGCTGCTAATCCGAAGCAGCAGTTACCTACATAGCGCCACGCAGCCACGAGGATAATCTGTTAAAAAAATCCTCGGCTGCTCGTGGCACTCTTACGCCCTTAAAGTAGAAGCCAAATATCTACATAATAGAGCTTGTTTTTCCCATGTCCGCAATGGCTTGACAGCCTTTGCGGATTTTTTTGCGTCGCTTTTTGTCAGAAAGCAGGACAAACCTACTTCTGGCATAGGGTGCCGCAGCCCTCCGACCATCTGAATTTCCCTTGAAATTCAGATTGATCGGAGGAAATAGTTATGGCAAAAGACTTTGCCAAATCCAAATGCTTTATTAAAACAGACAACGGTTATGAGGAGATCACTTATGCGGAACTGCTGCGCCGGGAGGAAGCTGACTCGTCCTATAAAGGGCGGAGATTTCTGCCCCTGCATGGTATGCTTATGGAAGTAACGCCCGAAGAATATCAGGCGTTCTACCAAGAGCATAACCATCAAAACTATATACAACGCCTATCTATCAAGAACGGTGATATTTCCTATGATATGCTCACGAACGAAGAACAGAACGGTGCTAATATTTTGGTAGACAGCGCACCGGATATTGTAGAACAGGTAGAAAAACGGATTATGCTGGACAAGCTGCGGACAAGCCTTGCGCTTCTCTCGGAAGAAGAATTGCAAATGCTGATCTCGTTATTCTATTTGGAAATGACCGAGCGCGATTTAGCTCGGGAGTATCAAATTTCACAAGTGGCGATTCATAAGCGAAAGCAGCGAATCCTTGAAAAACTGAAAAAGCTTTTGGAAAATTGATTTTTCAGGTTATCAGCCCCCTTGCTTTTTACCATGAAAAGTGAGGGGGCTTTTCCTTTGCCTCCCGAGTTCCTTGAAAATCGAATAGCCATTCGTCAAGTACATTCCCATTGCTTTGTGATGAGCATAAGCCACGTTAGCGGCTGCGCCATGATATGCAGAAAGAAAACAACGAGACACCACCGAAAAAAGAAATCAATTTGGTCTTTGGTTTGTTCTTTCCAACAAAGAGCGAGAAACAGTTGGCTATAAGTGTCGGGTGGCTCCCGGCATGGCGATGACCGGCAATGGGGCTAACGATACTCCTGTCCAGTCACAGGTCGAGCGTGATAAAACCGTCGCAACCAATGAGGACAGCCGATAGAGAACCTACCGGGGGTGAGATTCCCGTGGAGCTGGTACGCTGCCAGTCGCTTGATGACTTCCCACAGCAATCCGGGGTGTCGAGGACAAATTGGATTGCTTTGATATAAGGCCAAGCACAGGACGGGTCTATGAAAGCAGAAATTTATTTTATATTTCTCCGACCTTAATTCTGTTCTGCGTTTGGCCTCTACATAGGCGGTACAAGCCGCCTGTTTTTCAAAAAGGGAGGTCAAAACAGATGAACACAACATATTTACGCGGCCAGTTGTATTACGCCGATTTGAGCAAGGGCGTTGGCTCGGAACAGGAAGGCTACCGCCCTGTTCTGATTATCCAGAACGACGTGGGGAACAAATACAGCCCCACCGTGATCGTGGCCGCTGTTACCAGCAAAGTAGGCGTAAAGCCAAAACTTCCGACCCATTACTTTATAGAAGCAAATACGGTAGGCTTAACTGCCCCGTCTATCGTCCTGCTGGAGCAGCTCCGTACCTTGGATAAGCGCCGGTTGGAGCGATATATCGGGCGGGTAGATTCCTGCCATATCCGCGAGATCAACCGTGCGCTGGCTGTCAGCGTCGGCTTGATGGAGGAAATGCCGGAAAACTTAATCATGTGCCTGTGCCCGACCTGCGCCAACAATTTTTATGGCACAGGTTCTTATTTTTTGCGCCGGGTCAATACAGACAGCAGCGAGAAAGACATTTGCACCTACTGCGGCCAGCGCCGGGGCTTCGATTATGAGGTTGTGCAAAGGCCGAAGGATAACGAAAAGGAATAAGGGGGGCTTGCGATATGGAACGCGATCATTTACAGGAAAACGCAGAATATGCGGTCAACAATGTCAAGTATCAGGTTTCCGCCAGCTTCCAAACCCCTGATGATAAAATCCCAGCAGAGGATTTTGCCGATAAATTAAAACGGTTGATTTTGTCAGAAGATATTATGAATCGCAATGGAAAAAAGTAATTCGCACCTTTGCGCGCTTTGACGGATAGCGGTACACTAAATAGGAAATATATTTGTCTGACTGCCGGAAAGGAGGAACTATGCAGTCAAAGAAAAACCACGGAATCACAGCTTTATATCCCCGCCTTTCCCGGGATGACGATATTCAAGGCGACAGCAACAGCATTGTCAATCAGAAAAAGCTGCTTTCCAAATATGCCAAAGACCATCATTTTCCGAATCCCAAATTCTATGTGGATGATGGTTATACAGGTACAAACTTCAACCGTCCCGGCTTTCAGGAGATGATTGGGGACATTGAGGCCGGTTATGTTACTACGGTAATCGTAAAGGATATGTCCCGGCTCGGCAGGAACTATCTGCAAGTGGGTTACTATACGGATACCTTTTTCCCCGATCACAACGTCCGCTTTATTGCGATCAACGATGGCGTGGACAGCGAACAGGGAGAAGATGATTTTACTCCGTTCCGGAATATCATGAACGAATGGTATGCGAAAGACATCAGCCGGAAAGTCAGAAGTTCCAAGAAGCTGCGCGGCAATGCCGGTGATCCCCTTTGTTTGCCGCCATATGGTTACAGGAAAGCCCCGGACAACCCCAAACAATGGATCATTGACGAGGAAGCCGCCGAAGTTGTCCGCAAAATCTACCGCCTTTGTATTGAGGGGAACGGGATTGAAACCACCGCGCGGATTTTACAGGAAAGCGGTATTTTGACCCCCACCTATTATTGGGCAAAGAAAGGAATCCGCAAGGGGGGAAAGAAAACACAGGACAATCCCTGTAAGTGGTGTAAAACTACCATTACCAAAATCCTGACCTTACAGGAGTACACCGGCGTTCTTATCAATTTCAAAACCTATTCCAAGTCGTTCAAGGACAAGCGCCGCCGCGAAAACCCGGAAGAAAATCAAAGGGTGTTTGAGAATCACCATGAGCCGATCATTGACCGCAGCACATGGGAAACGGTGCAGAAAATCCGTGCAGGCACAAAGCGCAGGCAGCCTAAAAACAGCGAAAAAAATATGTTTGCAGGGCTTTTATACTGCGCTGACTGCGGGCATAAGCTGCATTACAATATCAATCATCCAAACAGTGCCATTGAGTATTTTAACTGCTCAAACTACCGGGGAAACCGTGGAACCTGTAATGAAACGCATTATGTCCGTGCCGACTCGCTGGAACAGGTCGTTCTTCTGGAACTGAACCGTATGGTAAGCTACCTACAGGAAAACGAGGAAGAGTTTGCTGAACTGCTTGCCCGGAAAACTTCACAGGATTACGAGCGTGAAAAACGTTTCCGCCAGCAAAAGCTGGCGGAACTGAACGCCCGGTACAGTGAGGTTGATATGCTTTTTGAGCGCACCTACGAGGACAACGTAAGCGGAAAACTCTCTGACGAACGTTTCATGAAGCTGTCGCAAAGGTATGACGAGGAACAGCAATCCCTCAAAAAAGAAATCGCAGAGCTGGAAAGCATCTGCGATAAAGAGGACAGCCGGGTATATTCAAAAAATCAGTTTCTGAAAGCGGTTCGGAAGTTTATGCAGATGAAAACCTTAACGCCTACCATGCTTCACGAACTGGTGGAGCGGATTGACGTCTACCACATTCAGGGGACAGGAAAAAACAGGACGCAGCGCCTTGTAATCCATTACAAGTTTGTCGGCGTACTGGATTTACCGCACAGCCCTGTTTTGCCGGGGAATGTCGTTCTCAACAGCAGACAGGGCGTAGAAATAGAATATCTGGTTGGGAAAGCCGGATAAACGAGAAAAGGAGCAGCCCCTTCGGACTACTCCTTTACATAGGAATGTTCAGTTGCGTTATGAACATTCAAACTGGTGCAGGTAACAGGACTTGAACCTGCATGAACTTGCATTCATATGGACCTGAACCATACGCGTCTGCCAATTCCGCCATACCTGCATATTCTTTTTGCCGTCTCGTTTGACGGCTCAATTATTATAGCATGATGCAGCTGAATTGTCAACAGCTATTTTTTGACTTTTAAGAACTTTTTTCGTTTTCGGTCACGCGGTAGCACAGCGTCATCATGCTGTCGTTCAGATGCACGTTTTCCACGATCGTGTCCGGATAGCGCAGGGCAATATCGTAGTGGCTGAAATTCCAGTAGCTCTTGATGCCGATGTCATAAAGCAGCTCCACGACCGATTTCACGGCACTGTCCGGCACGCACAAAATCGCCATCAAGGGCGCGTTTTCCGAGCAGAAGCGGCGGATGCCCGCAGCGGGGAGTACGCGTAGGTCGGCAATCTGCTGGCCCACGACCTGTTCGCTGTTGTCAAAAATACCGATGAGATCAAACCCCGCGAAATTATAAGAAATGTGCGTCGCAATGGCCTTGCCCAAATTGCCTGCACCGATTAAAATGCACTTGTGTGCACGGTCCACACCCAAAATAGAGCCAATCTCCTCGCAAAGTTGGTGCACGCCGTAGCCGTAGCCCTGCTGGCCGTAGCCGCCGAAGCAGTTGAAATCCTGGCGCACCTGCGAAGCCGTGAAACCCATTTTTTCGGAAAGCTCCTTAGAGGAAATACGCGTCACTCCGCGCTTGTCCAAGTGCCGCAAAAAGCGGTAGTAGCGCGGCAGACGCCGAATGACCGGCATGGAAATATACGGTTTCTTCTGCATATCATCACCTCGTTTGACAAAATTTTAGCACATCATAAAGACCTGTGCAAGTGTTTTTTATAAATAAGAAAAGAAAAACGGGCGGCCAGACCCTAAAAAGGAGGGTGGCCGCCCACGCTTTTCAAATCCATGTCGGGTTACAGAAGTTGCTCCAAACGATCGCGGATCGCGAGGAGGAAGCCCTCGGTGTCCACTTTCTTTGCATTCGGCAGGGTAGACATCGCCGCAAGGTCGCCGGTCATGATGCCGTCCTCTTCAATCGTCTGCAAAGTTGCCTTTTCAAGCTTGTCCGCAAAGGCGCTCAGCTCCGGCAGGTCGTCCAGCGCGCCGCGCTTACGCAGCGCGCCCGTCCACGCAAACAATGTTGCGACGGAGTTTGTGGAGGTTGTTTCGCCCTTCAAATATTTGTAGTAGTGGCGCTGTACCGTGCCGTGCGCGGCTTCATACTCGTAAACGCCGTCCGGGGAGACGAGCACGGAGGTCATCATGGCAAGACTGCCGTACGCCGTCGCGATCATGTCGCTCATCACGTCGCCGTCGTAGTTTTTGCAGGCCCAAATGTAGCCGCCTTCACTGCGAATCACGCGCGCAATGGCGTCGTCGATCAGCGTGTAGAAGTATTCAATGCCGACTTTTTCAAACTTCTCTTTATATTCCGCGTCGTAAATTTCCTGGAAAATATCCTTAAAGCGGTGGTCGTAGGTCTTCGAAATCGTGTCTTTTGCCGCAAACCACAGGTCCTGCTTCATGCTCAGCGCGTAATTAAAGCAGGAGCGTGCAAAGCTCTCAATGCTCTTATCAATATTATGTAAACCTTGAATCACACCCGGCGTTTTGAATTCGTGGATGGTCACGCGCTCCTCAGTGCCGTCCGCTTTTGTCACAACAAGCTCAGCCTTTGCATTTTCCGGCACGCGCATCTCGACGTTCTTATACAGATCGCCGTACGCGTGACGCGCAATGGTAATCGGCTTTGTCCACGTCGGAATGTACGGCGTGATGCCCTTCAGCAAAATCGGCGTGCGGAACACCGTGCCGTCCAAAATGGCACGGATGGTACCGTTCGGAGATTTCCACATCTCTGTGAGGTTGTACTCCTTCACACGCGCGGCGTTTGGCGTAATGGTCGCACACTTTACAGCCACACCGTATTTTTTCGTTGCCTCGGCGGAATCAATCGTAACCTGATCTTTCGTCGCCTCGCGGTGCTCCAGACCAAGGTCATAATACTCCGTTTTCAGGTCAACATAGGGGGTCAGCAAAATATCTTTGATCATTTTCCAGATGATGCGGGTCATCTCGTCGCCGTCCATTTCCACAAGCGGCGTTTTCATGGGGATCTTTGTAAAATCGGACATTTCAAAGCCTTACCTTTCTGCGGCTGTACCGCGAAGCTCTGTGTCACGGGGGGAGAATGTGACGCTGTTTCTATCATTATCGGATATTTCGCGAGAAAAGTCAATCGTAAATTGTGAATAAACTGCATGAAATTGCAGGAAATACAGTTAAACCCTGCAAAACGTGCATACTATGTATTTACAGGACATCGGCGGACATGTTTGCGCTTTGCCCTTGCAGGATGCGTAAAAGCGTGCTATACTGATATACGTGAAAGTTTGTGCCGCGTATGATTCCGCATTTTCTGTGAAAACTAAGCGCATCTTAATTCAAAAGGAGCGCTGCGGCATGAAAAGCACAAAGAAACGCTCGTCTTTTTCCATGCAGGAAACGGACGAAGCCGAAGAAGAAAACGAAGACCTTTCCGACCGTCAGAAGCAGATCCGCGAGGGCGGCGCGGTCGTTACCAAAAACCGAAAGCACACCATCCAGTGCCTCACCGTCATCGGACAGATTGAAGGGCATTACGTCGCACCATCGCAGAACAAAACGACGAAGTACGAGCACGTGATCCCGCAGATCGTCTCCGTGGAGGAGGACCCGAACATCGACGGTCTGCTCATGATTTTAAACACGGTCGGCGGCGACGTGGAGGCCGGTCTTGCCATTGCAGAGCTTGTCGCCGGCATGCGCAAACCCACGGTGTCACTCGTTCTCGGCGGCGGACATTCCATCGGCGTGCCGCTTGCAGTGGCGGCAAAGCACTCGTTCATCGCGCCCTCGGCATCCATGACCATTCACCCGGTGCGCATGAGCGGCCTAATGCTTGGCGTGCCGCAGACGCTGGAGTATTTCCAGCGCATGCAGGACCGCATTACGAATTTCGTCACGGCAAATTCCGGCATTTCCTATGAGCGCTTTATGCAGCTCGCCATGAATACGCAGGAGCTCGTCATGGACGTGGGGACGGTGCTGGACGGCGATGAAGCCGTGGCAGAGGGGCTTATTGATACGCTCGGCAGCCTGCACGATGCCATGGATTGCCTCGACAAAATGATTGCCGCAGAGAAGAATAAGCAGCGTGCAAAGCCCAGAAAAGGCAAGAAATCACTCTAAAAACGGCATTTGCCGTTTACATAACTTTTTATTTATCGTATAATTATACCGATAAAACCGAACAAAGCCAAATTATCCGCAGAAAAGGAGATTACATAATGTCTATTTTTGAAGCAATCATTCAAGGTATTGTACAGGGCGCAACAGAGTTTCTGCCCGTCTCAAGCAGCGGTCACTTGTCGCTTGCACAGCACATCATGGGTGTAAAGGTAGACAGCTTGCTGTTTGATATTCTTTTGCACCTCGGCACGCTCATCGCCGTATGTGCCGTCTATTATAAGCTCATCTGGCGGCTCATTAAGGCGTTTATTTCGCTCGTTGCAGACGTATTCCGCGGCAAATTCAAGTGGAAAGAAATGGATCATGACCGCAGACTTTTGATGATGCTCATGATCGGCCTTATCCCGCTGTTCCTTTTGTTCCTGCCGGTTCCGGGCACGGGCATGAAGTTAAAAGATATTTCGGAGCTGTGGGCTTCGGATTCGACGATTTGGATCGAGGGCTTTGCGCTCCTCATGACAAGTGCCCTGCTGTTCCTCGGTATCCGTGCTTCCAAGGGTGCAAAGGTACATCACTTTACGCGTAAGGATGGTAAAGTCGGCGAGATTCGCGGCCGCACAAAGTTCCACACGGCAGACGCCATTTGCGTCGGTGTCACGCAGTGCGCGGCGGCGGTGTTCCCGGGCCTTTCCCGTTCCGGCTCCACCATGGCGGCAGGTCTTCTGCGCGGCATCAATCAGCAGGCAGCGCTCGATTATTCCTTCGTGCTCGGCATCCCGTCCATTTTGGCGGCAGCTGTGCTTACCATTAAAGATGCAATCGGTCAGCCGGTCGACATTGGCGTCGGTGCGATGATTGCAGGCGTTGTTACGGCGGCTGTTGTCGGCTTCCTCGCCATCAAGCTGCTCAAGTGGATTGTCACCACGAACAAATTACAGGTTTTCGCTTATTATACGCTGGTGCTCGGCGTTATAACGCTCATCGTTTCCGTTATCGAAGCGGTCACGGGCACAAATCTTTTCACCGGCATGCCGCTTTGATCCGGTGATTTATAATCCGGAGGTTTATTTTGGCGGGTAAAAAACAAAGTACAGCAAAGGGCAGTGCTTCCAAAGCAAGAAGCGGTGCGAAGTCATCGGCTGCCAAAAACACCCGGAGCTCGGGTTCTAAGTCCAATACAAAATCGCGTGCGTCTTCCGCAAAAGGGAAGAGCACGTCTTCAAAACAGAGCGCGTCCAGCGTAGAGCAGCTGCGCCAGCGCAACCAGACAGAAGCTATCCTCTGGTTCGGTGCGGCTATTTTAACGGCGTGCTTTGTACTCATTCCGGGAGGCAGCGTGTGGCTTATGGTGCACAACGTGCTGCGCGGCGTGTTCGGCGGCTGGGCTATTCTGCTTGCGGTGCTGATGGGGTATATCGCCGTCAGCAAAACGATGGAGCAGACCACCATGCTGCGCGGCGGGCGCTTGGCGCTCATGGTCGTGATTGTCGTGCTGTTTTGCACGGCGGGGCATGTGTTTGGCAGCTTTTTCCCGAAGGAAAAGAGTTTTTTTAAGCTGGTCGGCATCTTATATATGCATGGCGTAGAGCAGGGCGGGGCCGGTCTTGTCGGCGGCCTTGTCGGCGAGCTGCTCGTCAAGTGCGCGGAAGTGCTTGGCGCACGCATCATCACGGGCGTGCTGCTGTTCGTCTCCGTGCTCATCTTTACGGGCACGTCGCTCGCGAGCTTTTTTAAAAAAATTGCAAAGCCGGCGGTCGTCATTCGCGACGTCGCGCGGCAGCGCAAGGAAGAGCGCCGCATTCTGGAAGAGGAGCGCGGTAATGCGGAGGAATCGCCGTTTGAAACGGTTTTGCCGCAGCATCCGGTGCGCTCTGTCCCGGAGGATGGTAAAATGGAATCGAAAAACAAAGGAAAGACGCCGCGTGTGTATTTGGAGCAGCTTTTCGGTGTGCGCCGCACGGAGCCGGATAACGACCCCGTAGTGCTGCACGATTACACCGAAAGCTCTGCACAGATCAACGCATTGATCGACGAAAATCGCCGTGTGCCGGATTTCCGCGTGCCCGGCTTAGAGCGTGAAGCACAGCCTGCGCAAAATGTGCAGCCGACCTATACGCCGCCGGTGCAGGCGGAAGTGCGCCCCGCGCCGCAGCCCGCTGAAACGCCGGAGACCCACGTGCCGGTGGAACGCGAAACGGTGGAAGCGCCGGTGATCATGCCGCCCGTTATGCAGACGGCAAAGCCGGAGCCTGCACCTGTGCAGCAGAGTGCGTATGCACAGCCTGCGCCACAGCCGGCCACACCGACAATCCTTGTGCCGGGGTCGTCCCCGGTGACGCCCGCGCACAGCGCGGAAGCTGCCGCGGACGCGCAGAAGGCGACGGAAGAATTCATGAAAAAGAAGTTGGAAGCAGAACGCATGGAGACCCAGCTTGCGCAATCTGCACCGAAGGAGGAAGACAGCTCATATATCTTCCCACCGGTTACGATGCTCGCTTCCGGCAAAAAAGTAGATGCCGCCGTGGAGACCGAAGAGCTCCAGACAAACGGCAAGCTGCTTGTGGAAACACTGAAAAGCTTCGGTGTGCAGACCAAAATTCTCGATATTTGCCGCGGCCCGGCTGTTACGCGCTATGAATTGCAGCCTGCCGCCGGTGTGAAAATCAGCAAGATCACGAACCTCGCCGATGACCTTGCAATGAACCTTGCCGCGACGGGCGTGCGCATTGAGGCGCCGATCCCGGGCAAGGCGGCCGTCGGCATTGAGGTGCCGAACAAGGTGAAGACCATCGTACGCATGCGCGAGCTTGTGGAATCGAACAGCTTTGTGACCTCAAAAAGCCACTTGACCGTGGCGCTTGGCCGCGACATTGCCGGTCAGGTAACGGTGGCAGACCTCAGCAAAATGCCGCATATCCTCATTGCCGGTACGACCGGCTCCGGTAAATCCGTGTGCATCAACTCGCTTATCGTGAGCCTGCTGTATAAATCCGGCCCGGACGATGTGCGCTTTTTGATGATTGACCCGAAGGTCGTGGAGCTCGGCATTTATAACGGCATTCCACACCTATTGGTGCCGGTCGTCACCGACCCGCGAAAGGCGGCCGGTGCGCTGAACTGGGCCGTTACGGAAATGCTGAAGCGCTACAAAATTTTTGCCGAAAACAACGTGCGCGACTTAAAGGGCTACAACGCCCTCGCGCAGGCGAACAATTATCAGGACGAAAACGGACAGCCCATGCACAAAATGCCGCAGATCGTCATCATCATCGACGAGCTTTCCGACCTGATGATGGCCGCGCCGAACGAGGTGGAAGACGCGATCTGCCGCTTGGCGCAGATGGCGCGTGCCGCCGGCATGCACCTTGTGGTCGCAACGCAGCGCCCGTCCGTGGACGTTGTGACGGGCCTCATCAAGGCGAACATCCCGAGTCGTATCGCGTTTGCGGTGTCCTCTGCCATTGACTCCCGCACCATTTTGGACAGCGGCGGTGCGGAAAAGCTGCTCGGTCAGGGCGATATGCTGTTCTCGCCGGTCGGCGCGCAGAAGCCGCTGCGTATTCAGGGCTGCTTTGTCAGCGACAGCGAGATCGAATCCGTCGTGGATTTCGTGAAGAATTCGAGAAGCGTTATTTACGACGACTCCATTGCGCAGGAGATTGAGCGCAGCGCTGTGGAGGGCTCAAAATCGAGCGACAGCGGCAGCAATGACGATGAGGGCAGCGGTGACCCGATGATGAACGAAGCCATTAAGTGCGTTGTTGAAGCGGGCCAGGCCTCCACGTCGCTTTTGCAGCGCAGACTGCGTCTCGGCTACGCCCGCGCGGGCCGTCTCATCGATGAGATGGAGCAGATGGGTATTGTGGGCCCGCACGAGGGCTCGAAGCCGCGCCAAGTACTCATCACCTATGCGCAGTGGCTGGAAATGAACATGCAAAAGCAGGATACCCCCGGTGATGCGTAACACAAAGCGCGGTGCACGGGACGGCAGAAAGCTTGTGCGCACAGGCGCGTTGGTACTTGTTTTGCTTCTTTTGGCGTTCTGTTACACGCCGCCCGGACGGGCGATGTGGACGGAGCTCCGCCGCGCATGCGGTCTGCTGCCGTTTGCACAGAGCTTGCCCGATGCCGATTTGACGGTTTATGTCATCGACGTGGGTAAGGCGGATGCAATCTTAATCGAAACGCCGGAGGGCGCAGTACTTTCGGACTGCGCGACAGCGGAGCAGGCGAAAACCGTGCTGCGCGTTTTAAAACAGCGAAACATTCAAAAGCTGCGCGCCGTGTGGATCTCGCACGCGGACAGCGACCACGTGGGTGGGCTGACGCAAATTTTGCGGGAGGTGCCCGCAGAGGAGGTGGTCAGCTCCATGTACACGGAGCTGACCGGGCTGCCGGAAGATCAAACCGTGCGAACGGTAAGCGCCGGGGAGACGGTCTCTTACGGCGAGGCGGAATTTCGGGTGCTCGCGCCTTTAGAAGACTTAGAGAGCACGAATGAGAATTCGCTTGTGTATAAGCTTTGCTACAAGGAGTTTTCCATGCTATTCTGCGGTGATATTGAGGAGAAAGCGGAAAGACTGCTGCTGGATATATATGGCGACACGCTGCAGGCGGATGTTTTGAAGGTGCCGCACCACGGCAGCGCTTCGGCGACAAGCGATGCATTGCTTGAAGCTGTGCAGCCGCAGTATGCGGTAATCTCCTCGGGCGAAGACAGAAATCTGCTTCCGAGAAACGAGACGCTGAAACGGCTCGCCGACCACGGCGTTGAAATTTTCCGCACGGACGAAAACGGCGGTATTGCGATTTTGACGGGCGGCGCTGAAACGAAAATTTGCACGGAAAACGGGAAATAACCCGCTGCTATATAAAAGGTATTACGGAAAGGAACAGATGATATGAAACAAATCACCATCGACCGCTTTGACGGTATTTACGCAATCTGCGAAGACAAGGACAAGGCCTTTTTCGCCATTGAAACGAGCGAGCTGCCGCAGGGTGCAAAGGCCGGCGACGTGCTGAAGATTACCGATGACGGTGCGCTTTCCATCGACGTGGAGGAGACCGAGCGCCGCCGCGCACGCATTTTAGAGAAGCAGAAAAAGCTGATGGGGCTGTAAGAAGGGGCGGCTTATGGGAAGACTGAAATATATTTTTCACTGCATTCTGCACATGGATTATAAATCGCTGTTCGATACGGTGAAAACGGTGCATGAGGTGAGCGGTAAAAACCGTATTTGGCTGTTTTTTGACATCATCAAGTGCGGCTTTAAGTACGGTGCGGGCTACAAGGATTACCTTTTATGCGCGTTTTATGACCTGAATGACAAGCAGCGTGCGACGTATGTGACGCGCGGCATCAATAACTCCATTGTAAAAAGCCTCAACGACCCCGCGTATTACCATATTTTTGATAATAAAAGCGAGTTTTACACGACGTTTGCGGAATATTTGCACCGCGAGTGGCTGCATTTTTCCAAGTGCACAAAAGAGCAGTTTTTGGACTTTATGCAGGACAAAGACGAGATCATCTGCAAGCCGGACGACGCTTCCTGCGGCGTGGGTGTGGAAAAGCTGAAAAAGGCCGACTACGCAACGCTCGACGCCATGTACGAGGACTTAAAGAAAAAGGGCGCGGACGTGATCGAAGAGGTTGTCATTCAGCACCCGGATATGAACCGCATCAACCCCGGATCCGTCAACACCATCCGCGTGTACACGGTGCTTTCCGACGGTGTGTCGAACGTGGTGTACGCGTGCATCCGCATGGGCAACAGCGACCGCCCGGTGGATAACATCAATGCCGGCGGCATGTATTCGCCGATCGACCTCGAGACCGGCAAAATCGCGTGCGCGGCGTGCGACAAGCAGCGCATCGTCTATGAGCGCCACCCGCGTTCGGGGTGCTTGCTCAAGGGCTACCAGATTCCGTACTGGGACAAGGTGATGGACATTTGCCGTGAAGCGGCACATAAGGTGCCGCAGATGGGCTACATCGGCTGGGACGTAGCGATCACAAAAGACGGCCCGCTCTTTATTGAAGCGAACAACATGCCGGGTCATGATGCGTTCCCGCAGATGCCGTTGCAGGCACCGGATAAGATCGGCATTTTGCCGGTGTTCCAAAAATATATCAAGGGTCTGTGATGACCGAGGCTGATTTTGTCTCTTTCGGGAAGGCAGAAAGGCGGCAGCAGAGCTTGCACAGGGCGCTTGCGGGGATCGTTAAAACGAACCAGATGAGCGAAAACGGCAGACAGATCTGGCCCATGATGTTGAGCGGCAGGGCGGAGTAATCCCACACATGCAGATGAAGCACGCGGTTTACGAGCAGGCCGAATAAAAATTCCACAACGGTTATGATGAGGGAGCCTATGGCGCAGCGCGCCGGAAGGCTTCTTCTTTTCATTTTTTCGCAGCATACGGCGTTGATGAGCAGCAGACAAACGCCGCCGGCAAGTGCCATGGAGGCGTGGGAGTAGCCGCGCCACAGCACTTCCAAAAGGGGATAAAGGCCGCTGCCGGCGAGGAACAACAGACTGTTTTTGCGGACGGTACGGTTCATGGAAAACGACTCCTTTTTCATGACTTTCCTTTTCAGTATGCCCGCTTTTTGTACGCCTATTGCAAAAGAAGCAACAAAATCGAAATAAATAAGCATCAAAAAAGATACGCATGCTACTGTACAAAGCGGCGGAAACTGTGTATAATCAGTACAGACAGAAAGACAGAAAGGTCGGTTTCTTATGAAAAGAATTTTGGTTACGGGCGGCACAGGCTACATTGGCAGCCACACCTGCATTTCTCTTCTTGAAAAGGGCTACGATGTGACGATCGTGGATAACCTTGTAAACAGCAAGGCGCTGGTGGTAGACCGCATTGAAAATTTGAGCGGCAAAAAAGTGAAGTTCTTTGAAGCGGACGTGTGCGACGAAGACGCGCTGCGCAAGATCTTTGCGGAGGACGAGATTTTTGCCGTTATCCATTTTGCAGGCCTGAAGGCAGTCGGCGAATCCGTGCAGATTCCGTTGCGTTACTATGAAAACAACCTCATTTCGACATTGAGCCTTTTGAAGGTGATGGCGGAGTTTAAGGTGAACAACTTTGTGTTCAGCTCCTCGGCGACGGTGTACGGCAACCCGGCTTCCGTGCCGATCCGCGAGGATTTCCCGCTTTCGACGACGAACCCCTACGGCACGACAAAGCTGATGATTGAGCGCATCTTGAAGGACTACGCGCACGCAAACCCGGATTTTAACCCGATCATCCTGCGCTACTTCAACCCGGTGGGCGCGCACAAGAGCGGCACCATCGGCGAAGACCCGAACGGCATCCCGAACAACCTTGTGCCGTACATCACGCAGGTGGCGGTGGGCAAGCTGCGCTGCCTCGGCGTTTTCGGCGACGACTACCCGACGAAGGACGGCACCGGCGTGCGCGATTACATTCATGTCGTCGACCTTGCAGAGGGCCATGTGGCGGCGCTCAAGAAATTCGACGATCCGCACTGCGGCGTGAAGATCTACAACCTCGGTACCGGCGTGGGTTACTCTGTGCTTGACATTGTGCACGCGTTTGAAAAGTGCGTCGGCCACAAGATTCCGTATGAGATCAAGCCGCGCCGCGCGGGCGACATTCCGGAGTGCTACGCAGACTGCACGAAGGCGTATGAGGAGCTCGGCTGGAAGGCGCAGAAGACGCTGGACGACATGTGTGCGGACTCCTGGCGCTGGCAGACGCAGAACCCGAACGGCTACAACGGCTGATGGCACGCTTCGTTTTAGCCTCGTCCTCCGTGAACCGCAAGGAGATTCTGGAACGCGCGGGCATCGAGTTTACAGTGATCGTCTCGAATGCCGATGAATCGAACGGGCCGAAGGCGCCAGACGCGCTTGTAAAGGAGCTTTCCCGCCGCAAGCTGGAAGCGGTTTTGCCGAAGTGCGAAAGTGACGATCTTGTAATCGCGGCGGACACGGTGGTGTACATCGACGGCGAAATTCTCGGCAAACCGAAAGACTTAACGGATGCAAACCGTTTCATGCACCTGCTTTCCGGGCATGTGCACACGGTGTTTACCGGCGTGTGCATGGCGTATCACGGCGAGCGCGTTTCGTTCAGTCAGGAGACGAAGGTAAAGTTCTATCCCCTGACAGAAAGCGAAATCGCGGCTTACGTGCAGAGCGGCGAGCCGATGGGCAAGGCCGGCGGCTACGGCATTCAGGGCCCGGCGGCGCTGTTTGTAGAGAGTATTGAGGGCGACTACAACAACATTTTCGGTCTGCCTGCGGCGCACGTGATGCAGGAAGCGAAAAAGCTTTTAAAGGCAGACAAAATATGAGACAGGCACGATCAGTCCTTTTCGGCGTATACTGGCGTATCGGAAAGGACTGATGATTTATGTACCGGTATCGCCGAAGACGGTATAAACGCGGACGTAAACGGCGCGTGTTGGCGTTTTTGCTGCTCGTTTTCGCTTTTGTGTTTGCCGAGCTGCGACTGCCCGCGATGAAAGCGGAGCTGCGCACGGCAGCACTGACGGCGCACGCGCAAGGGTGCATCGCGAAAACGGTGCCGGAGTATCTGCCGCAGACCGTCTGCGAAAAGGACGGGGCAGAGACGGCGCTTTCTACATATGCGCTCGGCGTACTGGAAGCGGAGCTGACGGATGCTTTGCGGAAAAGCTTGAACGGCACGGCAAAGGCGTTTGTGCCGCTCGGAAATTTAACGGGGCTGATGCTTTTGAACGGGCGCGGGATGAAGATACCCGTGCGGTTTTCGGTGGAAAGTGCGGTTTCGGTGCGGTTTGAAAGCGTCTTGACGGGCGCGGGCATCAACCGCACGGCGTACCGAACGGTGCTGCATATTGAAGCGGTGCTGTTCACGGCGGAGCGAGACGGGGCGGAGCCTGTGACGGTGACGGCAGCATACCCCGTGTATGAAGCGGTGCTTGCGGGCGACGTGCCGCAGTACGGCGTGGTGCGCGCAGGATAAAAAATTGTGAATAACCGTTGGATTTTTGCGCGCTTTGTGGTAAGATACTAACAAGTATCGAAATATCTTGAAATGACACGGAGTTTTAACTTATGACGCACGAACAGGCCCGGCAGCAGATTGACGCGCTGCGGGAACAGATCGAGTACCACAATAAAAAATACTACACAGAGGACGCGCCGGAAATCAGCGACTATGCGTACGACATGCTGTACCGCCGCTTGGAAAATCTGGAAGCGGCGTTCCCGGAGCTGAAAACAGAGGACTCGCCGACGAACCGCGTGGGCGCAGCGGGGTACAACACGTTTGCGGAAGTGACGCACACCGTGCCGATGGAGAGCCTGCACGACTCGTTTTCCGAAGACGAGCTGCGCGACTTTGACCGCCGCGTGCGCGCCGTTGTGGACGACCCGGTGTATGTGGTAGAGCCGAAATTCGACGGCCTTTCCGTGGCGTTGGAATACGTGAACGGCGTATACACGCGCGGCTCTACGCGCGGCGACGGCATTACGGGTGAAGACGTGACGTTGAATATCGGTACGATCAAATCCGTACCGAAGACGCTCAAAGAGCCGCTGCCGTTTTTGGAGGTGCGCGGCGAGGTATATATGTCGGACGAAAGCTTTTTGCGGCTGTGCGAGCGGCAGGAGCTTTTGGAAGAAAAGCCGTTTAAAAACCCGCGCAACGCGGCGGCGGGGTCGCTTCGACAGAAAGACCCGAAGATTACGGCGCAGCGCACGCTGGATATTTTTGTTTTTAACATTCAGGTCATCGAGGGTGAGACCGTCACGACGCACGCGGACGCATTGAAGCGTTTGCACGAGCTTGGCTTTACGGTGTCGCCGCTTTATTGCCGCACGGGCGACATAGAGACGGTAATCGAGAAAATCCGCGAGATCGGCAACGAGCGCGGCACGTTCTCGTACCCGATTGACGGCGCTGTTGTAAAAGTGGACAGCTTCTCTCAGCGCGAGGCACTCGGAAGCACGGCGAAGTTCCCGCGCTGGGCGGAGGCGTACAAGTACCCGCCGGAGGAAAAAGAGACGACACTCCTTGACATAGAAGTTGCTGTAGGGCGCACGGGTGTTTTGACGCCGACCGGCGTGTTTGAGCCGGTGTTTTTAGCCGGTACGACGGTCAGCCGCGCGACGCTGCACAACCAGGATTTCATCACGGAAAAGGATATCCGCATCGGCTCGCGCGTCATTATCCGAAAGGCGGGCGAGATCATCCCGGAGGTCGTTTCCGTGGTCTCGAACCCGGAGGATACCGTGCCGTACCGTTTGCCGGAAACGTGCCCTTCGTGCGGGGAAGTTATCACGCGTGTGGAGGGGGAAGCGGCAGCGCGCTGCACGAATCCGCAGTGCCCGGCACAGCTGATGCGCAACCTCATTCATTTTGCGTCGCGCGACGCGATGGACATTGACGGATTGGGACCGGCGGCGCTGGAGCAGCTGAGCGCAGCGCTTCAGGTGCACTCGCCGGCTGATTTATACGACATTACGGCACAGGAGCTTGAAACGCTTGATCGTTTCGGCAAAAAGAGCGCGGAAAACCTCGTTGCGGCGATCCAAAAATCGAAAGAAAACGATTTATCAAAGCTGCTGTTTGCGCTCGGCATTCCGCACATCGGCGCGAAGGCGGCAAAGCTGCTTGCGGGCGCGTTCGGAAATATGGATGCTTTGATTGCGGCGGACGAGGAGCAGATTGCGGCGATAGACGGCTTTGGCGGCATTATGGCGCAGGAGGTCTACGCATTTTTCAGAAGACACTCGGCGATAGAACTCATTGACCGGCTAAAAGCGGCGGGCGTGAACATGACGGCGGAAGCGGTCACGACGGACACGAAATTCCTCGGCAAGACGTTTGTGCTGACGGGTACACTGCCGAATTTGAAGCGCACGGAGGCTGCGGCGCTGATTGAAAAGGCGGGCGGCAAGGTGAGCGGCTCGGTCTCGAAAAAGACGAGCTATGTTGTGGCGGGCGAAGAAGCCGGCAGCAAGCTTACAAAGGCGCAGACGCTGGGCATCCCCGTATTGACGGAAGCGGAGCTTTTGACGCTTTTAAACGGTGAGGATAACACGGAAAGGAACGAAGCATAATGGCAGAAGAAAGAAAAACGGACGAAGCGCTTGAAAAAGCCGTGGAGACCGATGAGGACATTGACCGCTATATCCGCGAGCTGACGGGAAAGGAAACGCCGAAGGACAAGGAGAAGAAGGCGGAAGAAAAGAAAGCGCCGGAAAAAGAAGAATTCCGCGTGACGAGCCAGATCGGCGAGGACGACTACAAGGCATTCATTTATTACTCTACGCTTGGGCGCTTTAAGTGGCTCATCCCGGCGTTTATCATCGTGCCGCTCGTGTTCGCGTTCCTCTTTGCGTTCAACGCGGGGCATTTTTACGCGGGCAATTTCATTTTATCGCTGCTTATCATGTATGTGGCGATTACGCTGATTGTTGTCATTCGCTGCACGCGCTGGCTTTCTAAAATTCGTAACAACAATCCTGCCGTGATGCACCTGACGGAGACGACGCTTATTTTCATGACGAACAGCGTCATCAACATGAAAAACGGCAACCGCATCAAGGTCGATTACAAGCACATGATCGACGTGGGCGAGAGCAGACAGCACTACATCATGTATTTTGATAACGGCAAATCCATGGTATTCAGAAAAGAAGACATGGAAAAGGAAACACTGGAAAGGTTCCGCCCGTTTATCGAATCTAAAGTACATAAATTAAAATTTACACAGATGCTCAAAAAATAAACCGGGAGGTTTTTCAACATGGTCATCGATTTAAAAACACTGTACGGCGCGGAAGCGACCGAGCAGCAGAAGCGTTATGAGGAGCTTTCCGCTTACTTTGCGGAGGAGTTCGGAGATGCTGATGCGCTTTCATATTTCAGTGCGCCGGGCAGAACCGAGGTGGGCGGCAACCACACCGACCACAACAACGGCAAGGTGCTGGCGGCGGCTGTAAATCTGGACGTTATTGCGGCGGTGAAGAAGACCGAGAACGGCGTGATCCGCCTGAAATCCGTCGGGTTCCCGATGGACACGGTCGATACGGCAGACCTTAACGTGCAGGAAGCGGAAAAGGAGCGCTCGGCGTCGCTCATCCGCGGCGTGTGCGCACGCTTAAAGGCGCTCGGCTATGAAGTGGGCGGCTTTGATGCGGTGACGACCTCGAGAGTTTTAAAGGGCTCCGGCCTTTCAAGCTCCGCGGCGTTTGAGGTGCTTGTGGTGACGATTTTAAGCCACCTGTATAATAACGACGCGATCGACCCCGTGGAGGCGGCGCAGATCTCAAAATTTGCCGAAAACGTGTACTTCGGCAAGCCCTCCGGCTTACTCGACCAGATGGCGGCGAGTGTGGGCGGCTTTACGACGATGGACTTTAAAGACCTTTCCGCGCCGAAGATTGAGAAGATCGATTTTGACCTTGACCGTTACGGCTATGCGCTGTGCGTCGTCGATACGGGCGGAAACCATGCCGACCTGACCGGTGAATACGCAGCCATTCCGGCGGAGATGAAGCGCGTTGCGAAGGCGCTTGGCGGCGAAGTGCTGCGCGAGGTAAGCGAGGAGGAGTTTTATAAGAAAATTCCCGAGCTCAGAAAAGAAGTCGGCGACCGCGCGATTTTGCGTGCGATTCACTTCTTCGACGACAACCGCGTGGTGGATCAGGAAGTGGCAGCGCTGAAAGCGGGTGATTTTGAGACGTTCAAGCAGTGCGTGATTGCCTCGGGTCATTCCTCGGCGATGAATTTGCAGAATGTGTTCGCAGTTGTGAATCCGCAGGAGCAGGGCTTGTCCCTCGCGCTGGCGCTTATCGCGAAGATCCTCGGTGGCAAGGGCGCGTATCGCGTGCACGGCGGCGGCTTTGCCGGCACGGTGCAGGCGTATGTGCCGCTCGATATGCTGGACGCGTTCAAGGCAGAGATGCAGAGCGTGTTTGGCGAAAAGAGCTGCTATGTGCTCTCCGTGCGCAGCGCGGGCGGCACGAAAGTGACAATCGAATAAGTTTAACGGCGGCTTTGGTTTTTAGAGCCGCCGTTTTTGCATATTGCGGGAAATACGTGTTGCGAAATTGTAAATATTGGGAAACGGTGGATTTCGCCTTGCGAATCATGCCGATTTGTGGTATAGTATATTCTGTATCATTATGACAGCTTACCGCAGACAGCTTGTCTGCGTGCGATAAAGGAGAATGTTTTTTGAAGGATAAAGAAATCACCGTTACGGCAGACGAGCTGCAAAAGCAGAAGCTATACACGGCGGACGTTGCGGCGATCATGCAGGTGCGCGCGATGCACGGCACGCCGAAGGCGCTTGTGCGCACGTATGGCTGTCAGCAGAATGTGGCGGACGGCGAACGCATTAAGGGTATGCTCTCTGAAATGGGCTTTGAATTCACAGAAGATGAAGATGAAGCCGATTTTATTCTGTTCAACACCTGCGCCATTCGCGAGCACGCCGAAGACCGTGTGTTCGGCAACATCGGTGCGCTGAAAAACGTGAAGCGCCGCAACCCGTCGCTGCTCATTGCCGTATGCGGCTGCATGATGGAGCAGGAGCGCGTGGCGGAGCGCATTAAGGCGTCGTTCCCGTTTGTGAACATCGTGTTCGGCACGCACGTCATCCACCGACTGCCGGAGATGATGTACACCGCCGTGACCGACTCGAAGCGCGTTTTTTTGCGCGGGCATGAATCGAAAGAGATCATTGAAGGCCTGCCGGTGCGCCGCGACGGCAACACACGCGCGTGGGTGACCGTGATGTACGGCTGCGACAATTTCTGCTCGTACTGCATTGTGCCGTATGTGCGCGGCCGGGAGAAGAGCCGCCACCCGGATGCCATCGTCGCCGAGTGCCGCGAGCTCATTGAGCAGGGCTACAAAGAAATTACGCTGCTTGGACAGAACGTGAACTCCTACGGCAAGGGCCTGCCGGAGAAAGTGAATTTTTCGGAGCTTCTGCGCCGCATTGACGCGATTGACGGCGACTACCGTTTGCGCTTTATGACCTCGCACCCGAAGGACGCGACGCACGAGCTGTTCGACACGATTGCGGAGAGCCGGCACATCTGCCACTACATCCACCTGCCGTGCCAGTCCGGCAGCAGCCGTGTGTTAAAGGCGATGAACCGCCACTACGACCGCGAAAAATACCTTGACCTCATCCGCTATGCGAAAGAGAAAATGCCGGATCTGTCGCTGACCTCCGACATTATCGTCGGCTTTCCGGGCGAGACGTATGAGGAGTTCTGCGAGACGCTGAGCCTCATCCGCGAGGTGGAGTTCACGTCGCTCTTTACGTTTATTTTCTCGCCGCGCCCCGGCACGAGAGCCGCCGAAATGGAAGACCCTGTTACGTACAAGGAGAAAACGCAGTGGTTCTCGGAGCTTTTGAAGACACAGGAGGAGATTGCCGCAAAGCGCTGCGCTTCCATGGTGGGCAGCACGGAGCGTGTGCTCATTGAAGAGCGCAACGAGAAAAACGGTTTGCTCAGCGGTCGCACCGCAAGCAGCATCATTGTGGAATTCCCCGGCGAAGACGAATGGATCGGCGAATTCAAAAATGTAAAAGTGACCGAAGCGCGCAACTGGATTTTGCGCGGCGAATGTGTAGACTAAGCAAAACGGGTTTTGACCCATTGCTTTTTCAAAATACAATAAAATTTATAATTTATTTTAAGGAGCTATTACTATGGATATCATGAAACTGACAAGAGAACTCGGCCGCGCTTTGCAGCAGGACCAGACCTACATCAACATGAGCGTTGCGGAGCAGCAGTGCAACGAGGACGAAGCTTTGCAGAACGCCATCGGCGAATTCAATTTAAAGCGCATGGCCATCAACAACGAGGCGGCAAAGGAAGACCGCAGCGAGGAGCTTATCGAGCAGTACAACAAAGAACTGCGCGAGATTTACGGCAGAGTGATGCAGAACGAGCACATGGCGGCGTATCAGGCGGCAAAGAACGAGTTTGATGCGCTGATGCAGCGCGTGACGGGTGTGCTTTCCATGTGCGCGGAGGGTCAGGACCCGGATGGCTGCGATCCCGATGCCTGCGGCTGCACCGGCAGCTGTGCGACCTGCGGCGGTGGCTGCCACTAAGGCAGAATTTTGCAAAGCTTGCACGTGATCTGCTTGCATCTTTTCCGCCATACCGGTCGTAAAGTCCTTGACAGGCGCCAGCCTGCCTGCGGAATTTACTACGCAAGGCGTATACGCTCATGACGAAAAATCTGACGGCGCATCTCGCGCACCTACTTTACAAAAATCTGCCTTTGGTAGTAATTCACTTGTTGACTGAATCTTAACGATATGGAGGCCGGGCATGGCTGATTATTCCCCGATGATGAAACAGTACTTTGAAGTGAAGGAAAAGTACCCGAACACGCTCCTTTTCTTTCGCCTTGGGGACTTTTACGAGATGTTCTTTAACGATGCGAAAATCGCGTCGCGTGAGCTGGAGCTGACGCTGACAGGCCGTGACTGCGGCCAGGAGGAGCGCGCGCCGATGTGCGGCGTGCCGTTCCACAGCGCGGAGACGTATATCGCGCGGCTTGTGGCAAAGGGCTACAAGGTTGCCATCTGCGAGCAGATGGAAGACCCGGCGCTTGCAAAGGGCATCGTAAAGCGCAGCGTTATCCGCGTCATCACGCCCGGCACCGTTATGGAAAGCAGCATGCTCGACGAGGCGAAGAACAACTACATCGCTTCCGCGTATTATCAGGGTGATAAGGTGGGCATCTGCTTTGCGGATATTTCAACGGGCGAGCTGGAGGCGACGACGCTGACGGCGGAGAAGGGTGAGTCGCTCTCCCGCGCGGTTATCGACGCGCTGTCGCGATTTACGCCGCGCGAAATCCTCATCAATCCGGAATTTACCGATTTGACGGACGTGGCGAAATTCATTTCCGATAAGCTTTCGGCGTCACTCGAGTGCATGGATTTTGCGGTTTACGAACCGCTGCATGCGGAAGAAACGGTGAAGGCGCAGTTTCACCCCGAGGTTTTGGAACGCTCCGACGTTTTGAATTTCCCGGAGATCACGGCGGCGCTGAGCGCTTTGCTCGAGTATCTCAGCCGCACGCAAATCACGGGTTTGGAGCGCATGGAGGAAATTCGCATATATTCGCAGGCGAAGACGATGCGGCTTGATTTAAACACGCGCCGAAACCTTGAATTACTCGAGACGATGCGCAGCAAGGAGCGCCGCGGCTCGCTTTTGTGGGTGCTTGACAAGACCAAAACGGCGATGGGCAAGCGGCTTATCCGCACATGGCTCGAGCAGCCGCTTTTGAGCCCGGCGGGCATTACGCTGCGGCAAAACGCGGTGGAGGAGCTGTTTGAGAACCGCCCGCTTTTAGACGATGTGACCGAGGCGCTGACGGGCATTTTTGACCTGGAGCGCATTATGACGCGCGTGGTGTACGGCTCTGTAAACGGCAAAGACCTGCGTGCGCTGTGGTCGGCGCTGACGCGCTTGCCGCAGCTGAAAGCGCTTTCTGCGACGTTTAAAGCGACGATGCTGCGCGACATCGACAGCCGCATGGATGTGCTCTCCGATATTTGCGAGCTCATTGACCGCGCCGTTGTGGAGGAGCCGCCGCACACGATCCGTGAGGGCGGCATTATCCGTGAGGGCTTCAACGCGGAGCTTGACGAAGTGAAAAGTGACATGACGAACGGCAAGCAGCTCATCGCCGAGCTGGAGGCGCGCGAGCGCGAAGCGACGGGCATTCCGAAACTGCGCGTGGGGTATAACCGCGTGTTCGGGTATTACCTTGAAGTTTCGAACGCGTTTAAGGACAAGACGCCGGAGCACTACGTGCGCAAGCAGACGCTTGCAAACGGCGAGCGGTACATCACGCAGGAATTAAAGGAGCTTGAAAACCGCATCTTAGGTGCGCACGACCGTTCTATTGCACTTGAGGGCAAGCTGTTTGAAGAAGTGCGCAGGACGATTGCGGAGCAGCTGACCCGCGTGCAGGAGACGGCGAAGGCGATTGCGGAGCTGGATGTTTTGGCATCGTTTGCGGCGGTATCTGTGCGGAACGACTACACGCGCCCGACCATTACGGCGAACGGCAGGCTGTATTTAAAGGACAGCCGTCACCCGGTGGTGGAGGCGCTGCTGACGGGCAGCGCGCCGTTTGTGCCGAACGACCTTGAGATGGACCCGAACCAGAACCGTGTGTCTATCATTACGGGCCCGAACATGGCGGGTAAATCTACATATATGCGGCAGGTGGCGGTCATTGTCATCATGGCGCAGATCGGCTGCTTTGTGCCGGCGAGCGCGGCGGAGATCGGCATTGTGGACGGCATCTACACGCGCGTGGGCGCTTCTGACGACCTTGCGGCGGGGCAGTCCACGTTCATGGTGGAAATGGCCGAGGTGGCGGAAATTTTGAAGAGCGCCACGAAGGACAGCTTGCTGATTTTAGATGAGATCGGCCGCGGCACCTCGACGTTTGACGGCATGAGCATTGCGCGGGCGGTCATCGAATACGTACACGACAAAAAGCTGTGCGGTGCGAAGACGCTGTTTGCGACGCATTACCACGAGCTGACGGAGCTGGAAGACCTTTTGCCCGGTGTGCAGAACTTCAGTATTGCGGTGAAAAAGCGCGGGGACGACATCACGTTCCTGCGGCGTATCGTGCGCGGCGGCGCGGACGACAGCTTCGGTATTGAGGTCGCGAAGCTCGCGGGCGTGCCGGACAAGGTGGTGCGGCGTGCGAAAGAGGTGTTAAAGAGCCTTGAAAGCGGCGAGATGGTGAAAAAACCGAAAAACGCAGTGAAAGTGCAGCAGGAGGAACCGATACAGCTGACGATGCTGACAAAGGACACGGAGGTTTTAAACCGCCTGAAAAGCCTGGACGTCAACACGCTGACGCCAATCGAATCCATGAACATTTTGTTTGAACTTGCAAATATGCTGAAATAAATTTAACGCGAAAGGAAGGTGCAGAAAATGCCGAAAATTCACGTTTTGGAAAAGCAGGTCGCGGAGCTGATCGCTGCCGGTGAGGTGGTGGAGCGCCCGTCTTCCGTCATTAAGGAGCTTGTGGAAAATTCCATTGACTCCGGCGCGTCGATTGTCACGGTGGAAATTCGCCGCGGCGGCGTGACGTATATCCGTGTGACGGACAATGGCTGCGGCATTGCGCGCGAGGACGTGGCGACGGCATTTCTGCGCCATGCAACGAGCAAGGTGCGCGAAAAGGACGACTTAGACGCGATTTTGACGCTCGGCTTCCGCGGTGAGGCGCTGGCGTCCATTTCGGCTGTGTCGCGCGTTGACCTCATCACGCGCACGGCGGACAGTTCAATCGGCACGCACTATTCCTCCGAGGGCGGCAGCAACGTGGAGATCGAAGACGCGGGCTGCCCACTTGGCACGACCATTACGGCGCGCGACCTGTTTTTTAACGTGCCGGCGCGTATGAAGTTTCTGAAGAAAGACACCGCAGAGGGCAACTCCGTGGCGGGACTGATGGACAAAATTGCGCTTTCGCATCCGGAGATCTCGTTCCGCCTCATTCGCGAGGGCAAGGAAGTGCTGCACACGCCGGGCGACGGCAAGCTGAACTCGGCGATTTATGCGGTGTTCGGCAAGGAGTTTTCCGGCGCTTTGCTGCCGGTGGATTATACCTTGGGCGGCATTCGCGTGCACGGGTATATCTCGTCGCCGATTGCGAGCCGACCGAACCGCAGCATGCAGAATTTCTTCATCAACGGGCGTTTTGTGCGCAGCCGCACGGCGTGTGTGGCGCTGGAGGAAGCGTACAAGGGCGCGATTATGGTGGGTAAATTCCCGGCGTGCGTGCTGCACATCGAGCTGCCGTCATCGGTCGTCGACGTGAACGTGCATCCGGCGAAGCTGGAGGTGCGCTTTGTGAACGAGCGTCCGGTGTTTGATGCGGTGTACCACGGGGTGAAATCCGCCGTGACGGCGAGCCGCGATATGAAGTCCGTTGACCTTGCGCAGCACGCAAGGCGGCCCGTCGACCCGTATAAGCCGGATGTGGTCGTAAAGCCGCAGCAGATGGTGCTGAATCAGCCGCCGAAAACGGAGACGGTGAAGCCGATGTCTGCGCCGGTCGTGAAGTCTGCGCCCGTTATCAACACGAGCAAAAAAGAGGCGGAAGCGCCGTATGAGCCGCCCGTCGATATGCCGTCGATGCCGCATACGTTCTCGGACAGCGCAGAGCGGGAGGAAAAGCCGCAGCTTGAAAGGATTCGTACGTCGATCGAGCGCGTTTTGGAGGCGGAGCCGCAGCCGGTGACAAAGCCGGAAGTGATAACGGAAGAACCGCCCTTACCGCAGCCGCCCGAGACGGATCCCGTGCCGCCGACATGGGAGGAAACACCCGTGCAGACGGAAGCGGTGCAGGAAAATCCGGAAAGCAACGCACAGCCGGAAACACGCATTGTGCCGGAGACGGAGCGGGATTTGTCCCGCACGGCGCATAAGGTGATCGGCGAGGTGTTTGACACGTATATCATCCTTGAATACGACGCGCAGACGCTGATGTTTATCGACAAGCATGCCGCGCACGAGCGCTTGCTGTACGAAAAGCTCAAACGGCGCGAAGAAGCTGCTATGGCGCAGACGCTGCTTGTGCCCGTGACGGTGACGATGGACAAAAACGAGTACACGGCGGTTTTGCAGAATTTGAGTGTTTTTGAGCAGGCGGGCTTTGACGTGGAGGATTTCGGCAGCGGTACCGTTTTGGTGCGCAGCGCGCCGCTTAATTTGAACGGTGCGGACATCAAGGACTCCGTGCTCGAAATGGCGGGATACCTTGAAGAAAACAAGACCGACGCGACGACGGAGCACATGGACTGGCTGTACCACAACATTGCGTGCCGCGCAGCCATTAAGGGTGGGAACGCCTCGAAAAAAGAGGAACTCATTGCACTTGCGGAAGAGCTGGAAGCGAACCCCGATGTGCGCTACTGCCCGCACGGCAGGCCGATCTACGTGATGCTGAAAAAGCGAACGCTGGAAAAAGAATTCGGCAGAGTTTAACGGTTTGCTCACAAACACGGGCGAAAGTTGTGTTATTATAAAGTTATGTAAACAAAAGGAGGCGCCGGAATGACGGAAGCACAAGAGAAAATCAAGGTATTCGCGGTGTGCGGGCCGACGGCCTCCGGCAAGACCTCGCTTTCCGTAACGCTTGCGAAAAAGCTCCATGCGGAGGTGGTTTCGTGTGACTCGATGCAGATTTATAGGGGCATGGAGATCGGCACGGCAAAGCCGACCGCGGACGAGATGCAGGGTGTGCCGCACCACCTGATGGGTTTTCAGGATCCCGCGGAGCCGTTCAGCGTGAGTGACTATGTGGCGCTTGCGGGAAAGGTGATCGAAGACATACATGCGCGTGGCAAAAACGTGTTGCTTGTCGGTGGCACGGGCTTATATGCGCGCTCGCTTTTAAAGGCGGTGCCGTTTACGGAAAACAGCCGTGACGATGAAATCCGCGGTAATTTGGAAGCGGAATTTGCGGCAGACGGCATTGAACCGCTTTATGCACGTTTAAAGGTGCTTGACCCCGAGGGGGCCGAGGGTATCCATCCGAATAATACGCGTAGGGTCATCCGCGCGCTTGAATACTGCATGGTGACGGGCGAGCCGTTCTCGAAGCAGGCGAAGAACTCGAAAGCGGTGGAATCGCCGTATGACGGGAAAATGTTGGTGCTGTCTTTCAGAGACCGCGAGACGCTTTACGGGCGTATCAACCTGCGCGTGGAGCAGATGTTTGCAGACGGCCTATTAAAAGAAGCCGAGGATTATTTTAAGCGGTATGGCACGCCGGGGCAGACCTCCGTGCAGGCCATCGGCTACAAGGAGCTGTTTCCGTATTTTGAGGGGCAGTGTTCCTTAGACGAAGCAAAGGAAAATATAAAAAGGGAAACACGGCGCTATGCCAAGCGCCAATTGACGTGGTTCCGCCGGGAGGAAGATGCCGTGTGGCTTTTTGCGGATGATTTTGATGCCCCGGCAGACCTGATAAGCGCGGCAGAGGACATAGCCCGCGCGCATTTTGAAGACTGAAAGGAAGCCCCGCTATGGGAAGCAACACTTTATTTCGTAAAATCAGTTCGATCGCCGTGGCGATTTTGCTTTTGATATATGTAGGCTACCAGATTTACAGAAGCCAATACACCGGATTTAAAACGGAAACGGCCATGTACGCCGACCTTTCCGCATCCATCGACACCACGGGCTTTATTATCCGCAATGAGGAGCTTGTGTACTCGCGGTACGACGGCGTTTTGAACTACACGCTGGACGACGGAGAGAAAACGGCGTTCGGCGGCACGGTGGCAGAACTGTACCCCGCGGAAGAGGACGCCGCCGCACACAACCGCATGCTGCGCATCGACGAGGAGCTTACGCGGCTAGCCGTGCTGGAGAACCCCACGGAGGTTGCGTCCTCGAACCCGAAGAACATCGGCAGCCAGATCAATAAAACGGTCACAGGGCTGCTTTCCGATTTGAAATCCGGTGCGTTTTCGTCGATCTCGAACGATAAAAACGACCTGTACCTCTTGATGGGCCAAAAGCAGATCGTGACGGGCGCGGAGGATTCCGCGAGCTATGTGGCGCATATTGAGAATTTGAAATCGGAGCGTGCAACGCTGGAGACGACGACCTCTTCAAGCACCGGCACGGTAACGTCGCCGGCTTCCGGTTATTTTATCCATACGGTGGACGGCTACGAAAACGCGGTAGACACTGACGATGTGGAGCAGCTGACCGTAAGCGATGTGCGTGCGCTGGAAGAAGGCGAAGCGGGCAGCAATGCGGACAGCACGGTCATCGGCAAGGTGGCAAAGGAATTCAACTGGTACATTGCGTGCATCATCGATGAAAACGACCTTGTGCGGCTTGACCGCACGACGAATGTGAAGGTGGAGATGCCGTTTGCGACGGCGGAGACGATCCCGGCCGAGGTCGTGAAGATCAATAGGGACGAAGCGAGCGGGGACGCAGTGGTCATTTTGAAGTGCTCTTACATGAGCACAGACCTTGCCGCCGCGCGCAAAGAGCCGCTGCGCATCGATTTACAGTCGTATGCCGGTGTGCTCGTGAACGAAAAGGCCATCCACTTTGCGGATGTGACCGTGACGGATACGGACACGGACGGCAATGTGACGGAGCATGTGGAACAGAACGTGAAGGGTGTTTACATCAAGTCCGGCAGTCGCGTGCGTTTTGTGCAGGTATTCTCCGATGCGACGATCGACGGCTATGCCGTGTGCAAGCTGAACCTTTCTTCCTCGGAAAAAGAGCAGCTCGTCACCTCGAGAACGATACAGCTTTACGATGAAGTCATTGTGGAAGGGACGGATCTTTATGACGGAAAAATGCTTTGAGGAGCGTTTTAGGGACGTAGAGGAAAACTATAAGGTCATCGCGAACCGCATTGCGGAGGCAGCGGTGCGCTCCGGCAGAAAGCCCGAGGACATCACGTTTCTTGCGGCGACGAAGACCGTGCCGGCGGAGGTCATCAACCACGCCATCGGCTGCGGCCTGCGCTTCATCGGCGAAAACCGCGTGCAGGAATTCATGGACAAATATGAAAAGATCGATTGGGACAAGGGCGTTTCCGGCCAGATCATCGGGCGCTTGCAGACGAACAAGGTGAAATATATCATCGATAAGGTCGACTGCATCCAGTCGGTAGATTCCGTAAAGCTTGCAAAGGAAATTTCCCGCCTTGCGGAGAAAATAGGCCGCAAAATGCCGGTGCTCATTGAAGTGAATATCGGCGGGGAAGAAAGCAAGGGCGGCATTGAAAAAGCTGCGCTGCCCGAGTTATTGGAAGAAATTGCCGTGCTGCCGGGCATTCAGGTGAACGGATTGATGGCAATTCCACCAATTTGTGCGGAAAAATCCGCGCTATGCAATTATTTTTCCCAAATGCATCAATCTTTTATTGACATCCGCGCCAAAAAAATAGATAATGTATTTATGAATTGCCTTTCGATGGGTATGTCTTCCGATTACGCGGAGGCCATCGAGTGCGGCGCCACTATGGTGCGCATCGGCTCTTCGCTTTTCGGCCCGCGCGACTACACGCGCTGACCGACCCTGTTATGCAGAAAATGGAGGTATAATATATGGCAGGCATTGTAGAGAAGCTTCAGAAAATGTGGAACCCGCCCGATGACGAGTATGATGAATACTACGAGGACGAGGCCACGGAGCCCACGGCAGACAGCCGCGAGGAGCAGCCTTCCGCACGCCGTTCGTTCTCCTCTTCAAGCTCGAACCGCGTTGTGAACATTAACCACGCGCGCGCAGGCGCACAGGTGGTTGTGTTTAAGCCGAACTCTTTCCGTGACGACACAAATAGCATTGCGGATGAGATCAACCAGGGCCATACGGTCGTTGTGAATTTTGAAGAGACGAACGCGGGCGAGGCGCGCTATATTCTGGCGTTCCTCAGCGGCGCTTCTTACGCGAACCACGGCGAGGTGAGACCCATCGCCGCGAAGACGTATATTTTCACGCCTGCGGGCGTGAGTCTGAGCGGTGCGGAAATTCGCGATGATCTTGCACAGAACGGCGTAACGTTCTGATATGGCCGCACAGGAAGACAAGCTTTTTGAAGCAAAAATAGAGGATTGTCTGCGCCTTGGCGAAAAAAGACCGGCGTTCTTGGGCTTTTTGGATCTTTCCGAGCGCGCGTATGCAGAAGAATATTTGCGCCGTGTACATGCGGAAAATTACCGATTTTTCGGTGGCTTTCCCGAAGCGGAGCGAACGGTTTTGGGCGTGTTTCCGGATTATATGGAGCCCTTGGATGAGGAGTTCCCGGTGACGGGGCTCACGGTGAAGTTTCGCCGGCAGGATGCGCTTTCACACCGCGATTTTATGGGCTCATTTCTGGCACAGGGCGTGGTGCGTGCATCGCTCGGCGATATTCTGGCCGAAGAAGGGCGCGCCGTGTTGTTTGTGAAAACAGAGCTTGCGCCGCACTTTCTTTCGCAGATCGATAAGATCGGTCGGGTGGGGGTGCAGATTACAAAGGGCTTTACAGATCCGCTGCCGCAGGCGCACAGCTTTCAGCCGATGGGCGGCGTGGTCGCTTCGGAACGCTTAGACTGCTTGGTTGCCTTTTTGGCGGGCACCGGCAGGGAAAAAGCCGCGCAGATGGTGCACGCGGGTTTGGTTTCCGTCAACCATAGGGAGGCGGATTCCGTTTCGCACCGTGTAAATGAAGGAGACATCATCTCCATACGCCGCTACGGGCGATTTATTGTTGATATGCTCGGCCCGGTCACGAAAAAGGGCCGTTTATCTGTGAAATGCAGAAAATACATATAGGAGGCTTACACACATGTTATCGATTAAAGACATCAATGAAGTCAGCTTCAGAAAATCAAATTTTTCCGGTTACAATTCTGATGATGTCGATCAGTTTATTGATGAAGTTTTGGAGACCGTAACGGCGCTCACAAAGGAAAACGCAGAGATTAAAACGCGCAAGACGGATGATTCCGCCGCTGTGCAGCAGTTACAGGCGAAAAACGCCGAGCTGCAGGAGAAGCTTTCTATTTTGGCTGCAAAAATTGAGTCTTACCGTGCAGAGGAAGACGGTATTAAGGACGCAATCCTCAGCGCACAGCGCCTTGGCAATGCTTCCATCCGTGAGGCAAAGGCGAAGGCCGAGAAGATTGTGAACGACGCAAACGCGAAGGCGGACGCTCTTGTAAAAGATGCGAAGGGCCGCTCCGAAACGCTTGTGAAGTCCTATGAAAAGCAGATCGCCGCAAAAGAGAAAGAGCTGGAGAACATGAAGCGCGAGGTGACAAACTTCCGTGCTTCGCTCTACGGCATCTATAAAGAACACCTTGCCGTGATTGAGAAGATTCCGACGTTTGATTTGCCGGAGGAAGAGCAGGAGGAAAAAGCGCCCGCCGAGGAACCGACGCCGGTATACACCGAGCCTGAAGTGATTGAGGAGCCGGAAGAAGAAATCCCGGTGCCTGCGGCACAGCAGGTCAAAGAGGAACCCGCACCGGCCCCCGCAGAGCCGAAGCCCGCTCCCGCACCTGTCCCGGAGCCGATCCCCGCACCGGCGCCGGTACAGCCGCAGCCTGTTTACGACAAGGACTCTTATATTAAGGAGCAGTTCAGCGGCATCGGCCTTGATCTGAACGCTTACGCCGACATCCCGGAATCTTTGCAGAAAGAAAAGGAGGCCCTTTTCAGCACGCTGGAGTTCGGCGTTGAAGACGAAGGCGACAAGAAAAAGGGTAAATTTAAGAGAAGATAAAACCAGCAGAAAGGCACGGATCAATATATGGATTACAAAAGCACATTGAACCTCCCCAAGACCGACTTTGCCATGCAGGCCGGCCTACCGAAGCGCGAGCCGGTAATGCTCGAAAAGTGGTATGAAGACAAGGTTTACGAGACCGTTCTCGAAAAGAACGACGGTAAGCCGCTTTATGTTCTGCACGACGGCCCTCCGTATGCAAACGGCGATATCCACCTCGGCACGGCGCTGAATAAGACGCTGAAAGACTTTATCGTTCGCTACAAGAATATGTCCGGCTTTAAGGCACCGTACGTTCCTGGTTGGGATACCCACGGCTTGCCGACCGAGCTGAAGGCCAGAAAGAAAGCGGGCGTTTCGAATTCCACTGCAATCTCCGACATCGAGCTGCGCAAGCTCTGCCGCGAGTTTGCCCTCGGCTACCTCGATGAGCAGCGCAACTCCTTCAAGCGTCTTGGCGGCATCGGTGAATGGGACAACCCGTATGTCACTCTGCGCAAGGAATTTGAAGCAAAGCAGATCGAGATCTTCTCCGAAATGGCGACGAAGGGCCTCATCTATAAGGGCTTAAAGCCGGTTTACTGGTGCCCGGAGTGCGAGACTGCACTGGCGGAAGCCGAGATTGAATACGCAGAGGATCCCTGCCACTCCATCTATGTGAAGTTCCGCGTGACGGACGACAAGGGCCTTTTGACCCCGATGGGCGCAGACCTGAGTAAGACCTACTTCGTAATCTGGACGACGACGACCTGGACGCTCCCCGCGAACGTCGCGATTTGCGTCGGCCCGGAATTTGAATATGCACTTGTAAAGTCCGGCGACGAATACTATGTGATGGCAACGGCCCTGACCGAATCTGCCATGCAGGCGGCGGGCAAGACCGATTACGAGATTCTTGGCACCTTAAAGGGCAGCGATCTTGAGTATATGAAGACGGCGCACCCGTTCATCGACCGCACATCTCTCGTCATCGTGGGCGACCACGTTACGTTGGAAAGCGGTACCGGCTGCGTTCACACGGCTCCGGGCCACGGCGTCGAAGACTATGACGTCTGCCACAATCACTATCCCGAAATTCCGATTGTTGTGCCGGTGGACAGCCATGGCAAGATGACCGAGGAAGCGGGCCAGTTTGCAGGCCTGACGACCGAGGAAGCGAACAAGGCGATTGCACAGCACCTTGAGGATACAGGCGCACTGTTCGCTTTACAGAAGATCATCCACCAGTATCCGCACTGCTGGCGCTGCAAGAAGCCGGTTCTGTTCCGTGCGACCGAGCAGTGGTTCTGCTCCGTGGACGCTATCAAGGATCAGGCTATTGAAGCCATCAAGGGCGTAAAGTGGATCCCGGGTTGGGGCGAAGACCGCATTTCCTCCATGGTCCGTGACCGCAACGACTGGTGTATCTCCCGTCAGCGTCGCTGGGGTGTGCCGATTCCGATTTTCTACTGCAAGGACTGCGGCGAGCCGCTCATCGAGAAGGACGCAATGCACGCAGTTTCCGAGCTGTTCCGCGCAGAGGGCTCCGATGCTTGGTACATCAAGGAAGCGGAAGAAATTCTGCCCGCAGGCACAAAGTGCAAGAAGTGCGGCTGCACCTCCTTTACAAAAGAGCGCGACATCATGGACGTTTGGTTTGATTCCGGCGTGACCCATGCTGCCGTTTGCGATACACGCGATTATCTCCATTGGCCGGCTGACCTGTACCTTGAGGGTGCAGACCAGTACCGCGGCTGGTTCCAGTCTTCGCTGCTCACGTCCATTGCATGGCGCGGCAAAGCGCCGTACAAGGCTGTCGTCACACACGGCTGGGTTGTGGACGGTCAGGGCAGAAAGATGAGTAAGTCCCTCGGCAACGGCATTTTGCCGCAGGAGATTGTGGATAAGTACGGCGCAGATATCCTGCGTCTGTGGGTCGCTTCTTCCGACTACCATGCCGATATCCGCATCTCCCCGGAAATCCTCAAACAGCTTTCCGATGCATACAGAAAGATCCGCAACACAGCGCGCTATATGCTCGGCAACCTTTCCGATTTTAATCCGGATACCGACAGTGTAGAGGTTTCTGAGATGCTTTCCATCGATAAGTGGGCGCTGAACCGTTTGGATCGGCTGATGGTGAAGGTGCGCGAGGGCTATGAGTCCTTCGAGTTCCACCAGGCTTACCACGCCATCCATAACTTCTGCGTTGTGGATATGTCGAACTTCTATCTCGACGTCATCAAGGATCGTCTGTACACCGAGAAGAAGGACTCCGCTGCACGCCGCGCCGCGCAGACTGCGATGTATATCATCCTCGATGCGATGACCCGTCTGGTCGCGCCGATCTTGGCGTTCACCTCCGACGAGATCTGGCAGAGCATGCCGCACGCTTCCGATTGCGATGCACGCCACGTTGTTTACAACGAGATGCCGAAGCCGACGAGCGAAAAGTACGGCATCGACGTGACGGAAGAATTTATCGCACGCTGGGATAGAATCCATGCAATCCGCGATGTTGTGAAGAAGGCGCTTGAAAACGCACGTGCAGAGAAGACGATCGGTGCATCGCTCGATGCAAAGGTCACGCTGTTCTGCACCGGCGAACTGTATGCGTTCCTCAAGTCTGTGGAAGACGAGCTTGCAACCGTGTTCATCGTATCTCAGGTCGAGATCGTGGACGGCGAGGGCGGCACACTTTCCGACGATGCACTGGGTCTCTCCGTGCAGGTCGATAAGGCAGAAGGCTGCAAGTGCATGCGCTGCTGGACATATTCCTCCACGGTCGGCAAAAACCCGGCATACATGGATCTGTGCGAGCGCTGCGCAAAAGCACTTTCCGAATAATTTCGGACACATTGAATTTGTTTTAAACGGTACGTGCTTAATGACGCCGTGCTGTTGAATAATTGAACCGAACCAAGGTGCAAACCGGTTTTGCCCGGCTTGCGCCTTTTTCGGGTTATAAGGGGATATTTCTTTTGTCCATTCTCATTCTTTTGCTGATCGCCGTGCTGACAGCTGTCGATCAGTTTATAAAAATGACGGTTATCACAAACTTAAAGCCCATCGGCAGCGTGACGTGCATTCCGGGCCTTTTGGAGTTCCGTTACCTTGAAAACAACGGCGCGGCATTCGGCTTTTTTGCCGGGCTTTCGTGGCTTTTGATCATACTGACGATAGGGCTTATGGCAGCGTTGCTCGTGTTTTTGTTCCGCTATAAGCACCACACATGGATGTCGCGCACGTCGTGCGTGCTCATCATCGCGGGCGGCATCGGTAACCTCATTGACCGTTTTATTTTCGGCTATGTGGTCGATTACATCCATGTGCTGTTTTTTCCGTATGTGTTCAACTTTGCAGACTGCTGCGTGGTGGTCGGTGCGATTTTGTTTGCCGTGTGGTATTTATTCTTTAAAGACAAAAAAGAAGCGGCAGATAAAAAAGTGAACGAGCCGACGGAAACGACTGCCGACGGGGTCGGGAAATAAGTATGGCGGAGCTGCATGAGATTGAGGTCACAGCGGCGGGCTGGCGCGCCGATAAGCTGATTGCGGAGGCGCTGCCGGAGCTTTCCCGCTCTGCGGTGCAGAATTTGATCCGCGACGGGCATGTGACCTGCGATAATAAGATTGTGCAGAAAAGCACGAAGCTTGCGCCGGGGAGCGTTCTGTGCGTGGAGATTCCCGAAGCGCGCCCGCTCGACGTGAAGGCGGAGAATATTCCGCTTGACATCGTATATGAAGATGACGACCTACTTGTGGTGAACAAGCCGAAGGGTATGGTGGTGCACCCGGCAGCGGGCAATTATGACGGCACACTTGTGAACGCGCTGCTGTACCACTGCGGCGATTCGCTTTCGGGCATCAACGGCGTGATTCGCCCGGGCATTGTGCACCGCATTGACAAGGACACAAGCGGGCTGCTCATCGTCGCGAAGAACGACACCGCGCACCGGCACTTGGCGGAGCAGATCAAGGCGCACAGCTTTACGCGCGAATACCGCGCCGTGGTGTACGGGAAAATTCGCGAGGACGGCACGGTGGATGCGCCCATCGCACGCCATCCGCAGGACAGAAAGCGCATGGCGGTACAAAACACGCCGAACGCGAGAAACGCCGTGACGCACTATTTTGTCACAAAAAATTTTACGGGATTTACGCAGCTGCGCCTGCGCCTTGAGACCGGACGCACGCACCAGATCCGTGTGCACATGGCGTATATCGGGCATCCTGTCGCGGGCGACCCGGTCTACGGACCGAAAAAAGTCATCACGCAGCTGCATGGGCAGTGCCTGCACGCGGGGCTCATCGGGTTCATCCACCCGCGCACGGGCGAATATATGGAGTTTGAAGCGCCGCTGCCGCCATATTTTACGGATTTTGTGAAGACGCTGCACGCGGAGGACGAATAAGGGGGAGCGCTTGTGCGCGCGGGAAGTCAACGGACAATTTTACTGTTCGCGCTGTTTTTAATGGCGTGTGCGGCGGTGCTGTTCTGCGTTTCCTTTGAGAATACACCGCTTGAACCGTACAGGGTGACATCGACAGGGCAAAGCGAAGCAGCATCGAGCGCGCCGGCTGCATCCGCTTTAAGCGAAGAAAAAGTCAACATCAACACCGCGTCGAAGGAAGAGTTGATTGGCCTGAACGGCATCGGAGAAGTACTCGCCGACAGAATCATCGAATACCGCGAAGCAAACGGTGGATACAAAGATGTGCGTGAGCTCACGAATGTAAAAGGCATCGGCGAAAAGCTGCTTGAGAAACTGCTGCCGTATGTGACGGTGTAAACAAAAAAGGCATACGTTCCACTCTGTCCGTTTGACATTGCTTTGAAGAACGCCGGTGTGCAGCACAAGCTGATTCCGCCCAGAACACCTTGGCACAACGGCAAGGTAGAGCGGAGTCATCGAAACGACCAGCGCTATTTTTACAACTGGGAAAAGTTTGTAAGTGTAAAAGATCTAAACCGAAAGTGCAAAGATCATTTGCGCTGGAGCAACAGAAAGCCCTCTTGATCTCCTCTGTGAAATTCTTTCTAACGCCTGATTCTTTTCTATCCCTCTTTTCTTTACCTTCTGTGGGTCGTATCTATCTACAACGCAGAGAAAGGCATTAAAAATACTTCATATCGGTTGCAATATGTCGAATTATATGTTAAAATGTAATTAAACAATTAATTTGGAGTGGGAAGAAACATGGTTCCTTTTAATAGACCGCCTTATATAGGCAAAGAGATGGAGTATATTTCCAAAGTAATCAGAGCGCATAAAATTTGTGGTGATGGACAGTTTACAAAGAAATGCCACCAATTGCTGGAGCAGATGACAGGAAGCCAGAAGGTGCTCCTGACTACCTCTGGCAGCCACGCACTGGAGATGGCTGCTCTTCTTTGTAATCTGGAGCCCGGGGATGAGGTGATCCTGCCCAGCTTTACTTTCTCGTCTACGGCCAATGCCTTTGTGCTGGCTGGTGCAAAGCTTGTATTTGTGGATATTCGTCCGGATACCATGAACATTGACGAGACCAAGATCGAGGCAGCCATTACCGATAAGACCCGTGTGATCGTTCCGGTTCACTATGCGGGCGTGGCCTGTGAGATGGATACCATCATGGAAATCGCCAGAAAGCACAATCTGAAGGTGGTAGAGGATGCGGCGCAGGGCGTCATGAGTACCTACCATGGCAAGGCGCTGGGCACCATTGGCGATTTTGGCTGCTTCAGCTTCCATGAGACCAAGAACTACTCTATGGGCGAGGGCGGTGCACTGCTGATCCGCGATGAAGAGAAGAATGAGGCTGCGGAGATCCTCCGGGAAAAAGGCACCAACCGGAGCCGGTTCTTGCGGGGGCAGGTGGATAAGTATACTTGGGTGGGCTATGGTTCTTCATATTTGCCCTCTGACATGAATGCGGCCTACCTGCTGGCACAGCTGGAAGAGGCCGAGAAGATCAACAACGCTCGGCTTGCCAGTTGGCACCACTATCAGGAGCGTCTTGCGCCGCTGGAGCAGCAGGGAAAGTTGGAAATCGCCCACATTCCGGAGGGCTGCGGCCACAACGCGCACATGTTCTGGATCAAGCTTCGTGATCTAGAGGAGCGTACGGCCATGATCGCCTATCTGAAGGAGCATGATATTTACTCCATGTTCCATTATGTCCCTCTGCATTCCGCCGAGGCTGGACTGAAGTTTGGCCGCTTTGCGGGCAAAGACGTTTATACCACCAAGGAGAGCAACCGGCTGACCCGCCTGCCTATGTATTACGGGCTCACGGAGGAAGAGGTCAATACAGTGGTGGAGACTGTAAAGGGGTTCTGGAGGTAAGCGCACAGCAGCGGGCTACTATTCGCTGCTGCACTGCGGCAACGAAAGCCCGCTCAAAATAAATAACGGTAAGGTAACTCGCCAAAAGGGGATTGTGATTTATGCTTGTGACTGTGGCCATACCATGTTACAAATCGGCCAAGACACTGCCGCATGTTGTGGCAGATATTCAAAATCAGTTTTCACTCCATAAGGAATATGAATATCAGCTGGTACTGGTGAATGACGGTTCTCCGGATCAAGATGCAACGTTTCAGACAATTGAGACGCTTTGCAGGGAGGATCCTCGGATCGTAGGAGTAGAATTGTCCAAAAACTTTGGTCAGGCGGCTGCAAAGATGGCTGCGCTGCGCTATGTGCAGGGTGACGTACTGGTGTATATGGATGATGATGGGCAGCATGACGCACGAGGAATTTTTCCACTGGTCCAGGCGGTTGAAGCCGGAGCTGACATGGCAATTGCGGAGTTCCATGGGAAAAAGCATACGCTGTTTAAGCGCTTTACCAGTTGGCTGAACACAGAGATGCTCTGCCTGACACTGCAAAAGCCTAAGAATATCCATACGTCTTCTTTTGCGGCGTACAGTAAATTTCTGATTGAACGATTAAAAGAATATGATACCCCGTTTGTCTCGATGTTTGGCTACGTGCTTCAGCATACAAGAAAAATTGTAAATGTTCAGCTGGAGCATCATGAGCGGCTGGAAGGCCAGTCGGGCTATACGCTGAAAAAGCTTTTGAAGCTATGGAGTGATGGCGCTTTAAGCTTTTCCACAGTGCCGCTTCGTCTGATTGGAATGTTTGGAATCGCATCCTGTGTGGTAAGCCTTGTTATGTGGACTTGCGCAGTTGTAATGGATGTAATGGGAAAGTCGGCAGCGGTCTGGGCGGTTCTTGGGGCAATGTTCTTCCTTGGGGGATGCCTTTTTTTTGCACTTTCCATTTTGGGTGCATATATTGGAAGGGTGTTCCTGATTCAATGTGAACAGCCGCAATATGTGGTTCGGACGGTGCTGAATTATGAGCGGGAAGGAGTCCGGGCGTGACAAAGACATTTGCAAGCTGGCTGAAAAAGCACAGAGAGATTTTGTGTGCGCTGGGAATAAATTTACTGTTTTTACTGATTTGCCGGTGCTTTAGCCATATGCAGTTTGGTACGAATGATGATCGTGATATCAGCAATTTGCTGGCGAATGTCTATGGCGGCGAGGACGGATACTATATTGCTTTTGTAAATGTGTTTTTATGCAAGGCATTGGCTGCACTTTACAAGATTACGAATAATGCTGCCAACTGGTATGTCATAATCTCTGTGGGAGTTTCCTTTATTTCGCTGGCAACAGCATCCTATATCCTGATGCACCGGGCAAAGCGCTTTCCGGCTGGGGCTGCGTTGACTATAATTTTTGTGGGAGCGCTTTGCGAGAGTCACTATATTGTGTTTCAGTTTACCCAGAACGCAGCGTTATATGTTGCGGTGGGGGCAGTTCTGCTGGCCGATATGCTGCAGGAGACATCGAGAAAGGGCAAACTGTTCCGTGGAATTGGCGGGTGCGTGCTCATGTTGATGGGCAGCATGCTGCGTTATCAGTCCCTATACTTTACATTGCCGTATCTTGCGATGTTTGCGGGATATGAAGTGCTGTTTGCGCACAAGGACATGCCGTTACTTTCGTGGCTGAAGAAGAACTGGAAAACACTTGCGGTTATGTGTATCAGTGTTTTGGTAGCGGTTGGAGTTCGCACGGCAAATATGGCGTATTACCGTAGTAATCCTGCTGCGCTGGATTATTATGAGGAAAATGCAATGCGTGCGGAACTGCTGGATTACGGTGTTCCAGACTATGATGAAAATGCGGAGGCATTGATGGCTTTGGGAATATCCAGAGAGGATTTGGATATGTTCGCGAACCAAAGCTATCTGGATAAAGAGGTGTTCAACCGGGATGTTGTGGAAGCACTGGTTGGTATGAAATCAGAACAGTCAGCTTCCTATTCCGCAGTGAATCTTAAAACAGAAGCAATTGCAGCGGTTTTTCAGGTACCAGATGATGTTCGGCAGCGGCAGTTTTGGCTCCTTTTCTTTGGGGTTGTGCTGTTTCTGCTGTTTTGTATGGATTGGAAGCGCTTCCTGTTGCTGCTGGGCACCCTGGTTGTGGCATTTGTGATGATGTGGTATTTTGTTTCTGTGGGACGAATGCCATACAGAGTCTGGTATTCGATCACTGCGCCGGCGCTGCTGTTCTGTATTTATCTTGGAACCCTGAGCTGGCGGAAACGAAGTGTCGTGGATCAGGCAGATAAAAATATCTGGACAACATTGGGCGGTGTTGGGCACGATATGGGCTGCACACTGCTGATTCTGACCTGCGCAGCAGTGTGTGTCCTGACGATTTGTCATGCGGCAGAAGATGACACAGCTGAGATTACCGATACCTATCAGAAAGTAATTGAGTATGCGGAATCATATCCTGATGATTTTTTCCTGCTGGACAGGCCAACGATTTCACGTCTGACCTATACCAGCACGGCAACACCATTTACCTGTTTCTCCAGAACTAGCCACCAGAATGTATGCATTCAGGGGGGGTGGGTGTGCTGGACCCCTGCCAATCTTTCTGTTTTGGAACGATGGGGGATGCCCAATGTCTATCAGGCAATTGGTGAGGGCACGGTGGTATACATGATATGTACGGTTCCGCCAGAGCGGGAACTGGCATTCATTCAGTGCCATTACAATCCCAATGTTACAATGGCGTGGGTGGACAGCGTGAATGACCTGATGGTATATGGGTTTTATATTGCGACGGAATAACGATGGAATAACAATGAAAGAAGCTGAGACTATGGAAAACCAGAAGAAGCTCCTGTTTCTTGGCGGAACAGGAGCCATGTATGATGCGGTTGAACGTGCGAAACGCATGGGTATCTATACGATTGTAGTGGATTATTATCCGAATTCACCTGCAAAGCGGATTGCGGACCGCTCATATTTGGCCAGCACGACAGATATTGATCGGGTGTTGGAAATTGCAAGGGAAAATGAGATAGACGGTGTGTTTACTGGATTTTCTGATGCGAACTTGATGCCTGCATGCCTGGTGGCGGATACGCTTGGACTTCCGTTTTATGCAACGAAAGAGCAAATCAATGTAACCACCAACAAACTGCTGTTCAAAGAGACCTGCAGAGAATATGGGATCCCGGTGGTGCCGGAGTTCCATTTGGATGGTGACCTGAAACGGGAAGATCTGGAGCTGATCCAATACCCGGTGATCGTGAAGCCATCAGATGCGTGGGCTAGCAAGGGTGTTTCAATCTGTGAAAATGAGAAAGAGCTTTGCGAAGCGGTTCCGTATGCACTGAAATTTTCGCAGAATCAGTGCGTGATCGTGGAGCGGTATATGGCTGCCTATCCGGATGTGTGCATGTACTTTAATCTTCAGAATGGTGTACTGTCGTTGTCTTCCATGTGCGAGCGTGACATGAATCAGGTGCAGGAGGGGAAGGCCATGCAGCCCAATGCGTTGTTTTACCCCTGCCGGTTTATTCCGCTCTACTATGAACAGCTGGAGGAGAAACTGAAAAATATGACAGCAGGTCTCGGCATGAAGGACGGCACGATGTTTATGCAGTGCTTTGTGGTGGATGGCATGCTGTTGCCTTTTGAAATGGGCTATCGCCTGTGCGGCGCACAGGAATATATTCTCTGCGCAGCTGAGAATGAGATTGACAGCTGTCAGATGATGCTGAATTATGCGCTGTTCGGTGCATGCACAGGCTGGAATGCGGCAGAGAAGAATAAGCCGATGTTTGACCACAGTGATGTAATTCTGCTGGCACTGATGAAGCCGGGAAAAATCACCCGGATTGATGGATTGGAAGCGCTCCGTGCAATGCCGGAAATCCTCAATATCATTCAGTTCTACTATGAAGGCGATGAGATCGGAAAAGGGTCTATGGGAACGCTGAACCAGACATTTGCAAGAATCTTCATTCAGGGGAAAGATGCAGATCGTCTGCTGGCGTTGATTGATCATGTGCAGAAAACTCTGAAAGTGCTTGATGAAAATGGCGAGCAGATGTTGATCTCGGGCTATGACTGTAAAAAGGCACATGTGCTGAAGCAGTTTGACTGATACGGGTCGGAGGGAAGAAAAGATATGGAAAAAAAGAACGAGTTTACAAATGAAGAGCTGGCACAGGCGGTCAGGTGGGATATTATTGAAATGATCTATCGGGCAGGAATGGGTCATCCGGGTTCATCGCTGTCTTGTGTGGAAATTCTTGTAGCACTCTATTTGGGCGGTGTAATGAATGTGGATCCGCAGAATCCCGATTGGCCGGAGAGAGATAGATTTGTGCTTTCAAAAGGCCATGCCTCGCCGGCATTGTATTCGGTGCTGGCACGCCGCGGATTTTTCCCCCGTGAAACGCTGTCGACATTCCGTAAAACCGGCTCTATGCTGACGGCATATCCGGATATGTCTACGCCGGGCGTAGATATGGAGTCCGGTTCTCTAGGTAATGGTATTTCCACTGCTGTTGGAATGGCGATTTCTGCAAAATTAAGAGGTTGTTCTTATAAAACTTATTGCGTTCTTGGCGATGGAGAGTTACAGGAGGGTATTGTTTGGGAGGCTGCAATGTGTGCAGCACACCATAATCTGGATAACTTGATTGCTTTTGTAGACCGGAACCGACTTCAAATCACCGGAACAGTAGCAGATGTTATGGATATTTCTCCCTTGGAGGAAAAGTGGCATGGGTTTGGGTGGAACGTCATTACCATTAATGGGCACAACTTTGATGAGATCTATGCGGCTATTGAACTAGCACAGCGCCATCAAGGCTCTCCGACGGTCATTATTGCAAACACCGTAAAGGGAAAAGGCGTTTCCTATATGGAAAATGTGCTGAAATGGCATCGGAGTGTTATTTCCGATGAGCAGTATCAGCAGGCGATTACTGAAATTCATGCAAGGGAGGAATTGATATGAGCCAGCTCCCAATCAGAATTATTTTTGGCAAGGAGATCATTCGGCTTGCCGAGGAATATGGTTATTATGCAGTGTGTGCAGATACCAAGTGCTGCTCATTTGAGGATTTTGGAGATATTTATCCGGAACGTCAGATTTCAATTGGAATCGCTGAACAAAATTTGATTGGAGTAGCCAGCGGCTTGGCCAGCTGCGGACATAAGGTTGTGCTGGCAACGTACAGCGTATTTGCAACGATGCGTGCCTGTGAACAGCTCAGAACGTATATTTGCCATCCCAAACAGGATGTTATAGTCATGGGGACTCATGCAGGGCTGCAGACTGGCTCGGAAGGCGTCAGCCATACAGCCATTGAGGACATTGCGATTCTTCGTGCCCTGCCGAATATGACCATTATTCAGCCGTCAGATGCTGTTTCTGCCAGAGTGTTGGCAAGAAAGGCACTGGAGTTCCATGGCCCGCTGTATGTCCGGCTTCCTTTTGACGCTGTAGAGGATATCAATGACGAAGCAACCTATCATGTTGAGATCGGCAAGGCAAATTGGGTAAAGCGTCGGGGAAAAGATGTTACCCTGATTGCCACGGGAATTATGCTGGACCGCACTGTAAAGGCCGCGAAAGCACTGGAAGCCCGGGGAGTCAATGCGCAGATTATGGAGATTCATACGCTCAAGCCCATTGACCGCGAGGCAGTTATTACAGCGGCCGGAGAGACCGGCGCAATTGTGACGGTCGAAGATCACTCTGTCATTGGCGGGCTTGGCGGAGCTGTAGCAGAGGTGCTGGCTACGAATTTGCCGGTTTCTATGCGTATGATTGGTATTCAGGATTGCTTTGCAAGATCCGGAGACGCAGAGGCACTGTATGAGGCAAATCATATGACGGCTGCTGACATAGTAGCGGCAGCAGAAGAACTTGTGGAGCGGAAGAAAATCAGATGAAGCAGTTAGGAATCATTGGGCTGGGGGCTATGGGAGCGCCCATGGCAGGCAAACTACAAGAATGTGGATTTCAACTTTTTACGACAGTGCGTAGTGCGTATAGTCGCCAGAAGGCAGAACGCATGGGAATCCAGGTCTTGGAGACTGCCGGAGAAATTGCGGAGCGAACGGACCGCATTTTGCTGATGGTTTCAAATTATGAGCAGTGCCGCGGTTGCCTGCAGGGGACTGATGGGGTGTTGGCTGCAATGAAAAAGGGAATAATCATTGTTTCCAGTACCATTGCGCCGGAACAAATGCGCCTGCTCAGTGAAATGTGTCCAGAGGGAATTGCACTTTTAGACGCACCGGTAAGCGGTGGCGTAACCGGTGCCGAACAGGGAAAACTTGTAACGATGGCAGCGGGTGACAGTCAGGTATTTGAGGTATGCAGGGATATATTTCAGGCCTATTCCAAGAAGATCGTTTATGTGGGCGCTAAGCTGGGACAAGGCCAGATGCTCAAGGCAGTCAATCAAATGCTGGTTGGAATCCATATTGCAGCAGCAGCGGAGGCAGTGTCTTTCAGCGAGTCTATGGGGATCGATCCGCAGGTATTGCAGGATACAATCTCTGAATGTGCAGGTAATTCTAATATGTTCCAGAGTAGAGTGCCCAAGCTGATGAAGCATGATTTTTCGTCTCGTGCGGCGCTTGAAACGATGGAAAAGGATTCAAAAATTTGTATTGATTTGGCGGAGAAGGCAGGGGTTCCGTGCTATTTGACGGAACTCTGTCATGACTTGTATAGGAAAACGCCTCGTTCCGAGACTGTACAAGAGGATGCTTGCGCGGTAATTAGAGTGTATCAGCAGGCAAACGGAAAGGACTCGAATCTGACTTGAAAAAATGGAACGCAAGCAATAACGTAGAAATAAGTGGGGAGCTGCTGCAAATCAGAGGTGAAAATCGGCATGGATGACAAGGAAAAAGCTGGAATTGGTCAAATCGGTTTTATGCAGGGCACTGTGATTGTATACTCCTTTAGCGGAGTGTTTCAGAAATTGGCGTCCCGATACCCGATGATTTCAATTCAGTTTCTGCTGTTTTATGGATGCTCTATCGGAATTTTATTTGTATATGCAGTTTTATGGCAGATGATTTTGCGCAAGGTCCCGCTGACAACGGCGTATAGCAATCGTGCTGTGTCCATGATTTGGAGTATGGTATGGAGTGTACTGCTGTTTCAAGAGAGTACCAGTTGGAATCAGATCCTCGGTGCGATAGTGATCTGCTACGGGATATATAAGGTTATGGCATCGGGGGATAAGTAACGTGTGGTTGTATTTCCTAATTGCGATCAGCTCTGTTCTGATTGCGGATATTTCACAGATTATTCTGAAAAAAGCAGCAATGAAGCCATATGATGCTTGGTATAAAGCGTACTTAAATTTTTCTGTTATCTTTGCATACTTCCTTTTTGTGGTATCAACAGTCTGCTCGGTGATTGCGCTGCGTAAACTTCCGCTTTCACTCTCGCCCATGTGGCAGTCTTTGGGACAGATTTTTGTAGTGATACTTAGCTATTTCTTTCTGCATGAGAAAATTACGAAAGGAAAACTAAAGGGAATCGCAATTATTGTATTGGGAATCGTGATTTTCTCACTTCCCCTTGGATAAATAAAGGTTATATTTTAACACCAAAGAGTAAAACGGAGGATGCAAACAGTGAAAGGAATTATTTTAGCCGGCGGCGCCGGCACGAGACTTTACCCGCTGACCATGGTAACATCCAAGCAGTTGCTGCCCGTATACGATAAGCCGATGATCTACTATCCCCTGTCTACCCTGATGCTGGCGGGGATCCGGGACATTCTGATCATCTCTACGCCGGAGGACACCCCACGCTTCCACGATCTGCTGGAAGACGGCAGTCAGTTTGGCATCACTCTTTCTTATGCTGTGCAAGAAGCGCCGGAAGGGCTTGCGCAGGCGTTACTCATCGGTAAAGAATTCATCGGTGACGAACCGTGTGCAATGATCCTCGGCGATAATATTTTCTACGGAAACGGTTTCTCCCGCATTCTCCAGAACGCAAGCAGCAGAGCCGAAAACGGCATATCCACGATCTTTGGCTATTATGTAACGGATCCAGAACGCTTCGGTATCGTGGAATTTGATGATGCAGGCAAGGTGATCTCTGTGGAAGAGAAGCCAAAGCATCCAAAGAGCAACTATGCCATCACCGGCCTGTACTTCTATCCCAAGGGTGTGTCGGATCTGGCCAAGAGGGTGGAGAAGTCGGATCGCGGCGAGCTGGAAATTACCACGCTCAACGAAATGTACTTAAATCAGGGTAATCTGGATGTGGAGCTGTTTGGACGTGGCTTTGCGTGGCTGGATACTGGTACAATGGATAGTCTTGTAGATGCAGCAGATTTTGTGCGTATGGTCGAAAAACGTCAGGGCGTAAAGATCTCCGCACCGGAGGAGATTGCTTACCGCTTCGGCTGGATCGATAAAGAAGAACTGCTGCGTTCTGCGGAAAAGTACGGTAAATCCCCGTATGGCACGCACTTGAAAATAGTTGCAGAAGGTACGATCAGAAGTTCCGTTCGCAGTACGAAGACCCAGGAGTAAGTTCCACAGCACAAGGAGTTAGATTATGACGATCATCGTTACCGGCGGCGCCGGATTTATTGGTTCCAATTTTATTTTTCACATACTGAAAGAATACCCGGATTACCGCATTGTCTGCCTCGATAAGTTGACCTACGCAGGCAACCTGTCTACGCTGGCGCCTGTCATGGATAACCCAAATTTCCGCTTTGTGAAGGCCGATATCTGCGACCGCGAAGCTGTAAATAAACTGTTTGAAGAAGAGCATCCGGACATTGTGGTTAACTTTGCGGCAGAATCTCATGTTGACCGTTCTATCGAAGATCCGGGCATCTTCCTCCAGACGAATATTATGGGTACCGCAACGCTGATGGACGCTTGCCGCAAGTACGGCATCCAGCGTTATCATCAGGTCTCTACCGACGAGGTTTACGGCGACCTGCCGTTGGACCGTCCCGACTTGTTCTTCACCGAGGAGACACCGATCCACACCAGCTCTCCGTACAGCAGCTCCAAAGCTGCCGCTGACCTGCTGGTTCTGGCTTACCACCGTACCTACGGCCTGCCTGTGACCATTTCCCGCTGCTCCAACAACTACGGTCCTTATCATTTCCCGGAGAAGCTGATTCCGCTGATGATCGCGAATGCTCTGGCAGACAAGCCCCTTCCTGTTTACGGCGAGGGTCTGAACGTCCGTGACTGGCTGTATGTGGAAGACCATTGCAAGGCCATTGATTTGATTATCCATAAGGGTCGTGTGGGCGAAGTTTACAATGTCGGCGGTCATAATGAAAAGCAGAACATCGAGATCGTAAAAATCATCTGCAAGGAGCTGGGCAAGCCGGAGAGTCTGATTACCCATGTTGGTGACCGTAAGGGTCATGATATGCGTTATGCCATCGATCCGACCAAGATTCATAACGAGTTGGGCTGGCTGCCGGAGACCAAGTTTGAGGACGGCATTAAAAAGACCATCCAGTGGTATCTCGATAATCGTGAGTGGTGGGAGACCATCATCAGCGGTGAGTATCAGAATTACTACGAAAAAATGTACGGTAATCGCTGATGACAAACGATGTACAGCAGATTCGAAGCGCTCCGGCGATCGATTTGCAGGAGCACTTTGGCAAAAAGAAATTGTTTTTCGTCTTAGCAGCAGCGCAGGCGGTTCTGCTGTTGTGCATTCTTCTTTTTTGCAGTATAAAATATGAGGTTTCGGATGATTTCATCATGGAAATGGTGGTTTCCGGTGCGTATACCGGCCACCCAGATGCCCACATGATGTTCTCCAACATTTTCATTGGCTGGCTTTTTGTGCCGCTGTATAGTCTTTTCCCGGCAATAAGCTGGTATTTTTGGCTGCAAATGCTTCTTTGCTTTTTGTCTTTTCTTGCGCTCACTTATGTACTTGTGCAGAAACTTCGTCTTGGCACAGCGGTTCTGACTGTTGTCTGGATTACAGCCTTTGCCGCACGTGATCTGTATATCTTGCCACAGTTTACAAAAACAGCGATTGTGGCATCTATGTGTGGATGTCTGTTGTTTGTTTGGGCGCTGTTTGAACAAAATAGGAGGAAATGCTGTGTATTAGGAGCTTTGTTGGCTATAACGGGATGTTTGGTTCGTAGAGACGCTTTCTTTATGGCGATAGCGTTTTCTAGTGTACTTGTTGTTTATCATATAGTGATTTGTTTTAAGCAAAAACAGATGAAGTTATATGAGTTTTTTCTTAAAATTGCTGTACCAGGGATAGTTTTTATAGTTACTATCTTTTTGTTTAATATTGTAAATGCACTTACATATACAGCCAATCCAGATTATACAGAATACTATACATTTACGAAAATCCGCTCCCAGATATTAGATTACACCTGGTGTGATTATGAAAATCTGCGCGACGAACTTACAGCAATCGGCGTATCGGAAAACGATTATCAAATGATTCTGCATTGGGATTTTGCAGATCAAGCGGTGTTTAGTACAGAGAAGATGCAGCAAGTATTGGATATTATCAATGCACATCGTGTGAATCTGCATCCGAGTATTCGCGAAGCGCTCAGCATGATTCGGTTGCGCCAACTCTATTATCCGATGACGCTTTGCTGTGTGCTGCTCGGATTATTCTGCGCCATTACAAATCCCAAAAAATTTTGGGTACCGGCGGTGTTGGCACTGATGGTGCTTGGATTTCTGGTCTATTTTTACAGACTTGGACGGTGGGTCTATCGCGTAGAATTTGGTTTTCTGTTCTGCGCCGCCGTATTGATCGCGTATTTCTGTGAGCCGTTTTTTAAGCGCAGCAAGGCGACGGAAGCTCTGTTGTGTGCCGCCGCGCTCCTGGTAGGCGGATGGCAGGGGATAAACTATCTGCCGGACAATACTGCACCTATAGAAGACGCTGTAGCATATCGCATGTATGTAGACGGTACATTTTATTATTCGGCAAGCTATTCTCCGGAAAAATACACGAAAACTGTAATTCCCGGCAAACTGCGCCCCGAATTCTTAGCACAAGTGAACGAAACGCCGGAAGATTTATATGTTTTAGATTTTGGCACGGCGATTCAGACGCTGTACTATGATTTTAGTGTGTTTAAAAGCAGCCGAGCCTGCTTTCCGAAAAATGTATTGTTTTTGAGTGGTGTGACGCAAAGCCACCCAAGTGTGCAGGACTACATTGAGTCCCTCGGCTTTGAAAATACGCTTGCAGCTCTGCCAAGCAAAAACGTCTATTACGTCAGCAATACGTCGTCTGAAACGCGTATTTTAACATTTTTTCATGAGCATGGCCATTCCGATATGCAGGTGACCGCCTGCGGCACTTTTGATGATTATACGCTCTGGAAGTATACGGAAACCGTTAACTGAAAATGAGGGGGCTAAAACTTGTTTACAAAAGCGGAAACGGCTCGGGTAAAAGGGATCGGTATACTTTTACTCCTGTTTCATCACTTGTTTTATAATGTGGATTTTGTTGAAAAGACAAAAATGGAGTTTCTTTTCTTGTCGGAAGATAGGATCCAACCAGTTGCCGTCATGGCGCGTGTATGCGTTTGGCTGTTCGTGTTTTTATCCGCGTACGGTTTATCTCTGCAATACCAAAAACGCGGGGGTGCAAATTCTGAAAGTACTTTACAATTTCTGATCCGACGTTGGTTTTCCTTGATGAAAGCTTTTTGGCCGGTCTATGTATTTGTATTTTTCGGGTATTGGATCGTTAGAGGCAATCCGATGCGTGTTTATGAAAACAGCGTGATTCGAATGATTGCGGATGTGTTTGCTGTTTCGGATTTTTTCCAAACCGGATTGCTCAGCGGCGTATGGTGGTATATGTGTCTGGCACAGATCATCGTGCTTCTGATCCCGCTGATAGACAGCCTGTGTGAACGGCTCGGAATGGCAGTGGTTCCGATTGGCTTTTTACTGCCTCAATTCATTCCCGATTCGATCCACTCCAAATATGGCGGCAGCTATTTGAATTATTTCTTAGTCATTCTTCTGGCAGCTGCATGTGCCAAGGGAGACGTGCTGAATAACTGATGTCTCGAAAAATGAAACACGGTAAATGGTCGGAAGTCGTGTTTGCGACGGTATTGTTCTTGGGCGCCGCGGGACTTTTGGTTTTGCGCTTTAGTATCTCGCAGAACGATCTGTGGCAAATCTGCGGTTTGCTCAGTGCGCTGGCTGCGTTTCTGATCATTGTTCTGGTTGGACGGTATTTTAAGGCGCACGTTATTTCTGCTCCTCTTGAGTTTTTAGGAAAACACTCAGGAAATATGTTTATGGTCCATGCTTTCTTTTACGGACCGTGTTCCGCTTTGGTTTTTTGGTCACATAATGCAATTTTGAGCTATTTTACGCTTTTGGTCATGAGTTTGGCCTTCTCCATCTCGATCGAAGCGATCAAAAAATGGTCAAAGTATAATAAACGGATGACAACGGTCACCAATTGGGTAACAAGTAAATTACATGCTTGATTTCTCAAAATAAAAATCCCCGAGTTCGCCTCGCAGTGCTCTGCAAATTGAACTCGGGGGTTCTTCTATCGCGTTTTATTTACTTCCCCAAAAATTCTCTCAACGCCGCATAGTCCACATTCTCCGGCTTCACTTGGTCGAAGAACGCAAGCAGCTTTTCGGCCAGCACGCGTTCGCCGCCGCTTTTTTACTTACTTCAAAACGACCTTATGGAAGACCTTTTTGCCTTTTTTGATGATGACATGGCCTTTTTCAAAGTCGGCTGCGGTGCAGGTCTTGGCGATGTCGGTGACCTTTACGTCGTCGACGGAAACGCCGCCCTGCTGCACGAGGCGGCGGCCCTCACCCTTAGATGCGATGAGGCCGGCTTTCTGCATGAGGTCGAGAATGTTGATTGCGCCGTCGGTGAGGTCGGCTGCGGTGATCTCGGTGGTCGGCATGTTCTCGGAGTTTGCGCCGCTGCCGAACAGTGCGCGTGCGGCTTCCTGTGCCTTCCGGGCTTCCTCAGCGCCATGTACCATCTGGGTGAGCTCGAACGCGAGGATCTCCTTTGCGCGGTTCAGCTGACTGCCTTCCCAGCTTTCCATCTTTTCAATCTCGTCAAGCGGCAGGAACGTCAGCATCTTGATGCACTTCAAAACGTCGCTGTCGTCTACGTTTCTCCAGTACTGGTAGAAATCGAACGGGGAGGTTTTGTTCGGGTCAAGCCACACGGCGTTGCCGGCGGTTTTGCCCATCTTCTTGCCCTGAGAATCGGTGAGCAGGGTGATGGTCATGGCTGCGGCGTCCTTGCCGAGCTTTCTGCGGATGAGCTCCGTGCCGCCGAGCATGTTGCTCCACTGGTCGTCGCCGCCGAACTGTAAATTGCAGCCGTACTTCTGGAACAAGGCGTAGAAGTCGTAGCTTTGCATGATCATGTAGTTGAACTCAAGGAAAGAGAGACCCTTTTCCATGCGCTGCTTATAGCACTCGGCGCGCAGCATGTTGTTGACAGAGAAGCATGCGCCCACTTCACGCAAGAGCTCGACGTAATTGAGCTTTAAGAGCCAATCGGCGTTATTGACCATGAGGGCCTTGCCGTCGGAGAAATCGATGAAGTTTTCCATCTGGCGCTTGAAGCAGGCGGCGTTGTGCTCGATGTCTTCCATCGTGAGCATCTTGCGCATGTCGGTGCGGCCGCTCGGGTCGCCGATCATCGTGGTGCCGCCGCCGATGAGGGCAATCGGCTTGTTGCCCGCCATCTGCAGGCGCTTCATTAAGGTCAGCGCCATGAAGTGACCGGCCGTAAGGCTGTCTGCAGTGCAGTCAAAGCCGATGTAGAACGTGGCTTCGCCGTTGTTGATAAGGTTGCGGATGCGCTCTTCGTCCGTGACCTGTGCAATGAGGCCGCGGGCCTGCAATTCTTCGTAAATACCCATGTTGTTTCGTTCCTTTCGATTTTCAGGTTTTGGGCTTTTGGGGCAATAAAAAAGCCCCCTTGATCTTCAAGGAGGGGAATTTTGAATATAAAAAATCACCCTCACTTGATCTATGAGGGCGAACACGTTTCGTTTTGTGGTTCGCGGTACCACCTCAGTTTATTTCAGGCTCACACCTGAAACCTCAACGGGTACAAACATACCCTTGCGCTGTAACGTGCGCACACGGACTTTTTTACTGGGAACCCGTTCAAAAAGACAGCTCCGGAATGTATTTCGGCGTTTTTTCGCACCTGCTTACACCACCCGCAGGCTCTCTGTGCCGATGAAAACGCGTACTTCTTTCTTTCACAGCCATTGTGCTTATTATAGTCGGCGCTTTTCGGTTTGTCAAGCACCGTTTTTGATTTTTTTTACGGCGGCTAAAAGCTGCGCCTTTTTTTCTTCGCTCGTCACCCAGCGCAGGAGCATTTTGGTTGTGAGGTTTTCGGGGAGGTCAAGTGCTTTCAAAACGCCTTGGCGCAGGGCGGCGCTGTTTACGCCGCCGGTGAGACCGAGAGACATGAGGTCTGCCGGGGTCAAGGGCTGAAAATCGGTCGTGCTGCCCTCAACGGAAGCGCCGGCTTCTTTTAAAATTTCCAGTAAAATTTCCGAGGAAATGCCCTCCACGCCGAGCTTGCCTTCTTTGGAAGGCGCCGCTTTGCGCTTTTCTTTGCCGTAAATATCCGGGATATACGCGTGGCGAATTTGATTTGACGGCACGAAAGACGTGATATACGCGCGAATCTGCCGACCGGCGTTGTCACTGTCCGTTAAAATGACGATGCCGCGCTCTTTGGCGAGCTTACAGATGAAATCGCGCTTTTCAGCATCCTTGTAGATGCCAAAGCCGTTCGTTGTGACGATGATAGCGTCGGTCAGCGCGGAAAGCTTGCTTTTGTCATACCGGCCCTCGACGATGAGGGCTTCGTTCATGTGGATCATAAGAGCTCCTTTAGGCCACGCTGCCGCGGTGCGAGACGTACAAAAGCTGGGCGAAAAGCTTTTCGAGTGCGATTCTGTCCATATTTTCGCCGCCCGAAAGCTTGATGGAAAGATCGCAGTTGAGTAAAAGCGAAAGGCATTCTCGCAGCATTTCGATAGAAAGGTCGCGCACGTCGCGCTCGGCATATTTTAATCTAAAATCGCGGCCGCGGTAATCGCCGTATTCCGTCGGCGCCATGGACGTTTTGCCCGCTTCGATCGCGGCGCGCACGCGGTACATGTCGATGTAAGCGCTGCTTAAAACGGCCAGAATCGTGTACGGTTCTTCGCGCTGGGCCATCAGTAGATCAAGCAGCGCATACGCTTTGCTGTAATCGCCGCGCACGAGGGCATTGCTCAAGAGAAACACGGTTGTTTCCATGTTTTTCGTGACCGTTTTTTCCACCTGCTCGGCGGTGATCTCGCCGCCGCCCGCAAAGGCGCAGAGCTTTGTCACTTCGTTTGTGAGGGCGTTTAAGTCGTTGCCGACGTACTGCACGATGCGCTCGGCAAGCTTGCGGGAGAGCAGGCAGTTTGCCTTTTCGGCCTCGCGGCAGACGTATTTTTCAAGCTCGTTGTCTTTCAGGCGCAGCGAGGGCAGGGAAAAGCCGCGCGTGTCGAGCTTCTTTAAAAACGTGCGCCACTTTGCGCTCTTTTTCGGGTCGATCTCGAGCGTGGGCAGATAAAGAATAAGCACGGTCGTTTCGGGAATAGTATCGAGCAATTCGTAGAGCTTATCGAGCTCCGCGGTGTTCATGGCTTCCACGTTGAGGTCGGAGACCGTGACGCACTTGCGCTCTGCCATAAACGGCATGGCAACAACGGCGTCCGCAATGCTGTCTACGGGCGCGTCGTGCGGGAATTCCTGAAAGTTGAATTCCGGGAAGTTGCCGTCCAGTTTTTTTAACAGGCGATTTAAATTGCGGCGCACGAGCAGCTTTTCGTCGCCGTACAAAAAGTAAAGGCTGCCGATTTGCTCTTTTGCAATCTGCTCCTTGAGTTTGGTTTCCGTGATCTCGGGCATAGTGTTTTCCTTTCGTTGCGGCTTAGCCGCCGTATACCGTGTACGTGCCGCGCTCGTCAAAATCGAGCCGGATGCTTTCGTGCTCCGTCATAAAGAGGTATGCGCCGGGCGAAAGCGAAGCTTCGGTATCCTCTATTATACCATTTGTTTTTAAAATCGTAAACGGGGCAGAGACCGCACTTTGCGGTTTTTCTGTCACCAAAATATCTGTGTTGTGGGAAAGCGACGCGCTGCGTTTCGTTTCAAGGTAAATTTCCGTGCCGTTTACGGTGAACGTGACGGTCTCGCCGCCGTCCGTGACCGTGAAGCTGCCTGAGGGAAGCACGCCGACATAACTGAAATCGTAAAACGCAGCGTTTTCTGCAGGGTAATATACGGTGTCCGGCACGAGACTCTGCTTGACCTCGAAAAGCTGTGCAAGCTTTTCGGCGCAGCGGATGCTTTTTTCATCAGGCTGCACGTGTAAAAAGGTGATCTGCTCCGCACCGTTCGCGCGCAGGGCGGTCTCAACGGAAGCGGCATTTCCGCTGCACCCGAGCACCGCGGCGGAGGTGTTTGTGATAATCGCCGTGCAGGCGGCGTAATCGGTGCGGAAAACGACGAGACGTGCGGCGCTTTGGTTCAAAAGCGCGTTTGCACCCATGCCGCAAAGCAGGGCGCACACCGCTAAAACGCATGGCAGCGCTTTATTTTTGCGGCGGTAGAGAAGCATGGAAAGCGTGAAGAAAATGATGCAGATCACGACGGTTACGTGCAGATATTTGCCGGAGATACGCAGCGTACCGGGAATGTGCTCTGCGATAAGCGTGATGATGAAATTCTGCGCTTTCACGCAAATGCCGCTTAAAAACACGAACGGCGCGGCGCACGGGGAGAGGACGGGGACGGCGAGCAGCAAGGCGGCGATGAGCCCGAACCGCAGCAGCCACGCGGAAATCTCCAACACCAAAAGCGATGTGAGCACCGAAACGAATTGCACCGTGCCGTATAAATAAAGCTGCAGCGGCGCAGTGAAAAGCACCGCTGAAAGCGAGACGGAAAATGCGGAAACAAGCTTTGCAAGGCGCGCTTTCCGCTGCGGCTTGCGAATATTTTTCGTGACTGCTTTTGTGATGCGCGGCGCAAGCAGGATGATGCCGAGCGTCGCCGAAAACGAGAACAACAGTGAGACATCGCCCGCGCAGAACGGGTTTAATAAGCTCATGGTCAAAACGGCGACCGCAAGGGAGTTGAGCGGTTCCGCCTGGCGACCGAGAAGAATGCCGAAAAGCAAAATGAGCTGCATAATGCCGCTGCGCACCACAGAGGCCGAAAGCCCCGAGACGAACATAAAAAGCAGCGTAAACACCGCGGAAACGAGCGCGGCCGGGCGGCGTTTCAGACCGAACAGACCCAGAAAACCGAGGGTGAACTGCGTTAAGATCGCCATGTGCATGCCGGATATGGCCAAAATGTGCGAAGCACCGGCCTTTTTGTAGGCGGAGACAAGCTCGGTTTCCATATCGTCCCGTAGGCCGAGCAGCATGGCGGAAAGCACAGAGCCTTCGGTTTTGGGGTAGTTTTCCAAAATCAAATTGTGAAAATGCGTGCGGATTTGGTTTACATAATATGAAAACGGGCGCTTTTCGACAGGCGTGACCTGCACGGATTCGTAATCCGTGACATAGGCGGATAAGACCATGTTATCCGCAAGCCATGAGGTGCGCGGGGAGAGCCCGAGGCTGTCTTCAAACGCGAAGAACTTCGCTTCGCACGTGACCGTGTCGCCAATCTCTGCCGGGAAAGCCTCGCTGTGGGAGAGGCGTACCGAAAAATCGACATCCTGTACGGGCTCGTCGATGTGTGTCACATGCAGCTTGTAATAGAACCGCCCGTTGCTTTTCGTGAGGAGCGACTCTACGTTTCCGGTGACGGTATATGTGCCGCCGTCATAGCGCTCCGTGGGCAGCACGAATAGATTCATTGCAACTGCAAACACCGCGAATGCGGCTGCGGTAGCGATGAGGGAAAGCACGAAATTCGGCCGTTGTCGATGCTGCTTAAACAGAAAAAGCAGAAAAACGGCGGCGAACAGCAAAACCGCCGAAACGGCGGCAAACGGCGCGCCGAAGAAAGAGGCGACAAACAGCGCCGCGAAAAAGGGGAAGCCGATGTGCACGGCCGGGCGGTCGATGTCGGGGTTCTCCATAAAAGCTCCTTACAGCAAAATTCTTACAATATCTTCGTAGCTTGCGGCTTCAAAGTTGGGCGGTATGGGAAGGGTGTTTGCTTTGCAATTAGGGTTATACCATAAGCTGTCTAAACCGGCGTTCTGCGCGCCTTTGATGTCTGCCGAAAGCGAATCGCCGATGACGAGACAGTTTTCGGTGCTCGCGCCCGGTATGCGCGCAAGGACATAATCAAAATATTTTTTATCCGGCTTTGCCGCGCCGATCTCATCGGAAATAAAGCAGCCCTTCATAAAGGCCGTGACGCCGGAATTCTTGAGGCGACCGGGCTGCGAGATCGGGTTTCCGTTTGTGGTGATGTAGAGGTCGTAACGCTCTGAAAGCGCACGTAGCATATCTAAAACGCCCGGCAGCGGCGTGCCGGTTTTCGCTATGCCGGAGACATACAGGTCTTGCAAAAAATCGATGCTGACCGGTGTGAGCCCCGCGACCTCGAAGAAATCGACGAAACGGTTGCGGTACAGCTCCGCTTTGGTGCAGAGCTTTTGCTCAAAACGCCGCCACCAGCTTTCGTTGCAGTCGTTATAAAGGCGCAGAATCTCTGCGCTGTATGGCTTTTGCTTTGCAAGTCCCGATTGCTCGTACATATATTGAAATGCAAGCGGCATGTCTTTTTCAAAATCGATGAGCGTCTGATCGGCATCAAACAGCAGATTTTTATATTTTGTGTTCATTAAAGTCTCCCTCAAAGCAAAAAAATCCGATAGAAAAGGACGATGTGCAGTACGATGAAAACGGGCATGGAGATCACAAATTTCAGGTGTTTTGTTTTGTGGCGGATACACAGCATGGCGATAAATTCGCCGAGTGCGCCGCCTGCCGCACCGAGCAAAAGGAGCGTGCGCTCCGGGACACGCCATTGCTTTTTCTGTGCGCGGCGCTTATCGGTAACGGTCAGGACTGCGGCTGTGATATTGATGATACAATAATAGGTCAGCAGTGTGAACTGCACGGGTTCCAGCTTAAAATCCATCATATTTTCCTCGCTTGTCTCATACTTATGATTATCTTACCGCAAATCCGTTTGGCGGTCAAGTGAACGCAGAGAGAAAGGAAAAAGCGTATGATCGTAATTAAAAAGTATCATTATGTCATCGCGGTTTTAATTTTGGTTGCGGCCGTATTTCTGGCGATGAAAAGCGCGGCGGGACGGGAGAAAAACGCAGAGCCGCGTGCGGCGGAAAACTCCGTTGAAGTCGTATTCCCAAGCACTGCGCCGGAGCAGGAGGATAGCAACGCCGCAGAAACGAACGCAAAAGCAGAAGAACCGCTTGTCGGCGTGTGGATTCCGTACATGGCGCTCGATGTGACGGAGAAGACCGAAGAAGCGTTCAAGGAGAATTTTGATGCCAAGCTTGCGGCTGCGAAAAGCGTCGGCGCAAATGCGGTGTTCGTGCATGTGCGGCCGTTTGCGGACAGCCTGTATCCATCGGAGTACGAGTCGTGGTCGCACCTTTTGACGGGCACGCAGGGGGAAGACCCCGGCTATGACCCGATGGAATACATGGTAAGCACAGCGCACGAGCAGAATATGCAGTTTCACGCGTGGATCAACCCGCTGCGCATTGCGAGCACGACAATTCCGCCGGAGCTTGACGAAAATGGATTTTATATGCAAAATTATGTAAACCACCCGGAATATTTTATGGCGTATAATAGCGGTATTTATTATAACCCCGCAAGCGCGTATATCCGCAACCGTATTGCGGACGGCGCAGCGGAGATCGCCGAAAAATACGACGTGGACGGCATTCATTTTGACGACTATTTTTACCCCACGGACGACGAAAGCATCGACGCCGAGCAGTACGCGGCGTATGTAAAAGAAACGGAAGAGCCGCTCACGCTGCACGAGTGGCGCACCGCGAACGTGAATGCGCTCATCGCTGCCGTGTACAGCCGTGTGAAGGAAGCGAATGAAAATGTGCAGTTCGGCATTTCGCCGCAGGGCAATTTAGAAAACAACGAGATGATCAATGCTGACGTGTACACGTGGTGTGCGCAGGCGGGGTATATCGATTACGTTTGCCCGCAGCTTTATTACAGCTTTGAAAATGAAGCGCTGCCGTTTGAAACGGCGCTCCAAAATTGGTGCGCATTAAAGCGCCTGCCGAGCATCAAACTGTATATCGGGCTTGCGGTGTACAAGGCGGGCACGGATGCGGACAACGGCACATGGCTCAACACGACCGACACGCTCGCAAAGCAGATCGACCGCGCAAAGGAAGCGGGTGCAGACGGCGTGGTGCTGTACGCCGTAGACCACCTGACAGGCGAAAACGCCAAAGCCGAAATGGCGAACGCCGTGCCGGAGCTGGAAAGGTTTAAAGAAGCACAACAGAATTGACAAATTATATAAAATATTCCACAGATTAAGAGAAAATATTGCGCCTTGCCATCACTTTTGATATACTGAAGCTGCGGCTGATGTATGAAAAGCGGTGCAGAATGTGTCCGTCCCGCATTTTGCGCCTGTCGCACGGGGCGATATTCGAAAACGTCCGACCTGTTTGTTTTAATGCGGAACGAGGACGGCTATAAAGCCTGTGTAACCTTTATACTCGGCGGCTGCGGCGCAGTTTGACGGCGCACTCAGCTTATATGCAAAGGAATACGAAAAAGCGGGGCTCAAACCGAATGTGTTTGACAGCATAGAGGCGTTTGAAAAAATGTACCTCGGTTGAGGTGGATTTCAAAAGGAGAACGCCTCATCATTACGAAGCGGGTATATTATACTTCGGGGGAAGAATTCACGGACATCGAGATCAATTTGAATACGGTCGAGGAGACCGCAGCTTCAGCCGGGTGCATCGAAAAGTGTTGCGCCCGGTTTTTTGTGCGCGCGTAAACTGAATTTTTTGTGAAAAAGCCGTCTTTGGCTTTAAAATTGAAAAAAGCTGTGCTATAATACGAATACGAAAGCATATTTATGCAACTATACCTTTTGAAAATTCGGTTTTAAACTATTTCAGGAAGGAAAATTTCAGAGATGAATAATCATTTTTTTGAACAGAAGGACTGCGGCTTGCAGGCGTTCTGGAGCAGCACGCCGCAGTTTAAAACGGCACGCGTTTCCGCACACCTTGTGCTGCCGCTTACCACGCCGGAAAATGCGGCTTTATATGCACTCGTCCCGAATATAATCTCCCGTGCGACGCGCGAATACCCCGATTACACGCAGTTCGGCAAGCGCCTTGCGGAGCTGTACGGCGCTTCGGTGCAGCCGGGCGTAACGCGCGTGGGCGATAACCAGATTTTAACGCTTGCCGCAGCCGGCATTGCGAACCCGTATGCGTTCGGCGGCGAAGATGTGCAGCAGGCACTTTCCGAAATGCTGGAGAGCATTCTGTTCACGCCGCTGTGCGACGAAAACGGCCTGTTTCCGGAGGACGGTTTTTTGCAGGAGCAGCGCCAGCTTTTGGAGACGCTTGACGCGGAATATAACGATAAGGCGACGTATGCCATGCAGCGCTGTGTGCAGACCATGTTTGCGGGCGAACCCGCAGGTGTGCCGCGCATCGGTACGCGCGAGGCGATCTTGAATGCGACCCGCGAGGGCGTGAAAGCGGCGTGGGAGTATGCCGTAAAGCACGCGCAGATCTGCCAGTTCACAATCGGCGACGGTGCGGACGACCGCTTTGCGCAGCAGCTTGTAAAGCGCCTCGGCATGCGCGACGCGGTGTCCATTGAAACAAAGCGCCACACAGCATCGGGAGACGTAAAGCGTGTGACGGAAGAAATGCCCGTTGTGCAGTCTAAGCTCGTCATGGGCTTTGCCATCGGCACCACGCCGGAAGAGCGCCTTGCGGCAAAGCTGATGTCCGTTGTGCTCGGTGGCACACCGAGCAGCAAGCTCTTTATGAACGTGCGCGAAAAGCAGAGCCTTTGCTACTACTGCGCCGCGCGCCACGATACGCCGAAGAACGTCATGTTCGTGCAGAGCGGCGTGGAGACCAAAGACCTCGACCGCACGGAAGAAGCGGTTTTAAAAGAGCTCAACGATATGAAAAAGGGCAATATCACGGACGATGAGATTCTCTTTGCAAAGCTCGCCATGTGCAACAGCTACAATGCCGTGGCAGATTCCGCAGCATCCATGGAGACATGGTATCTCAGCGGCATGCTGCAGGGCAAGCTCCACACGCCGGAGGAATATGCGGAGCGTATCATGAACATCACGAAGGACGAGATCGTCAGCGCCGCCGAGCGTGTCACGCTCGATACGGTCTATAAGCTGAAAGGAGCGGCAAAATGAGCGCAGAAATGAAGAATACCCTTGTGGAAAGCAAACTTCTTCGGGACGGCTACCGCTGCGTCAAACACGCAAGCGGCTTGACCGTGTTTATATACCCGAAAGCGGAAATGCGCAGTACGTATGCGGTGTTTGGCACGCGCTACGGCTCCATCGATAAGGTCTTTAAACGCAGCGACGAAGCGAAGGCAGAGACGACACCCGCAGGCATCGCGCATTTTTTGGAGCACAAGCTTTTTGAAAGCGAAGACGGCGACGCATTCGGCCGCTATGCCGAGATCGGCGCTTCCGCAAACGCGTATACGTCCTTTGAGACGACGCGCTACCTGTTCTCCTGCACGGAAAACGCAGAGCAGGCGCTGGAGATTTTGCTCGACTTCGTGCAGTCCCCGTATTTTACGAAGCAAACCGTTGAAAAAGAGCTCGGCATCATCGGCCAGGAGATCAAAATGTATGACGATGACCCGCAGTGGCGCATGATGTTCAGTCTGCTGCGCGCCATGTACCACGCGCATCCGATCAAGGACGACATTGCGGGCACGGTGGAGAGCATTGCGGAAATCACCCCGGAGTACCTTTACCGCTGCTACAACATGTTCTATAACCTCAACAACATGGCACTGTGCGTCTGCGGCAACTGCACGGAGGAGGAAATCCTCGCGCTGTGCGACAAAATGCTGAAAAAGAGCGAGCCCGTTGAGGTGGAACGCGTTTTTGAAGAGGAGCCCGATACCATCGTGCAGCCGCTCGTTGAAGAAAAGCTGCCTGTGGCGTGCCCTATGTTCCAGTTCGGCGTGAAAGAGGCCGTAACCGGTGCGCACCGCACGGAAAAAGACCTTGCCGTCACCGAGGTGCTGCTCGACATTATGGCATCCGACAGTTCGCCGATGTTCCGCAAGCTCTTAGATGCGGGCCTTGTGAACGAAGCTTCCTTCAGCTACGAGTATTTTGAGGGCACGGGCTACGGTGCGCTGCTGTTCGGCGGCGAATCCGGCAACCCGGAGGCCGTGTGTGATGCCATCCGCGAGGAAATGGCACGTTTAAAGCGCGAAGGTGTCAAGGAGGAAGACGTGCGCCGCAGCGCGAAGTCCCTTTACGGCGCAAATGTTTCCGGTCTCAATAGCCCGGATGTCATCGCGAACGCCGTGATGACCATGCACTTTAACGACCGCGAGCTGTTCCGCTACATCGAGTGCTTCTCCGAGATCACCGCGGAAGACGTGAACGCGCGTATTCAGACGCTGTTTGATATGGACAAAACGGCAGCTTCCATCATTCGTCCGCTGGACGAAGCTTAATCGAAAGGATATACAGTCATGACGCATCAAGTTCAGTTCCCGAATCTCGGAATTTCGGTGGAGGTCAATCCCATCGCATTTCAGGTCGGTAATTTCACCATTTACTGGTACGGCATCATCATCGGCATCGGTTTCCTGCTGGCGGTGCTGTACGGTTTTTCCTCCTGCAAAAAAATGAATATCAATAAAGACCACCTGCTCGATGCCATCATCGCCGGCCTGCTCGGCGGCATCATCGGCGCGCGTCTTTACTACGTCATCTTCTACCCGGGCGACAAGTACATCACGAACCCGATGGAGATTTTCAACATCAAAGAGGGAGGCCTCGGCATTTACGGCGGTATCATCGGCGGCCTGCTGTGCGGCGGCATCGTCGCGAAGATCCGCAAGATGAACCTGTTCGCCGTGCTGGATGTCGCGTCTCTTGGCTATCTCATCGGTCAGGGTGTCGGCCGCTGGGGTAACTTTGTGAACCAAGAAGCTTTCGGCTGCGCGACCGACTTGCCGTGGGGCATGTACAGTGACCGTACCGCCGCAGAAGTGGTAGGCAATGTGCACCCGTGCTTCCTTTACGAATCGATTTTGTGCCTTTTAGGCTTTGTTTTACTGCATTTATTCACGCGCCACCTGCGCCGGTATGACGGCCAGACGTTCTTATTATACATCATCTGGTACGGCGTGACGCGCTTCTTCATTGAAGGTCTGCGCACGGACAGTCTGCTGTTGCCGGGTATCGATCTGCGCGTTTCGCAGGTGCTTGCTGCGGCTTCTGCACTCGTCGCTGTTGTTTTGCTCATCGTGTTCCGCAACTGCCATAAGCTTACGGGCTGCGGCAGCCGCAAGGCGATGGAAGCTGCCGGCCTGACAGTTGAAGACAAGGCGGAGAAGGTCGAGATTGACGACACTGCCGAAAGCACCATTTTCTCCGGCATGAGCGCCGAAGAAGCACAGGAGCACATGACAGTCGGCACCGGCGTAAAGAAAGCTGCCGAGGCGGAAAATGAAAAAGCGGAAGGAAATGCGGATGCAAACACTTCCGAAGAGCCGTCTGATGAAGCCGAAGAAGCGAATGAAACGGCAGAAGGGGAAAGCGAGGAGAAGAACGATGGCAGTGAGAATTGACGGCAAGGCCGTTGCGACAAAGGTACGCGGCGAAATTGCCGAAGAAGTTGCCGCTTTAAAAAAGCAGGGCGTTCAGACCGGCATGGCGGTCGTGCTTGTCGGCGAAGACCCCGCGTCTAAAATTTACGTGCGCAACAAGGGCAAGGCATGCGCCGAGACCGGCATTTACTCCGAGGAACACGTCTTGCCGGAAAACACCACGCAGGAGGAGCTTTTGGCGCTTATCGAAAAGCTGAACGCAGACCCGAAGATCAACGGCATTTTGGTGCAGTCTCCGCTGCCGAAGCACTTGAACGAAGCGCTCATCGTGGAGCATATCGATCCGAAAAAGGACGTGGACGCGTTCCACGCCGAAAACGTCGGCCGCATCATGATCGGCGATTTCGCGTTTTTGCCGTGTACGCCCGCGGGCATCATCGAGCTCATCCGCTCTACCGGCGTCACAATCGACGGCAAAAACTGCGTCGTCATCGGCCGCAGCAACATCGTCGGCAAGCCGATGGCTATGCTGCTTCTGCATGAAAACGGCACGGTGACGATCTGCCACAGTCACACGAAAAATTTGAAAGAGATCTGCAAAACGGCGGATATTCTCGTTGCCGCGGTCGGCAAGGCGAAATTTGTCACCGGTGATATGGTAAAGCCCGGTGCTGTGGTGATTGATGTCGGCATGAACCGCGATGAAAACGGCAAGCTGTGCGGCGATGTCGATTACGAAAGCGCCGAGGCGGTCGCCGGTTACCTTACGCCGGTGCCCGGCGGCGTAGGCCCCATGACCATCACAATGCTGATGAAAAACGCCGTAACGGCAGCAAAAATACAGAACGGACTGGTGTAAGTATGAGCAGATTGCTCAGTAAAATCAAGGCCCCGAACGATGTAAAAAAGCTTGCGGCAAACGAGCTGCCGGAGCTTTGCGATGAGATCAGGGAAGAGATCATCAGCACGGTGGCGGACAACGGCGGCCACCTCGCTTCCAATTTGGGCGTGGTGGAGCTTACTGTGGCGCTGCACCGTGTGTTCACCTTGCCGGATGATTGCATCGTGTGGGACGTGGGGCACCAATCCTACGCGCACAAGCTTTTAACCGGCAGAGAAGAAGCGTTTTCCACGCTGCGCCGCGAGGACGGGCTTTCGGGCTTTCCGTCGAGAGAAGAAAGCGACTGCGACCCGTTTACAACGGGGCACAGCAGCGCGTCCATTTCTTCAGCGCTCGGCCTTTCCGTTGCAAAGGCACTTGCGGGTGATCCCGGCCATGTCATCGCCGTCATCGGCGACGGCGCGTTGACCGGCGGCCTTGCGTATGAGGGCCTCAACAATGCGGGCCGCATCAACCGCAATATGATCGTCATTTTGAACGACAACGCCATGTCCATTTCCCGCAACGTGGGCTCCATTGCGCGTTACCTTTCCTATGTGCGCGCAAAGCCGGGATACTTGAACGCAAAAGACAGCGTGGAAAGTGCCCTGCGCCGCGTGCCGAAAGTGGGCGAGCACATGGCTGCCGAAGTGCGCCGCGTGAAAAACCGCATCAAAAAGAATATTTTCAACACCACGATCTTTCAGGATCTTGGCTTTAATTATTACGGCCCGTTCGACGGACACGACCTGCGCACCTTGACGTCGGTCTTGACGATGGCGCGCGATATGGATAAGCCGGTGCTCATCCACATCCGCACCTATAAAGGACGCGGATATAAATACGCGGAGAACGCTCCGAGCGTTTACCACGGCCTTGCGGCGTTTGACCGCGAAAAGGGTGCGGACGAAGCCATTGCCAAGGGCTTTTCGCATGCGTTCGGCGAGACGATGTGCACGATAGCCGGTGTAAATGAGAAGCTGTGCGCCGTTACGGCGGCGATGGAATCCGGCACCGGTCTGACGGATTTCCGCGAAAAATACCGCAGCCGTTTCTTTGATGTCGGCATTGCGGAGGAACACGCCGTCACGTTCTGCGCCGGTCTGGCGCGCGGCGGCATGATTCCGGTTTTTGCGGTATATTCCACGTTTTTACAGCGCGCGTACGACCAGCTCATCCACGACGGCGCCTTGCAGCATCTCAAAATTATTCTGGCTGTGGACAGAGCCGGCGTGGTCGGCGAAGACGGCCAGACGCACCAAGGCGTGTTCGATGCCGCGTTCCTGCGCACCGTGCCGGACATCCACGTGTACGCGCCGACGTATTACGATGAGCTTTCGGACAATCTTGACGACTGTATTAAGGGAGAAAACCACCTTTATGCTATTCGCTACCCGCGCGGCAAAGAGCTGTATCGCCCGGAAAACTACACGCTTTCCGGCAAGCCGTTTTACGTGTTCGGCACGGAAGATGCTTCTGTCACGCTTGTGACCTACGGCCGTATGTTCTCGTTTGCGTGCGAAGCGGCGGAAACGCTCGAAAAAGAGGGCATAAAGTGCCGCATCGTGAAGCTCAATCGCATCGTGCCGATCGATCCGAAAGCGGTGGAAGCGGTCTTAAAGTGTCCCACGGTGCTGTTCTTTGAAGAGGGCGTCCGCCAAGGCGGCATCGCGGAGGAATTCGGCGCCATGCTGTTGGATCGCAATTTCAGAGGACACTACGAAGTGCACGCTATTGAAAACGGATTCATCAAGCACGCGCCTATGTTCCGCACGCTGCATAAGCTCGGTCTTGACGTAGAGGGCATGGTGAACGCCGTACACACGGCGCTGCAAATCGCAGAAAAGAAAGATGGAAAGGCAGTTTCTATATGAAAAAAAGGATAGACGTCCTGCTTTATGAAAAAGGGCTTGCGCCCAGCCGCGAAAAAGCGCGCACGCTCATCATGGCGGGCTGTGTTTACGCGGATAACCAGAAATTCGATAAGCCCGGTGACACCGTGCGTGAAGACGCAGTCTTAGAGGTGCGCGGCAACACGCTGCGCTACGTCAGCCGCGGCGGCTTAAAGCTTGAAAAAGCTATGCAGCTGTTTCCGATCAAGCTCGAAAACACCGTATGTATGGACATCGGCGCATCTACGGGCGGCTTTACGGACTGCATGCTGCAAAACGGCGCCTCCAAAGTATACAGCGTAGACGTCGGCTACGGGCAGCTCGCCTGGCAGCTGCGCACCGATCCGCGCGTGGTGAATCTGGAGCGTACGAACGCCCGCTATCTCACACGCGAGCAAATTCCGGAGGAGATTGACTTCTTCTCCGTAGACGTGTCGTTCATCTCGCTCAAAATTATTTTGCCCGCCGTGCGTCCGCTTTTAAAGGACGGCGGCAAAGCCGTGTGCCTTATTAAGCCGCAGTTTGAAGCCGGCAGGGAAAAAGTGGGCAAAAAGGGCGTTGTGCGCGACAAAGCCGTGCACGAGGAAGTGGTGCAGATGATCTGCGATTTTGCAGTGGAAAACGGATATTCCGTACTGGGACTTACGTTCTCGCCGGTCAAAGGACCGGAGGGCAACATCGAGTATCTTGTGTTCCTCCAAAAAAGCGACGCGCCGGTGAATACGGCAGAAAGCACGCCGCACGAGATTGTGGAAGCATCTCACGCGGCGCTGGACAAAAAGGACTGAGGCTTATGAAAATTGCGGTGATTCCAAATCTGGATAAACGCGATGCGGACACATACACCCGGGAAATTCTGGCGGTTTTGCAGGAAAACGGTGCGGAAACACTCATGCACGAAAAGCACCGCGGGCAGTATGAACACGTCACGTTCTGCAAAAATCACGCTGCACTGGCGGAAAGCTGCGACCTTATCGTTGCGGTCGGCGGCGACGGCACCATCATCCACACGGCAAAGCACGCGTCCGTTGCAGGTAAGCCCATCCTTGGAGTGAACCTTGGGCGGCTGGGCTTTTTGGCGGGTGTGGAGAAGGACGAGCTGCACAAATTAAAGGCGCTCTTTACGGGCGATTACCGTGTGCGCCGCCTGATGATGCTTTCCGTTACCGTGCACAGCGTGAAGGGGGATACAACCTACCGCGCTTTAAACGACGCGGTCGTCTCCGGTGCACAGTCCAGAATTTACGATTTCGGCTTTTCCGTCGACGGTTCCAAGCTTTATAAATTCCGCGCGGACGGCCTCATTTTGGCTACACCGGCGGGCTCCACGGCATACTCGCTCTCGGCGGGCGGCCCGGTGGTAGACCCGGAATCGGAATGCGTAATCTTCACGCCCATCTGCCCGCATGCGCTCTTTAACCGCAGCACGCTGTTCTGCGCAGATAAGACCATCACGGTCAGCACGGACAGCGATTATTCCGGCGAGGTGTATCTCACCATAGACGGTGGCGCACCCATACGCATTCATAAGACGGACACGGTTTCCGTCAGCCGCTCGACCTATTACACTGAGCTTATTCAGACCGACGAACGCAATTTTTACGATATTGTAGACAGCAAATTTATGCAAAGCAGAAATTAAAAGGCAGGAAGGAAGGCAGAAAGCATGAAAACAAGACGCCACGCCAAAATTCTGGAGCTCATCAAAGCACAGGATATCGACACGCAGGAGGAGCTCCTGCGCAATCTGCGCGCTTGTGGCTTCGACGTGACCCAGGCAACCGTTTCCCGCGATATCAAAGAGCTTCGGCTCGTAAAGAGTCTTTCCCCGAACGGAAAGTATAAATATTCCACCGGGCGCGACAATGCCCGCGACATTTCCTCCAAGTTCTATTCGCTGTTCGGCGATTCTGTTATGAGCGTGGAGGCGGCCGGCAACATGATCGTTGTCAAGTGTATGACCGGCATGGCGCAGGCGGTCTGCGCCTCTATGGATACGCTGCATTTCCCGGATTTCATCGGCACGCTGGCCGGTGAAGACACCATTCTCATCATCTGTAAAACGGATGAGATTGCGGAGGAAAAGCAGAACGAGCTCAGAAAGCTGATTGGCGGGGTCTGATATGCTGACGCAGCTTTACATTCAGAATATCGCCGTCATCGAGCAGGCGTCTATCGATTTTGAACCGGGCTTCACCGTTTTGACCGGCGAGACCGGCGCGGGCAAATCCATCATCATCGACGCGATCTACGCCGTGCTCGGTGAGCGTACCTCAAAGGAGCTTGTGCGCACAGGTGCGGAGCAGGCGAGTGTTTCGGCACTTTTTACGGATGTTTCTCCGCAGACGCAGCAGGTTTTGCGTGAGCTGGATATTCCGCTTGAAGACGATGGCAGTTTGCTTATTCGCCGCGAGATTCGCCCGCACGGTCGTTCCTCCTGCAAGCTCAATAACATCCCGGCGACCGTTTCCATGCTGCGCGCCGTCGGCGGCACGCTCATCGATATTCTCGGCCAGCATGAAAGCTACAAGTTGCTTTCACCGGAAGTGCACGGCACGTATATCGACAGCTTTGCGGGCGCATACGGTCTGCTTGCGGAGTACCGCGCGGCGTATACGGCGCTGCGCCGCATCAAAGGCGAGCTCGATGCGCTCGAATCCGACGAGGGGCAGAAGTCCCGCCGCATGGATATTTTGCGCTATCAGATCGAAGAATTAGAAGCTGCACAGCTGCGCGTCGGCGAACAGGCAGAGCTGACCGAGCGCCGCGATGAGATCCGCAACAGTGAGCGTATCGTGCGCGGTGTGGGCGAAGCTGTCACGCTTTTGCAGGGCGATGAGGACAATGGCGGTGCCATCACAGCCGTATCCGTTGCGGCAGAGTCGCTCGAGCAGGCGGCGCGCTATGCACCGTCGCTTTCAAACGTCGCCGAGCATGTCCGCGACGCCGAATACGCACTGACAGATGCCGCAGCGGAAATCTCCGATTACCTCGATAACGCCATGTTCGACGCAAACGAGCTCGATGAGATTGAAAGCCGTCTGGAAGTTATCTACCGCTTGAGCCTCAAATACGGCGAAACGGAGGAAGAAATGCTTTCGTTCCTCGACCGTGCCCGTGCGGAGCTTTCGGACATCGAATTTTCCGATGAAAAAAAAGAATTACTTTTGCAGCAGTATGAGCAGAAGAAAAAAGAAGCGGTGACGCTTGCAAAGCAGCTATCCGCGAAGCGCCGCGCCGCGTGTGAGAGCTTTTCCCGCCGTGTGCGGCAGGAGCTTTCAGAGCTCAACATGCCCGGCGTTGTTTTCACCGTGGAGCAGGAGCGCACACCGTTGACAGCCTTCGGCTGCGACCGCATCCAGTTCCTCGTCTCCGCAAACGCAGGTGAGGATCCGAAGCCTATGTCGAAAATTGCGTCCGGCGGCGAGCTTTCGCGTATTATGCTCGCCATCAACACCGTGCTGTCTGAGGATTCCGGCGCGGCCGAAACGCAGATCTTCGATGAGATTGACACCGGCATCAGCGGCGAAGCGGCGAATAAGGTTGGTATCAAGCTGCGCTGCGTCTCCAAAAACGCGCAGGTCATCTGCGTCACGCACCTGGCGCAGATCGCCGCCATGGCGGATAACCACCTGTTTATCGTCAAAAAGCAGGAGAACAACAAAACGTACACGGCGGTGCACACGCTGACGAAAGACGCGCGCGTCCGCGAGATTGCCCGTATTATCGGCGGCGATGACATCACGCCGTTAAAACTCAAAATGGCTGAGGAGATGCTCAGTCGGCCGCATGAATCATGAATGTTAATCCTGTGAAGATAAATAGCTTTACAATCAAAATAAGTAAAGCTATATCACTTGTCGGTACACTTACGACAATTTGCATTCTGCTTTTGCTTTCGCCGGTTCTGTTCGGACAGAACGCATTTGCTGTAAAGCAAACTGACTGCACAGGTTATCCCGTGAATTCGCTTGCATATTACGCATATATGCCGGCCGAAGATTATTTCCCGGGTGACTGCGCGGCGATTCAAACCGAACGCGGTCTATCGCTGCTGACGCTGACCGAAAACGACCCTGAAGCCCGCGTTTGGCATACGGCGGAGGACTTTAAAGTCTATGCCGAGGTGCCGTATGAATATTTAGAGGGCAAAGTGAGCGCATTCTGCCTGCCGCATATGGGTTTCGTCGCGGAGGATTGGCCCGTTCTGTTGCCTATATTTGCAGGGGGCGCGGCGCTTTTCTATACATTCTCGCGCGTTCTGCCGAAAAAACTATATCAGCCAAAGTACGGCAGAAAGCCGGGGGAGGAGGCCGAAAATGGAGCTGACACCTGAATATATAAAGGCTGTTCGCTTTACAGTAAAGCGCGGCAACACCTACGATGCCGCCGAGGTGGACGCGTTCTTAGACGAACTTTTAGTTGCTGTTACCGCACGGCAAAACACTCCGGATGCCGATACCCTTGCGGCGGTGTGTACCATACGCGCCGAGATGACGGAGCAGATTACCCGCGCAGTACTCGAAGCCGAAAAGCGCATTGCACCCCTGCTTTCGGACGAAAATGCGGTTTAGCCGCCGATTTTTTCGGATTTTACGCTGTTTTTGTGCACAAGTATTTGACAAGAGAGCGGGATATGTTATAATATAATCGAAATAGTGTTATGCCCTTTCAAATATGTCCGTAGGAGAACGCAATGAACATCGCACATCTGAAATATGCGGTGGAAGTAGAGAAGACCGCATCCATCACTAAGGCTGCCGAAAACCTTTTTATGGGGCAGCCGAACCTCAGCCGCGGGATTAAGGAGCTTGAGGAGACGCTCGGCGTCAAGATCTTTAAGCGTACCTCAAAGGGCATTGTGCCCACACCGCAGGGAGAGGAGTTTCTCGGCTACGCCAAGAGTATTCTGGCACAGATCGAAGAAATGGAGTCGCTTTATAAGCCCGAAAAGAATAATAAGCTGAAGTTCAGCATCTCGGTGCCGCGCGCCAGCTATATTGCGGATGCGTTTTCCAAGTTTGTCCGTGAGGCGGATATGTCAAAGGAAATCGAGTTTAGTTTCAAAGAAACGAACGCTATGCGTGCCATTCGCAACGTGGTGCAGGAAAACTACGGCCTTGCCATCGTGCGGTATCAGACGATCTTTGAGAGCTTTTTTACGAACATGCTGCGCGATAAGGGCATGAAGTCGGAGAACATCTGGGAATTCGAGTATCAGCTTCTCATCTCCAAAAACGACCCGCTCTCGCAAAAGAATGTTGTGGATATAGAAGACCTTTCCGGCTATATCGAAATTTGCCACGGCGATCCGTTCGTGCCGTCGCTGCCGATGTCCGACATCAAAAAGGCAGAGATGGACGAAAACGTCACCAAACGCGTGTATGTTTACAGCCGCGGCAGTCAGCTCGACCTTTTGGCGACGGTGCCGCACACATATATGTGGGTCTCGCCGACGGATGTGGAACAACTTGAACGCTATGAGCTTGTGCTAAAACCGTGCCGCGGCAACAAACACCGCGTGTATAGAGATATTTTGACGTCCAAAAAGGAATATAAATATACGGCGGTCGATAAACAGTTCATCGAAAAGTTGTATGAGGAGCGCGATTTATTGAGCGCAAAGTTCGGCACGCCGCATGCGGAGTAGAAATCCGCCGAAGTTTGTATTTGATTTAGTTTGTCTGTTTTTTAACGTGTCGTTGGGGCTTTTTTGCTTTCATATCGATGAAATTATATCGATATTTGAAAATGGGTATTCCATTTGGTCGTTTCTTGTGTTAAAGTATTAGATGTTTGGTTTATTTTGATTTTCTGTTTGGATGGGGGTTGGCTGCGTCATGGTGAATCGCAGCATTTCAAAACAAACGCTGCTCAGGTTACCGCTTTACCTGAATTATATGAAGCAGCTCGGCGAAAACACGCCGGAACACATTTCCGCCACGACCATCGCAGAGGCGCTGCGCCTCAACCATGTCGTTGTGCGCAAAGACCTTGCAGCGGTCAGTTCGGCCGGCAAGCCGAAGGTTGGTTACAACACAGAGGCGCTCATCGCAGAGCTTGAGGAATTCTTAGGCTACAATGATGTTGATGACGCCATCATCGTCGGCGCGGGCAAGCTCGGCAAGGCGCTTTTGACGTATGGCGGCTTTAAAGACTGCGGCATGAACATTGTGGCCGCGTTCGATATCGATGAAGAGGTATGTGAGGAAGATTACGGCGGCAAACGCATTCTGACAATGGATAAGCTGATGGATCTGTGTGAGCGCATGCGCGTGCGCATCGGCATCATCGCGGTCCCGGCAGAAAATGCGCAGGCCATCTGCAACTTGCTCATTGAAAGCGGAATTCTGGCTATCTGGAATTTCGCGCCCGTGCATCTCGATGTGCCGGAGGGCATATTGGTACATAACGAAAACCTCGCCGCGTCGCTTGCGCTCTTATCTAAGCAGCTCAAGGAGAAATTTGACGCCAATACCTAAGTTAGCTTGGCAGAAAAGGAAGATCCCTTTTCTATGCCATTAGATAAACAAATAAGTAAAAACCAAAAACTAAGAAACGGAGTTTGATTAGAATGAAAGTTATCATCTGCATCGGCAGCTCATGTCATCTGAAAGGTTCCCGCCAGGTCGTGGAAAAGCTTCAGGCGCTCGTAAAGGAAAACCACCTCGAAGATAAGGTAGAACTCGGTGGCACTTTCTGCATGGGTGACTGCGTAAACGGCGTCAACGTCACCGTAGACGGCGAGAAGCATTCCGTATCTCCCGACACCACCGAGGAATTCTTCCAGAAAGAGATTCTCGCAAAGGTTCAGTAAGCATAAGAAACAAAAATTTAGCCGGTGCAAGAGCCTTTTTGCATCGGCTCTCCGTGCGTAAGCTGCTGTGTGCGGCAAAACGCAGCAGAAAATAGGAAGTAAGGGTGATTAAGTTGTTGACAGCCGGAATGAAAGGCAAAGCCGAGACCGTTGTTACAGAGAAGAACACAGCCAAAGCCATGGGAAGCGGCACGCTGGACGTTTTTGCAACGCCCGCTATGGTCGCGCTGATGGAAGAGGCGGCTTGGAAGTGCGTTGCGCCGGAATTAGAGCCGGGCATGGGCACTGTGGGCACGCTGATGAATGTGCAGCACACGTCCGCAACGCCGCTTAGCATGCATGTTACGGCAGAGTGCGAACTTACCGAAGTGGACAACCGCCGTTTGGTGTTCACGGTTAAGGCGTTTGACGAGGTCGGCCCCATCGGCAGCGGTACCCATGAAAGATTCATCGTCAAGGATGAAAAATTCGTAGCGAAAGCGAACGCTAAAAGAGGATAAGTTAAAGAGAGGATAATAGGGTATGCCAGACTACCTGAAGCTCAAAAAGTCTAACTGTCAGAACTGTTATAAGTGCATCCGTCATTGCCCTGTCAAGTCCATTCGTTTTCAGTCCAGTCAGGCGCATATCGTAAAAGACGAGTGCATTCTCTGCGGTCAGTGCTTTGTCGTATGTCCGCAGAACGCAAAAGAAATCCGAAATGACGTACCGATTGCGGAGATGTTCGTCAAGGGTGAATGTCCCGTGGCAGTCAGCCTTGCGCCATCCTTTGTAGCAAATTACCCGGGCGCTACCATCGAAACGATGCGTGCGGCGCTCAAAAAGCTTGGCTTTGACCGTGTAGAGGAGACCGCCGTAGGTGCGTCCGTCGTCAAGACCGAATACGAAAAGATCATTAAAGAGCGTCGGCAGAGCGTCATCATTTCCACATGCTGTCACTCTGTCAATACGCTTGTGCAGAAGTATTACCCGGAGGCTCTGCCGTACCTTGCACATGTTTTGTCGCCGATGCAGGCGCACTGTAAGATGCTGAAGGAGGAAGACCCGGAACTGAAGACCGTTTTCATCGGGCCGTGCATCTCCAAAAAGGCAGAGGCCGACGAAAGCCCGTATGTGGACTGTGTGCTCACGTTCGAGGAGCTTTCCGCCTGGTTTGAAAAAGAAGGCATCACCGTGGAAGCAGGCGAGGATCACACGGAAGAAAGCCGTGCGCGCCTGTTCCCGACGACCGGAGGCATTCTGCGCACCATGGTGTGCGATGACCCCGAGTATACATACATGGCGATCGACGGCGTGGAAAACTGCATCAACGCGCTTGAAGACATCAAGAGCGGTAAAATGGAGAACTGCTTTGTCGAGATGAGCGCCTGCTTCGGCAGCTGCATCAACGGCCCGGCTATGGATCAGGGCCAGCGTCAACCTGTGCAGGATTTTATCGCGGTTAATAAGTATGCCGGCAAAAAGGACTTTGTGGTGCCGCAGCCGGCTTCCGAAGAGCTCAAGCACGATTTTGATTATATCAGCCTGTATCACCTCATGCCGGGCAACATCGAGATTGAGGCTATCCTCAAAAAGATGGGCAAGACTCGCCCGGAGCAGGAATTGAACTGCGGTGCCTGCGGCTATAATACCTGCCGCGAAAAGGCCATCGCTGTTTATCAGGGCAAGGCGGAGATTTCCATGTGCCTGCCGTATCTGCTCGGCAAAGCGCAGTCGTTCTCCGATACCATCATCAACAACACGCCGAACGGCATTTTGGTGCTGAACGAATCGCTGGAAATCCAGCAGATCAACGCTGCCGCGCGTAAGATCGTGAACGTGAAGCATACATCCGAGGTGCTCGGCAAGCAGGTCATCCGCATTCTGGACCCGCGCGTCTTCATCGACGTCATGCAGTCCGGCCGCGGCGTGCGCGACGAGCGTGTGTACCTTGCGGAATACGGCAAGTATGTCGACCAGACCGTGCTCTACGACCGCAACTATCACATTATCATGTGCATCATGCGTGATGTGACGGATGAAATGAACGAACACCTGAAAAAAGAAAAAATGGGGCAGCAGACGATTGAAGTCACCAACCGTGTGATCGAAAAGCAGATGCGCGTCGTACAGGAGATCGCATCGCTGCTCGGCGAGACCACGGCAGAAACGAAAATCGCGCTCACCAAGTTAAAGGAATCGCTGCAAGATGAATAATCTCTGTACAGATATTGGCTGGATGAGCCTCAACAAAAAAGGTGAACAGCTTTGCGGCGATCACGTTGACATCGTTCCGCAGGGAGAAAATTCCACGGTGGTTGTGCTGGCAGACGGCATGGGCAGCGGCGTTAAGGCGAACATTCTTTCCACGCTGACCGCAAAGATCATCTCTACCATGATGGCGGAGGGGCTGCATGTCGAAGACTGCGTGGAGACCATTGCGTCTACACTGCCCATCTGCGCGGTGCGCGGCGTGGCGTATTCCACGTTCACCATCATCCGAATCATAGAAAATGAAGAAGCGGAGATCATTCAGTATGATAACCCGTTCGTGGTTCTGCTGCGCAACGGCAAAAACTGGGAATACCCGCGCGAAGCCGTCGAGATCGGCGGCAAAACGATCTATAAGACCCGCATCCCGATTCAGAAGGATGACACGTTCATCGCGTTCAGCGACGGCGCCATTCATGCCGGCATCGGCATGTCGCTGAATTTTGGCTGGGAGCGCAAGGACATCATTGACTATATGGAGATGATGTACGACGAAAGCTTCACGGCAAAAACGCTCAATGCGCTGCTGCTCGATGAGTGCAACAAGCTCTACGGCGGCCAGCCGGGCGACGATACCACCGCGGTCTGCGTCAAAGTGCGCGAGCGCTGCTGCGTGAACCTGATGATCGGACCGCCGTCTAAACCCGAAGATCTCGCGAAAATGCACGAGGCGTTCTTCTCGGCACCCGGCAAGCGGATTGTCTGCGGCGGTACCACGTCTACGCTTGCGGCGGAATACCTCAAAAAGCCCATCATCGCACAGCTCGATTACCTCGATTCCGATATTCCGCCCACGGCGAAGGTCGAAGGACTCGACCTTGTCACCGAAGGCGTCATCACCATGAGCAAGGTCGTCGAGTACGCGAAGGATTACCTTGAGGAAAACCGCAAGTACAGCCAGTGGGGCTATAAGCGCGACGGCGCGTCTATGATCGCCCGCATGCTGTTTGAAGAAGCGACCGATATCAACTTCTTTGTCGGTCGTGCGGTAAACCCGGCGCACCAGAACCCGAATCTGCCCATTAACTTCAACATTAAGATGCAGTTGGTCGAAAATCTCTGCACCTCGCTCGAGAAGATGGGCAAAAAAGTTAAGGTATCTTACTTCTAAGCGCAGAAAAGCTTCTGCGTATAGAGTGTCTCGGCACTCTAAGGAAGGTTTGAAAATATAGAAAAGGAAGTCTCTGTCCAAAGCAAGAAAGGTTTGATGTGAAGAATGAGAAAGTTTGATACGAAAATCCAGTATTTGAAGTATAAGGTCCTGCGCGAGGTCGCACGTTACGGTTTTGAGGATAACCTCGACGCCGCATACTATGAGATTCCGAAGCTGATCGTCAAAGAAAAACCGACGATGCGCTGCTGCATCTACAAAGAGCGCGCCATCGTTGAGGAGCGCATCAAGCTCGCTATGGGCGGCGACAAGAAAAACCCGAACGTCATCGAAGTCATCGAGATTGCCTGCGACGAATGCCCGGTCAGCGGCCATGTCGTCACAGAGTCCTGCCGCGGTTGTCTTGCACACCGCTGCGAGGACGTATGCCGCCGCGGCGCCATCACGTTTGATGAGCAGCAGAAGGCGCACATCGATAAGTCGAAATGCGTAGAGTGCGGCCAGTGCGCAAAGGTATGCCCGTACAGCGCCATCATCAACCAGAAGCGTCCGTGCGAAAAGGCCTGCAAGATTAAGGCCATCAGCATGAGCAGCGAGGAGCATCGCGCAGCGCATATTGATAACGAAAAGTGCATCTCCTGCGGCGCCTGTGTCTACCAGTGCCCGTTCGGCGCAATCGTCGATAAGTCCTTCATTCTCGATGCTGTCAACCTTATCAAGGGCAGCCACGAGAATCAGGACTACAAGGTTTACGCGGTCGTAGCACCGTCCGTTTCCAGCCAGTTCAGCTATGCAAAGCTCGGCCAGGTCATCACCGGCATTCAGCGCCTCGGCTTCTATCATGTCATCGAAGCGGCGCTCGGCGCAGATATGGTTGCGTATAAGGAAGCGGCAGAGCTTGCGGAAAAGGGCTTCCTCACAAGCTCCTGCTGCCCGGCATTCGTTTCCTACATCAAGAAGAACTTCCCGACCATGGTTGATAAAATCTCGCACAACCTGTCTCCGGCAGCTGAGATCGGCCGCTACATCAAGGAGACCACTCCGGGCGCAAAGGTCGTTTTCATCGGGCCGTGCACCGCGAAGAAGATGGAGTTCAAGGAAGGCGAGCCGGCAAGCCGATACATTGACTGCACGCTGACCTTTGAAGAGCTGCAGGCGCTGTTCGACAGCCGCAACATCGACCTCACCACGCTCGAAGAAGGCGTGCTCGACAACGCCTCCTACTACGGCCGCATCTTTGCGCGCAGCGGCGGTCTGTCCGACGCGGTTGTGGAAGCGCTCAAGGAGCAGAACAACGAAGACTTCAAGCTCAACGCCATCGCATGCGACGGCATCGAAGCCTGCAAGGCGGCTTTGCTGCGTGCCTCCAAGAATGTTCTGCCGAACAACTTCATTGAGGGCATGGCGTGCACCGGCGGCTGCATCGGCGGCGCAGGCTGCCTGACCCACGGCGAAAAGAACAAGGCAGATGTCGATAAGTACGGCAAGCAGGCGATGGAGAAGACAATCCTCGACGCCATCTCCGTGACCGATGTCGGACCGGAAGCCGAATAATTAACCGAAATGAGATCCGGTCTGCTGTGCTTGCAGGCCGGATTTTGTTCTGTTCCGAAAAAACGCGTAAACTGTACGTGGTGCTAAACTTTTAACAAAACATTTTGCAAAGACGCGCCGTTTTCCGTGCAGATGCAGATTTTTTCGGTTTGCCGTGAGTTTTCATTGTACTTTTTAAAAAATTGCGGTATAATAATACAAATCGGCTTAAAGCGCTGCTTTTGGCCGTGTGTGGTAAAAAACAAGACGTATGAGGACACACCTCACTCCCGGGGAAAGGAATGCTTTCATTTCAGAAAGCGGTGGCTGAATTATGGCACAGAATCTCTCTAACGATCATATTAACCTGACCATGCTGACGGATTTCTATGAGATCACTATGGCAAACGGCTATTTTGCCAACGGTTTTAAGGATACCATCGGCTACTTTGATATGTTTTTCCGCAAAGTGCCGGACGGCGGCGGATTTGCCATTATGGCAGGCGTGGAGCAGCTCGTCAATTACTTGAGTGAGCTTTCTTTCACGCAGGAGGATATCGATTACCTGCGCTCCAAGCACATTTTTCGCGAAGAGTTCCTCGATTATCTGAAGAACTTCAAGTTTACCTGCGATGTTTGGGCTGTGCCGGAGGGCACGCCGATCTTCCCGGGTGAGCCGATCGTCACCGTGCGCGGCCCGGTCATTCAGGCACAGTTTGTGGAGACCATGGTTTTGCTGTCCATCAACCACCAGAGCCTCATCGCAACGAAGACAAACCGCATCGTGCGCGCTGCGGACGGCAGAGCGGTTATGGAGTTCGGCTCCCGCCGTGCACAGGGCTTTGACGGCGCCATTTATGGCGCGCGTGCCGCATATATCGGCGGCTGCATCGGCACTGCCTGCACCATCAGCGACCGCCGTTTCGGCGTTCCGGCGCTCGGCACCATGGCGCACAGCTGGGTACAGCTTTTTGACAGCGAATACGAAGCGTTTAAAGCGTATGCCGAAGAATATCCGCACAACTGTACGCTGCTCGTCGATACATACAACGTATTGAAATCCGGTGTGCCGAACGCCATCCGCGTCTTTAACGAAGTACTCGTGCCGCAGGGCTTCCGCCCGGCCGGCATCCGCATCGACAGCGGCGACATCACGTATCTTTCCAGAAAAGCGAGAAAGATGCTCGACGACGCCGGCTTTGAAGACTGCAAGATCTGCGCATCCAATTCCCTGGATGAATACATCATCCGCGATATGCTCATGCAGGGCGCAAAGGTTGATTCTTTCGGCGTAGGCGAGCGTCTCATCACGTCTTCCAGCGAGCCGGTGTTCGGCGGCGTTTATAAGCTGGCGGCTGTTGAAAAACCGGACGGCACTATCGTTCCGAAGATCAAGATCAGCGAAAACGTAGCAAAGATCACCACACCGTGCTTCAAGGAGGTTTGGCGTATTTTTGACCGCGAGACCGACAAGGCCATTGCGGATGTCATCACGCTGAACGACGAGGTCATCGATGACGAGAAGCCGTATACGATCTTCGACCCGAATCACACGTGGAAGCGCAAGACTGTGGAGAATTTCCGCGCCGTGCGCCTGCGCACCCAGCTGTTTAAAAACGGCGAGTGCCTGTATCAGCCGCGTGCCTTAAGCGCTATCCGCGCGCATTGCCTCGCGCAGGTCGATACGCTGTGGGAAGAAGTAACGCGATTTGAAAACCCGCACAGCTACTATGTGGACCTTTCTCAGAAGCTGTGGGACGAGAAAAATCGCTTGCTTTCCGAAAACCAGTATTAAAATCCAATCATTTCACAAATTTTGCGAGTAAGCCGGACAGCTGCGGGTGTACGCCGAAAGGCCGCATCTGAGGAAAGTCCGAGCTCCACAGGGCGAGAATAACGGCTAACGGCCGCCGGGGGCGACCCCAGGGAAAGTGCAACAGAGATATACCGCCTGCATTGCAGGTAAGGGTGGAAAGGTGCGGTAAGAGCGCACCGGCGCGCAGGAGACTGCGCGGCCATGTAAACCCTATTCGGAGCAACATCGTGGAGAAACATATACGTCGGCCCGGCGGTTTCGAGGAGATGGCTTGAGCTGCACGGCAACGTGCAGACGAGAAAGATGGTTGTCCAAGACAGAACTCGGCTTATAGGTTTAGTCGCAATCTTGAATAAAGGGGGACAGAGAGTGCAATCTTTCTGTCCCTTTTACTTTTAACATCGGGAGAACGGCTGCGGTCGTTCTCTTTTTGCGTATTCGCGCGCTTTACTGCTCGATAAAGCACAGAGGCAGGACCCGAGCGATGAGGTGAACATTCGCATCAATGTTGTGCGCTTTTACGGCGAAAAGGACTGCGGACTGCTCAAACACGCGCCTTTGGGCTGATTTTCCGGAGAATTTCAGGAAAATAGAATTTTCCTCTTGCAAAACCGAAAAAACTGTGGTAGGATAGTCAAAACAAATTTGAAAGAGAGGGGTATGACAATGTTCCGCTTTGTCCGCGTTATGATGAATATGCAGTCCGCAAATGCCATGGGTAACGGTACTTGCTGCGGGCCTACATTGTCATACGCTTTTTGAGAGTTAGAAAGAACCTAACCGCATAAATTGCAATGAACAGTGCAGGCTGAATGAACGGTCTGCACTGTTTTATTTTCAGGAGAAATCAGGAGGAAACACAATGGAACACAAGGGGACTGTCACACTCGAAACGCCAAGACTCATTTTACGCCGCTTAACGCTTGCGGACGCAGAGCCGATGTACCGCAACTGGGCGTCCGACCCTGGGGTCACAAAGTTCCTCACATGGCCCACGCACAGCAGCGTAGAGGTAACAAAGCAGATCCTCGCGCTGTGGGCATCGCACTATGAGGAGCTCAACTATTACCAGTGGGGCATTGTTGTAAAGGATGAAAACGCGCTTATCGGCACCATCACTGCGGTAAAAACGGATGATGAGATTAAAGCGGCAGAGATCGGCTACTGCGTCGGCCGAAACTGGTGGCACAAGGGCTATACGAGCGAAGCGCTCGGCGCCGTGATCGATTTTCTGTTCGATGAGGTCGGCCTCAACCGCATCGCGGCGCGCCACGATGTGAACAACCCGAACTCCGGCGGCGTGATGAAAAAGTGCGGCATGCAGTTTGAGGGCATCATGCGCGAGGGTGCAAAAAACAATGGGGGACTGTGCGACATCGCAAATTATGCGATTTTGAAGAAAGATCGCGCATAAATCACGTTTTCGGGGAGAAAATTCAAAATTTTCCTTGCTAAACCGATAGCGTTTGTAGTATGATAATAAAAGTGATTATTTGCGGAGAAATGCCGCATGCCAAAGCGTAGGTTTTGCGTGTGCAGTTTAAGTGCCGCACGGAAAGGAATGTGGTCATCATGAAAAGAACAGAAATCGCGGCCCTCTACGGATCGCCGGAGACCTTTGGCGATACGCAGGTCACGGTCTGTGGCTGGGCGAGATCGATCCGCGACTCCAAAGCGCTCGGATTTATCGATCTGAATGACGGCAGCTGCTTTAAGGGCGTACAGATCGTCTTTACGGCGGAAAAACTCGAAAATTACAAGGAGATCGCTTCCCAGAATGTCGGCGCTGCGCTGCGTGTCACCGGTACGTTGCTGCTCACGCCGGAAGCGAAGCAGCCTTTTGAAATTCAGGCGGAGGAGATTACCGTTGAGGGTGCGTCCTCGCCGGAATATCCGCTTCAGAAGAAGCGCCACACGGTGGAATACCTGCGTACGGTCGCGCACCTGCGCCCGAGAACGAACCTCTTCAACGCAGCGTTCCGCGTGCGTTCCGCTGCGGCGTTCGCCATCCATAAGTTCTTCAACGAGAACGGCTTCACCTATGTGCATACGCCGATTGTCACGGGCAGTGACTGCGAGGGCGCGGGCGAGATGTTCCAGCTGACAACGCTCGACCTCGTCAATGTTCCGAAAAACGAGGACGGCACGGTCGATTACAGCAAGGATTTCTTCGGCAAGCAGACGTCCCTCACCGTTTCCGGCCAGCTTGAGGCGGAGTGCATGGCCATGGCGTTCGGTAAGGTCTATACGTTCGGCCCCACGTTCCGCGCAGAGCGCTCTTATACGCAGCGTCACGCGGCAGAGTTCTGGATGGTCGAGCCGGAGATCGCGTTTGCCGATCTCAACGACGACATGGATCTCATGGAGGCCATGATCAAGTACATCATCAAAGACGTTATGGCGTGCTGCCCGCAGGACATCGACTTCTTCAACCAGTTTGTCGATAAGGGCCTCAAAGAGCGTCTGGAGCATGTGGCAAACTCCGATTTCGTCCGCATTTCCTATACGGATGCCGTAAAGCTCCTTGAAAAGAACAACGACAACTTTGAATATAAGGTCTCCTGGGGCTGCGACCTCCAGACCGAGCACGAGCGCTACCTCACCGAAAAAGAGTTCGGCAAGCCGGTGTTCGTCACCGATTACCCGAAGGAGATCAAGGCGTTCTACATGCGCCTCAATGACGACAACAAAACCGTTGCGGCGACCGATCTGCTCGTGCCGGGCATCGGCGAGCTGTGCGGCGCAAGCCAGAGAGAAGAGCGCTACGACGTGCTTCTGAACCGTATTCGCGAGCTCGGCCTTAACGAGGAGGATTACTGGTGGTACCTCGACCTTCGCCGTTTCGGCGGCAACAAGCATGCGGGCTTCGGTCTCGGCTTCGAGCGCATGGTCATGTACCTTACGGGCATCTCCAATATCCGCGACGTACTGCCGTTCCCGCGCACAACGGGCTCTGCGGAGTTCTAAATTTCATAAAAGCAAGTCTTTTGCCGGTACAGTTCGCTGTGCCGGTTTTTGCTTTGTTATACACTTGTCAGAATGAACGGAAAAGCAGGAAAACACGTCGTACAATCGTGCAAAACGGGAAAAATGCAAGATTTATAAATAAGGCTTGCATTTTTAGCTTATTTGTATTACAATAAGAATTGTTTCAGGCGCTATTGGAGCGTAAAAATGAATTGAATGCTTATTTTTCAATTCAAAATCTTATTTATGGAGATGTTTTCGTGGCGTACGCAAACTTGAGCAAAGCAGAATTACAGAAGGTTTTCGATGAGCTTTCCGCAGAATATAAGGGCTATCAGGCCAAAAATCTTTCGCTGAACATGGCGCGCGGCAAGCCCAGCGCAAAACAGCTGGAGCTCGCCCTCGGCGTTTTGGAAGCGCTGAAAGCGAGAAGCGAATTTGCGAATTCCAACGGTGATGACTGCCGTAACTACGGTCTTTGGGACGGTCTGCCGGAGATGAAACGCATTTTCGCCGATATGGTCGGCGTACCGGCTTCGCAGGTTATTCTCGGCAACAACTCAAGCTTGATGATGATGTTTGAGGTTATTTCCCGCGGCTTCTCGCACGGCTACAACGGCTGCACGCCGTGGTGCAAGCTGGATAAGAAAAAGTTTCTCTGTCCGGTGCCTGGCTACGACCGCCATTTTGCCGTAACGGAGTATTACGGCTTCGAGCTCATCAACATCCCGATGTATGCTACCGGCCCGGATATGGATCTCATCGAAAAGCTCGTCAAGGACGATGACTCCATTAAGGGCATTTGGTGTGTGCCGAAGTATTCGAACCCCACGGGTGTCACGTATTCCGATGAGACTGTCCGCCGTTTCGCCGCATTAAAACCGGCTGCAAAGGACTTCAAAATCATGTGGGATAACGCCTATTGTGTGCATGACCTCACCGATACGCCGGATACGCTGCTCAATATCTACGATCTCTGCGTTGAAAACGGCACAGAAGATCAGATCTTCATTTTTGCCTCTACGTCCAAGATCTCGTTCCCGGGCGCCGGTGTGGCCGGCCTCGCCACGAGCGATAACAATATCCGCGATTTCAAGGAGCACACGCTCACGTCTACCATCGGCCCGGATAAGCTGAATCAGCTGCGCCACGTGCTGTTCCTGCACGACATCAACGGTGTACGCGCCCTCATGAAGGGCCACCGCGCCATTTTGGAACCGAAGTTCCGCCTGTGCGAGCTGATGTTGGAGGAAAATGTCGGCGACCTCGGTGTCGCCGAGTGGAATAAGCCGAACGGTGGCTATTTCATCAGCGTCGATGTGCTTGACGGCTGCGCAAAGCGCGTCGTGCAGCTGTGTAAAGAAGCGGGCGTCATCCTGACCGATGCCGGTGCGACGTTCCCGTACGGCAAAGACCCGCACGACAGTAACATTCGTCTTGCGCCGTCGTTCCCGCCGCTTGAAGAGCTCGAACAAGCCATGGAAGTTTTCTGTTGCTCCATCAAGCTTGCCGCTGCAGAAAAGCTGCTGAACGCGTAAAATTTTTATACAAAATACAGAGCAAGAGAGGGATAGACCGTCCTTCCCTTGCTCTTTTGCATAAAAGCGGACATCTTTTCAAAATCGCTTTGACTCCGAACGTAAGTTTTGATGCTGGCAGAAGACAAACTCGTTTTGCACGCTTGCGCCGCTTGACGACGTACAGCCGCTGCCAAGGCGCAGGCGCTGTTCATTCATAAGCACGGCAAGGAAGAGTTTTTCAAGCTGCAAAACGTCATGCACAAAGCGCGTGATTTCAAGAAGATACAGGAAATCTTGGGTCAAAACACGCAGGAGTGTTTGCGCATTTTAGAAGGCTTTATGAAAACGGAAGCAGATGATTGACGGACTTTCGATTTTTGAATGTATTTTTATCAAAATACAATAATTTTAAAATGGTATTTTTGGATTTTGCTTTTGCAAATTTGCGATTTTTAATCTATATTGATTCTGATTTTGCTGTTAGTATTCCGGCTTTTCTCAACATGCCAATCAGCATGAAAAAGGTGCCGGTGTAGGGGATGAGCCAAAAATTGCGGCTGATAAGGCTGCAATACACAGCGAAAAGCATCACGGCAGGCGGGGTGCGCGTCATTTTGGCGAGCAGCTTCGGCTCAATAATCTGCCGGATGACGCTTAGAATGATCCACCCGATGAAGAGCCCGAGTGCTTGCGCCGCGCTGCCGCATAACAATCGGTAAACGGCGAGCGGCAGCAAAACGGTTCCCGGCCCAAAGACCGGGAAAATATCGGAGACCGTCACAACGGCGGCAGTCATCAGCGGGTATTTCATGCGCAGCAGGTGGAGCATCACAAAACTTTCCGCAAACGTGATGGTGTAAATGAGTGCATAGGCGGAAACAAACCCGACGGAAGATTCGCTTTTTGCGGATTTTTGCAGGTTTTCTACGCACTTTTCACCGATGAGCTTTTTTAAAAGAGACAGCAAATTTTCACGGTACAGCAGGGTGAGATACGCAAAAACCGGGATGAGCGTGAGCGTTAAAAACACGGCAGGCAGCAGCAAAATCGCCTTTACGGTACCTTGCAGCGCGGGCATGGCGGCACCCATGTTACCCGAAAAATTCTTCTGCGCAGCGGAGATCCACTGCGGCAATTCCTGCCATGTGCGCTCCAAAAACGACCGCACGGCGGGGGCAAGTGCTTCGTAGCGAAAGTATCGCCCGGAAGCAAAAAACGCGGCGCTTTCCCGGATGAGCCGCGTGAAAAGCAATGCAAGAAGGACGAGTGAAACGGTATAAACGGCGACAGCAGTGCAAAGTGCGGCGCGCTTATGGGAGAGATGCAGCCGTTTTTCCAGCAGGCGGCATAGCGGTGTTGTGACCCATCCAAGCAACCCGCCAAGCAAAATCGGGAGAATATGAAAAATAAATCGAACCGCCAAAACAAAGACAACTGTATATGATATTAGTAATATGATAAATATCTTTTGGCTTTTTACAAATTTCCAAATGTGTTTTGCCACCTTTGCACCGCCTTTCCTTTACACATCTGCAGCGCACATAGTTTGGCTTTGCGCGGCGGAAAAATTCGCAAATTTAAGCAAAATATGCATGACATTTTTCGCGCGGTGTGCTACAATATCCTCGAATAAATGTGGTGCATGCATTTTAATGCACCGATAACGGCTAAAGGAGCTTGAATTTATGGAAATTACAGTCAGCAAACGTTTTCTACGCGTGCCGGTGAAATTTGACGGCACTTCGCAAAAATTTACTTTTTCTGAAAACGGCACACCGGTTTATAAGTTCGATGCCGTTTATACGGAAGAAAACGCAGATGCGATTTATTATGCCGACCTGCGCGATTACCTTGGTAAGACGATGACTGTCACGGTGGAGCCGGAGTGCGCATTTACGCCGGTGTTTGAGGATGCTATGACGCCGCTTACGGCGGAAGAGACCGTCTTGCGCCCGCAGCTGCACTTTACAGCGGAGCGCGGCTGGATCAACGATCCGAACGGTCTGTGCTTTTACGGCGGACAGTATCACCTTTTCTACCAGCACAATCCCTACGGCAGACTGTGGGGCAACATGCATTGGGGCCACGCCGTGAGCTCGGATCTTTTCCACTGGGAATATAAGGAGGAAGCGATGTTCCTTGACATGGATGGCGCAATGTTTTCCGGCTGTGCGGTAGTCGATCACAACAATGTTTCCGGCCTCAAAGAAGGCGATGAAACGCCAATCTTGTTCTTTTACACCTGCGCGGGCGAAAAAAAGAGCACACAGTGCCTTGCGTACAGCACAGACGGCGGTAAAACGCTGAAAAAGTATGACAAAAATCCGCTGATCGACGAGATTGCACCCGGCAACCGCGACCCGAAGGTTATTTACGACGCAAAGCGCGCGCGCTGGCTGATGGCACTGTATTTTGTGGAGCGCACCTACGCAATCTTCACGTCGCAGGACTTACTGCACTGGGAGCTTTTGCAGAAATTTGACCTGCCCGGTGATGACGAGTGCCCGGATCTCTATCCGCTTACAGCAGATGACGGCAGAACGCTGTGGGTCTATTCCGGTGCGCATGACATGTATTTTGTCGGTGATTTTGATGAAAACGGCCTTTACCAGCCGATTCAGTCGGTCGGGCAGCTTTCGTATAACTCGCAGTCGTATGCGGCGCAGACGTATTACTACGAGCCGGGCAAGCCGGTCATCCGCTTTGCGTGGAACCGCAGCGATATTCCCGGCGCACCGTTCAACGGCTCCATGTGTACGCCGACCGAAATGACGCTGAAAAAGCACGGCGACCGCTACTATCTCTCTGCGCTGCCGATCAAGAGCACAGAAAATCTGGTTGTAAAATCTGACAAGCTTGATGACTTTACATTGACACACTGCACGCACGAGCTCGGCAGCAAGACCTGCCGCATCTCCTTTACTGTAAAGGAAGGCGACCTTACATGCAACTTGTACGGCCTTGAGATGAAGCTCGACAAAAACGGTCTGACCTGCGGAGAATCCATATTGCCGCGCCTGAAAAACGAGCCGATGAAGGTGGACATCATTACCGATACAAACAGCGTAGAGATTTATTTGAACGGCGTTGCAAACACGGTCATCGCGCATGTGCTGGATGAGACGAAGCCGACGTTCACGATCCACGCCGAGGATCCCGTTGAGGTGCAGAACCTCACAGTTTCCGAGCTTTCGCTGTGATGAGTGCAATGAAGCGCGTGCTGACCATCGCCGGGTCGGATTGCTCCGGCGGCGCGGGTATTCAGGCGGATATCAAGACAATGTCCGCACACGGCGTGTACGCGATGAGCGTGATCGTGTCCGTTGTGGCAGAAAACACCGTGCATGTGCTGAAAAAGCAGGATATTGCGCCGGAGATTGTCCGCGCGCAGGTGGACGCAATCTATGAAGATATCGGTACGGACGCCGTGAAGATTGGCATGCTGCCGACGCCGGAGGTGATGTCTGCTGTGGCGGAAAAGCTGCGCAAATACTGTCCGAAGAACGTCGTTGTTGACCCTGTGATGTATGCGAAAGACGGAACGGCACTGATGGCTCCGCAGTCGATTGAGACATTCAAAGCGGAAATTTTGCCGCTCGCCGACGTGCTGACACCGAATATTCCCGAGGCGGAGGAGATCACCGGGATGCACATTGAGACGGAATACGATATGTGTGCTGCAGCAAAGTTGATTTACACAATGGGCTGTAAAGCTGTGCTTGTAAAGGGAGGACACTTTGCAGGTGACCCGATCGATATTCTGTTCGATGGTGAACAGCATATTAGCTTTACATCAAGACGCATTCAAACGAAGAACACGCACGGCACAGGGTGCACGCTGTCTTCCGCTATTGCCTCGAATTTGGCGCTTGGATATGCACCCGCTGAAGCGGTGGAGCGTGCGAAAGACTATATGACGTGCGCCATCGAGCACGCGCTCGAGCTCGGGCACGGCGCGGGGCCGACGAATCACTTTTACAGCTTGTATCAAAGCGGACTTCCAAAGTAAATAGCTTGCTCCATAGAGAAAGCACCTTGTAAAGCTTTTGGCCTTGCAGGGTGCTTTTCATGTTTGAAAAATCGTGGCGGATTTCGGGCGCACTTTTCAAAGGCATAAAGGCACGTTTATAAAAAGGGCAATGGCCCGTTTTTTCCACTTTGGTTCTAAACCCGGCGGCACGTCCATAGAATTGGGCATACGGAGCGGAAAGAAAGGTGTGTGCGATGGATTTTGAAAAGGCGATCCGCCCGCTCGGGCGCTTTACACCGATGCTTGAAAAGGTGCCGCAGGCGGTGCGCGACGCAGTGTTTGACATTCGTATCAGTGTGGATAAGCCTGTGCTGCTGTGCTGCGGCGACCGCATTTTGTTTTTGCGGGAAGACGGCGACACGGCACAGTATTTTTCGCAAAACAATGTGACAGCGACACGTGAGGACGTGGAGGAGATCTTTTTGCGGCTGTGCGGGTATTCCGTTTACAGTCACATGGAGGAGATTCGCGGCGGATTCGTCTCAGCAGACCGCGCGCTGCGGGTGGGCATCGGCGGTACGGCGGTGATCGAAAAGGGCGGCATCAAAACGGTGCGCGACGTGACGAGCCTTTCTGTGCGTATCCCGCGAGAGAAGCGCGGCTGTGCAGAGGAGGTGCTGCGCTACGGCGTAGACCTCAGCCGCGGGCTGCTGCTTGCGGGCGCGCCGTCCTCGGGCAAAACGACGCTGCTGCGGGATATTGCACGATATATCGGTACGGCGGGGCATCGCGTGGTGGTACTTGACGAGCGGTTTGAGCTGAGTGCGGACGGGTTTGACCTCGGCGCGTGCACGGATATTTTGCAGGGCTACCCGAAGCAAGAGGGACTTTCGCACGCGGTGCGGTGTCTTTCGCCGGAGTACATCGTCTGCGATGAGCTCGGCGAAAACGATTTTTCGGCGATACGTGCGGCATCGTTTTCAGGGGTGGCGCTGATTGCGAGCATCCACGCGGGCAGTGTACACGAGCTGTGTTGCAGACCGCTGTGCCGCGGGATTCTGTCGCTCGGCGCGTTTGAAACGGTGGCACTGCTGCACGGGCGAAATGCACCGACGAAAGTGGAAAAGCTGTTTTTGGCGGGTGATCTTCTTGAAAACAACGGCGGCAATCCTGATTGTTCTGTGCGCGGCGACCGCCGGGTCATCGGTATCTGCGCGGCTAAAAATGCGTGAAAAAGAACTGAACATTTTTTTGGAAGCGCTTTTTGCGTTGAAAAACGCCGCGGCCTATACGGCGGGCGACCTGTACGCGCTGCTCTCTCTGTGCCGCGAAAACGCTTTTTTGGGGCGCGTGTGGGTGCTTTCTGAAAACATGGATTGCACAGCGGCGTTTAAAGCGGCGGCACATGCATTTTTTACATACCGCGGGGATGAAGAGCTGTGCGCCGCGTTTATCGACGGGTTCGGCAAGACCGACCTCGATGGGCAAATGGCGTACTTTGCGCTGCATGAAGGCCGCGTGCGCAACGCACTTTTAGCCGCCGAGCAAAGCCTTGCCCAGAAAGGCAGATTGTGCGTGGCGTTGGGACTGTTTGTCGGCGTTTCCGCCGCCCTCATTTTGCTGTAACAGCCGGAAAGGAAAGCAAAGCTATGGATGTAGATCTGATCTTTAAGATCGCCGCCATCGGCATACTTGTGGCCGTTTTGAACCAGCTGCTCATTCGCTCCGGGCGGGAGGAGCAGGCTATGATGACGACGCTTGCGGGACTCATTGTGGTGCTGACGATGCTCATCACGCAGATCAGCACGCTGTTCGATACGATTAAATCGGTGTTTGGGCTATGAGCACGGTGCTTATGGTATCGGCAGCGGCGGTGTTTGCAGCGGTGTGCGGCGCGCTTTTAAAACGCGGGCAAAAGGAAATAGCTCTGCTGTTTTCGCTTGCGGCGGCGGTGCTCGTTTTTCTGTGTATTTTGCCGCAGATTGAAACGCTGACTTCGACATTCCGCGAATGGGCGGAGCTTTCCGGCATGCCGGAGGTGTTCGGAGCGCTGTTAAAGGCGCTCGGCATCGTGCTCATCGGGCGCATAACGGCGGATCTTTGTAAGGACGCGGGGGAATCGGCAATAGCAAGCGGTGTGGAGCTTGCCGTAAAAACAGCGGTGCTGCTGACGGCGCTGCCGTTGCTGAATCGACTTCTCTCGCTTTTGCAGGAAGTGCTGTTGTTATGAAAAAACGGATTTTTCGCGTTTTTTTGGCTTTGACGGTGTTTATCCTGTTGCTTTCGCTGCCCGTGCGCGCGGACGAAGCGGAGCTCTACCAAAACAGCGGAGCGGATACACTTATGGAGGCGCTGCCGGAAGAAGCACAGTCGCTTTTGCAGAACGTCGGGGCCGACCCGATGGAAACACCTGCGCCCGACGCGGCGGCAAAGCTGTTTTCGGCGCTTTCCGAGGGCTTTCGTGCGGAGTGGACAGCACCGGCGCGGGCACTCCTTACGCTGCTTGCAGCATGCGTGCTGTGCAGGCTTGTGCAGGAATTCGCCGCAAAGGAGCTTTCCTACGCCGTTTCCGTATGCGGTGCGCTGTGCGCCGCCGTGACGCTGCTTCCGCCGATGGCTTCGCTTTTGGAGCAGGCCGCGCGCGTGACGGATGCTGCTGCCGTTTTTCTGCTTGCCGCGGTGCCCGTGTATGCGGGGCTGCTTTGCACGGCGGGGAACACCGTGACAGCACCGACCTACGGCGCGCTGTCGCTTGCAGCGGCAAATGCCGTCTCGGTTTTGAGCAGCGCGGTGCTCATCCCGGTTTTGCGTGTGTTTTTGGCGTTTTCTGTGGCTTCTGCCGTGACATCGTTTGATTTAAAGCGGCTGACGGACGCGCTGTATAAAGTTATCAAATGGGCTTTGGTGCTCGCCGTCACTGTATATACGGGCGTTTTGTCCGTACAGACCATTGTTGCGAACAGCGCGGAGATGGCGGGCGGCAAGGCGGCGAAAATGCTTGTCTCCGGCGCGATCCCCATTGTGGGCAGCGCGTTTTCCGATGCGTTTTCGGTCATCATTTCCGGCGCGGCGCTTGTAAAAAACGGCGTGGGTGCATTTGGGTTGCTTGCATCGCTCGCGATTTTTCTGCCGCTGTGCATAAAGGCTGCCGCGTGGCTTTTGATTTGCTTTTGCGCGGGGCTTGCGGCAGAGGTGTTGGGTCTAAAGCCGCTTGCGTCGTTTTTAAACGGCTGTGCTGCGGCGCTGCGACTGCTCATTGCGGCGGTATGCAGTGTGGGTGCGGTGGCGGTGGTCTCGGCGGCCGTGGTGCTTTGTGTGCGAGGTGCTTATGCGTGAATTGTATGCGCTGGTGTTTTCGGTGTGCGTGGTGCTCATCGGAACGGAGATGATCGTGCGGCTGTTCCCGGAAAAAAGCGGGTCACTTATCCACGCGCTTGCAGCGCTGATGCTGCTTGTGGTGCTTGTAAACGGCATTTTAAAGCTGCAAAGCGGGGCCTCGCTCGATTTTGACTTGACCGAAACGGGCGAAGCCGAATCGACGATAACGCAAAGCTACGCGGAAAAGGGCACGGCGATTTTGAAAGAGCGGCTCTCGGCGCTTTTGAAAAGTGCGGGGATGGACGTGCCGGCAGCGAATATCGACATTTGGTACACGCAGGACGATGACGGCGTGGTGACGGTGGAACGTGTGCGGATACGGGTGCGGTTTGCGACAGACATCGACCGCGCGGACGCGCTTTTGCGCAGCGTGCTGACCGAGGCCATCCCGGTGGATGTGTACGTGTAGGAGGTGAGGCGAGACGGATAAACTGAAAAGCCTTTTGAAAAACGGTAAGCTGACGTATATGCTCATTGCAGCCTGCGCGGCGCTCGTTTTATTGATGCTCCTTTGGCCTATGGACACAAAGAACACGGAAAATGAAGCGCTGGAGACGGTGGAACTGACGGCGGGAGACTACACCAGAGCGCTTTCCGCGCAGATCGCGCAGATGGTCTCGGCTATCACGGGGGAAAGCGAGCCGCAGGTGACGGTGACGCTGCGTACAATGGGCGAAACGGTGTATGCGACCGAAGATAAGCAGAGCGAAAAAAGCGCCGAGGAGTACAGCGGCGAAAGCCTCAACCGCACGCAGACGGACGGCGACACGCAGAAGACGTATATCCTGGTGAAGGCGGCGGACGGCTCTCAGAAGCCGCTCATCGTGAGGAAAACGGAGCCGGAGATCCGCGGCGTGGTGGTCGTGAGCCGTGGGGGAAGCGACCCGAAAATGCGGGAGAAGATTGTGGAGGCCGTGAAGACTGCGCTCGATTTATCCTCAACGCAGGTATGCGTGGTGGGGTACAGCGAATATACATATGGCAACGAATGAAACCATTCAGTGAAGATCGGAGGAACACGGAATGAAATACGGTAAAAGACAGCTGATCTTGGCATCGCTTGTGCTGGCCCTTGGTGCGGCGGTGTACTTAAATTGGCAGTTTGCGGGCACAAAGGTGCAGAGCGCGGGCGATGTGAGCGAGGAAAGTGCGTCTTCCGCTCTCGGTGCGGCGCAGCTTGTGAACAACGCCTATGTGGAGACAGTCTCCGACACGCTTATGAACGAGGACGGTGTTCTGCCGGAAACGGAGCCCGCAGACGGTGCGGCGGAAAGCAGCGCGGCAGAAGAAACAGCGGCTGCGGTATCGGCTTCCGCAAAGCTTTCGGACGTTCGATTGACGCGCCAGACCGCACGGGATGAGGCCGTGGAGCTGCTGGAGGACATCCTGAAAGACGACAGCGCCGAGGTCGCCGTAAAGCAGGCCGCCGTGGACGAAGCCGCGGTTATCGCGCAGAACATTTTGAAAGAGACAAACATAGAGTCCCTCATAGAAGCGAAGGGCTTTACGGAGTGCGTGGCGTACATCAACGGCGAGAGCTGCACGGTGGTTGTAAACGGCGACATGGAGGACGAACAGAACGCGCTCATCGTGCGGGACATTGCAGTTTCCGAAAGCGGCGTCAGCGCGGAAAACGTGAAAATCATTTCTGCGGCGAAATAAAAGATGATTTCTTGCATTTTACCGTTTATCGTGGTATACTATTCCAGAACATATCGGCGTGTATGTCTGGAGCTTGAAAACTGCACATCAAACGGCACCGGTGAAACCCGAAAGTGCCTGATTTCTGCTCAAATTGCCTGCCGATCCTTCGGCGGGCTTTTTTGTTTATATCCGCCATGAATCACGCAATGAATTTTATTGAGATAAGGGAAAGGAACCGAGTATGACGAAAAGAAGAGAATCGAGAGAACAGGCTTTTACGCTGCTTTTTGAAAAGACCGTGACGGGCGACAGTATGGAAGACATCATTGAAATGGCGGAGGAAGCGCGCGACGTCGTCATCGATCCGTACTGCGAAAAGCTGACCGCTTTGACGGAGCTGTATTTAGACGAGATCGACCACACGATCGAAGAAAACCTGCGCGGCTGGAGTTTGCGCCGTCTTTCTAAGATGACGCTTACGATTTTGCGCGTTGCCGTGTGCGAAATGCAGTTTATGCAGGCCGACGATGTCCCGGTGAGCGTTTCCATCAACGAGGCGGTGGAGCTTGCAAAAATTTACGGCAACGAAAAGGACGCTTCTTACGTAAACGGCGTACTCTCCACAATTGCAAAGAAGCTTGAGGGAGCGAAGAACGAGACGGAGAGCGAAAATGCCTAACATCAGCGCGCTCGGTTTAGACACCAGCAACTACACAACGAGCGCTGCGCTTTTTTGTGACGGCGAAATGGACAGCCGCGGCATGATTTTGCCTGTGAAAGAGGGCGAGATCGGACTGCGCCAGAGCGACGCGGTGTTCCACCACACGCGCCAGCTGCCGGAAGTGCTGTCCATGCTCGGTGATAAGATCGGCGGGGTGAAGGTCATTGGCGTTTCGGAGCGCCCGCGTGATGCGAAGGATTCCTATATGCCGTGCTTCTTGGTCGGCATCGGTGCGGCGCAGATGCTTGCGCAGGCGTTAGGGGTGCCGCTGCGGCGCTTTTCGCACCAGCAGGGGCACATTGCGGCGGCGCTTTACTCTGTTGATAGACTGGATTTACTGCACGAGCGCTTTTTGGCGTTCCACATGTCCGGCGGCACAACGGAAGCGGTTTTGGTAGAACCTGTGGAGGGTGACAAAATGTTTCGCACGCGCCTTGTTGCGTCTTCACTCGATTTAAAGGCCGGGCAGGTCATTGACCGCATCGGCGTGATGCTCGGTCTGCCGTTTCCGGCCGGCAAGCATTTAGACCCCATTGCATGCAATTATACGGAAAGACTGCGCGTGCGCGCTTCGATGAAAGGTGCGAACTGCTCGCTTTCCGGTGTGGAAAACAAGTGCCGCGAGCTGATGAAAAAGGGCGCGCCGAAGGAGGAAATCGCCGCGACGTGCATGGCGTATGTCATTGCGGCATCGGACGCGATGTGTAAGGCGCTTATCGAGACATTTGGCGATTTGCCCGTGGTGTTTTCGGGCGGCGTGTCCTCAAACTCCATGCTGCGTGCACACATGAGCGAAAAGTACGGCGCACTGTTTGCGGAGCCGCGCTTTTCGGCGGATAACGCTGCCGGCATCGCTGTTTTGGCGTCACTTTCGCAGGAGGCCTGATATGCGCGTTTTATCGGTTTCGCAGATCAATTTTTTTATAAAGTCGCTTATTGAGGGTGACGGCCGCATGCGCGACATTTACGCGCGCGGTGAAATTTCTAATTTTACCGATCACTACCGCTCCGGACATCTGTATTTTTCGCTGAAAGACGAAAAGTCCGTTTTGAAGGCGGTTATGTTTTCGTCTGCCGCGCGGCGGCTGCGTTTTTGCCCGAAAGAGGGCATGCGCGTTATCGTGCGCGGGCGTGTGGCCGTGTATGAGCCCGGCGGGCAGTACCAATTCTATGTGGAGGAAATGCAGCCGGACGGCGTGGGCGCGCTGAGCTTAGCGTTTGAGCAGCTGAAAGAAAAGCTTGCTGCCGAGGGACTGTTCGCGGAAGAACACAAGCGGCCGATCCCGCCGTTTCCGGCGCGCATCGGCGTCATCACGTCACCGATGGGTGCGGCGGTGCAGGATATTCGCAACATACTCTCGCGGCGCTGGCCTGCGGCGGAGATCGTGTTTTGCCCGGTGCTTGTGCAGGGCGAGGACGCAGCGGCGCAGCTTACGGCAGCGGTGAAATTGATGAACGCCCAAAAGGCGGCGGATGTCATCATCATCGGGCGCGGCGGCGGCTCCGCAGAGGATTTGGCCGCATTCAACGACGAGACGCTCGCAAGGGCAGTGTTCGCGTCGAAGATACCCGTCATCTCCGCTGTGGGGCACGAGACGGATTTTACGATTTGCGATTTTGTCGCGGACTTGAGAGCGCCAACGCCGAGCGCGGCGGCAGAGCTTGCCGTGCCGGACAGGGAAGAAATGCGTGCGGCACTTGCGCAGCTGACGCGCCGTTTGTGCGGCAGCGTGCAGGCGGGGCTTGACGATCGGCGGCAAATGCTCGATGCGCTTGCAAGCGCAAACGTGCTGCAAAACCCGTCCGCGTGGCTTTCACCGCGTAGGCAGGCGCTCCGAAACACGGTGCAGAGCCTGACGCACAGCGCCGAGCGCAGAATTTTGAATGAGAAAAACGAGCTTGCTGCGCTTTCTGCACGGTTAGACGCAATGAGCCCGCTGAAGGTGCTTTCACGCGGATACGCGATCGTGTCCGACGAAAACGGGAAAGTGATAAAGCGCACGGAAGACGCAAAGCCGGGCGACGTTTTGACAGCGCGCGTAGAGGACGGCGCGATCACCGTGCAGGTGCAGAAAACAGAAAAGAGGGAAATGACCGATGCCTAAAAAAACCATGACCTTTGAAGACGCGATGCTGCGCCTTCGCGAGGTGACCGAGACGCTCGAAAAGGGAGATGTGACACTGGAGGAATCTGTGAAGCTTTTTAGCGAGGGCGCGGAGCTTTCCCGCTTTTGCTATGAGAAATTAAACACGGCCGAACAGAAAATTACGGAGCTGAGTGCTGCGAAAACGGAGGAATAAAAATGGAAGACAGGGTAAAACGCATTGAAAAAGCCTTAGATCATTTTTTGCCGGAGCGCAAGGGCTCGCTTTCCGAGACCGTGACCGACGCCATGCGCTATTCGCTTTTAAACGGCGGCAAGCGTGTGCGCGCCGTTTTAACGCTTGCGTTCTGCGAGCTGTGCGGCGGCGATGAAGACATGGCGATGCCGTTTGCGTGTGCCGTGGAGATGGTACATGCGTATTCGCTCATCCACGATGACCTGCCGTGCATGGATAACGACGATATGCGCCGCGGTAAGCCCTCTAACCACAAGGTCTACGGTGAAAATTACGCATTGCTTGCGGGCGACGGCCTTTTAACAAAAGCATTTGAAACGGCGCTGAGCAGTGAAGCATTCCGAAATGTCGGCATGGAACGCGCTGCGTATGCGGCGGCGGTGCTTGCGCGCTGCGCGGGCGAGCACGGTATGGTGGGCGGCCAGTGCATTGACCTTGCAACCGAAAACCGCACCGTTTCGCTCGATGAGCTGTGCGAAAAAGACACCGGCAAGACCGCGAACCTCATCATGGCAGCATGCATGATGGGTTGCATTGCGGCGGGGGCGAACGAAACGCAGATCAATGCAGCAAAGGAATACGCGCTGCACATCGGTTTGGCGTTCCAGATCCGCGACGATATTCTGGACGTGACCGGTGACGCCAAGGAGCTTGGCAAGAACATCGGCGTGGATGCACAAAACGCGCGCTGCACGTATGTTTCCATTTTGGGCGTGGAAAAAGCACAGGCGCTCGTCGATGAGCATACCGAAAAGACGCTTCATGCGCTTGACGCGTTTGACGCGGACAGCACGTTCCTGCACGAGTTTGCGGAAAAGCTCGCAACGCGCAGCAAGTAATGAAACGCACACTGGAGTTCGTCATCGACTGCGGACAGGAAAACATGGACGTGCGTACGTTCGTGCGGCGGTACTTAGGGTTTTCCGCACGCATTTTAACGGCGCTGAAATACGAGGGAGAGATGCTTAAAAACGGCGAACCCGTGCACAGCAATGCCGTTTTGAAAGCCGGCGATACGCTGACTTTGACGCTGCTTGAGACGGGCGAAGCGTATGAAAAAGCCGACCTGCCGTTTGCGGTTTTATATGAGGACGAGGATTTTTTAGTGCTCGATAAGCCGTACAATATGCCCGTGCACCCCTCGCCGGGGCACGACCGCGACAGCGTTTTAAATGCGGCGGCGTGGTATTTTCAAAATACGCCGGACTTTGTGTTTCGGCCGTTGTACCGCTTAGACCGGGATACGACCGGCGCGCTGGTGCTGGCGAAAAACAAATTTGCCGCAAACGCAAAGCTGACGAAAATGTACCGCGCCGTGTGCGAGGGCGAAACGCCCGAAAGCGGGTGTGTGAATGTGCCCATCGGGTTAAAGCTGGGGCATAAGGTGGAGCGCTGCGCGGGCATCGGAGACGAAGCCGTGACGGAATTTCAAACGGTGAGAACGAGCGGCGGGTACAGCCTCGTTGACTTCCATTTGAAAACCGGGCGCACGCACCAGATTCGCGTGCACATGGCGCACCTTGGGCATCCCGTGGCGGGGGACGACCTTTACGGCGGGCATTTGGACAGAACGGAGCACCAGATGCTCTGCTGCCGTGCAGTGCATCTTTTATGCCCGGCGCTCGACATCGATAAAACGGTCGAGACGGATTTTTCGGCGGAACAAAAGGCGTGCTTCCCGGAGCTTTTTCAATGAAAAACACCCCGCAGCTTTAAAACTGCGGGGTAGTCCATATCAAGTGAAATTTTACTCCACGTCCGTATGGATGAGGCGGTCTAACAGTGTGATGAGTAAAATGCGCTCTTCATCGGAAAGGTCGCGCGTGACGCTTTTGGCCCAATCCTGCAAAATCTCGCGGATGACGGGCACGAGATTTTCGCCGCTTTCTGTGACGTAGAGGTTGTTTTCGCGGCGATCTTCCTTGCCGGTTTCGCGCGAAATGTAGCCGAGCTCTTCAAGGCGTTTTGTGCGGCGTGCTACGGTGCATTTGTCGATATACATATGCGAGACGATGGCGTCCTGCGTGGTGCCGGGGTGGCGGTTGATGTAGAGCAGGATCATCGGCATGCCACCTACAAAGCCGTAGCCGCGCAGACGGTCATCCATATATTTTTTACGCTGGCGGTGCAGATAGGTGAAGCTGCGGCTTAGATCACGCGGAAAATCCGCAAGGCGCTCCTGTTCGGTTTCTGCTGTTTTCTGTTCTTCCGGCATGCTTACACCTCCGTATGGTTTATGGCTTTATTATATGGCTTTTGTGCGAAAAAGTCAATTCAAAAATCTGCCTATTCCGCGATAAACGGGTGACAGACGCGCTTATACAGCTCGTCGTCGAACATAACGTGATAAATGTTTTCGAGCTCATGCAGCACGACTTTCGCTTCCGGTACGGGCTGCGCGATGGGCAGCACAAGTATATTGAAATCCACGCCGTACAAAAGGCTTTTTGCTTTTGTCATTTCGCACCCGCAGCGCTCATAAAACGCGATGCGGCGGCGACGGATGTTGACTTCTTCTTCGGCTTCGGCGCTCTCAACGCTTTCCACTTCGAGCAAAAGACCGTCACGGTCTTTCATTTCTGTGCGCAGCAGGGGAAAAGTCTTGCTGCCGATGCCCGTGCCGCGCAGGTCTTTTTTGACGGCGAAATAATCAAGCAGGGCGTATTTGCCGTTTTCCGTGCACGAAAAATAGGCGTAGGCGCAGAGTGAATCGGTTTCGTCGTAAAAGCCGTAACACGGGTAGCAGTTTTTATTGTAGAGCATTTCCATGCTTGCAAAGGGGCGCAGCTCGCTCGGCGGGAATGCCTCGTGCATATATGCGTTGTAAATTTCGCGAATTTCGTCTAAATTCAGCTTTTTAATGTGTAACAAATACTCAACTCCTATTATTATTTTGGACCAAGCAAAGGAGCTTTACTTTGAATCCATTTCCGTATACGTTTGATAACAAACGGTATCATACATTAGCTTATCACAACCGGGTGCAGAATTGCAAGACCCAAAAGGCCGTGATCGATGCCGGGCTGAGCTGCCCGAACATAGACGGCACGTGCGGCGTGGGCGGGTGCATCTTCTGCGACGGCGGCAGCGGCTATTTTACGCAGGATAAGGCATTTTCCGTAACGGAGCAGCTGCAAGCGGAAAAAGTGCGTATTCATAAAAAGTCGCCGGAAAGTAAAATCATCGCGTATTTTCAGACGCACACAAACACCTATGCGCCGGTTGAAAAGCTCAGGACGTTATACGAAGAAGCGCTTGCATTCGGCGTTTACGGTGTGTCGATTGCCACGCGCCCGGACTGCATCGGGAAGGATGTTTTGTCGCTTTTAAAAGAATTGAACGGCAAAACGCACCTCACCGTGGAACTGGGCCTGCAAAGCAGTAATGATGAGACGGCTGCGCGTATTCACAGAGGATATAAATACGAGGTATTTAGAGAGATATTTCTGCGCCTGCGCGAAAACAATATTCGCGTTTGCGTGCATATCATAGACGGCTTACCGGGCGAGACGGAGGCGGAGATGATAAAGACCGCCGAAGACCTTGCACAGCTGCGCCCGGACGGTGTGAAAATTCATCTTTTACACGTCATTCGCGGCACGCAGCTTGCGGGCTTATACGAAAGCGGCGCATACACGCCGATGACGTTTGAGGACTATGTGCGCGTCGTAATCCGTCAACTGGAGGTGCTGCCGCCCGAAACGGTCATCGAACGCATTACGGGCGACGGTGACAAAACAAAGCTGCTTGCACCCCTGTGGAGCCGCGATAAAATCCGCGTACTCGGTACGATAGACCACGAGATGGCAGTGGGAAATACTTGGCAAGGCAGACTTTATTCGCCGAATGGCTTGCAAAAAGGACAGAAAATGCGTATAATAGAATAAATCCGAACACGGTGTGCAGTTTACGCTGTGATTTCGTTTATGAAAGGTAATTTTACTATGAATAATAAAGCTCCAAATAAACATAGCGACGCGCGTTCTTTTGAAATGCGCCGTTTGATTTTCCTTGGCGCGGCCGGCGTGCTCATTCTGGTCGTGGTCATTTTATCGCTCCTATCCGCGTTCGGCGGGAAATCCGACGGGCAGAGCACCGGCAACGGCACATCTTCCGCGGTGACGGAGGACGGCAAGCTTGTCATTCAGGATCTTTACGAGGGTGAGATCACCATTCCGAAGTTTAATGTGCCGCTCAATACATACGACCAGTCGAAGTTTAAAAATGACAACGGCCTTGTGACGTATGACGACGCGAACGCGAGCCTCGGCATCGACGTTTCCGACTATCAGGGCGATATCGACTGGGCAGCCGTCAAAGCGAGCGGCATCGATTTCGCGATGATCCGCGCAGGCTACCGCGGTGCAACGCGCGGCAAGCTGAACGAAGACAGCAAGTTTGCCGATAATTACACCGGTGCGAAGGACGCAGGCGTAAAGGTGGGCATCTACTTCTTCTCGCAGGCAACTTCTGTTACCGAAGCGGAGGAGGAAGCGGGCTATGTGCTCCAGCTTTTGCAGAATAAGTCCGTCGATTACCCCGTCGTCTTTGACTGGGAGCAGACGAGCGTAGACGGCTCTCGCACGGCAGATGCCACAGGCGAGCAGATTACGAGTTATGCTTCGGCGTTCTGCAAAAAGATCGCGAAAGCGGGCTACACCGCAGGTGTGTACTTCAACCGCAGTCTTGGCTATAACTATTACGACTTAGAGCAGCTCAAGGATTTTGAGTTCTGGCTTGCGGAATACCGCAGCGTGCCGGCATTCTACTATAACTTCGGCCTGTGGCAGTATTCCGACAACGCGCGGGTGCAGGGCATCGACGCGGCAGTCGATATTAACGTCAGCTTTAAGAACTACGGCTGATCTTTAAAGTAAAAGCGAAAGGTGCTTGATCATTTTGGTCAGGCACCTTTTTTGTTATTCTTCGTCTTCGCCGAACCAGCTGCAGGCTTTCATGTCTACGCGGCCGTCGGGCAGGAACCGCACGCCCTCGGCTTCGAGCTTTTCGCGCTGTACATCGGGGCCGCCGAAAACGTAGCCCTTGCACAGAGAGCCGTCTTTGAACACTACGCGGTGGCATGGCGTATTTACGGGGTCCATGTTGCGGTGCAGCACAAAGCCCACGCCGCGCGAGGCCCGCGGGTTGCCCGCTGCAAATGCCACGAAGCCGTAATTTGTCACCTTGCCGCGCGGAATCTCGCGCACCACCTGAAACACGCGCTCGGAAAAATCGTTCATCGTATTCAACTTCCTTTGCTTTCAAACCGTTTTGTACAGTATAGCATAAAAGTAGTCTTTACAAAAGGGTTTTTATTGATTATAATGAAATATAACGAAACTAAAATCGAAACGGAGTTGTTGATATGGCAATTATTGAAGTGAATTTTATCTCGAAGTGCCTCATGCGCGTGGTGACGTTCAATGCGATTATCCCGGTGGATAAGTTCGGCCCGCAGGCGGAAAACGCGGAGCAGAAGCCACTGAAGACGCTTTACCTTTTGCACGGCATTTTCGGCAATTATACGGACTGGGTGAACGGCACGCGCATTCAGGCGTGGGCAGAGGCAAACGACCTTGCGGTCATTATGCCCTCCGGTGAAAACCGCTTCTACCTCGACGACGAAAAGAGCGGCGAGCTGTACGGCGAGTTCATCGGCAAGGAGCTTGTAGAGTTCACAAGAAAGCTGTTTCCGCTTTCCGATAAGCGCGAGGACACATTCATCGCGGGTCTTTCCATGGGCGGCTACGGTGCAATCCGTAACGGCCTGAAGTATGCGGAAAACTTTGGCTGCGTCATCGGTCTTTCCGCCGCGCTCGTGCACGATACGTGGAAGGATGCGGACAACTCCGCACCGATTTTCACATTCCGCCGCAACTACTACGAGGCAGTTTTCGGTGAGTATGACAAGGTGAAGGGCAGCGACAAAGACCCGAAGGCGCTGCTTTTGAAGCTGAAGGAGGAGGGCAGACCCGTACCGAAAATGTACCTGTGCTGCGGCACGGAGGACGGCCTCGTCACCGCAAACCGCGATTTCCGCGATTTTCTCAACGAAAACGGTGTTGACCTCACGTATGTGGAGGGCCCCGGCAAGCACGACTGGGTATTCTGGGATACGTATATCAAAAAGGTGCTCGACTGGCTGCCGCTTAATAGAACAGGCGCGGGCATCAACAGCGGAAATGTGAAATAAAGCAGAACGGAAAACAGGGGAACGGATGATGCAGAAGAGGAATCTGAAAAACTCCGCAAGATCACGATGAATGTGCTAACGATGCAGCTCAATTCCATCACGATCATGGATCTCATCTATCGCCAGCTTATAAATTCGTAAACATAAATCAAAAGCCACCGAAACGGAAAAGCGCAAGGCTTACCGCAAACGGTGGCTTTTACTCTATGAAAATTTAATTCTGTGTTTTATTGCCGGGCAGGATATTGAGGTTTTCCGGGACATTCGGGTGGGGGATGTTGTGCAACGCAAAGCCCGCGAGCTGACGGATGATCTGCAAAACGAACGACCGCGTTTCGGGGTCGAGGTGCACGGCGGCGTTGTAGATAGCGCCGATGTTCTTTTGAATGTCGCCAGCGTCAAATACGTTTTCAATATTGCCGGCGGTCAAAAGGCCGTAGAGTACATCGACAAGGCGTATGCGCTCGTCGATGCTCATGCCGGTGATCCAGCTGTTGAGTGTTTTGTTCATGTATTTTGCGCCGCTGGAAATTTCCTCCAGCGTATGGAATGCACCGTCCGTCACCTGCCACGAGAACGGGTCGTGCTGCATAATGCCCATTTGGTTGCTTTCCACAACGGAGTATGCACCGTGATTTTCAAGCAGCATGCCGATGAGCGAGCCTTTTGGAATGACCTTATGTACGCGGCTTTGAATGCGCCCATATTCTTCGGATTCGAGCGTGTTGCCGATGAAGCCGGGGCTGTCGAGCGGGTAGACGCGCTCAATACGCTTTTGAATTTCCGGGTTGCAGAACATGCCCGCGTAGGCTGCAAGGTTGCCGCCTTTGGAGTGGCCCATCAAAAGCAATTTGCCGGGAAAGCTTTTGCCGAGCTTTGTCACATAGTCTGCAGCATCGGCCTGCGAGGGGATGACGGGCAGAAATGCCATGTTAAAATCCTCTTTCCAGCCGACAAGCGTAGCGTCCGTGCCGCGAAATACGGCACAGGCATGGCCGTCATCGAGGTATACGGTGATGGCCGCAAACTGCTCCTCTGACTGGTCACACAGCTTTTCAACGAAGTTGCCGATTTTTATGTTGCGCCAGCGCGGGCTTGACGCCATAGCGTACAAAAGCCTCATGTTGCTTTTGGTATCGCGTACATGGAACATCAACTTTTCAAAGCGCTCTGCCTTTAAAAGCTCTCGAATTTCTATTTTGTTTTCGCATTTAAGCTCGTCTTCAAACGCGCTCAGATTCATGTAGGAAAACTGTGATAAAAGCAGGCTGTCTACATCCGTAAACGGTTTTTCTGCCAAAAGCGAGAATTCGGTTTCTGCATATTCAAGGATGCTTGGCATAGCACGCCGCCTTTCTGAGAAAGTTAAACGTAATAATAGGGACCGGGCTTACAGAGGATGACGATGAGATCAACGAACGCGCCGATGCCGAACAGGCCGCCGGTGAAGATATACAAAACACCCATGCCGATCTTTCCCTCATAAAATTTATGCGCGCCGATGAGTCCTAAAAACAGGCACAGGAAAAACGCTGCCCATTTGCTTTTTGCCACACCACCGTAAGTGACATTGTTGTTTACATAAACAGGCTGGGGCTGTTGGGCAGACTGCAATGGCTCTACCTGCCTGCCGCACGCGGGGCAAACCACGCAGTCGGCACCGATGACCGCGCCGCAGTATTTACAGAATTTCGCGTTTTCGGTGCACGTGCCGCAGTTTGGGCAAAAAAGCTCACCGTTCGGAATATTTGCACCGCAATTTTTGCAGACCATAAGAAAATCTCCTTTGTATATTTGAATATTTGTCCACCGAAATCATAACACAGATTTTGACATTCCGCAACGTGTTTCACCGCTTTTTCTGATTGCCGCGCACAAAAGCGGCGCGTCTGTCATAGTATGCCGCGGGACAAAACGCTGTGCATGTCCCAATATGCAGGGAAGGAGGGCAAAGATTTGATGAAACAGACGGTTTTAAAGACGACGGTGGCCGTGCTCGGCGCGGGACTCGTATCGTACCTCGGTACGCTCGCGGTGCCGATGCTCGTGCTGCTCGGCGTGATGTTGCTCGATTATATCACCGGCATGATCAAAGCGTATATCCGCGCCGAGTTAAATTCCAAGTTCGGTATTAAGGGGATACTCAAAAAGCTTTGCTATATGGTCATGGTCGCAGTCGGTGCGGCGGTGGATTATCTTTTGCGCGGTGCAGTCATTGGGGCCGGCGTCACGCTCGATGTAAAGCTGTTTTTCGGCATGCTCGTCACCGTGTGGCTTACGATCAACGAGCTCATTTCCGTCATGGAAAATCTTGCGGCCATCGGCGTGCCGGGGTTTCCGCGTTTGCAGCGCATTTTAAAGCGGCTCCGTCGCACCGTGGCGGATGAATCGGGTGCAAGTGATGAGAAGAAGGAGTGATCTTATGGTACCGATCCGCGAAAATCTATTATCTTCTGCAAAATACGATTTGAAAGTCCCGGTGGAGTCCTGCGCAAAGGACATGAAGTACATTGTCGTGCACAACACGGCAAACGATGCTTCCGCCGCGAATGAAGTCGCATACATGATTCGCAACGACAGCTCTACGTCGTTCAACGCGGCGGTCGATGACAAGGAGATTGTCATTGGTATCCCGCTGAACAGAGGTGCGTTTGCGGCAGGGCAGCGCGACGGCAATGCGCACGGCATTCACATTGAAATTTGCTATTCGCTTTCGGGCGGCACGCGTTTCGATAAGGCCGAAAAGAACGCCGCAGAGTATATCGCAAAGCTGCTCACCGAGCGCAAGTGGGACATTTCGCACGTGAAGAAGCATCAGGACTTCGACGGAAAATATTGTCCGCACAGAACGCTCGACAAGGGCTGGGCGCGGTTTTTAAAAATGATTGAAAGCGAAATGAAGGACGACAAAAAGGAGACAAAGACCGATGCGAAACCCGTGCCAAAGCAGCTTTACCGTGTGCGGACAAGCTGGTCGGACGCAAAAAGCCAGATCGGCGCGTATGCAATGCTGGAAAACGCGAAAAACGCATGCCCTGTGGGTTATAAAGTGTATGCCTCAAACGGCAAAATTGTGTATGAACCGTTCAAAGCGTATACAGTGCGCAAGGACGCTGCAGACGCGCTCAATATCCGCAAGGGTCCGGGCACGAATTATGACGTGCAGGGGCAGATCACAGACACGAAGCGCTATACGGTTGTAGAGGAGAGCGCAGGTGTGGGTTCTGCAAAAGGCTGGGGACGTCTCAAAGCCGGCGGCTGGGTGGCGCTTGACTGGGTAAAAAAAGCGTAGCGCCGATGATAAGGCATAATATAAACAGAAAACACAAAATGAATTTGTGAAAGCAAGATATTGCATTTTTGCGGCCCATGTGGTATGCTGAACGTATTGATGCAGCACGCCGGTGAAACTGAAGGGGGAAAACGGTTTCACCGGCGGCTGTGTTTGAATATTCGCAGAAAATAGGTGGAGAAGTAATGAAGAAACATCACAGTAATCGCAGCATGTTCTCGGGTAAGCTCGGGTTCGTGCTGTCTGCGGCCGGCGCTTCGGTCGGTCTTGGCAACATTTGGCGATTTCCGTACCTTGCGGCAAAATACGGCGGCGGCATTTTCCTTTTGATCTACATTTTGCTTGCGCTGACGTTCGGTTACACGATGATCGTGGCAGAAACATCGCTTGGCCGCATGACGCGCAAAAGCCCTGTGGGTGCATTTGCATCGTTCACAAAGTCGCATACATTAAAAGCCGGCGGCTGGATTAACGCCATTATCCCAATCCTGATTGTGCCTTATTATTCCGTTATCGGCGGCTGGGTCATCAAATATCTTTTTGAGTACATTTGCGGCAACGGAACAAAGCTTGCGGAGGACGGATATTTTTCGATGTTCATCTCGGACGGCGTGTCCGCCGAAATTTGCTTTATCGTTTTTGCACTCATCACGCTGACCATTATTTTTGCCGGCGTGCGCAACGGTATTGAGCGTGTATCAAAATTCATGATGCCGATCCTTGTCGTGTTGTCTGTCATCATCGCAATCTATTCCGTCACACGTCCCGGCGCACTGAAGGGCATTCAGTATTTCCTTGTGCCGAACCTTGAGAATTTCTCCTGGATGACGGTCGTTTCCGCCATGGGACAGATGTTCTATTCGCTGTCCATCGCCATGGGCATCCTTGTTACGTTCGGCTCTTATATGAAGAAAGAAACGTCTATTGAGAACTCTACGCGCAATGTAGAGGTTTTCGACACCGCCATTGCCATTATGGCCGGCCTCATGATCATCCCGGCGGTCTTTGCGTTCTCCGGCGGCGACCCGAACACCTTGCAGGCGGGCCCGTCATTGATGTTCATCACGATTCCGAAGGTGTTCGCCAGCATGGGTCTCGGCACGGTGGTTGGCATTCTGTTCTTCGTGCTCGTGCTGTTTGCGGCGGTCACAAGCTCTATTGCGCTGACGGAAAGCGCCGTTTCCACGTTTGAAGATGAACTCCATTGGAACCGCAAAAAGTCGACCGTTGTCATCGGCATCATCATGCTCGCGCTCGGCACGCTGTCTTCGCTTGGCTACGGCCCGCTCGATGCCGTAAAGATTCTCGGCATGCAGTTCCTCGATTTCTTCGATTTCTTAACGAACTCCGTTATGATGCCGATTGCGGCTATTGCGACTTGCCTGCTCGTTTCCCGCGTGATCGGTGTAGACCGTATTGAAGAAGAAATGACGCAAGAAGGCGGCACGTTCCGCAGAAAGAAGATCTTCGTCATGATGATCAAGTATCTTTGCCCGGTCTTTGCAGCCATCATCCTTATCAGCTCTGTCATGAACGCATTTGGCCTGATCTCTATGTAAGCATTTTGACCGGCGCGACGAAAGCCGCGTGCTTCGATGATGCCGCAAGGTGTCATTTTACCGGACGAAAGAAATAACAAAATAGAATGAGCGAGGCCCCGGCGAGCGTTTTGTCATGCTCGCCGGGGCCTGTGTCTGTTGTGCGTTATTTCAGAACTTTTTCGTAGGCAAAGCGGTCTGCGCCGTCCGTAAGGTGAATGATGCCGCAGCGAATGTAACCGTTCTTTTCGAGCGTGTGCTGCATGATGATGTTGCCGGGATGCGTATCGCATCGCATGGAGGTGACACCCGCTTCAAGCGAGAGTTTCGCGCAGTAGGTCATCAAAAACGATGCTGCGCCGCGGTTCTTGGCGCTTTTTGCCGCCATAATGCGGTGCACGATGCCGTAGATTTTGTTTTCTGTCTGCCACGCGCCGTTATAAATTTCGTGGTATGTCGGCTCGTCGCCCACATACACGGCGGCACTTGCAAGAATATTGTTTTCGTCGTCTATCACAACACGGCAGATTCTATTTTGAATGTCCTCACGCAGGGTGGTTTCGTTCGGGTAGCCGTTTTGCCACTGGTCGATGCCGAGCGCCCGCAGCGAAGCTTTCGCGTTTTCTAGCATCTCAAGCAGATAGGGCAGGTCACAGAGCTCTGCATTTCTGATCTTCATTTTCTTTCATCCTTTCCCGTTTTGCCGCGCAGAATCTGCAAAAAATCCCATGTGCGCGTTACAAATATGAACATATACAAAATTATACGATTTTTTGCTTGCCTTTTCAAGGGAAAACGTGTATAATACTAAAGTACGCGGTCAAGTATGTTCCGCGCACGGAAAAAGCCAAGGCGGTTGGAATATACCGTGGAATATGCGAGCGGACAGGTCTGCGCGGCGAGACACCGTGAACCATGTCAGGCGGGGGACCGAGCAGCATTAAGCGGATCGTCTGGTGCGATGCAGGCTGCCTGTCCGTTCACATATTCTACGTTCCAAGCGTCTTTTTCTTTTATCACTCACAAAGAAAGGAGCGCCGCCGTTTGTATAAAGCGTTATACAGAAAATATCGTCCGCAGCAGTTTTCCGATGTCGTCGGTCAGCCGCAGGTGACGGTCACGTTAAAAAACGAACTGATGGCCGGGCGCATTTCGCACGCATATCTGTTCACCGGCTCGCGCGGCACGGGAAAAACGACCTGCGCAAAAATTCTGGCGAAGGCGGTCAATTGCATGGATCCCCAAAACGGCGATCCATGCGGCAAGTGCGACGTGTGCAGAGGACTGGATGACGGCTCTGTTTTGGACGTTGTAGAGCTGGACGCCGCGAGCAACAACGGCGTAGACAGCATCCGTGCGCTCATTGAAGAATCCAACTTCACGCCGACTACGGCGAAATACCGCGTATATATCATCGATGAGGTGCACATGCTTTCCGTTTCGGCGTTCAATGCCCTCTTAAAAACGCTCGAAGAACCTCCCGCACACGTCATTTTCATTTTGGCGACGACCGAAGTCCATAAGCTGTTGCCGACGATTTTATCGCGCTGTCAGCGTTTTGATTTCCGCCGCATCGCACCGGAGGACATCGCAGGGCGCCTTGAGTGGGTCTGCACGCAGGAAAATGTGACAATCGACCACGATGCCGCGATGCTCATCGCCGTTACGGCAGACGGCGGCATGCGCGACGCGCTTTCCATTTTGGATCAGTGCATCGGTCGCAGCGACGGGCACGTGACGTATGGGCTCGTTGCGGAAACGGCGGGCCTTGCGGGGCGTGGGCACTTAATTGAACTCGCCGAGTGCATTCGCACGGGCGACCGCACCGCGGCACTCGAAAAGATCAACGCGCTGTATAAGTCTTCCAAAGACATGGGCAGGCTGTGCGAGGAGCTTGCGGGCTTTTTTCGCAATTTGATGCTCATCAAAACGATGAAGGACGCAAGCGGGCTTGTAAATGCCGTTGGCGAAGAGCTGGAAGCCATGACCAAAACGGCGCTTTCCATGGAGCTTTCAACGATTCTGCACGCGCTCGATGCGTTCCAGTCCGCGCAGTCGCGCATGAAGACCATGAATAAGCGCACGGAAATGGAAATGACGTTTATCCGTCTTTGCACGCCGGAAATGGATACCTCGCCCGCAGCACTCTTGCGCCGCATTGAAGTTTTGGAGCGCGGCGGCCTGCGCCGTCCCATCACCCCGGCACCGAGTGTATCCGCGGCTGAAGCACCGGCAGCACCGGTACAACAGCCCGAGACACCACAGAACAACGCACCTGTGCAGCCCGCGGTAAAGGACAAGCCGCAGTCCACAGAGGAGCTTGCAAAAAATGCGCAGCCGTTCGACGGCTGGTCGGACATTATCGGCTATATGGAAAATTACTCAAAGTCGGTGGCGTCGGCGTTCAAGGGCTCAGCGGCGTACATCAGCGGCGACTACATGCTCATCGAAGCGCCGCAGATTGCGTTTGATCTCTTGAAACGTGCCAGCCAGAGAGAAAAGATCCGCGAGGCCATTCAGCAGGTGACCGGGCGGGTGTATAAACTCGGCCCTTATAAGCCGCCCGCAGCGGACGGCGAAAAACCGAAAGATCCGCTCGACGCCTTTTTGCACGATATGCGCGAAGCCGGCGTGGAGATCGAAGAAAAATAAATTTAAAAACCACACAGTAAGGAGTCTTAACTATGAAAGCACGTTTACCGCAGGGTATGGGCGGCGGCGGAGCCGCAAATTTGCAGCAGCTTGCACGCCAGGCACAGAAGATGCAGGAGCAGATGGAGCAGATTACCACGGAGCTCGAGGCGAAGGAATACACCGCGGCCGCAGGCGGCGGAGCCGTTTCCGCAACCGTAACGGGCAAAATGGAAGTGAAGAACATCGACATTAAGCCGGAAGTCATCGACCCCGATGATGCCGAAATGCTCGGCGACCTCGTCGCTGCTGCTGTCAACGAAGCGCTGCGCGCAGCCGCAAACGAGAAAGAGGAGAAGCTTGGCGCAATCTCCGGCGGCATGAGCCTTCCGGGCATCCTCTAATGGCCGGTTATCACGTACCGCCGCTCGAACGGCTCGTCGATAAATTTGAGAGCCTGCCGGGCGTGGGGCATAAGTCCGCACAGCGCATTGCGTATGCCGTGCTCAACATGGATAAAGCGGATGCCGAAAGCTTTGCGCAGGCGATCATCGACGCGCACGAGCAGATCCATTACTGCTCCGTGTGCTGCAATTTGACGGACGGCGACCTTTGCCCCGTGTGCCGCGATGAAAGCCGAGACCGCTCGGTTATCTGCGTGGTGGAAGACCCACGCGACGTGTTCGCACTGGAACGCACAAATGAGTTCCACGCGACCTACCACGTGCTGCACGGTGCCATTTCGCCGCTTGGCGGCATCGGGCCGGATCAGCTCAAAATAAAAGAGCTTTTGCGTCGCGTGCAGGACGGCACCGTGCAGGAGGTCATCATGGCGACGAACCCGACCGTTGAGGGCGAAGCGACCGCCATGTACATTTCGCGCCTGTTAAAGCCGCTCGGTATCCGCGTAACGCGTCTTGCGTACGGCATCCCGGTCGGCGGCGACCTCGAATATGCCGATGAAGTGACGCTTTCTCGCGCCATTGAGGGCAGACAGGAGCTGTAAAATCGATTTCGCGTTGACAAAACCGCGAAAGTGGTGTATAGTAAATCACACACAAAGCAGAAGGGGGCAGGCCAAGTGGCAAAAACAGAATTTAAAACGATTGCCCAGAACAAAAAGGCCTACCACGACTACTTTGTGGAGGAGACCCTTGAAGCGGGCATTGAGCTTTGCGGCACAGAGGTGAAATCGCTGCGGCAGGGCAGATGCAACTTAAAGGACGCGTGGTGCTCTGTTGTGGACGGTGAAATGCTCTTAAACGGCTGCCATATCAGCCCGTATGAGCAGGGCAACATCTTTAACCGTGACCCCATGCGGGTGCGCCGTTTGCTCATGCACAAGCGCGAGATCATGCGGCTTTTTGGCCTTTCCAAAACCGTCGGTTATTCGCTCATTCCGCTTTCCGTGTACTTTAAGGGTTCGCGGGTGAAGGTGCAGGTCGGTCTGTGCAAGGGCAAAAAGCTCTACGATAAGCGTGCCGATATGGCCGCGCGTGATGCCCAACGCGATATTCAGCGTGCGCTGAAAGAGAAAAACAGATAAAAGCGGTAGCAATATCGCTTTTTATATGGGGATGTAAAGGTTTCGACGGGGACTGGAAGCCCTGGTAAGCGAGTAGCGGTGCGGGACCGCTATAAAATCCGCAAACTTAAAATTAAACGACAACAATACAGTTGCTGTTGCTGCTTAATTAAGCAGCCGTTCTTACCCGTAGAACCGCGGACGGGATAAGAGCGTCACTTAGCGGTGCACGTGAACGGGCCCACGCCTTTAAGTCCGTCATGATCTAAAGGCTACTGATGCGCAAAGCCTGCTGTTCGGCGGTGCGCGGAGGGAATGTCAAAAGAGCCGCTACACTCGTAGAAAGCCCCGGTAACCGGTTTTCGGACGCGGGTTCGATTCCCGCCATCTCCACCAGAAAAAAGGTCTTTGTCATTTTTGACAAAGACCTTTTTCAGTGAAATTTGCCTTGCGGCGAGTGAAATAATAACCTGCGGTTATTGTAAAATTGCTTCGCAGTGAAATGCACTGCGCGCGTTAAGGGCGAATTTAATAACAACTGCAAGTTGTTTTCACATTGCGATGAAGGAGCAGTATTTCACTTGACAGTTATTAGGTGGATTTACTATAATGAATTTAAGATTAAAGTCGCATTTTAGATAGTACTTGCATGTGGAAAGGAGATATGGTGATGAAACAGTGGCCATATCATTTTCAAAGCTCTATGTCGAATGTATTGGTGATCGTTGCAGCTTTAATGGCGATTTTCCTTGTGATTTATGGTTTATACCGAATATTGCGTAACCCTTTTCATTATCCATATTTTGTGCGTTCTTTTGATGTATCTCGGAAGAGAAATGTAGACATTGAAGATTATATAGATAAATATTTGTGTAGTGAATTTGGCTGGAATTGTATAGTGGAACACCATAATACGATCATAAATTGGAAGAAAAGAACGGAGAGTTACATTCAAACTTGTATATTGAAAAAGAGGCGTACTCGCCAGCTTTATGAAATCATAGATGACAATTTTGCTTTTCGCTTTAAAACGGTTAGAGATCAAACAAGATACAGACAGCAAAATTACGTGAAGACATCCTATAAAGTGTCCGTGCTTGATTCTGAAATAGCTGTTGATTGGGACTGGCTTGTACAACGTCATAGAAAATTAGAGAGAATAGGGTTTGAAGCGACACTGAAAGAATACCATAGTCGAGATCAGCGGCGACAGATGACAAAAGAGTTACGCCAACAGATCATGAAACGGGATCACTATACATGTCAAAATTGCGGAAAGTACATGCCGGATGGAGTAGGACTCCAAATCGACCATATTATTCCGATTTCAAAAGGCGGAAAAACGGTTGCGTCTAATTTGCAGGTGCTGTGTTCAAAATGTAATGGCAGAAAGGGGAATAGAAGAACGACATAAAGAAAGAACACAAATCGTGAGCAGTTAGTTTAAAACGATTTGTGTTCTTTTGCTTTTTAATTAAAATATAAGCTTTTTTAGCTCTCCTCAACCATCGCTCTCAAAAGTTCAATTTCGGCTTTGTAGCCGGGGAGTTCGTTTGGAGTTTCGAGATAAAAGGGGAGGCGGCGCAGGACAGGGTGGTTGATGATGCGGCGGAACGCTTCCGTGCCAATCTTGCCCTCGCCGATCTTTGCGTGGCGGTCTTTGTGAGAGGAAAGCCCGAAGATGCTGTCGTTAATGTGTACCGCTTTCAGACGGTTAAGCCCAATCACGCGGTCAAACTCCGTCAACACACCGTCGAGGTCGTTTACAATGTCATACCCGGCATCGAACACGTGGCAGGTATCGAGGCACACGCCCATGAGGTCGGAGAGCGTTACGCGGTCCAGAATTTCACGGAGTTCCTCAAAATGAGAGCCGACTTCCGTGCCCTTGCCTGCCATGGTCTCGAGTAAAACCGTGGTGGTCTGTTCGGGAGATAAAATGGCGTTCAGCGTTTCGCTGATCTGTGTGACGCCGGTCTCGATGCCTTGTCCAACGTGGCTGCCGGGGTGGAAGTTATAGAGATTGTGCGGTGTGGCTTCCAGACGCTTCAAATCATCCTGCATCGTTTCGCGGGCAAATGTGCGGGTGTCTTCGTTTGCGGAGCAGGGATTGATCGTATACGGCGCGTGGGCGAGCAGCACGGCAAAGTGGTTTTCCGCCGCTAACTCGTTTAACTTCTGTGCATCGTTCAGATCAAGCGGCTTTGCACGGCTGCCGCGCGGGTTTCGCGTGAAGAACTGGAACGTATCCGCGCCGATGGAAAGTGCCGTTTTGCCCATGGCGTAGTAGCCCTTAGAGGCAGAAAGATGACAACCGATGTGCAGCATGGCTTATTCCTTGGAGTTCCAGTTTTTGTAGATCTCTTTTGTGGAACGCACCATTTCCTGCGCAAAATCGGAAACATATTTGCGGTTATAGAACGCCTTCGTGCGGTCGTTTGGCATCATTTCGAGCAGCTCTTCTTCAGAAAGTTCACGATACCGGTTCTCAAACACGATGGAGCTCTTTGCAAAACGAGTTGTCTGCTTTCTTTCCTTTTGCTGCTGGGTGGGATAGCCGAAGACCAGCATGCAAAGCGGCGCGACCTGCGGGGGCAGGTTTAAAAGCTCTTTGTGAATCTCGAAGTTCTCCACAATATCGCCGATATAGCAGGAACCGATGCCGAGGCTTTCCGCGGCGATGCAGGCTGTGTGTGCGGCGATGACGGCATCTTCCGTTGCAAGCACCATGTTGCTGAGCTCCGGCGCGGGAATGTTTTCGCAGCCCGCCATTTTGAACTTTCTGTACCAACGGTGGTAATCTGCACAGAAAATGAGCACCATTTTCGCCTGTGCAATGAACGGCTGATGATCACAGGTTTCGGCAAGCTTATCCTTAATGGACTGATCCGTCACGTCGATGATGGAGTACGGCATGCAGTTGCCGCCGGTCGGTGCGCGCATGGCAGCGGCAAGGATAATATCTTTGATTTCGGGTGAGATCTCCTTATCCTCAAAAACACGGACGGACTTGCGGTTCATCAAAACTTGAATCGTTTCATTCATTTTTTAGACCCCTTCCAAATTGTTGTAATTAAGCTGCTAACAGTATAGCACAATAAAGCATCTGTGTAAAGAAAAATATAGAGCCGAAGTGCACGGGAAAACGGTACTATGGGTTGACAAATTTAACAGCGGGGTTATAATAATATCAAAGAGGCGTATGAGGAGTGCGGCTATGGAATTGCATGAACTGATGGGAAAATTACATAAGCTGGAGCTTGTGCAACAGCTTGCGCATCGGCGTGGGGCGCAGGAGCATGGTCTGTATTTCGGCCAGATGCCTGTGCTGGATTTCATTGCGGCAAATCCCGGGTGTACACAGGTGCAGGTGGCAGACCATCTGCGTGTCAGCCCGGCCTCCATTGCGCTCTCTACAAAGCGTTTGCAGAAGGCGGGGTATCTCACAAAAGAAGTGGATGCCGAAAACTTACGCTGCAAGCGGCTTTATATCTCAGAAGAAGGGCAAAGGGCCTGTGCCATGTGCCGCGAGCGGTTAGACCAGATCGACGCGGTGGCGTTTCAGGGCTTTTCGGAAGAAGAGCTTGAAGTGTTTTCCTCTTTTTTGGATCGCGTGACGCTCAACATGACGGGCGAGAGCGAGAATGTTGTGAGCGGCGAATTGTTCGGCCATTTGTGCCGGGAGCTCGATGCCATTGAAAAAGAGGCGAAGAAAAGCTGATTTTCTGGTAAGGTTGTGTTTTTTACCATCTGATTTGCAAAAAATATCAAATACATTCCTGCGTTCTTTCATTATAATAAGGGCGTAAACACAGAGGCGATACCACAATGCCGGTCAATCGGGCAAAATTTCACTTCGATAATACATACGCCGGTATGGATATGCTGTACGGGCCATATGTTCTGTATCAGATCGGGGACTTAAGCTGCGAAGCAGGTTACCAGACCTTTGAGCACGAACAGGCGGTCTACGAAATCACGTACGTGCTTTCCGGCACCGGTGCATTTTATGTAGATGATACGGTGTACACCATGCAGAAGGGTGACCTGCTCCTTGTGCGCAAGGGACAGATGCACAACATCATCTCGGCGGAGATCGAACCGCTGCGTTTCTTTTATCTCGGCTTTGATTTTGTAGAGCCGATCGTAAATGAGAAGATTGCACAGCTTAAGAGCTTTTTCGATACGAACGAGCAGGTGCAGTTTCATAACGCGGTCAGCTTACAGGACACGTTCATGCGCGTGCTTTCCGAATTCATTTCGGACGACGTACTCTCGAACCTTTTGATTGAAGCGTACATGCAGGAGATCATCTGCGGCGTATACCGCATTTTCAGCCGAAAGTTCTACAAAAACTACTTACTGAGCGGCAGCAATAATTCCGATGAAAAGCTCGTCTACGATGTCATCAATTACATTGATGTGCACCTTGAGTCCATGGAAAATCTCAGCGCGCTCAGTGCGGAGTTTGGGTACAGTTATACCCATATTGCGCAGAAGTTCTCTGCGTTTACGGGCGAAAGCCTGAAATCCTATCACACGAAGCGGCGCTTTGAAAAGTCAAACGAGTATCTTCGCCAGGGATATTCCGTTACAAAAGTCGCCGAGCTGATGGGCTTCAAATCGATCCATGCGTTCAGCCGCGCCTACAAAAAATATGTGGGCATGGCGCCGCGTGAATATAAAAAATGGGCCGAGGAGGATAAAAAGAACCTTCCGCAGCCCGCAGAAAATTCTTAAAGGAGTTGTATTCCAATGAAAGTTGCCGTTATTGGTTGCGGTACGATCGCAAATGCAGCGCACATCCCGTCTTACATGAACAACCCGGAGGCAGAAATCAAGTATTTCTGCGACATCATCCCGGAGCGCGCACAGGCTGCCGTTGAAAAGTACGGCTGCGGCACCGCTGTTGTGGATTATCACGATGTCCTGGCAGACCCGGAAGTTGAAGCTGTTTCCGTCTGCACCCCGAACAATGTTCACCCGACCATTTCCATTGACGCATTGCGCGCAGGCAAGAATGTTCTGTGCGAGAAGCCGGCTGCAAGAACCTACAAGGAAGCCCTTGAGATGCAGAAGGTTCAGCACGAGACCGGCAAAGTGCTCAACATCGGCGTTGTCAACCGCTTCAATGACAGCGTGAACCTCATCAAAAAGTATATCGACGACGGCAAGCTCGGCAATATCTACCATGTACATGCCAGCTTCCGTGCACACCGCTCCATTCCGGGCCTCGGCGGCGCGTTCACCACAAAGGCGATTGCAGGTGGCGGTGCTCTGATTGACTGGGGTGTGCATTACCTTGATATCGTTATGTACTGCTGCGGTGACCCGAAGGTTAAGACCGTTACGGGTGAAGCCTTCTGCGAGCTTGGCAAGGACATGAAGGGCTACGCATACACCGACATGTGGGCAGGTCCCCCGAAGTACGACGGCACCTACGACGTGGACGACTCCGTTGTCGGCATGATCCGTACCGAAGGCCCGGTCATCTCTCTGCACGGCGCTTGGGCGCAGAACATCGGCGAAAACGAGTGTTACATCGACTTCATGGGCGATAAGGGTGGCATCCGTCTCCAGTACGGCAAGGATTTCACCGTTTACAGCTCCGAGTACGGTGCACTCACGGAGTATAAGCCTGTCTTTAAGATGCGCGACCACTTCCAGAACGAGATTGACGCATTCATTGACTGCATCAAGACCGGCAAGAAGCTGCCGTCTCACATCGATACCGTTATCATCACGGCACAGATGATGCAGGCGATTTACGATTCCTCCGAGCAGCACAAAGAGATCACGCTGGGCTAAACTCCCTGTGCATTAAGAAAGGAAATTGCTTATGTATCCCTTTTCTATCGGCGTTCTGATGGACGGCTTCCGCACCGATACGCTCACGGCTCTCGATAAAGCTGTTGCAGTCGGCGCGACCGGCATTCAGGTTTACGCAACAAGAGGCGAAATGTCGCCCGAGAATATGAACGCAGAAGCACGCCGCGAATTTTTGAAGCGCGTGAAGGATCACGGCCTGACGATCTCTGCGCTGTGCGGCGACCTCGGCCACGGCTTCAACGACCCGAAGCTGAACCCGGAGCTCATTGAAAAATCCAAACGCATCGTAGACCTTGCAAAGGACCTCGAGACCGATGTGATCACAACGCATATCGGCGTTGTACCGAACGACCCGAGCCACCCGCGCTATGCAATCATGCAGGATGCTTGCGGCCAGCTTGCGGCGTATGCAGACTCCATGCAGGCACACTTCGCTGTGGAGACCGGCCCGGAGATTGCAACGACGCTGAAGGGGTTCCTTGACGGCCTCCATTCCAAGGGTGTTTCCGTCAACCTTGATCCGGCAAACTTTGTTATGGTCACGGGCGACGACCCGGTGCAGGCGGTCTACACGCTGAAGGATTACATTGTGCACACACATGCAAAAGACGGCAAGCGTCTGCATTATGTCAGCCCGGAGATCCTGTACGGCATGGAGGAATCCGACATGCTGAACGACGCTTCCTTCATTGAGCTTCCGCTCGGCGAAGGCGACGTAGATTTCCCGGCGTACTTCAAGGCGCTGAACGACATCGGCTATAAGGGCTTCCTGACGATCGAACGTGAAGTCGGCGACGACCCCGAGGGCGATATCCGCAAGGCGGCAGATTACATCCGCAGCCTGATTTGATTTTAAAAAGCACAGAAGGAGAACGGTTTCGGCCGCTCTCCTTTTTGCATCATAACTTTTTGCTGCGTCTGACGCATGGCCCAACGGTGTTTTACGTGTATGCCGCAACGGTTGAAAGTGCGGATATCCCAATCACGCTGCAGGCGAATGAAACGATCGATTACAAATTTCTGCCGTATGACAAATTCTGCGATTTCGTACAGTCCGTGGCGTTTGCCGCTTCCCTTCGGGAACGTTTTCCGGCGTATCAAAACGCGCTCGAAACATATGTAAAGCAAGTTTTGAAAGACGCAACTTGCAAAAAATGACGGGGGGAAAATCAATTATTCATTTGTATGCTTTCCTGTTGAATTTTGGTGTTTGCTGTGTTAAAATCTCAAACGGATTAAAAACAGGCGCTTCGCCTGTAATGAGGAAAGTTGGCGCAGTATGAATAACCCGATTCAAAATGTTAAGGAAAAGCTTACAAAACAGAATTTAAAGACGTTTATGCTCATCACGTTCGGCACCTTTGTTTTTGCCATCGGCACTTATTTCTTTAAATTTCCGAATAATTTTTCCACCGGCGGCGTGAGCGGTATCTCTATTCTGCTCGGTCATATTTTTCCGTCGTTCTCCACAGCGGGTATCATGTGGATTATCAATATCATCTTGCTCATCGTCGGTTTTATCATTTTGGGACGCGGTTTCGGTGTGCTTACCGTGTATTGTAGCATGCTGCTTTCGTTTTTGACGTGGCTGCTTGAAAAGCTCGTTCCGCTTTCTAAGCCGCTTACCGACCAGCCGTTCCTCGAGCTGTGCTACGGTATGATGCTGCCGGCGGTCGGCTCGGCGATCCTCTTTAACTGCAACGCTTCGAGCGGCGGCACGGATATTGTTGCGATGATCCTCAAAAAGTACACGAGTCTTGATATCGGCAAAGCGCTGCTCGTCAGCGATACGCTCATCGCGTTTTCCGCGATGTTTGTATTCGATATCCGCACAGGCCTGTTTTCGCTGCTCGGTCTTGCTATCAAGGCGTTCATGGTCGATTCCGTGATTGAAGGTATTAACCTCTGCAAATATTTCTCCATTGTCACCACGCACCCGGAGGAGATTTGCGATTACATCATTCACAAGATGAACCGCAGTTCGACCATTGTGGATGCCACAGGCGCGTATTCGCATGAGGGTTGCAAGGTCGTCATGGTTGCGTGCAGACGCGGTGAAGCTGTGAAGCTCCGCGCGTATGTCCGTTCCGTCGATAAAAAGGCATTTATGTTCATCACGAATACGAGCGAGATCATCGGCAAGGGCTTCCGTTCTGTTGAATGACCGTACATAAAAGTTTTTGGCAGCGCATCGTTTCGGTGTGCTGCTTTTTTACAGGCGAAAATTTAATTTAGTATTGACTTAATTAAAATTCGTGCTATAATTTAATTTAGCAAATACTTAATCAGGAGGACGCTATGGGGTCAACAGCTATGATGTTCAAAGCACTGGCAGATGAAAACCGCCTTTTGCTGCTGCGCCTTTTGCTGCGCCGCAACTGTTGCGTGCGCGCACTGGCAAGACAGCTGGATATTTCGGAAGCGGCGGTTTCACAGCATTTAAAAGTTCTGCGTGAAGCGGGGCTCATTTTCGGCGAAAAGTGCGGTTATTTCATGCACTATACCGTCAATCGCGCGGCGCTTAAAGAACTCAGCAGCCAGCTCTCTCGCATGGCGTTTTCCGCAGAGCAGTTGCCCTGCACACCGCAGCATGGCGGGTGCAGCCGTGCGGAATATGACAAATGCCGAAACGCGGCGCAGCCGCAGGCGGAGCATATTCTGCACGTAGCAGAAAATAGAATATTTGATTCGAAAGGAAGCATGAACATGAAAATCGCGGTAACGTATCAGAACGGACTGGTTTTCCAGCATTTCGGCCATTCCGAAGCGTTTAAGATCTATGAGATTGAGAACGGCGAAGTTAAAAATGCAGAGGTCGCGCCCACAAATGGCAGCGGCCACGGTGCACTGGCTGGCTTTTTGAAGCAGCACGGCGTGAATGCGCTCATCTGCGGCGGCATCGGCGGCGGTGCGCGCACGGCGCTTGCAGAAGCGGGCATCGAGTTGTATCCCGGTGTTTCCGGCAGCGCGGACGCGGCGGTTAATTCGCTGCTGAACGGCACACTGCTCTATAACCCGGATACCGTCTGTGCACACCATCACCACGAGGGCGGTCATGACTGCGGCAGCCATAGCTGCGGGGAAGATAAGCACGGCTGCGTGGGCAATCATTGATTTACCGGAAGGGTCATTTCGGCATTTGCTGCGATGACCTTTCTTTTTCTTTACAAACCGCGAAACTGTTTGAAAACACGTGATTTCTGTGTTATACTATACGCAGAGTTTGAAATTTATCTACGGGAGGACAAGCATGTCGAATCCGTACAGAGAGGAATTTATCTCCATTTATACACAGAACATCACGCGCGAGGGCTCGCAGAAGCTTTTGGCGTGGCTGGATACCACCGATTTTTACACCGCGCCGGCAAGCACAAAGTTCCACTGTGCCTGCGAAAGCGGCCTTGTGATGCACAGCCTGAATGTCTACAAGGCGATGCGCGAGCGTTGGTTTGACGAGGGCGACAGTGAAGAAAGCTTTGCGATATGTGCGCTGCTGCACGACGTGTGCAAATCGCAGTTTTATAAGACCTCCACGCGCAACGTGAAAAATGACGAGACCGGGCAGTGGGAGAAGCGTCCGTTTTACACGGTGGACGATGCATTCCCGTTCGGTCACGGTGAAAAATCCGTTTACCTCATCGAGCGTTTTATGCGTCTAAAGCCTGTGGAAGCCATGGCAATCCGCTGGCACATGGGTGGCTTTGACGACGCGGCGAAGGGCGGCAGCTTTGCCATCAGCCTGGCATTTGACCGCTATCCGCTCGCTGTGAAGCTGCACATGGCTGATTTGGAATCAACCTATCTGCGCGAAAAAGGCACCTCCGATGTGCGCTGAGAGGCGGTGAGCAGATGATCGCGATACAAACTGCAAATTTAACGAAAAAATACGGCGACATCATTGCGATAAATGGCGTGGACCTTGAAGTGGAAGCCGGGGAGATCGTCGGCTGCCTCGGCCCGGAGAGATCCGGCAAAACGACGCTGCTGCGCCTTTTAACGGGTCTTGTGCGCCCGACGCTCGGCGACAGCACAGTGCTGGGACTTTCTTCTGTAAAAGAGAGTCGCAAACTGCGCGCGAAAAGCGGTATCGTTACCGATACGGCGGCCTGTATTGGAAGCATGAGCGCTCTGGAAAACCTGCTGATGTTCGCTTCCATGTATGGCATGCGCAAGGAGCAAGCCCGTACACATGCGGCGCAGCTTTTGAAGAAGCTTGACCTTTGGAACGCGCGCGACCGCAAGGTCTACACGTTTTCCACAGAGATGTGCCGCCGGCTATCGCTGGCGCGTGCGCTTGTGCATCGCCCGCAGATCGTGTTTTCGGACGGTTTGCCCGGCGGCGAGCAAGCGGTATCGGACGCAATGGTGCTGCGCACACTTTCGGATTACGCAAAGGAAACCGGCGCCACGGTGCTGCTTTGCACCGATCATCTTGAAAGCGCGGAGGAAATCTGCACAAGCTTTGCGGTGCTGGAGCACGGCTTTTTACGGGCGAGCGGCGACCTTTCGATGCTTACGGCCGCTTCTGAATTGACGCCTATGGCGGTGATCCGCGTGAGCGACACGCAGAAGATGCCGGAGGACTTCACACTGCATGATGGCGCGTGGGAAAAACCAATCAAATCCGAAGCCGATATGCCGGAGCTTATTTCCGGGCTTGTGCGGGAGAATGTCGGCATTTACGAAGCATCCGTGTGTACGCCCACATTGCAGGATGTTTATTACGCGTTTGTGAAAAAGCCGGGAGAGGAGACACCGCATGAAGAAGCTGTTTTATAAGCTGTTTTCCAAAGCGGAACGTGCACTCATGATGAAGGACCTTTCCGCTTTGTGCCGCCGCAGGCTGATCTTGACGTTGCTCATCGCACTGCCGCTCGTTTTTGCGGTGGCGTTCCCACTTTTGTTCCTGTTCGTTTCCGCTATGGTTTCACCGGAATCCTCCGGTGTGGAGCAGTTTAAAAACCTGCTCGATAACATTCCGCAGGGGACGGACGAGCGCGCGCAGATGTTCTACATTTTCACGGCGTTTATCTCGCCGATGCTGTTTATGCTCATTCCGCTTTTATCGGCAATCATTACGGCTTCGTACACGTTTGCGGGCGAGCGGGCACACGGCACAATGGAAACGCTTCTGTTTGCGCCGTTCAGCGTGCGCCGCTTTTTGCAGGTGAAGGCGGCAAGCAGTATTTTGGCTTCCGGGCTTGTCACGGCGGTTTCGTTTATTCTGTTCTTTGTCGCCACGGCTATCGGCGATATGGTTTTGAAAGCGCCGTTTTTCTTTGACCTTTCATGGTTCGTTCTGGTGTTTTTGCTCTCGCCGGCCATCACGGTGCTGGGCGTTACGTTTGCTGCGATGCTGACCGTGAAAGCACGCTCCACAGTGGAATCCATTCAAATTTCCGGCTATATCGTGCTGCCGATTTTGCTCATTTTCATCGGGCAGATCATGGGCCTGTATCGCTTGAACAGTATTGCACTTTTGATTTTGACAGCGATCATCGTTGGAATCGACCTGTGTTTATTCAATTTCGGGTTCCGGCGCTTCACAGCCGAAAAGCTGCTGACGCGTCCGCCGGAAAAGCCGCGAAAGGAGAAAACCAATGTCTATTGACCTGCACTGCCACACAAGATATTCGGACGGCTCCACGCCGCTTGAGGAGCTTATACAGCTTGCTGCGCTCCGCGGCGTGACGACGTTCGCGCTCACCGACCACGATACCATGGCGGGCTGCGAATGCGCGTCGGAGCTTGGGCGGGGAGCGGGCGTGACGGTGATTCCCGGCGTGGAAATTTCCGCCGTAGACCCGAAGCGTCACGGCAAAGCGCATATCCTGTGCTATAAGCCGAAGAAGCCCGAAGTGTTGCTGCCGCTGCTGCAAAAAACGACGGACAGCCGCCATGCGGCGATGCTACGCTCCGTTGATAAAGTCTGCCGCCTGTATGCGATTCCGCGCGAGATGATTCTGCGCCGCGCGGAGGGCTCGACGAATATCTACAAGCAGCACGTTTTGCAGGCGTTAATGGACGCCGGCTACGCGAGTGAGATGTTCGGCGAGGTTTTTAAGAAGCTCTATGATTCCAAAACGGGCATCGCCTACGAGAAGGTGGATTATCCCGACATCGATACCGTGATGGATGCGGTTGACGCCGCAGAGGGCATCGCGGTCTTGGCGCACCCGAGCGAATACCACAGCATGGATCTTCTGCGCGAGCTGTGCAGAAACCACCGCATCCGCGGCATTGAAGTTTATCACCCGCGCAACACGGAGGAGGATAAAGCGGAAATGTTGCGCTTAGCCGAAAAGTATGACCTTGCCGTCACCGGCGGCACGGATTATCACGGCTTTTACACGACAAAGAAAAATCCGGTCGGCACGTTCACGACGGCCGAATCCGAATTTGATAAATTATTTTCTGAATGAAAGGGAAATGCAAAATGAAGTATGATTTCACACCGAAAGGTGTATGTTCCAGAGGCATTCATGTAGAGCTCGATGGCGACGTTATTCGCTCCGTGAAATTCGACGGCGGCTGTAACGGCAATACGCAGGGCGTGGCAGCGCTTGCGGTCGGCATGACCGTTGACGAATACGTAAAGCGCTGCAAGGGCATCAAGTGCGGCTTTAAGAACACCTCCTGCCCGGATCAGCTCGCGCTCGCACTGGAAGAAGCGCTCGCAGAGCAGAAGAAGGCATAAGTAATTTGCTCAAGAGAAATTACCCGGAGAGAAACTCTTTCCGGGTTTTTCTCTGTTTGGGCTTGATTTTTCCTCAGAATACGGTATAATAGTTTAGTCAACAAAATATGCGGGTATGGCGGAATTGGCAGACGCGCCAGATTTAGGTTCTGGTACTTCGGTGTGCAGGTTCAACTCCTGTTACCCGCACCATAAGTCCGCCGTAATTTTGATAGAATTACGGCGGACTTTTTGTCATCTTGCTAAGTGCTTTATTAAATGATATAATGAGGGCAATAAATTGTAGTTTAATTAATCACCAAACTTAAAGGAGTGAATAAAAATAAATTGACCGAATATGAGAAATTTTGGGATGAAATGTCCAAAACGGAAGAAGTTGATTATGACGATGAAATGATAAATCGTCTTTTGAGGCTCAAGGCAATTCAAAGCCATTTATCAGGGGTTCATAAAATTTTGGATGTAGGAGCAGCAACAGGAGCTTATTCCATACCTTTGGCTAGAATGGGCTTTGATGTAGTACATTTGGATTTATCTGATGAAATGATTAAGGCGGCAAAAGATAAAGCGATAGGTTTAACAAACATTCAGTTTATTAAGCACAATGCTTGTTGTCTGGATGTATTCGAGAATAATGAATTTGACCTTGTGTTATGTTTTGACGGGGCAATTTCATTCTCTGGAAGCAAGGCAGAAGATGTAATTGCTGAAATATGCAGAGTCGGAAAAAAGGTAATGCTTTCGGTTTCTAGCAAAAGTTGTATGACAGTCACATGGCTGAACTATAGTCTTAGTAAACTGCACTACATTCACCCGTCCGTAAAGGACATAATGGAAACAGGTTGCTTTAACAAAGAGAACTACGACAATGCTGAGGAACTTACATCCATTGCTGAATTAAAAGCCTATGATATTGATGAATTAAGGGATGTTTTGAACAAAAACGGGATGAATGTTTTGGAATGTCGCAGCATTGGTAGTCTAACGCATCTGTATTTGTTGCATCTTTATCGGCAGAATTCCGCTCAAGAAGTGCATAAGAAAATCAATGAAATCAGTATGGACAAGAAATTTCTTGAAATCTGCGATTATTACGACAAATATGTTATGCCAAACGGTATGGGCAGTTTCAGACGTGCGGGTATATTTGCGATAGCAGAAAAACCGTAAGCAAAAAGTTGGTTTACGAGTGTGTCCTCAATAATGTTTCACTTTAAATTGAGTACAAGTCTGTTCCACCACTCACAACAACCACACGCGGCTGTTATCTGTCGCAGCCAAAACAATCCGGTGAATTGTTTTGGCGTTGCGATACAATGAGGCAACGACAGTTGCCCATAACCTAATTCAAAGTCACAGGTTCGACCCCTGCTACCCGCACCATAAAAACGAGTGTATTCAGAGGCTTTGGCTTTTGTGTTCACTCGTTTTAATATGCCATATATATGACACGATCGGCCGAACGGCGAAGCGAAAATCAGAGAATACTATGAAATGGCACAGGGTATCGTTGAAGCTATCAATCAAAAATCGAACGCCCAAGAAATCTGGAACGAGGTATATAAAGATCTCGTTGAGCCGTGTGTAAACATGATTCATCACAATAAAAATGAAAGTGCTTATACGCTTTATAAACTTTATTCTCTGAAATTGAATCAAAAATACAAAGCATAAGAATCGAAAACAGAAGGTCAAGCCGGATAAGAGACTTGACCTTCTGTTTTCGTATTTATAGTTGCCTAAAAATTATTTCGCGTTGGCCGCTTCTTCGATGGCTTCCAAAACGGTGTCGTAGTCCGCTTCCGTGACGAGGAGGGAGATCTCGACTTCGGAAGTCGTGATGAGGCGGATGTCGGCGTCGCTTGCGGCGATGGCGCTGAACACTCTGGCTGCCATGCCCGGCGTGTTTTTCATCTGCGGGTCATAGACGGAGATTTTATGGTTCACGCTGCTGACGATAACCTTGATGCCGGTCTCGGTCTTGAGCGTATTCGCAAAAGACAGCACTTCGATGAGGTCTTGGTCAGAAATGGTAAAAGAAAGGCCGGCATTTGCACCGTGGTTCGGGGGCATGGAGATCATATCGATGTTGATATCGAGCTCCGCGATGCGCTCGAATACCTCAGCCATAAAGCCTGTGGTGGCGGGGCTGCCTTGCAGGGTGACCAGTGTGATATTGCTGACCGTGCTGATTTCGGTTGTGCCCATGATCTGTTCCATCCTTTCTTAAACCAAAGCGGACATGTCGTAAAGGCCGGGGCCTTTGCCGCTCATGAATACCGCTGCGTTTACTGCGCCCACCGCGAACAGCTCTTTGGACTGCGCAGAATGGGAGAGCGTGATGACCTCGTTGTTGCCCGCAAAGATCACTTCATGCTCGCCGACAATGGTGCCGCCGCGCACGGAGTGAATGCCAATCTCGCTCTTTTCGCGCTTTTTGCGCTGTGCGTGGCGATCGTACATATACTGCGTTTCGCCGTCGCGCACGGAAGCAAGCGCATCGGCAAGCATCAAAGCCGTGCCGCTCGGCGCATCAATCTTCTGATTGTGGTGCTTTTCGACGATCTCAATGTCGAACTGGTCGCCGAGCACCTTTGCCGCCTTTTTTGCAAGCTCCAGCATCAGGTTAATGCCGAGTGACATGTTGCGGGAATAGAAGATTGGCTGCGTTTCGGAAGCTTTGGTAAGCTCCGCGGTCTGCTCTGCTGTGTAGCCCGTGGTGCAGAGTACGGCCGGAATGCCGCCCTTTTCCGCCGCGTAGTGCAAAATCGGCGTCAAAAGGGAGGGGTGGGAGAAGTCGATGATAACATCTGCCGCTTCCGCTACCTGATCGATGGAGGTGTAAGCGGGGTAGGAAGCAGTCTGTGCATTGACGTTCAGATCAACGCCGGCAACAATCTCGCAATCGGTGCGTTCGGAAACAAGCTGCGTGATGAAGTGACCCATTTTGCCGCAGCAGCCACATAAAATAATCCTTGTCATTTTACGTCCGTTCCTTTCTTTTAATCAGGCGAGCTGCAGATGCTTTGCCATTTCGGCCTTCAGCTTTGCAATCTGCTCATCGGACATATCGACAAGCGGCAAGCGGCAGTGGCCGCAGTTGAAGCCCATCAGGTTCAATGCCTGCTTTACCGGGATTGGGTTGACGTCCATGAACAGTGCGTTCATGAGGTCGAGATACTTAAACGTGAGTGCCTGCGCCGTCTTGAGGTCGCCCGCAACAGAAGCGGTGGCAAGCTCGTGCATTTCTTTCGGCATGATGTTGGAGAATGTAGAGATGACGCCCTTGCCGCCGAGAGACGCAATCGGCAAAGTCTGCGTGTCTTCACCGGAGTAAACCGTGAGGTCATCACCGCAAAGCTCACGCGTTTTGATGAGCGCGGAGATGTCGTGGTTCGCTTCCTTTGTGGCAACGATGTTCTGCGTCTTCGAGAGCTCGTAGTACGTTTCCGGCAGAATGTTGAGGCCGGTGCGGCTCGGGACATTATACACAATGCACGGAATTTTTACACTGCCTGCGATGCGGTTGAAGCTTGCAACGAGGCCGCGCTGGGAAGTCTTGTTGTAGTACGGCGTGACAAGCAGAAGGCCGTTTGCGCCGAGTGCTTCTGCTTTTTGGGAGAGCTCCACGGCGTAGGCGGTATCATTGCTGCCGGTGCCTGCGATGACCGGCACGCGGCCGGCAACCTTGTTTACGGTGAACTCGATGACCTTCACGTGCTCTTCATCGGTGAGCGTTGCCGCTTCGCCGGTGGTACCGCAGGTGACAATGGCATCGGTGCCGCTTGTGATCTGAAACTCGATGAGCTTTTCAAGCTCCTCGTAGTTTACGGACATATCCGGGTTAAACGGGGTAACAAGTGCCACCGCTGCGCCGGTAAAAATGGTTTCTTTCATCTAAAAAATACCTCCTGAACGGTATCAGTCAAAATAGCCCTTCTTTGCGAGCAGCTCTGCAAGCAGAACACCGCCGCCTGCTGCGCCGCGCAGCGTGTTGTGGGAAAGGCAAACGAACTTGTAGTCATACTGGGTATCCGGGCGCAGTCTGCCGATGGAAACGGCCATACCATGCTCCAGTTCACGGTCGAGTTTTGCCTGCGGACGGTCTGCTTCCGTAAAGTAGTGCAGGAACTGCTTCGGTGCGCTCGGCAGCTCGAGCTCCTGTGCCGGGCCGCGGAACTCTGTCCAACGGCGGATGATTTCCTCCGGTGAGACCTTCTTTTCCATGGAGACGAACACCGCAGCCGTATGGCCGTCGGAAACCGGCACGCGGAAGCACTGTGCCGTGATGGACGGGGTGGTCGCGTTGACAATCTTATCGCCCTCAATGTGGCCCCACAGCTTCATCGGCTCCTGCTCGGATTTTTCTTCCTCGCCGCCGATATACGGGATGACGTTGTCGAGAATATCGGGATACGTTTCAAAGGTTTTGCCGGCGCCGGAGATGGCCTGATATGTGCAGGCGAGCACCTTCGTGACGCCGAGGTCCATCAGCGGGTGAATAGCCGGAACGTAGCTCTGAAGGGAGCAGTTGGACTTTACGGCGATAAAGCCGCGCTTTGTGCCGAGGCGCTTTCTCTGTGCGTTGATGATTTCAATGTGGTCGGCGTTGATCTCCGGCACAACCATCGGCACATCCTCGACGCCGCGGTTTGCGCTGTTGTTGGAGACGACCGGGCACTCTTTTTTCGCATAAGCTTCTTCAAGGGCGCGGATTTCGTCTTTTTTCATATCGACGGCGCAGAATACAAAATCGACCTTGGAGACGACTTCGTCCATATCTGCAACAGCGTCTAAGATGATCATATCCGCCATACTTGTGGGAATGGGCGTTTTCATAGCCCAACGCTTTTCTACGACGCTTTTATATGTTTTACCGGCGGAGCGGGAAGAGGCCGCAAGCGCGGTCACGTTGAACCACGGATGATTTTCAAGGAGTGTTGCAAAACGCTGACCGACCATGCCTGTGCAACCAATGATACCGACATTATACTTTTTCATTTCTTTCACCCGTCCTGTTTGCAGGACATCCTTTCAAAAATGATGAAATGTACGCTCAAAAACAAAATTAAGGTCAAATTTCATTTTTGAGCGAAAAAAAACCGGTTGAAATCCGGTCATACATACAATATAATAGAATGTGCACAGGCTTTTACGAAAGTCTCCCTGCGGAAAAGCTCTGATAGCACTCCATCCTATTGCAGATGACAGTTACGGGGCTTTCGCCACAGCAACCAGATCCAAGCGTACCACATGCGCTGAGATCTTCGGCGGTGTGTCCTTTTTCTGCGGGCCGATGCCTGTGGAGGGCCAAAACCCGCGGATACTCTTACAAACCGCGCCTCTATCCTTATTATAATACATGGAATACGGATTGTTGTCAATTTATTTATGAAAAATTCTTAGAATAATCCTGCGTAATTTGGGGGATGCGGCTATTTTAATTCAGATTGGAAGGAATATACTTGGATACGCAGACTTTACAAACAAAAGATTTTGATTTTGAGCTTCCGGAAGAACTTATCGCCCAGACGCCGATTGAACCGCGTGACGCTTCGCGCCTGATGGTGTTGGACAAAACAACCGGTGAGATCGAGCACAGGCATTTTCACGACATCACGGAGTATTTGAATGAGGGCGATTGTCTTGTACTCAACAATTCCCGTGTTTTGCCTGCGCGTATTTACGGCATTAAAAACGAGACCGGCGCGCACGTTGAATTTTTGCTTCTGAAAAATTGCGGTGACGACGTATGGGAAGCACTTGCAGGTCCGGGCAAGCGTGCAAAGGTCGGCACATCGTTCATGTTCGAGGGCAGCTCCATGACCTGCGAGGTCATTGAAGTGAAGGACGACGGCAACCGCATGATCCGCTTCCATTACGACAAGGGCACGAACTTCTTCACGGAGCTGGATAAGATTGGCCAGATGCCGCTGCCGCCCTATATTAAAGAAAAGCTCAAGGATAAAGAGCGCTACCAGACGGTGTATTCCAAAGAGGAAGGTTCTGCCGCTGCGCCGACGGCCGGTCTGCACTTTACGCCGGAGCTGCTTGATGCAATTCGCTCAAAAGGCGTGAAGGTCGTGTTCGTCACACTGCATGTCGGCCTTGGCACGTTCCGCCCGGTGAGCGTGGATAACATTCTCGACCACAAAATGCATAGCGAGCATTATCACATGCCGAAAGAGACTGCCGATGCCATCAACGAGACGAAGAAAAACGGCGGACGCGTGATCGCTGTCGGCACTACGAGCTGCCGCACGATTGAATCTGTCGCAAAGAAATGCGGCAAAATTTGCGAGGACGATGACTGGACGGATATTTTTATCTATCCGGGCTTTGAATTTAAGGGCCTTGATGCGCTCATCACGAACTTCCACTTGCCGGAAAGTACGCTCATCATGCTGGTCTCCGCGCTTGCGGGCCGCGAACACATTTTGAATGCGTATAACACTGCCGTCAAGGAGCGCTACCGCTTCTTCAGCTTCGGCGACGCCATGTTCATCAAATAAATTTGAAAGGAATTTTCTTTACATGTACAAGCTTATCAAAAGAGAAAACCACGCGCGGCGCGGCGAGCTCCAAACCGTGCACGGTACGGTGCAGACACCGGCGTTTATGAACGTCGCGACGGCTGCGGCGATTAAGGGTGCGGTTTCTGCTTACGACCTTAAAGATATTAAATGTCAAGTGATGCTCTCCAACACGTACCACCTGCATCTGCGCCCGGGCGATGACGTGGTGCGCAAAATGGGCGGCGTACGCAAGTTTACCGGCTGGGACGGCCCTGTACTGACGGACAGCGGCGGGTTTCAGGTTTTCTCTCTCGCGAAGCTGCGCAATATCAAAGAAGAAGGCGTGACGTTTGCGTCACACATCGACGGCCATCGCATCTTCATGGGCCCGGAGGAAAGCATGCGTATTCAGTCCAACCTCGGTTCTACCATCGCCATGGCGTTTGACGAATGCGTGGAAAACCCGGCGGAATACGACTACGCGAAAAATTCCTGCGCACGCACAGCACGCTGGCTGCGCCGCTGCAAGGCGGAGATGAACAGACTGAATGCGCTGCCGGATACGATCAATCCGAACCAAATGCTGTTCGGCATCAACCAGGGTTGCACATACATCGACCTGCGCGTGAACCACATGAAGGAGATTGCGGAATTGGGGCTCGATGGTTATGCTATTGGCGGCCTTGCGGTCGGCGAGCCGGCAGAGGTCATGTATGAAGTGATTGAAGCGGTTGAAGAGCATATGCCGCAGGATAAGATCCGCTACCTGATGGGTGTGGGCACGCCGACAAATATTCTGGAAGCGGTGCACCGCGGCGTTGATCTGTTCGACTGCGTGATGCCGAGCCGCAATGCACGCCATGGTCATGCATTTACAAATGAAGGCGTGCGCAATATGCTCAATGCGAAATACACGCTGGACGATCAACCGATCGACCCGACCTGCGACTGCCCGGTCTGCCGCAAGTTTTCCCGCGCTTATATTCACCACCTTTTCAAAGCAGGGGAGATGCTTGCCATGCGCTTGACGGTTATGCACAATCTTTATTTCTACAACAATTTGATGGAACGCATTCGTAACGCGCTCGATGAAGACCGGTTTGAAGCATTTTATCAGGAGTATTCAGAGAAATTTAACAAAAGAATTTAGAAAATCCTTGCAACCACGAATGGCTTTTGTTATAATGTATAAAGTTAATTTGGTGACGGGTGTATTGACCGCTTTGCAGTCGAACGGAGCGCACCATGAAAGAAAGGAAAGAAAACCATGAATTTGAGTGTTTTGACAACGACAGGTGCAGCAGCCGGCGGCAACATGTCCAGCATGCTGATCATGCTCCTTGTTTACGGTGCGATCATCGCGGCTATGTACTTCATCTTCTTCCGCCCGCAGAACAAGAAGAAGAAGAAGGAAGCGGAAATGCGCAAGAACGCACAGGTCGGCGACGAGATCACGACCATCGGCGGCATTTGCGGCAGAATCATCGCTGTAAAGGATGAGACCGACAGCGTTATCATCGAGACCGGCAGCGACCGTGCAAGACTGCGCATCAAGCGTTGGGCGATCGGCAGCGTCGATACCATCCACGAGGAAGACGCGTAAGTTTCACTCTGTTTAAAAGCGAATAGTTTTGAGCCCCTTGGAATAAGTATGAAACAAAACTTATTTCAAGGGGCTTTTTCTATGCTGAATTTTAAGAAGCTGTTTTTGGGTCTCCTGTTTTCTGTGCTGTTTTCGGCTGTGCTGATCGCGGTTTGTGCCTTTATGATTTTAAAGCTCGGCTTTTTGCCGTCCGAGCCTATACTCGGTACGGCTGCGGCGGCGATCGGCGGCGTTTCCGTTTTTGCTTCCGCTTTCCTTGCGGCGCGCCTCGCGGGGGAAAAAGGCTTGCTGCACGGCCTTGTGCTTGGCACGCTCTATGCAGTTTTCTATGTTGCGATAAGCGTTATGCTGTATGCAAATATGCGGATTGTACTTCTTGTTATACGGAGCGTAATATTTGTAATATGCAGCGTATGCGGTGGAGTAATGGGCGTGAATAGAGATGAAAAAATCAGATTTTAAGCCATAATTTTGTAGCTGCTAATCAAGAGTATAAGAACGATTTTGCATATTTATTCACAACGGCTTGTAGCAAAGCAGAACTGCATATTCATAAGTTTACATAAGATTATAGACATAAATTTGTGCAGATGCAAAAATATTCACGGAAGCTCTTGCAAATTTGGCTAAAAAGTATTATAGTATATAAGACAGAAGTGAGGTGGCGTATCATGAAAAACGGCAAATTGGGCTTTATCGGCATAGGAAACATGGCGTCCGCGATTATTGGCGGTATCTTATCTTCCGGCACTTTCCCGGTCGGAGATATTTATATGTACAATCCGCACGCGGAAAAAATGCAGCGCTTTACAGAATCCGGCTGCGTAGCCTGTACTTCTGCCGAAGAAGTTACCGAGCTTTGTGATACGGTGTTCCTTTGCGTAAAGCCACAGATTTTCCCGGAGGTGCTGCGCGTTATTGCGCCGACCGTTGCGAAGAAGAATGCTGACGATGTTGTCATCGTTTCAATCGCTGCGGGCGTAACGTTTAAGAATTTGCAGGACGCGCTCGGCGCAGACCGCCGCTACGTGCGTGCCATGCCGAACACGCCGCTGCTGCTCGGTGAGGGCGCTACGGCGCTGTGCCGGACAAGCAATGTGCCGGAAGAAGACTTTGCGCGCGTGCGTTCCGCTTTCTCCTGCTGCGGTGTCACGCAGGAGATTGACGAAGCGCAGATGAATGCGGTGATTGCGGTCAGTGGCAGCTCGCCTGCGTATTTGTATCTGCTTGCAAAGCTCACTTGTGATTATGCAGCGCAGCAGGGCATTGACCCGAAGACCGCGCTTACACTGTTCTGCCAGACCATGAAAGGCAGCGCCGATATGCTTTTAAACAGCGGCAAAGACCCACAGGCGCTTATGGATATGGTCACGTCAAAGGGCGGCACAACATTTGCTTTGCTGAATGTCTTGAAAGAACAGGGCTTTAATGAGGCGATGATCAGCTCGTTTGAAGCCTGCACGCACCGCGCCGAAGAACTTTCCATGTGAGTGTGCAAGGCATAACACGGCGATGCTTCACATATAGATTGACCATCTTTTATAGGTGGTGAACGAAAATGGAAGCAAAGCCGAAATATGCAAAACCACGTAGCCTATCTGTTTTAATGGCTTTGCGCATTTTGTTCCTGCTCGGCTTTTTGTTCGGCTGCTTATTCGCACGGACATCGCAAATAGCTATGGCGCCGGTTTCCGGCTCTGTGTGGTTTAGGGGGCCGTTTGAAACGGGAACGGACTTTCCGTTTGTATTTTCCGCATTTTTATTTGATTCGCTTTTTTACGCATTGCCGATTTTTTTATTTGGCATGACGTTTTTGGGTGTGCTTGTGATTCCCGCTGCGATAATTCTGAAGGGCTTCACGCTTGGCACGTCGCTTACGGCACTGATTCGGCTTGAGGGTATCGGATCGTATTTTCGGCGGTGCTTTGATTATCTGCCGATGACAATGCTGTGCATCACGGTGCTTTTGCTGCTTGCGGCGGAAGCGCTTTGCACGGCAAGGCGCAGCTGTCGGGTGTTTTTCGGAAACGGAGAACCGCTTTCCGTAAAAAACTGCACCGTGCGGTTTTTGCTTGCGTTTGCGGCGCTGGTTTTCATTTCGATTTTATACGGTGCATTGCACTTTTTGATTTTGCAAATTTAGATTAGATTTTAAAGCAAAGGAGGCCGAAATGAATGAACATGGATGAATACTTCGTGCTGTTTCGCGAGTACATGCTCGTGCAGAAACCGAGTTCCGTAAATACGCGGGATTCTTATCTGCGCGATGTTTCGGCTTTCCTGCGCTACTTGGAGGGTGAAAATATAACATCTCCACTCGAAGTGGAAACGGAGACGGTGGAAGCGTATGTGCAGCATTTGCACAGCTTAAACCGCACAAATTCCACGATCTCCCGCAATATTGCCTCTGTGCGTTGCTTTTATAAGTTTCTCATCCTGCGCGGGGATATGCAGGTGAACCCGGCGAAATCCGTAAAGCTTGAAAAAGAGCCGAAAAAGCTGCCGCAGACGCTGACAAGCGAGGAGATAGACCTGCTGCTTTCCCAGCCGAATGTCACGGAAGCTAAGGGCTGCCGCGATAAAGCGATGCTGGAGCTTCTTTATGCCACCGGTATTCGCGTCAGTGAGCTCATCAACCTCAACGTGCAGGATATCAACCTGCGCACGGGAAAGCTGTTCTGCCGCGGCACCAAGGGCGTGCGCACCATTCCGATTTATGCGAAAGCGGTCGTTGCTGTGTCCGATTATCTTTACCGCATGCGCGATTTGATCGTGGACCCGGACAACAGCGGAGACGCGCTGTTTGTCAATCTGAACGGCTCGCGTTTGACGCGTCAGGGTTTCTGGAAAATTATCAAGGCGTATACGGCGGAGGCCGGCATTACGAAGGAGATTACGCCGCACACGCTGCGTCATTCGTTTGCCATGCACCTTTTGCAGGGTGGTGCTTCCGTAAAAGACATTCAAACCATGATGGGACATGCAGATATTTCGTCCACACAGGTATATGTTCATTTATTAGACCTTGATAATCACGTGAAAAGCGTGTATAATGAGTGTCATCCTCGTGCAAAAACGAGTTAATCTAATTCTGGAGTTGATTTTGTGGCATTTTTAGGACTTTTCGGTAATTATGATAAGCCGGGTCCGGGCGTTGACAAAGATGAACCGAAAAAGGCAGCGCCGGTACGTTTTTTTGAGATCTTGTGGCGAAAGCTGTCTAAACTGGTGCAGTTGAATCTGACATTTATGATCCCATTTATTGTGGTCATCGCGTTGATGGTGGGCGTATTTCTTTTACCGGTTCCGCATTTTCTTTATGCAACGTCGTTCTTCGGTGTGCTTGACCTGTACATTCTGTATGCGGTTACACTGCCGCTCATCCTGCTTTCGCCGTTCACATGCGGCTTAGCATATGTAACGCGAAACTTCGCAAGGGAAGAGCATGCGTTCGTTTGGTCGGATTTCTGGGACGCTGTGAAAAACAACTGGAAGCCGGCACTTTTGAACGGCGTGATCGTGTATCTCGCATATGTAATCTTGAGCTTCTCAATCTTCTTTTATTCCACACGTGTATCGGACAACTGGATGTTTATGATTCCGCTTGCAGTTTGCTGCATCCTGTCGATTCTAATGCTGTTTGCGCAGTATTACATTCCGGTTATGATCGTCACGTTTGACTTGAAGCTGCGCCACATTTACAGAAACGCGTTTATTTTCTCTATTATGGGTCTGTTGCGCAACCTGATGATTACGGCAATCCTTGCGGGTTTATTCATTGCGTTTTTGTTCTGCCCGGCGGCATTTGCAGTGATCCCGCTGCTGCTCGTAATCATTTTCCTGTGTGCGTTCATCAGCTATCTGACGAGCTTTGCGACGTATTCGTTGCTCGATACGTACCTGATCCAGCCGTTCTACAAAAAGGAAGCGGAAGCGAAGGACGCTGAAATTCGCGTAGCCAAAGACGGCGATACGTTCAATTTCGACAATGATGAGTTGGACGACGATGACGACGATAAGCCGCAGTATGTGTACGTGAACGGCCGCTTGATCGACCGTAAGATCATGGAGCAGGAATCTCTGTTCTCGGATAAAACGGATACTTCCGATCATTTACAGTAATTTAAAACAAACATAAAAGCCTCTATCGAACTGAAATCGATAGAGGCTTTCATTTTGCTCAATTTCAATTATTTCTCATTCTTATCAGTCTTTTCACGCATTTTGGAAAGTGGGTTGGCGTTTACGGCTTCCTCCATTTGCTTGCTGGAGGTGTGCGTGTAGATCTCTGTAGTGCCGAGATTTTCGTGGCCCAGAATATCCTGCAAAACGCGAATATCTACGTTGCCGTATTGGTACATCAGCGTCGCCGCCGTGTGCCGCAGCTTGTGTACGGAGTATCCCGCGCCGCCAAGACCGATTTTCGTGAGGTATTTATTGACCATGGCCTGTACGGTCTTAGGACTGATGCGTGTGCCGCGGTTGCTGATGAACAGCGCGTTTTTATCCTTCACGTCGTCCTTTGGGCGCACACGCACGTAGCCATCGATAGAAGCTAAGCATGCGTCATTTAAGTATACGATGCGTTCTTTGCTGCCTTTACCGACGATGCGCAGGGTGGAGTTGTTGTGGATCACGTCGCTCATGTTGATGGAAACAAGCTCGGAAAGGCGCATGCCGCAGTTTAAAAACAGCGTCAAAATGCAATAGTCACGCTCTTTATCCGGCCCGTCCACGGCGTTTAAAAGCTCGCGGCTTTGCTCTAACGTGAGGTAGCGGGGAAGGGTTTTGGCTTTTTTCGGCGGGGTCAGATTCTCTGTGGGGTTAGAATCCAAAAGACCCTCGTGCACGGTCAGGTAGTTAAAAAAGCTTTTGAGACTCGAAGATTTTCGCTGACGCGTGGAGCTCATGTTGCTGCGTCCGTCGGCAGCGTAGTTCATGAATTCAAAAATGTCCATCGTCGTGATGGAACGGATAAATTCAAGGTCAATATCGTCGATTGGAATCTCCTCCATGGGCGTATCTTGTGAAACATATCCGCGAAAATGTTTCATGAAACGAAAGAATGTCCGCAGGTCAGAGCAGTATTCGTTTACAGTCTTCGGCGCGCGGCCTTTGATGTTGCGGTAATATAAAGCATATTGCCGCACAATCTCCGGCATTTCAGACAAAATATCCATAACGGGTACACCTCACAAATTTTGAATTTTAAAGCCGCAGCTTGGTGTTCAGCTCCGTTGGCTTCAAAGCTTTCGGGTTTAGCCTAATCGATACTTGAATTTACTCTTGGATCATCATTATAATTCGGAACGAGACGTATAGACATGCCGTGGTACTTAAACAGACAGCTGAATAAACGGAGCCGAGGTTATTAAAAACAATCTAATTGAGAAACGCACGGATTTCCGCAGCCGAGATTTACAAAGAATCAACGCACACAATCACGATTCATAATGAATGCGTTTATTTAAGCAAGTTGCAATCGCAAAACATTGAGTTTGGCTGAAAAAGGATGATCTCGCAGGTTTTACGAAAATCCGCTTGAAAAGCCAGCTATTCGTAAAATGCTGCTCCCCAAAATTATACAAAATATCTATTTTGTATAATTTGAGATTTTTTAGATTCAAGCCCCTTTGTATGCTTCCGTGTGAATCTGTTTTGAAATGTGCGTGTTTGGGTGCTTGTACATGAATACACAAGCGTTTAGTGTATTATCAACAACGGAAACTTCGTGGGAGGCTTTTTAAACACAAAATTAGGAATTAAACGTCAAGCTCCATCAGCGGTAAAATGCCGCCGATATCGATCATCTGGTTTTGTGTCAGCTCAATGTACTGTACGCAGTGCTTTTCGAGAAACGCACGAATCTCCGCCGCGCACTCTAAAGAATCGAGCTTGCCTGTGAACGCCACCACATTTTTGTCGATCAAGCCACAGCAGCCGCCTAAGAAGCCGTAATCGTAGCCATCCAGAAAAACGTTTTCTTCGTGCACAAGCAGCACGTCGATGCCTAAAAACTGTGCCAGTGCACGAATGCCGAGATCCATCGTGATGATCGCGTCTTTCGCCACAACAGCCGTCGCACAGCGCGTGTAGCCTTGGTTGACATGCCTCATTTTAAGGCCGGCGTCTTCCAGACAGGTGTAAATGTTCGGATCCATAACACCGAGGTTTGCAAGCACCGTGCCGTTCAGGTTTAACATGTTGCAAAGAACATCTTTCGGATATTTCGGCTCCGGAGTCATGGCAGTCTCCGCTACCTGATAGCCGATATCCGTAAGCTGCTTTTTGAGTGCCTCTTCTCCGCGCAGAACAAACGTGCGTCCTTTATCCAAATGAAACATCTGCATATCTGCATGGTACGCGATCGGATCCGGCAGACGCGTGTCAAACTCCGTTGTGACGCACCGAATACCATGCGCCTTTAAAGCTTCCAAAATCTCCGGATATGCGCCGGAGACCGCCGCTGTCGTGACCTTGCTTTCCGGCAGATTCGGCTTTTCAACAAATCGTTCTTTTACTGCACACATGCGTCAAACGCCTCCCTCACGTTGTGGACGCCGATGAGCTCCACCCCGCTGAATCTTTTTGAATCTATGCTCTTCATGCTGTGGTACGGCAGTACGCAGCGCGTGAATCCCAGTCGATATGCTTCCGAAACGCGGGACTCGATATGACTGACCGACCGCAGCTCGCCTGCAAGACCAATCTCGCCGAACACGACGGTATCATCGCGGATTGGCGTGTCTTTCAGGCTTGATACGAGTGCCATTGCAACGGCCAGATCGACCGCCGGCTCATCGATACGCAGGCCGCCGACGACGTTCAAATACGCGTCTAAATTGGAAAAATAGAAACCTGCACGCTTTTCCAGAACGGCCAAAATCAGCGCCATACGCGCATAATCAAAGCCCGTGGACATGCGGCGCGGCGTACCGAAGCCGCTTGTCGTTGCAAGGCCTTGAATCTCCGCGAGCAGCGGACGTGTACCCTCCATTACGGCGGTTACGCATGTGCCGGAAGCGTTCGTCGGGCGGCCGGAAAGCATTGCCTGCGAGGGGTTTTCGATTTGCCGCAGCCCCGCTTCCCCCATATCGAATACGCCAATCTCGTTTGTGGAGCCATAGCGGTTTTTTACGGCGCGCAGAATGCGGTACGTCATCTGGCGGTCGCCCTCGAAGTACAGCACGGCGTCCACAATGTGCTCCAACACCTTTGGACCCGCGATGGCGCCGTCTTTGTTGACGTGACCAACGAGAATCGCCGGGATATCGAGCGACTTGGAGCAGCGCATGATCGCGTTCGTGCATTCGCGCACCTGTGTGACGCTGCCGGGCGACGAATTGAGATCGGTAAAGTTCATCGTTTGGATGGAGTCGATCATTACGATATCCGGTTTTTCGGTGCGAATGTGCTCCACCACGAGCTGCACGTCCGTTTCCGCCAAAATGCGCAGGTTGGGACTGGAAACACCGAGACGCCCTGCGCGCAGCTTGATCTGCCGTGCAGATTCTTCGCCGGAAACATATAAAATACGCAGCTTTTGCCCGAGGTATTCGCAGATCTGCAAAAGAATGGTTGATTTGCCGATACCCGGGTCGCCGCTGATGAGCACGAGCGAGCCTTTTACAAGGCCGCCGCCAAGCACGCGGTCAAGCTCCGAAAGTCCGGTGTGATAACGATGCTCGTCCTCCGTATCGATCTCTGAAATTGCAAGCGGGCGCGTCAGCAGCGTAGAAGCTGAAGAAGAATACCCGGAAGCGGCGGATTTTGCGGAAACAGCCGTTTTGACGGATTCCTCCATGGTGTTCCACTCGCCGCAATCCGGGCACTTTCCTGCCCACTTTGCGGATTCAAACCCGCAGTTTGAGCAGATGTAGACGATTTTATTTTTAGCCGCCATAATGCGCACCGCCCTTATTTTGTATAATTCTAAGCCTATTTTACCACGGAACAGATGTTTTGTAAAGAGTTATTCCGCTTTGCAAAAGGCGATAATGCCATCCGCGATAGCCGCCGCCAATTTCTTTTGGTAGTTCTCGTCGCACAGCTTTTCAGCTTCTTCCGGGTTTGAGAGGAACCCGCATTCTGCAAACACGGCGGGTACGTCTACATGGCTCAAAATATACACGCGGCTTTCTGCCTGCTTGCAGGCACGCGTGTTATCCGGCTGCACCTGCTCGATGACCGCACGGCGGATGGTTTCGGCAAGGTCGGCGCTTCTAGCATTATTTGCTGAGTAAAACATCTGTGCGCCGCTGTATTGACTTTGCTCAAAAAAGTTTTGATGGATGCTCACGAAAATACAGTTCTCAGTTTCGTTTACGATCTGTGTGCGGTATAAAATATCAGACCGCTTTCGTTCGTTTAATGTGCTCAGCGTGGTATCGCCGACGGCGGTGTCCACTTCGCGAATCATTTTCACGGGGTAGCCCGCAGCTTCGAGCTTCTCTCGCACAAACAGCGCAATGGCAAGGTTTACCGTTTTCTCTTCCACACCGTTTACGCCTACGGCCCCGCCGTCTTCCCCACCGTGCCCTGCATCCAGAACGATCACGGGGCGGTTTTCGGTCTGTGCTGCGGCCACAGATACCGCATGTACCGCACCCAAAACAGAGCACACAAAAAATGTCAGAGCACCGAGGAAAAACACCACAGGAATATACGCGATTTTAAAAGACAAATACCGTTTCAAGCCGCATCACCCATAGATTTTTATGCATTGAAGCTGCCGGAAATACCCTATAAAAAGCAAAAAGCTGCCCGCCGAAGCGAACAGCTTTTTTAGCTTTTATGAAATTACTTGAAGAACAGCGGGAGCGGCTCCAGATAGATGATATCCGTACGATCCTTTGCATCGCCCTCGGCGAGCACAGCCGCCTTGCCGACGACGTTACCGCCGATCTCATGCACGAGATCTTCCAACGCGCTCAGCGATTCACCGGTGCTGATGACGTCGTCTACGATGAGAATACGCTTACCCTTCAGCATTGCGCAGTCTTCTTCGGAGAGGTACAGCGTCTGGATGTGGTCTGTCGTGATGGATTTCACCTCGACCTTGATCGGGTTCGTCATGTACGCCTTGATGCCCTTACGTGCAACAACGTACTGACGGCAGCCGATGCGCGCCATCTCGTAAGCCAGCGGAATGCCCTTAGACTCCGCCGTGATGATGATGTCGTGCTCCGGGCACTTTTCCATCAGCGCTTTTGCGGCCTTCTCGGTGATCTCTACATCGCCGAACATAACAAAACCGGCAATATCCAGCGTATCGCTGATCGGGCAGATCGGCAGCTCGCGTTCGCAGCCGGCGATCGTCATCTTATAAACTTCACCCATTGTAAAAACCTACCTTCAAAAATTATCGATTTTCGTCATATGCGGGGAATCAGCCCGGAGGCCACGCCATAGAGCGTCCGCCGAGCAGGTGGAAATGCAGGTGCTTTACGGTCTGTCCGCCGTCTTCGCCGCAGTTGTTGACGATGCGATAGCCGTTCGTGAGACCTTCTGCCGCCGCAATCTTCTTTGCGACCGTGAAGATATGTGCGACGATCTGCGCGTTTTCTTCCGTAAGGTCATCTGCGGAAGCGATGTGCTCCTTTGGAATCATCAGAATGTGCACCGGCGCCTGCGGGTCGAGGTCGCGGAATGCGAGCATTTTGTCGTCTTCGTAGACCTTCGTGCTCGGAATCTCGCCGTTGGCAATCTTGCAGAAAATGCAGTCCATTTGCCTTTCTCCTTTCTTGAGATTTTATATAGAACGTATAGAGAGAACTTAGATCTGTTCGCTGAGGATCTTTTCAACAGCTGCAAGGGCTTCGTCAATCTTCGTCTGGTCCTTGACGCCTGCCATAGCGAAGTCCGGTTTACCGCCGCCGTTGCCGCCGGTGAGCTGTGCAACTGCCTTTACAAGCACGCCGGCTTTGACGCCCTTTGCCTGTGCCGCTTTCGTTGCGGTCGCTGCAAGCGTTGCCTTTCCGTCCAGAACGCCTGCGAGCACGGCTACAATGGCCGTATCGCTCTTTTCGTCGCGGATCTTATCGCACATGGTGCGCAGTGCGTCGCTGCCTGTGCCGGAGAGCATCGCCGTAACGATCTTGACACCCTTAACTTCCACGGCGTTATCCAGAATGGAGCCGAGGTTCATGGATGCAATCTTGGAGCGCATGGATTCGATCTCTCTGTCCTTCTCCTTGAGGTCGGCGTTGACCTGTGCAGCTTTTGCCGGGAGGTCGGACGGGTTATTGACTTTCATCGCAACAGCGGTATCCTTGAGCAGCGTGTTCGTTGCGTAGATCATCTTAATGACGTTGAGACCTGTGACCGCTTCGATACGGCGCACACCGGCTGCAACGGAGGATTCGCTGACGAGCTTGAAGAGGCCGAGCTTAGCGGTGGAATCAATATGCGTGCCGCCGCAGAATTCCTTAGAGAATTCGCCTACCGTTACAACGCGCACGACGTCGCCGTATTTTTCGCCGAACAACGCCATAGCACCGAGCTTCTTTGCTTCTTCGATCGGCATTTCGCGGCACTCAACCTTGATGTCTTCGAGGATCTTCTTGTTGACGAGGTTCTCAACCGCGAGCAGCTCTTCGTCCGTCAGGGCGGAGAAGTGCGTGAAGTCGAAACGAACGGCATTCTCGTTGACGAGCTGACCGGCCTGCTCAACATGGTCGCCGAGCACGGAGCGCAGTGCAGCCTGCAGGAGGTGAGCTGCCGTGTGGTTGCGCATGATCGCTCTGCGTCTCTCAACATCTACAACAGCCTCAACGGTGTCGCCTTCGCGGAGGAAGCCTTCCTCCACAACAGCCTTGTGGATAAACACACCCGCTGCATTCTTCGTGGTATCCAGAACGCGGATGGTGCAGGAATCGTTCGTGATGACGCCGGTATCGCCGACCTGGCCGCCGCTTTCCGCATAGAAAGAGGTGCGGTCGAGTGTGAACACGATGTCGTCGCCGGTCTCGGCAGCTTCAATGCGTGCGCCATCCTTCACGATAGCCGTGACCTTTGCGGTTGCCTTCATATCGGTGTAGCCGACAAATTCGGTCTTTGCAATGTCGTCAAGCACAGCGGAGTCGCCTGCCCATGCGTCTGCACCGGCATTCTTGCGGCTTGCACGAGCCGTCTCACGCTGCTGGAGTACCAGTGCGCGGAAGCGGTCTTCGTCAACGCTCATGCCTTTTTCGGAAAGGATTTCCTTGGTCAGGTCAATCGGGAAGCCGAACGTATCGCTGAGCAGGAACGCGTCTTCGCCGGAAAGCACCTTTGCATCGGTGCGGTCGATGATGTCGTTGAGCAGCGCGAAGCCCTTATCAATGGTCTTATAGAAGTTTTCTTCCTCAAACGCGATGACCTTTTTGATCATAGCACTCTTTTCACGCAGCTCCGGGTAAGCGCATTCGTTTTCGTGAATGACAGTATCTACAACGTCCGCGAGGAACGGGTGGTTGATGCCGAGAAGTCTGCCATGGCGTGCCGCGCGGCGGAGCAGACGGCGGAGCACATAGCCGCGGCCTTCGTTGGACGGCATAACACCATCGCTGATCATAAACGTCGTGCTGCGGATGTGGTCCGTAATGACGCGCAGAGAAACATCGGACTTTTCGTCCGCACCGTACTGCACATTTGCAATGCGGGAGATATGCTTCATGATGTTCTGCACGGTATCGACAAGGAACAGGTTGTCCACGCCTTGCATCACACATGCCAAACGTTCAAGACCCATGCCGGTATCGATGTTCGGATGGTCAAGCGGCGTGTAGTTGTTGTTGCCGTCGTTCTCAAACTGCGTGAAAACGAGGTTCCAAACCTCAACGTAACGGTCGCAGTCGCAACCCACGCCGCAGGTGGGCTTGCCGCAGCCGTACTTTTCGCCGCGGTCAAAATAAATTTCGGAACACGGACCGCACGGACCGGAGCCATGCTCCCAGAAGTTATCTTCTCTGCCAAGGCGTACCATATGCGACGGGTCTACGCCGTTTTGCTTTGTCCAGATGTCAAACGCTTCATCGTCGTCCTGATAAATGGAGATATAAAGCCTATCTGCCGGCATCTCGAGAACTTTTGTAAAGAACTCCCAAGCCCAGGCGGTCGCTTCCTTTTTGAAGTAATCGCCAAAGGAGAAGTTGCCAAGCATCTCGAAGAATGTACCGTGGCGTGCCGTGATGCCCACGCGCTCGATATCCGGGGTACGGATGCACTTCTGGCAGGTGGTAACGCGCTTTCTCGGCGGGGTCACTTCACCCGTAAAATACTTTTTCATCGGGGCCATGCCGGAGTTGATCAGAAGAAGGCTATTGTCATCCTTCGGAATCAGCGGGAAGCTCGGCAGGCGCAGATGTCCCTTAGACTCAAAGAAAGAAAGATACTTTTCTCTGAGATCATTTAATCCTGTCCACTGCATTGTATTCACCATTCCTTCTATAATTTGCAGATAGAATAATATAAAAAGCCTAAGCTCAGTCTAAAACATAAGCCTCAAGCAGCTTTAACGTATTTTCGACGCCTTCAATGTGGGAGCGCTCGTAGCCGTGTGAAGCGTAAACGCCTGCGCCGATGAGGCCGTGACGCACGTCCCAGCCGGAACGCAGCGATGCCTCTACGTCGGAGCCGTAGTGCGGATAAACGTCCACGGCATACTTTGCACCGACGGACTTCGCCGCTTCCACAAGCGCGGTTGTCACGGCATAATTGTACGGGCCGCCGGAATCCTTCGCGCAGATGGAAACTTCGCGCTCCGTGCAGGTGAGCCCGTCGCCCACGCAGCCCATGTCTACGCTGATGAGCTCTTCGGCATCGTTCGGCACGGAAGCGGAAGCACCGTGTCCGACCTCCTCATACACCGTAAAGTGCAGATAGACCTTGCGCTTCAAAGTGCGGTTGTTGTCTTTGATCTCCTTTGCGAGCGCAAGCAGCATGGCGGCGCTGAGCTTATCATCGAGGAAACGGCTCTTGATATAGCCGCTTTCCGTGATGACGGTGCGCGGGTCGAAGCAGACGAAATCACCCACTTCAATGCCAAGTGCGCGCACATCATCGGCGGATTTTACCGGCTCGTCGAGCACGACCTCGGTCGTTTCAAATGTGCGCAGCTTTTCACCGTAGGAGCCGTTCACGTGGATCGACGCATTGCAAAGCTGCAAGGTGCCGCTGTAAACGCCGGAGAAGCGCGAGTAAATGCGGCAGTTCTCCGCTTCGCAGTTTTCGGCGCGCAAGCCGCCAATCGGCGTGATCGTGATGCGGCCGTTCGGCTTGATTGTGGAAATCATGCCGCCGAGCGTGTCTACGTGTGCCATCAGCACAAGCGGGCTGCCCTCGCCGCCGAGGCAGCAAAAAAACGCCGCCCTTTCTTGTTTTTTCCGGAGCGTAGCCGAGTGCTGTCAGTTCACCGATAAGATAGTCCGCAGCTTTATCCGTAAAGCCGGACGGAGAATCGATGGAAAGCAGGGCTTTAAGCTCGGAAAGGCAATAGTCCATATTCATGTTTTGCCACTCCTTACAAAAAAATAAGAACTGTCCTCCGCAATGGGACGGACAGTTCCGTGGTACCACCCAAATTGTGCATGAAGCTTTTCTTCATACACCACTTTGAACTCCTTAACGCGGAAAACGGCACAGCTCATCACTGTGCGGCAGTCATACGGGTTGGCCTGTACATGGTGTTTTCCGAGGATCTTCCAGCCTGTGGATCCGCTCTCTGTTCGGTACAGCTATGTGCATTTGCCCGTGCCTTTTGCTATAAAACAAATTAAAATCTAAAATCACCAGCGGCTCATGTTGCGCTTGTGCTTTTCGAGATATACGTTCTCGACTTCATTCGGCGTGATGCCGTAGCACAGCAGAACATCGTTTAAATACATGAGCACATCACACACTTCTTCCGTGAAGTGGTGTCTGGTCTCGGGGTCGTTCAAAATCGCATCGTCACCCTTTTTCTTGATGATGTCGGCAACTTCACCGGCTTCAATCATCATCCAAAGGAGCTTATCGCGACCGATTTTCGGAGAAAGACCTCCCCACTTTTCGAGATATTTAGCTTGCAGTTCTTTTTGAATCTGCTGCATATCTTCAAGATTCAGGCTTGCCATATCTCCTCCCCTCATACATATCTTATTATAATGCTTTTTTACCGGCTTGTCAATTAAAATCGACAAGTGCTTCGCCGATTTTGCGGAAAGCCTGCGGCACATGCATTTCGCCGGCAGTTTCTTCCAACACGACGAGGGTATAAAGCGGCTCTTCCTGTGCATTGCAGATGTAGCCTGCATACCAATAATTCTCGATTTCTTCCCCGTTTTCGTCATATACACCTGTCTGCGCCGTGCCGGTCTTGATGCCGGAAACACAGTTTTGCGGCGCGCCGATCCGTGCTGTACCGAATCGTGCTGTGCTTTCCATATAGGCACGTAAGCGTGCGGCGGTCGTCGGCTCCATGACTTTTTCACCGGTGTTTTCTTCGGTTTCCTGTACGGATAAATTTGTATCGACCGTGCCGTATACGAGCCGCGGCGTCATATAAATGCCGTCAGCGGCAATGGCGGTTACGGCAGCGGCCAAATTCAGCGGTGAGACAGTCGTTTCACCCTGGCCGAACGAAAACAGCGCCAGCGCACGGGCGTTTTTAAGGGCTTGTGCATTCGAAAGCGAGCCTGCGGCCATTTCTAAATTGTCTGCAAGTGAAACAGATGTACCAAAGCCGAGCTTTTCCGCCATACTTAAAATCTTTTCCGCGCCGAGTTTCTGCGCGAGCTGTATGAAATACCCGTTGCACGAGCTGCGCAACGCCGTGTGGAGATTCACTTCCCCATGTGCTTTGCCGCCGTAGCAAGTAATCGTGAGGCCGTCAACAACAATGCTTCCGGTGCAGGTATACACCTCCTTGTAATCGATGCCGCATTCGAGCGCTGAGGCGGCGCAGATGAGCTTAAAGACCGAACCGGGCGTATACGCGCACAGGGCACGGTTCACAAACGGTGCATCTTCATTTTCCATGCACGCAGCAAGGTCGTTCGGGTCTACGGCCGGGAAGCTTGCGGAAGCCAGAATTTCGCCGGTTTTGCAATCTAAAATGACGGCGGCGCCTTTTTTGATTTCCGCGCAGGCATTTTCCACACACTGCTGCATGCGCTTATCCAGCGTCAGCATTACGCCGCCGTCCGCAATGCGGTATGTGTTTTCCACGTGCATTGTTTCGCCGGAGATGGCATTGCCGAGCGCATCAATGGCGAAGGTAACGTCGATTTCCCCGTGGTTTTCCGCAAGCAGTGCGTCGAAGCTTTTTTCCACACCGTCCGCGCCGTTATAGTCGCTGTCGAGATACCCGAGCAGATTCGCCGCCGGTTGCGGGTTTGCATACCGTTTTGTGACGGAAAATGTCTGGATGCCGTCATCACTGACGGGTGTTGTGACTTCGATCAGAAACGGCTTTCCGCTTTCAAGCGCCGTGCGCAGGACTTCGCGTTTTTCTTCCGGTACAGCGCGGTTTAATTTGGCAAGCGTTTCCCGCGAGGGAATTACCGCAGCGACATAAACACGCTCGGCGTTTGTGAGTGGCTGCAAATTGCGGTCGTAGATCGTGCCGCGCGCCTTGGCGGCCGTTAAGGTATATAAACTCTGCCGCCCGGCGGCTTCCGTATAGCTTGTGCCGCCGAAAGCGGCGGTCACGGTGCCGAGCAGTGCGATGACGAGAAAGAACATCACAAACGCATACGTTGCGATGATCCTGCGTGTAGACATAAAAACACCTCCGTATAGGAAAAGTATGGGCCTTAAACGGAGGTGTTATTCAGCTGCGCTTCACTCTTAGAAACGCGCCCTCTTTGATTCTTCGGTCGGTCTTGAGGTAGACCGTCATCGTCGCGTGCGGTGCGGATTCGATTGGCTCCATATCCTCGTTGTAAATTTCACTAAGTGTGAGGTCATACGGCACTTCGCCCGGCTCCAGTACGCTGACAGTCTCGCCGCGGAAGAAGCGGTTGCGCTGTGAAAGGCGCATCATGCCGTTTTCTTCGCCGGTGCACACGGCCGCAACATCCCAGCCGCGGATGTATCCGCCGCTGTTTACGGTCTGCCCCGGCTCGTGACCGCTGTAAAACCCGGTGCTGTACGCGCGATGGCTGATCTTCTCTGTCTCGTCCACGACCCACTGCGGAAGCGGCTCACCGTTCATGACAGCATCGATGCCGTGGCGGTACGCATTCGTCACGCAGGCAACGTAATACGCGGACTTTGCGCGGCCCTCAATTTTGAGACTCGAAATGCCGCATTCGATGAGCTGCGGAATGTGCTCGATCATGCACATATCGCGGGAATTGAAGACATACGTCGATTTCTGATCCTGTTCGATCGTGAATACCTGATCCGGACGCGTGCGCTCGATGAGGTAATAATCCCAGCGGCACGGCTGCGCGCAATCGCCGTGGTTTGCGTCTCTGCCGGTCATGTAGTTTGAAAGCAGGCAGCGGCCTGAGAACGAAACGCACATTGCACCGTGCACAAATGCTTCGATTTCGAGCGCCTTCGGCGTTTTCGCGCGGATCTCCGCGATTTCTTCAAACGAGAGCTCGCGTGCCAGCACGACGCGCTCTGCGCCCATATTATAAAACGCGTTTGCGGTCTCATAGTTCACAACGCCGGCCTGCGTGGAAATGTGTATCGCGACATTCGGCGCGTATTTTTTTGCCATGGACATCACGCCGAGGTCGGTCATGATGAACGCGTCTACACCGATTGCCTGGCAAAACTCGAGAAACGCCGGCAGCGCGGCAAGTTCTGCGTTATGCGGCAGAATATTACAGGTGACATAGACCTTCACGCCCTGCGCGTGGCAGTATTTTACAGCTTCTTCAAGCTCCTTGTTTGTAAAATTGGAAGGCGCAGAGCGCATGCCGAAGGATTTACCGGCAAGATACACCGCGTCCGCACCGTAGCGCACGGCGGAAATAAGGCGCTCCATATCGCCGACCGGCGCCAGAAGCTCCGGCGCGTTATATCGTTTTTGTTCCATGAAATTCATTCCTTTACTGCATTTGTGCCTTCCCGGACAAAATTCGCCGGAAAGGCACAGGTGGCTTTGTTATCGTAAATGTTGTGTCGGTTACAGTAGACCGGCTTCCGCCATGTTCATCAAATGCTCGTCCATTGTGGAAGCATAGTACGGGGTGCCGTCACTGTCATGGCAGAAGAAGTAATACTCGCTGCCCTCTTCGGACGGATAGATTGCCGCCTTAATAGCTTCAAGACCCGGGTTGCAGATCGGGCCCGCCGGCAGGCCGCTGTTATCATACGTGGAGTACGAGCTTACGAAGCCCTCCGGCGCGTCATTCGCGGTTTTGTACGGATAATAAACTGTGGAGTCGCAGTCCAGCGTGTGGATGTCATGCTCCGCGCCGTTTTCCAGTCGGTTGCGCAAAATAGCGGAGATCATATACATGTCGTCCGTATTTGCGGCTTCTGCCTGAATGATGGAAGCGAGCGTGATGATCTGATCCGTGGTATAGCCGGATTTCGCAATGTCATCGCGCATTTCGTCGGTGAGCTTATTTTCAAAGTTATTGAGGAAGCGGTCAAGGACCGATTCTACCGTATCGTTTTCAAAGAACTGGTACGTATCCGGGAACAGATAGCCCTCGAGCTTATAGTAGCGGTCACTTGTGTTCGTGATGGCTGCAACATCCGAGTAGCTGTCGTAATCCGAAGAGTTGCAGGCTTCAAGGATCTCGTCTGCAGTGTGCAGGCCGTTTTCTTCCAGCAAAGCGGCAAGCTGCTGCACCGTGATGCCCTCACGGAACATGACGGTGATCTCTTCGCCGAGATCCGGGCCGGACTGTAAGGTATTGACAAGCTGCTTATAATCGTAGTTTGTTTTGATCGTATACGTGCCGGGTTCAAAATACTCCATTTCCGTGGTGAATTTGCAGAAAAGAGAGAAAAACTCCGGTTTATCGATCGCGTGGCTCTTGTAAAGAATGTCTGTCAGCTGCTCCTGCGTCACGTTTTCGGGAATCGTGACCTCCACTTCGGAATCCGTGCGGTCTACACCGAGAAAATCGTTGGAGCCGCCAATCAGGTACGAAGCGAGGGTTAAAGAGACCAGAATAACCATGGCAAGCCACGTGAACGCGAAAATGCGCTTGTTTTTTCTGGCCTTTACACGGTTTCTTTTCTTGTGCTCCTTCGCTTCCTTTTTCTGATTGCGTTCCGCACGGGCGGAGCGTGCACCGGCAGAGCTTTCTTCCACGCGCTGTGGTGCGCGGCTGCCGGCAGAGCCCTGCAAGTCCTCCAGTTCGTCTGTGTGATTGAGCTGATCTTCGGAAAGATTCAGCTTGAATTCGCGCGAATTCTGGCTGCGCGGTGTCGCGTCCTTCGGGGCGTAGCGCCTGCCGTTATCACTCATATTTTCATTCCATCCTTTCTTCATCTGCCGTCAAAACGAGCCGCTTGTCGGTCAAAATACCGTCCATGCGTACATCATGCGGCTGCGTCGGCACTTGCGGCACGAGCTGAAAATCGTAGCATAGGCCGAGCTTTAAAACCGGATGCCGTGCAAAAAACATATCGTAGTACCCTTTGCCGTACCCGAGCCGTGCGCCGTCTGCTGAAAACGCCAGTCCAGGCACAAGGCACAGTGCATTCGCCTCATCTTGATATGCCTCTGCTTCTTTCGGCTCCAAAATGCCGTAAGCGCCCGGCGAAAGATCGTGTAAAGCCGAGATGCGGTAAAACACCATGCGGTTCGTGTTTGGCACGCATTTCGGTACGTAAAGCGCTTTGCCGTCTGCAAGTACACGATCGAGAATTCTGAGCGTATCCGCTTCCGTGCCGAAGCTTACGTAGCTCAAAACACACGATGCCTTTTGGTACACCGAAAGTGCCATGAGCCGCTGCAAAAGGCAGTCATCCCGTGTAGCACGATCCGTGCAGGCTTTGCGTGCCGCACGCATTTTTCGGCGCAGTACGTTTTTTTCGGTTATATCGGTCATCAATCCGTGCACTGAATGCCGTCGTGAATCTTCTTTTCAACGTCCTTGCCGGCCAGCAGTCCAGCAAGCGTCAAGCCAAACTGCACGGCAACGCCCATACCCTTTGCCGTGACAATCTTGCCGTCTACGCAGACCGGCTTTTCGGAGATTGTGGCGCACTTTAATTCGCCTTCAAAGCCCGGGAAGCAGATGGCTTCCTTACCGTTCAGGAGGCCGAGATGGCCGAGAACGCTCGGTGCAGCGCAGATTGCCGCAAGGTAAATGTCGTTCTTTGCGCAGTATTCCGCGCAGGTTGTGACGATCGGCGATTTTTCGAGATTTAGTGTGCCGGGCATGCCGCCGGGCAGGATCATCAGCTCCATATCGTCCGTTGTAACGTCTTTTTCTTCGATGTCAGCTGTTACGGTGATACCGTGGGAGCCGGTGATTGTTTTGCCGCCGACGCCGACGGTCTTTACTTCAAGCTCTGCGCGGCGCAGAATATCCACGGGCGCGAGCGCTTCGATCTCTTCAAATCCGTTTGCAAGAAATACATAGATCATAATAAATCCTCCAGCTTTTCCTTGATCTCGTGATGAATATCTTCAATGCTGCGCAAGGTGTCGCCCTCGGCGCAGTTTAATACGGTCCAGTTTAAATGCTCTGCGGCATACAGTGCACAGTCCCTGCAATGTAGCAGATAATGTATGTCGCTTTCGTGAATGTCTTTTTTGGTGGTGTCGCCTGCGTAGCGCTCTGTGAGCAGCCTTTGGGAAATTTTCGGCGGCACATCCAGATAAATCACACGATCCGGCCTCGGCAGCCCGAATTTTTCATATTCCAGATCTTCAAGCCACGAAACGAACGCTTTCCACTCCGTTTTTGGCAACTTACTTAATTGATATACAATGTTGGACGTCACATAGCGGTCGGAGATGATCGGCACACCACTTGCATAATCGTCTTTCCACTTCATGCGGTAGCTTGCAAAGCGATCCACGGCGTAAAATGCGCTTGCGGCGTAGGCGTTCACGTCTCCCGCCTCTTTTCCGAAATCGCCTTTCAGATACATTTTTACAAGCGATGAAGACGGAGAGTCATAGTCCGGGAATGTTACCTGCCGTGCGCGGCCGCGCGATAAAGCGTAATCATACAAAAGCTTTGCCTGCGTGCCTTTGCCGCTGCCGTCCAGCCCTTCAATTACAATCAATGCCATAAGTTTCATTTACTGCTTTCTGCGTAAATTTGCCGGCCTTTGCCGACTTTTTGCACCGCAGCGCGGTACATTCCTATTCATTATAGCAAACTGCGGCGAAATATACAACCGAAAAATTTCTTACAATGCGAAAAAACCGAGCAAAGCGGCGGGACAGGCACAATACCCGCCCTTTTTCGTACAATGGCATTGAGAAACCACAAAGGAGGTTTACAAATATGGCTGAAAATGAGCGGACACCCGATTGCGAAAACGGCGCAGCGTTAAAAGAAGCCGTCTGCATAGATGCCATGCGCATTTACGATTCCTGTTCAGATAAAGACTGCTTAGAGGATTTACGTGTGCTGTTTCCCGCCTCGGTGCAGCCCGTTGTGGACGCTTCCGCTAATGTGCGGGTGCGGGACGTTGATGTAATCTCTGTGTACATTGATATGCAGCCGATCCCCTTTAACCGCGGGTATTATTCCATTGATCTCACGTTTTTCTTTGACGTATCTTTGGAGCTGTACGGCGGCGCGACAGTGGGCTGCGAACGCGTAAGCGGTATTTCAATTTTCAATAAGAAGGTCATTCTCTACGGCAGTGAGGGCAACGTGAAGATGTTTACAAGCGAGAGCTGCCGTGACGAAGCCGATTTACAGGGCAATAAGGTCTTACCCAAGGCGACTGTGCAGGTCGCACAGCCGGTGGCGCTTTCCGCAAAGCTTTGCGAGCACTGCCGCTGCGGCTGCGAGCCCTGCTGCGTGATCCCGGACTGCATTGCAAGCCGTTACGGCGGCGCGTTTGAAACGGTAGAGCAGAAAAACACCGTATACGTGACGATCGGCCTGTTTACCATCGTGCAGATTGTGCGGAATGTGCAGATGCTCATTCCCGCGTTTGATTTCTGCATTCCGGATAAGGAATGCGTCACCTCTGGCGACAATCCCTGCGAGCTGTTCCGCAAGATTGATTTCCCGACCGACGAATTTTTCCCGCCGAAAGCGAGCGACTGCGGCTGTGGCTGCGGCAGACAAAATTAGAACCGCATTTGAATAATATAAGCCGTGCACTTTGAAAACGGGTGCACGGCTTACTCTTTTTATACTTTTGTCAGTCTTGCGAAGTTTGCAAACAGCTTTTTGGTGCCGACTTTGTCAAACGCGACTTCGAGCAGCGTATCGTTCGCCATCGGCGTGGCGGAAACGATGAGACCCGTGCCGAACGCCTTGTGCAGGACAGTATCGCCTACGCGGTATGTACCGGCAGGCGCGGGCTTTACGCGCGGCTTCGGCGTGAATCCGCCGGCTTCCGCAACGGATTTTGTTTTCGGTGCTTCCCCGAACGGCTTCGCGCCGCCGAAGCTCGGCATAGAGACCGGGCGCGCGCTGTAATCGCGGGAGCGGGTGTGCTCGACGAGCGTCTCCGGGATTTCTTCCACAAAGCGTGAAACGCGGTTGCGGTTCGTCATGCCGAAGATCATGCGGGATTCCGCGTGGAAAATGTACAGCTCCTCTTTTGCACGCGTGATGGCAACATACGCTAAACGGCGTTCCTCCTCCACTTCGGACGGTACATATACGCTCGCCATGCCCGGGAAAATGTTTTCCTCCATTCCCGGCAGGAACACCACCGGGAATTCGAGACCTTTTGCGGAGTGCACCGTCATGAGCACGACGGAATCGGCGTTATTATCGTAATTATCGATGTCCGTAATGAGCGAAACTTCTTCAAGAAAATCCGAAAGCGTGCCTTCGGGGTTCTCCTCCTCAAAACGGCGCAGGTTGGAAGCAAGTTCCTGCACGTTCGCGGCGCGGTCTTCTGCGGATTCCGGGTCATCGGTCTTAAGAAAATTCAGGTAATCGATGCGCTCCACAAGCTCGTCATAAAGCTCGCCGAGCGTGACTTCTTCGTCGTTGTTGAGCTCGATGAGTCCCTGCATCTGTGCGGCGAAAAGCGTCATTTTGTTTGCGGCACGGGACAGTGCGGGATAGTCTTTCGCGTGCGAGACGACCTCAAACAGTGTCTCACCCGTCTGCTGACCGATCTGCGCCGCGACTTCGACCGAGCGGTCACCAATGCTGCGCTTCGGCGTGTTGATGATGCGGCGCAGGCGCATTTCATCACTCGGATTATTGATAACGCTCAAATATGCGATCATCTCGCGGATCTCACGGCGCTCATAGAAGCGCGTGCCGCCTATAATTCTATGCGGTACGCCGGACTTTGCAAAATTGCGTTCAAATGTCAGCGACTGTGAGTTCATGCGGTACAAAACAGCGTAATCGGAGAATTTCCGCCCCGCAGCAACGCCGTCTAAGATGATCTTCGTGATGCGCTCGGCTTCATCCGTTTCGTTTTCCGCTGTGTGCAGGTGGATCATGGCGCCAGTGCCGTTCTGCGTCCACAGCGTTTTGCCTTTTCGCTCGGTGTTATGCTCAATGACGGCGTTTGCGGCGTCCAGAATATTCTGTGTCGAGCGATAATTCTGCTCCAAACGAATGACCGTCGCATTCTGAAACGTATTTTCAAAGCTCAGAATGTTTTCGATCGTCGCACCGCGGAATTTGTAGATGCTCTGGTCGTCGTCGCCGACCACGCAGAGGTTACCGCTTTTTTCGGCCAGCATGCGCACAAATGTGTACTGCGCATGGTTTGTGTCCTGATACTCGTCAACCATTAGATAGCGGAAACGGTTTTGGTAGTATTCCAGAACGTCCGGGCACTTTTTGAAGAGCTCCACTACTTTGTTGATGAGGTCGTCAAAGTCCATAGCATCGGCGTCTTCCAAACGCTTTTGGTACGTTGTATACGCGCGGGAGATAATCTTTAATCTGAAATCGTCGCCGACCGTGAGGGCGTACTCAGCAGGCGAGATTAAAGAATCCTTTGCCCGGGAAATCTCGTTCAAAATCGATTTTGGCGTGATGTTTTTTTCCGAAATATCGAGCTCTTTTAAGATGTTTTTCATCAAGCGGCGCTGGTCGTCGGTATCGTACACCGTAAAGTGTGAGGAATACCCGATGCGCTCGCCGTCACGGCGCAAAATACGCGCGCAGGTGGAATGGAACGTCGATGCCCAAATGTCGTTGGCGGTCTCGCCCAGCATGGCACACAGGCGGTCTTTCAGCTCGCCTGCAGCCTTATTTGTAAAGGTAATAGCCATGATGCGCCACGGCGCGCAGGCAGAAACACTCAAATGCTCCTGCGATTCCGTTGTGAGCGGCGTGCCGTTTTCAATATAAGCTTTGCACGCGGCAATATCATTTTCATCGAGATCGTCACGCAAATAGGTGCTGTTGTACGCGTCGCCGTAGCGCAGGATATTCGCGATGCGGTTGATGAGCACCGTTGTTTTTCCGCTGCCTGCGCCTGCCAAAATGAGCAGCGGGCCGTTTACAGTGAACACGGCTTGCTTTTGGCGGTCATTCATGCGTGCAAAGTCTTTTTCCAGCACTGCGCGACGCAGTGCAAGAATTTCCGATTTATCCATAGGTTCAAATGATCTCCGTTCTGTTGGTTCTGTGTTTTCTCATTTTTCGGTTTCTATTTTACTATATCTTGCGAAAAAGTTCAATCGAACATAGAAAATTCCCGGGGCGATCTTTAAACCAGCCCCGGGAGGTTTATGTGTAAGCCAATATGACTTTACAAAGCAACTCAACTTTGCAAAGTTGATACGCTTTACATTACGCAAGCATCTTACGCACCATGTCGTAAAGCACGGGTTTCATATTGTCTATTGTATCCGGCTTATTTTCAATCATCGTGGCAAAGCAAGTGGAACCAATGAGCTCAACCACCAAAAACACGCGCTTATATAAGACATCTTCTGTGCAGCCCACGGCGAGCGAGCTGCTCTCAATGGCAGTGACAAGCTTGTCCCACAACGGGTCTTCTCTTAGATCAAGCTGCTTTTCAATCATCGGCCAGGAGAAATTGCGCTCCAAAAGCCGCAGTGTCAGACGGCTTCTTTTAAAGTATTCCACGATGTAATCGACCATGAGGATGATGTCTTCTACAAAAACGCCAGTCTTATGCTCTTCCGCATATTCATAGGCCTCACTCAAAACACGCGCAGAAATGCGGTATGTGAGCTGCTGCAGAAGCTGGGTTTTATCGTGAAAATACAGATAAAACGTACCCTTTGCGACGTTCGCTTTCTTTACGATCTCATCGACCGAGGTCTTGTTAACGCCCTTTTCAAGGAAAAGCTGATAGGCCGCCTCGAGCAGCCCCTCCTTTTTCTGTTCTTTTTTCTGTTCAACACCGCCGCGCATGGCTGTGGCCTCCCAACATTCAAATCTAACTGTGTAATCACTTCATTTGTTTTATAGTATAAGGCGGATACACCGTAAAAAGCAAGCCAAAAACAACATTTTGTACAGATTTGAATAAAATGACTAATAGTCAATTTATTTTGCCTACACAGTTCGTCACTTTTAATATTGACTATTGGTCATTTTTGGACTAAACTACATAACGAAATAAACGGGATGGTTCCCGAATGAAAGGAGCGGTGCTAAATGGAGCACTTTGCACGATGGATCGTGAAGCGCAGAAAGCTGATTCTTGTTTTAGCGGTTCTGCTTTTGATCCCCTCGGTGTTCGGTGCGCTCGGCACCTACATTAACTACGATATTTTGACCTACCTGCCGAAAAATCTGGATTCCATGATCGGCGAGACGTATTTGGAGGATGACTTCAATATGGCATCGGTTTCCATGATTACGGTTGAAAACATGTCTACGCCTGATACCTTAAAACTGAAAAGCGATCTTGAAGGGGTCGAAGGCGTACAGAAGGTCATGTGGACGAGCGATTTTATCGATGTGACGACGCCGAAGGAAATGCTTCCGAGCGATATTCAGAAGTTCTTCTATAACGATTCCGGCGCAACGATGCTCATCGTTCAGTTCGATGCCCCGAGCGCAGATGCCAGAACGATGAACGCGCAGAAGCAAATCAAGAACATCTTGAATAAAGATTGCTTCATCGGTGGTATGTCGGCTATTTTGGAAGATACCAAGAGCCTCATCAATAAAGAAATGCCCTTGTATATCCTTTGCGCTGTGGGCGCTTCGTTGCTGATTCTGTTCCTCAGCCTGAAAGAAACGATTGTGCCGCTTATCTTCATGCTCGGCATGCTGTTCCCAATCGTCTATAACTTCGGCACGAACATTTTCCTCGGCCAAATCAGCTACATTACGGAAGCATTGGCAACGGTCCTGCAGCTTGGTGTTACGATGGACTTCTCCATCTTCCTGCTGCACCGTTACGAAGAAGAAAAGCTGACGGCGGCATCCGATGAGGACGCCATGGTGGCGGCTATTAAAAAGACGTTTTCCTCCATTACCGGCAGCTCCCTTACAACGATTGCAGGCTTCCTTGCCATGTGCACCATGCAGCTTACGCTCGGCGAAGACATCGGCGTCGTCATGGCAAAGGGTGTTCTGCTCGGCGTTATCTGCACCATCACGGTTTTACCGTCCCTTATCATGACGTTCCGTCGTGCCATTGAAAAGCACACGCACCGCACGTTCATCCCGAAGCTCAAGCGTACCTCGAACTTCGTTGTGAAGCACCGTGTGCCGATTTTGATTGCGTTTATCATAATCTTTATTCCGTTCTTCATTGCACAGTCAAAGACTTCCGTTTACTACACGATCTTTGATGCGCTTCCGCAGGACCTTCCCGGCATTGCGGGTACGAACCGCTTGAAGGAAGACTTCGATATGACAACGTCCCACTTCATCATTGTGGACGATACCCTTTCCGAAAAAAATCTCTCCGATCTTTCCGATGAGTTGAGCGACGTGGACGGCATTCACCAGGTTTTGAGCTATGAAAAGTTCGTCGGCGGCGCGATCCCGGAAATGTTTATTCCTGACGACGTGCGCGACATCTTCGAGGCCGGCGGCCACAAGATGATCCTTGCAAACTCCTCTTATAAGAGCGGCAGTGACGAGCAAAATAACCAGCTCTCCGAAATGATCGATATTGTGAAAAAGTACGACCCGAACGGCGTCATCACCGGCGAAGGCGCGATGACGAAAGATTTGATCGAGGTTGCGGATGTCGACTTCAATAACGTCAACATCACAAGTATCATCGTCGTGTTCGTGATCATCGCCATCGTGTTCCGCTCCGCTTCTGTTCCGGTGCTGCTCGTTGCGGCGATTGAAAGCGCCATCATGATCAACCTCGGTATTCCGTACTTCACCGGCACAACGCTGCCGTTTATCACAAGCATCGTTATCGGCACCATTCAGCTCGGTGCAACGGTCGACTATGCGATCCTCATGACCACGCGTTTCCGTGAAGAGCGTAACGCGGGCCACACTGCAAAGGAAGCGGCTCAAATTGCCGTTGAACAGTGCAGTCAGAGTATTTTAACAAGCGGTCTCACCTTCTTCGCGGCAACGTTCAGCGTGTCCCTCGTCTCCCGTATGGAACTCATCGGCGTGCTGTGCAAGCTCATCAGTCGCGGCGCACTCATCAGTATGGCAGTTATCCTGCTTGTGTTGCCGGCACTGCTTGTCATCACGGAGCCAATCCTCAGAAAGACCACGTTCCATTGGCTGAAAAAGCCCGAAATCACCGAGAAAAAGGCATAATCGATTCAGAGAAAGGATCTCGATCAATATGAGTAAGTATCTTACAAAATCCGTTGCGGCTACGATTTCCGCACTTCTCCTCCTCGGCTGCGCTGCCCCGGCCTTCGCGGCGGATGCTGCCGTTGAGAAAAAAGAAACCTCTTATCTCATCCTGAACGCAGACGGTTCCGTGCAGGAGCAGATCACCAGCGATTGGCTGCACAGCGATGACGGTTTTGATTCCGTTACCGACGAAAGCGGCCTTTCCGATATCCAGAACCTCAAGAGCGACGTGATGCCGGAACAGTCCGGCAATACGCTCAAGTGGACGACGGACGAAACCGATATTTATTATCAGGGCAAGAACAGCGCACAGGCGCCGGTCGGCGTTTCCATCGAGTATACGCTGGACGGCAAGGCGGTTACGGCCGATGAACTCAAGGGTCAGAGCGGCCATCTTGTCGCAACCGTTAAGCTGACGAACAACACCGGCGAAGAAGTGACCGTAAACGGTAAAAAGCGCACCGCCTATACCCCGTTCTTCACCGTTGCGGCGGCTGTGCTGCCGAGCGAAAACTTCAAGAACATCACGACAGAGCACGGTCTTGTGGAGTCTGATTCCAAAACGCAGGTTGCCTGCTACCTTGCGATGCCGGGCATGAAGGAAGCCGTCAGCGACCTGCTCCCCGACAGCTTTGATAAGCTCGACGACCTGATGCTCGATACCCTTACCCTCGAAGCGGATGTTACGGACTGCACCGTCCCGACGTTTCTCTTCGCCGCGGCTCCGAACCTTTCCGACCTCGACCTCGATGAGGCTTCCGACGAGCTTGGCGACACGATGGATGAACTGACCGATGCAATCGATCAGCTGAAGGATGGTTCCGGCGCACTGGATGACGCTGTGGGCACACTTGTCGAAAGCCTTGACACGTTTGCTTCGAGTTACGGCCAGTTTGATGCCGGCGTGGATAGCGCTTTGAACGGCACACAGACCCTTGCAAACGGCACGGAAAACCTGCTTGAAAACGCACAGCTCTTGGCAACGAAGACCGGCGAGCTTTCCCTCGGCGCTATTCAGCTGCAGAACAGTACCGCACAGCTTGCGGGCGTCATGAATCAGCAGCTTGTCCCGGGCCTTGTAGAGGCTTCCGAAAAGAAGACCGCGCTTGAAGACAAAATGACCGAGCTTTCCGGCAAGCTGGAGACCGTTGAAATCCCGGATATGACAGCACTCAAAGCACAGCTCGGCGCAGGCGTTGAACAGGTCTTTGACGGTGCAGCAAGCGGCGCAGCGGAAGCGGCTTCCGAAGCCGCTGCAAGCAATGCAGCAACAGCGGCTTCCCAGAAGACAGCGGAAGCAATCAAGGGCAGTGTGCAGGCGGCCTCTTCCTCTGAAGATGTCACAAATGCAGCCGCAGCTCTCACAACACAGCTTTATCAGGGCGGTTATTCCGCAGGCTATCAGACCTCTAAGGCATACGTGGAAGCAGCTTTAAACAATGCAGAGCTTGGCCTTAATGAACAACAAAAAGCGGCTATTTTAGCTACGCTCGAACAGGCAGAGCAGGCGTCTACCTCCACCCCGAGCGCCGAAGTCATCGGCAATGTGACCGCACAGGTCTCCGGCATGGTTACGAAGATCGCTTCCGGCATCGACCCCGACGCCATCGCATCGGTTGTCGCGCCGCAGGTCACGGAAAAGGTTGCCCCGGCTGTTACGGAAAAAGTAACTACTTCCGAGAAACTTGCGGCGGCAAAGCAGAGCGCTGTGCAGCAGGTTGCGGCGGCAATCCCGGACATCAACACCGATGAGCTCAAGAGTTTGATGGGTGAATTCAAAGACCTCTCCTCGCAGGCAGGCGAAATGATGGACAGTGTTGATACGCTGACCGGCGCGCTGTATAGCGCAGAGAATCCGGCAGATACCAACACGGTTGTCGGTGCGGCCAACGCGATTTCCGACGGTGCTGCAAAGCTTGGCAGCGGTGCTTCTCAGCTTGCAACCGGCACCTCTGCATTCGCAACCGGCGTAGGCACGCTCGATGCAGGCACCAACCAACTGCTCGGCGGCATGGAGACGCTCTCTTCCTCCAGCAAGACCGTATCGAATGCGATCGGTCAGTTCCAGACCGGCGGCGCAGAACTTAAAGACGGCACGTCTGAACTCAGCGACGGCATGACGGAGTTCTCCGATACAATCAATGATAAGCTCGACGGCCTCAGCGAAATTACCGACCCGGATTCCATGCTGGCACGCGTGATTGACATCATGAAGGATCGTACGGACAGCTTCAAGGGCTCCGGCCGCGCAGACGGTACGGATATGACCGTAAGCTACGTAATGCGCACCGCAACGGACTCGAGCAGCAACAGCACGAGCACCACGGAAGAAACCACGACCGAGACTGAAACCAAAGACAGCTTCTGGAACCGTGTGGCAAACCTCTTCTCTAAGTAATTTAAAATAAAGCAAAGGAAGCAGGAACACATCGAAAGGTGCGCCTGCTTCTTTTTTATTGCTTTTTTCGGTGAAACGGTGTATGATTATCGTGTTTAAATCAGCAGAAAATGGGGTTGAAAAATGAAAAAACTATGCACGCTGTTCCTCACATTTTTGAAGATCGGCGCTTTCACGTTCGGCGGTGGCTATGCGATGGTTGCCTTGCTGGAAAATGAATTTATCGCAAAGAAAAAGTGGATCGATAAAAAAGAGTTCCTCGACATGATCGCGATTGCGGAATCTACGCCGGGCCCGATAGCGATTAACAGCGCAACGTATATCGGTTATCACATTGCCGGTGTGCCCGGCGCGGCGACGGCCACGCTTGGGGTGTGTATCCCTTCGTTTGTCATCATCTACCTCATTTCCCTATTCTTTGACCAGTTTTTGAGCTTGAAATTCGTTTCCTGCGCGTTCCGCGGAATTCAGGTGTGCGTTGTGTATCTCATCTTTTCCGCCGGTGTGCGCATGCTGAAAAGTCTTGAAAAGACGGCGTTCAATACCGTGCTTGTCACAGGCGTAGCGGTTTGTATGATAGCGTTTTCCGTTTTCGCTGTTTCGTTTTCGTCCATCTACTTTATTTTGCTTAGCGGTGTGGTTGGTCTTGCGGCCTACTTCATACAGCGCCTGCGTGGAAAAGGCGGTGACGTGAAATGATCTATTTTAAATTATTCCTGACCTTCCTTGAGATTGGCGCAGTGTCGTTCGGTGGCGGCTACGGCATGATCTCCCTCATCCGCGAAGCCGTGCTCTCGAATCACTGGCTCACGGAAAGCGAGTTCATCAACTTCATTGCGGTGTCCGAATCGACCCCCGGCCCACTTGCCGTCAACATGGCGACGTTCATCGGATCTTCGCAAGGCGGCGTGTTGGGCAGTCTGCTCGCGACTTTGGGCGTGGTGCTCCCCTCGTTCGTCATTATTTTGCTCATTGCGGCAGTGTTGAGTAATCTGCTGAAATACGCCGGTGTACAGGCATTCCTCTCCGGCGTGCGTCCGTGCGTGGTGGCGCTCATTTTGGCTACGGCGCTGACGATGGGTCTCAGCACGCTATTCGGCTTTACGACCATACGAAGCGCCCCCGAGGTCGATCTGCGCGGTGTTGTGATTTTGCTGCTGCTGATTACTTTGCACTTTGGCTATAAGCACTTTAAAAAGAAAGCACCCTCGCCCATTTTGATGATCGTGCTTTCCGCCGGTCTCGGCATTTTGTTCTACGCATTTTAAATTTTGGGAAAAGAAAAGACCTCTGCTCGGGCCAAACAGTCTTGAGCGGAGGTCTTTTCTGTACAGAAAATAGCGTTTAGCCGTTATTTCGGCTGCACTTTTCGGCGTCGATTGCAAGCACGATCATCAAAACGCACAGTGCGTCTGCGGGGTCGTATATGTTCAAAAGGTACGTGTCCGTCCAGTTGAACAGCTCTTTGGAGATGCTTGCCACATCGTGACCGCTTCCGGAAACAACGGTATAATCCCACTCCAAAACGTTGCCCTCCACATGCCAGCCGTTGCATTCTACGTTGTATTTCGGCTTAAATAGTGCAAATTCGCGGCTGATGCAACCGACATATTGGTTTTTAAAATACATTTCGAATTTCGGCATGAACGTGAAGATGCGTTCTTTTACCGTGCCGATCTCTTCGCCGTAAGCGTCAAAAATTTTCAGGCAGTGTCCCCAGGAGAGCTGCCCTTTGACGACATACACCGTGTTGCCGTTCTCATCGTAAATATCGTAGCTGTCGAACCATGAAAAAAAGCGCTGTTTAAACCGTAAAATCATAAAAAATCCCCTACTTCTTGCCACTGTTTTCAATCGTATAGATCACACAGACGAACCCTGCGATGACCGCGAGCAGTATGGAGCCGCTTAACCCGTCGTTCATGGCAGCGCCGAGGAATAGCCCGACTATGGCGGCCAAGATGATTACAACGGCGGAACCGATTGTTTTCATGTTCACGACAAAATCTCCTCCACGTACTTCTTTAAGTCGATTGTACCACGCTGCGTGTCGGTTTGCAATAGACTTCTGCAAAGGTAAAAGAAAAGAATACGTTAAAAGCAGGTTAAAAACATGAAAAATATCCACATTTTTTCGAATTTTCTATTGACATTTCCTTTGCGGTTTTATATAATTCAATTGTAAATCTGTCAAGCGCCCCGCGGTCACCCATCCTTCGGCCCGGGGTGCTATTTTTCTGAAAATAAAAAAGGCGCAGAGCCCGCTCGGAAATCCCGGCAGCCCTGCGCCTTTTTTAGATCGGTCTTTCCTGCTTCTTCCACCGCGTCGAACTTCGCCGCTTTCGCTTTCAGCGCTTCATAGCACGGACATAAAGCAGAAAATATTTGAAAAACATCGTTTATTGATACATTAGCCCCGGCATTTTGACTTTATCTCTTCTGACCTTCGTATTCCAAGAAGACCGCTCTTTAAAACTCCGAAATGCGGCAGCGGCGATCTCCGAGGGAAGCTGTGTCTTGAGCGGTAGCTTACATTGATACTGTGAGCCGAATAGGTTATTGCCCCGGACATGGACTTGGACGGTAGATTGCTACCAAACAAAATTTGTGAATGCAAATTTCAAAGCAGTTTGCTTCCTGCACGCTTTCTATCCTGCGGCCTGTGTCAGCACACATGCTGTTGTGCTTTGCGACATGAACGGCAGACAAACGCCGCTCTCACTCGCGCCGATTAGCAACTCCGTGCCGCTCGGGCTGATCAGGAGAGGATATGCCTCACACAGATACACCGGGCCGTCCGTGACACCGTAGCTGTTACCGCCCACAAGCGACAAGCTGAGCGTCACATAGCTTGGCCCGTCCGGAATCGTTTGAATCGCCCAGAAGCCGCTCCACATCTCCTCAATTTCGTCGCTGTCTTCGTATGTCCACTCCAGATCGACTGTACCCCCCGTCTCATCCTCGAGATAGAAGCGCAGCGAGAAATAGGCATAGCGGCCGGTTTCCTCTACCATGGTTTCTGTGATCCAGTCCGTGCCTGTACTCTGCGACCCGGCAAGGCCAAGCGCGGTCATGCCAGTCCAGCCGTCAGAAAGCCAACCGGCAAATTCGGATGGGATGTCATACCAGGCATATTCCGTAAAATCGAATGAAAGATAGTCACCGGCTTCCGATGTACACGGCGCAAGATGGCTCATCGCATCAAGCGAGGGATACCATTCGCAGGTGTTCCCGCTGTTGTCGGTGATAAAGACCTGGGTGTCGGCCTCATGTGCAATGCCGTCAAGATTCGCAAAGAGCAGCACCGGTTCGCCGCTCTCTGACCGGTAGAGAACCTCTGTGACCTCATCGGTCTGTGTTTTTTCGTTCCACTGCACACGGTTAATTGCAACCGTCGCGTTCTCGTCGACCGGCACAATGCAGTACAGATGCCCCGCGCCGCCGATGATGTGCTCACCGTTGATCTCTGCGATAAAGGGGTATTCGAGGAGCATTGCCTCATTGGTTTCCTGCAGCCACGCAGGGAAACCCGCCTCGAAACTCTCATCAAACAGACCGCCGACATAGCCGAGATACGCCGCGCCAAACATTGTCGTCGGAAAATCAATCCTGTCCCGCAGCCAGCCAAGCGATGTCTCTGCCTCCTGTGAAAACGCGTATTGCACCGGCGGTGTGTCCACGGTCTTATCCTGTGATGAAAAATCGTTCCCGTCGCTCTGTAATACAGCTTCTTTCTGTTGGTCTTCCGGAGTTTTTTTGTGGGCAGTATTTATTTTTGGTTCGTCAGGCTCCGTTTGCGTCTTCTGCGTACAGGCGCAAAGCGACAATAACAGAACCAGTGCCAACAATAGCGCGAACACGCGTCTGGGTGTTGTTTTCATAGCCACTCCTTTCAGAATTTTCCGCTTCGGCCGGAACCGCCTCCGCCGGATTCGCTGTGGCTGCTCCCGCCGCCGGAAGAGCTGCGCTCAATCTTCCGGCTGGAGGTCGTCTTATGGGTAAAATGATCTGTTTGCTCTGTAAGCTGAAGTCCCGCGGAAACATAGGCGTTAGCGGTTGCTTTTTTCGATACACTCTCCATTTTCTGCCATATCACAGTGACGATCACGGCTGCTGCCAGTAGGGAAAGACCGATCACGATAAGGATCGGAAAAAACAAACTCGCTCGAACCGGCTTTCCTGAGGCTGCTTTTTCCAGATAGACGCTGCATTCTTTGATGTAATCCTCAAAGCCGCCGTACCAGTCGTTTTCACCGAAGTTATCGAGAAATACCTTTTCCAGCTTCTCCTGACCATAGCTGTTGAACGCATACTCACAGTGTGGGCCATAACAGAACATTGCCCAGTCGCGATCATCCATGCTGAGCAGGAGCATGATCCCGTCGCGGTCCGGTCCTTCGCCCATCGTGTATTCGTGATAGATGGTATAGGTTGCCTTATAGACACCTTCAGAATGGAAGTCCCGATAATCCTCCACGGTTACGATATATACACCGATGCCGTATTTTTGGGAGACGGTTTCCGCCATCTTTTCCAGCATCATATTTTCGTTTTCGCTGAGAAGTCCAGCCGCATCCGTCACATAATAAAGCTGTGCACCTGTCTGCTCGGTTGCGGATACATTCACGCAGAATACAAGCGCGATTATAAACGTCAGCAGGAGACAGCGTATTCTCTCTTTCATTTTTCCGCCCTCCCTAGTGTGCCAAAAGCAGCAGCGCAGTCACGCCGATGGCAATGAGCGGCGCCGCGATTGCTGCAAACAAACCGACAACCCGCTTCGTGCTGACGGGAAGGTTGCCTACCAGCTTACCTGTCTGACCATTCATGGCAAAAAGGAAATCTTTTCCTTCCCACTTTGTATTCAGGATCCAGACGGGAAGCAACGCGTAATGTACTTTGCCGCGCTTCAAACGGATGTCTCGGCTCGTTTCATTGCAGGTGGTGTAATTCGAAACCGTGCTTTCCAGCGCAGACACCAGCGAACCCGCACAGCGCTTGTCCGCCCGTTCCCGACTGTTTTCAACGCTCACATCATATTTGTCTGCCAGAAATCCGGGCAGATACGCCGTGGAAAACGGTTTTAGGTCTGTATAGTCATACGGTTCGATGGAATCCATGTAGTCGTCCGGCATTTTGCTTGACGCGTCCACCGGGATTTTCTCAAAGCCTATAGAACCGGCGCGGCGCACATCGTAGTGGCTTGTCTCCGTGATCTCATAATCTCCCGAGGTGTACTTATGTACAGTGGTAGCATGGAACTGCACACTTCCGCTTGCCGCACCGTCATACATCCAGAAGGGTACGTACACGCCTTTGACCTCCTCAAGATGGTTGGACTTGGAGAACGTTGACGGCAACAGCGGCTTTTTGCGATAGTGTTTTTTCAGCGCCTTGATGGCATCCTCCTTGCTCAGCTTAAAGGGAAGCACAAAATCAGGTTTCAAAATGCCGGCGAACTGACCCGGAAGCACCGACGGATTTCCGCAGTATGGGCAGGACGTAGCCGCAGTCGTCGCGTCGCAGAGCAGCTCCGCACCGCACGACGGGCAGCTGTAAGCCTTCATGTCGGCCGCGTCTGTACCCCAATCCTCGTTCAGGCCGGAAGTGTCCCAGTCAGAGCCGCCTGCGGCGGTCGGTTGGTCTTTTGCTTCGGCAGTTTTTTGAGCCGCTTCTGTTTCTTCCTGCTTCTGCGCCGCTTCCGCTGCTTTCCTTTCTTTTTCCGCATAGAGCGCTTCAATTTCTGCGACATCGAAGCTTGAGCCGCAGTAGTCGCACTCCAGCCTGCCGGATTCGCCTAAAAAATGGAGCGGCCCCGTACAGGCGGGACATTGATAATTTGTGATTTGTGTTGCCATCTAAGTTCCTCACTTCCCAGTTGGTGTTACAGCCCGCAAGCGCAGTCCGTAGCGCCGAACACAGTTATAACCGCATTTTCCGGATATATCCCGCAAACTCACTGCTTGTGATAAATTGCATCCGTGTCCTTTATGACGTTTTCTTCCGAATCGTACAAGATGCGCATATCAGCCGCTGTATGGTCACTGTTGACAAGTATAATGGTAATCAGCTTTTCGGTCTTTTCTGCAATTTCGTCGTAAACGCAGTCTGCATCGCAACCAAAGTCAAAGCTTTTCGTCCGGAACGCGGACTCGGCAAAAACGCTCCAGCTGTACCATTCTTGTGTCTCGTTGTTCCACCACATAGTACAACAGTTCATACCGCTTTTGTCCTCATTTGCGACAAACTCATATTTTTGCAGGCCGTCCTCCGTAATCCACGTGCCTTCCAGCAACGCAAAGACCTCCTGTGCTTCCTTTTGGCTTTCGGCTTTTCTGTCGGCTTCCGCTTGCAGCTCGGCCGCACTGTAATACGCTTCGCGGTCTCCCGTTTCGCTCCAGCCTTCATCGTACCAGAACACGTCTGCCAGCCATGCAAACTGCGGGGAGTCCAGATAACGCAGATGATAGATGATATCGTGCGCCCTGTCCTCGATTGTCAGCCCACTGATCCGTTCAGCAAAATCCGCCTGAACGGTCAGAACACCGTTTCGGAACGTATGGTCAAACTGATCGCCCAAATCCTCAAAATTCGCGTCGTAGCAGCGGATGGGATTGTCTTTGAACTGCACGCCGCGATAATAGAGCCTCATCGTCCCTTGGCTGTAAATGGTTTTTGTAATGTGGAAATCGTCAAAAAGGACCGATGTTTCCGGGTACTGATAGGTGCATCCGTCGACCTGACCGCAGGAGGTCAGACCGAGCAGGCTCATACCCAGACCTACTGCGATGAGGAGCGCTTTGAACTTCACCGCATCACCCCCCGTTTTTTCGCGAATAACCGGATTCTCCCGCTCCAAATTGGAGCGGGAGCCGTTTTTTATTGGAACGTCATATTGTTGAGAATGATATCCGGCATCGTGCCCGGGACGCACTCCAATTTCGTCAGTCCGATGGAAAGGGCGCGGTTGTCGTCAAGCTGCGCGACATACTGGATCCAATCATAGCCGATTCTTTTGTAGGTGCGGCCATGGAAGGTGATGCCGCCGATCACGCGGTCCTCGATATCCTTGTAGTTTTCGAAGCTGTCCTTGTAGGAATCAAATTTTTCAATGTTCTCCCTCACCTCAAACTGGATGGCGCCCGCACCAAACGCTGTGGGATCGTCGTTTTCCACCAGGCAGCGCCCACTATCATCGAACGACCAGCCGGATACCGGGATCTTCGTCATGATCTTGACCTTAACATCGTCTTTTGCAAACTGGGCGATTTCCACGGAGAAGTCCTTCATCTCGGCGTTTGCGGATGCTGCCTTGTTCGCCTCGGCGGCCTCCGCTTTGACGATGTCAAGATACTTCGCAATGGCCTCGTTGCCGGAGAAGCCGCTGGTGTTGTACGCACTCACCGTATAAACGCCCGGAGTCTTTTCACGGAAGTTAACGTAGATGAAATGCGAGCTGTCTTCGCTCGAAATCCACTTGTAGTAGCGGTAGTTCGACTGCATGTGGTCGCTGTACTCTTCCTTGACAAACTCGCCTTCTACACCGAAGTAGGCAACAATATCCTCGTAAGTAGCATCAAAAATATTATTATTGACCTCGTTCATCCAAACGTAGCCCTTTTGCACCTGCTCCTCAGTCACGATGCCGTTTCCGCCGGGAGCTGCCGCATTCGTCTGGTTGGTCGGAGCATTCCCCTCCGAAACACCTTCTCCGATAGCATCCGGCATAGACTTGCCTGCGTCAATCAGCGGCAGATACCAATCGGTATACCGATAGGGATACGCATCTTCCTCCATGTCTTTCCAATAAAGGCCCCACGGGCGCAGATAGATGTCATAGTGGAATTCGTCATCGCCGTCTTCATAGTCGCCGCTGATCCAGATCATATCATCGTAGTCCAAAAGACCGGGGTCAACGATCCAATCGGCATGCTCCAGTGTTACGTTTGTAAACCAGCCACCTTCGGACATCACCGTACCGTGCTCGCCGGTTCCGGCTTCGCTCAGACTGACCTGCGCGGAAGCCATAGGTTTGGATCTCGTGTAGTCCTCATCCCAAAGCTCAATTGTGCCTGTGTAGTCCTTGTCGAAATCAATGACGCCGCAGACATCCCACCAGTCGCCTTCCATGCTTTCATAATCGCCGTAGCAACCGCTCATCTTCCACCAGCCGTACCATTCGCCGTTCCACCAATCGAGCAATGTGTCTCCGGTCGTACCGGTGGTCTCCGGTTTCGTATCGGAGACCGTTTCCCGGCTGAGCGTAGCCGGGTCAACGGTGATTGTACCTTTTTTGCTGCCGAGAAATTCCTCAAAGGTCGCTTTGACTTCACTGGTCGTGTCTTTTAGCACGAAGGCTGTCCGCACTTCCAGCGTTGCACCCGGCGCAACATCCGTAAACTGATCGCTCACTACGGTTTCAAGGTTCTCATAGTCCGTGATAATAGATGCAGCTTCCAGCTCTACACCGTTTTGCATAACCGTCTCATCGACACTCCAGAGATATGAGGCGTTTTCCTTGCTGTTGTTTGTGAAGTCCAGTGTCAGAACGATTGCGTCGTTTCCGTCCGAATCTTCCATGATGCACGCGCCCTTGTAGAGCAGCTCATAGTCACCGAGCTTGATTAAATTGGAGTCTTTCCCCTCCTTATCCTTTCCGCAGGCGGTGAGGCCGCTGAGCAGCATCAGTGCCGCAAGAATCAGGCATAGAAGCTTGGTCTTCGTCTGTTTCATAATTTCCTCCCAATATCCTTCAGGGTTGCACAAATCTGCCAATTAGCAGAAAACAACGTATAATCCCGGCAAAAAGCAGCCGTGCCTACCTGAGACATTTTTTCTTATTTCTTTTCGCGCCGGATAAGGTTTCCGTCCTTGTCGGTAAACTTACCGCAGAGAATCTTGATAAAGTCGACAAGGTATCCGATGCCGAACAGACCGGCCGTCAGCGTGTAGAGAATGCCTGTGCCAATCTTACCGACATAGTAGCGGTGGACGCCAAGACCGCCAAGGAAGAAGCAAAGCAAGAATGTTGTCATCCAGTCCTTCGTTTCGACCGGAACCTCCGGCGCAACATAGTCCTCTACTGCCTCACCGTTCAAAATTTTCTTCACGGTTTCCGTCACGGTGTCAATATAGGCACCACGCTCCGTTGCAAGACCGACCGTCGCACCCTTGAGACCCTTGCGCAGTGCGCTGTTCTTATCAACGCGCATACCGCCAACCGACATCTTGGCCTCCGTAATGACCGGCTGAATCCGGATGTGTGTGCCATCCTTGAGGTAAAGCCAGAGGCCAACGTCCACATTTGGTTCTTTCTCAAACGAGATTCGCTGTCCGGGAACGCCGCCTTTGATCTGGAATGGCATCTGGAACGCTGCTCTGCGCGCATTGAGTTTCTGCATGATTTCTTCCAGTGTGGTAGAATAGGGAAGATCAAATTCACGGGGACTGGTAGCGAATGCAGAGTCTTTCATGCTGCCTGTAAGGTTATTCATCGTTTTTTCTCCTTTCTAAAAGGTCAGAGGGCGGATAGTGTTAATGGTAAGCTGCACGGCTATTTTTTCGTAAAGGTGCCGCTGATGCCGTAGCCGGAATTCTCATTCATGGTAAGGCTGTTTCCATCTACGGAGAATGTATAAGTAGATGGATCACTCCATGCCTCCAGTGTCACCGTAAGCTGATCACCTTCAATGGTGTACGTACCGTCCTGTTTCATATAAGCATTTTCCATGGTGCATTTGCCGCTTCCGTTGAATGTCCATGTGATCGTACCGTCTGCGCCAAGTTCGGCGGACCATGTTCCGGCTAACGCATCCTTGCTACCACAGGCAGAAAGTGTTAGAAGCGTAACCACAATCAGAAGCAATGCTACAAACTTTTTCATTATTTTGTCCTTCTTTCTTTCATTATCATTTGATGGATATTTATCCTCTTACCGCGCCACCGCAATATTCACAACAGCCGTTCACGTCCGGTGTGGTCGTTGCGCCGCAGTAGGGACAGGTGACTGCCGTTTTGGGTGCGGCCTCCTGTTCAATCTGCTGGCGCACATCCTTGCGGACCTGCGTCAGAACCTGCCGGATTTCCTCGCCGAGCTTTTTGCAATTGCGGTACTCAACGTTAGTCTCCGGATTGCATCGGGTCGTCATCCCCGGTCGCATTGCGGGAGGCGGTGTAATATCTACGGAATCGGAATTGATCTTGAAGCGTATTTCGTCAAAGTAATCGTTGTTGACGAATATGGTGATGTAGAAATCATAGGAGTATTCATACCGCGGGGGATTGTAGCTAATCTCCCTACCCTCCTTATCTTCACGCTTAAGTTCCGTGCGGCTCTCGTCAATGTCGAGATTACAGCCGGTCACGTCTGCAAAATCCAAAACATCCGGGTTGGCTTCCACGAGATTTCTGGCACGTGTCACCATGAATTTTCCCGCGTCCTCGTCAAGAAGCACCTTGGTGTCCGCGCCGAGCGTTCTGGTTGTGTGGAATGCCGCGACCTTTTTCTGGTTTTCTTCCCTGTAATCAAGCTGTGCCTTGATTTCCTCAACAGTGCTGTTGCGTCGATCAGAGAACCAAGGGGAAAGCTTTTGGGCGCAGTTTTTGCAGAGATTGCCGTTTTCAAGCTTGCGGTTGCCAAGTAATCCTATTTTTTCTCCGCAAATATCGCAATATTTTTTATCAAACAGTCCCATATATATCAAACTCCTTTGTGTATGCTACTTGAATTATACGGTTACTGCGTGTCTGCCTTGGAATTGAGTACCGCACCGTAGATATACAAGGCCGGAATAGCTATTCCTGTCAGGATGCTTACGACATTAAACTCGCCGCCGTTGACCAGACTCATCACAATGCTCAATACGCTGAATACAGCCACAATCACGCCCCACACGATGAGCTTTCCTGCTTTTTCGCTGCGCTTACTGTGCTTAATGCCTTTGATTCCGGCAATCATCTGGCAAATTCCTCCGACCAGCGTCAGGAACAGCGCCGCCCAATATGGAAATGTCAGACCGGATTCCGCACCGAGTCCTGCCGCCAATACACCCAGTCCACCGACAAGAACACCCGCAATGATGGAAAATACTGCGGCAATGATCATCAGAATTCCGGTAACCTTCAAAAATTTATGTCCTTTCATGGTAAATCCTCCTGTTACAATAAATCGTATGGTTTGTTTTTATTCTTTCGCAGGGCGTTTGGCCCCACATTCTGCGCAAAATGTACGACTGCCGTTTGGCATACCTCGCATTACTCCGTTTCAAGGTTTGACGTGGCATAAGCTTCTTCGGCAATACTCAGCACCAAGGTCTCCAGCGCTTCTGCATGGCTGCCGCTGAGCTTTTGAATCTCGTTCCCGTCATCGGTGCGCCAAATGACCCGGATTTCGCTGTCGGTTTCGTCCTGGATATTTGGAGACGGCTTTCGGTACGCGGGCAGATCCGACTCTGCCAGCATATTCTGAAGTTCAAACCATTGCACCCACGTAAGCTGCCAAGGGATTGGGTTGGAAAACGCATCCGTTTCGCTTTCTCTCATCTCGTCGCCGGATTGGTCCGGAAACCGGCCGGTCAGCAGAGGCATATCCTTCTCCCGGTAGAATTTCAGTGAAAAGCAGCTGTAAAAATTCCTGTGGTTCTGTCGCCACTCAAATTCTACCAGATCTTTTCCTGCTCTGTATGTATCCGGGTTTTCCATCCTACCTCCATCTTGAATCCGGCTATCGATATAATACCGATACAGTGATACGCCCGCCAGTGCGATAAACACAACCGCCGACACGATGGTCAGAGCGATTATGGATGCTTTTTTCACTTCAAATCCCCGTCGTCAAACGGATCGCCACATTCCGGGCAGAACTTGGGCGGGTGTGACGGGTCAGCCGGCTCCCAACCGCATTTGTCGCATTTGTACTGCGGAACACCGGCCGGTTTTGGTTTGCCGCATTCAGCGCAAAACTTTCCTTTGTTCACCGCACCGCAGCTACACGTCCAGCCGTCTGCCTGCGATTCCGGCTTTTTGGTGCCGCATTCCGGGCAGAATTTTCCGCTTGCCGTCGCGCCGCACTGCGGACATTTCCAGCTTTCGGCAGCAGGCTTTGGTTCCGGCTTTTTACTGCCACAGTTCGGGCAGAATTTTCCGGTAATACCGCTCTGTCCACACGAACAGTTCCATCCTTCAGCAGCTGCCGGAGCCGGAGCAGGCTGCGCTGCTTGCTGCTGTGCGCCCATCTGATAGAGATTCTGCGCGTTCATGCCGCCCGCCTGACCTGCCATGTTCATCCCCATAAACGCCATTGCAGGGCCTGCACTCTGATTCGACGCCGCAGATTGCATCGCGGAAGCCTGTGCACCGACAAGATAGGCTGCCGCTCTCGTCGGATCCATAAACGCCGCATTACGCTGCAGCTCCTTAATCATCTGTTCATCCTCTTCGCTCGCCTTGACCGACGAAACGCCAAAGGAAACGATCTCAAGTCCACGCAGGCAGCGCCATTTTCCGGATAAAACTTCATTCAATGCCTCGGCCAGTTCCATTGTATGACCTGGTAGCGCGGAATAGCGGATTCCCATGTCGGAAATCTTCGCAAACGCGGGCTGAAGCGCCGTCAAAAGCTCGGTTTTCAGCTGACCGTCCAGACGGTCGCGGGTATAGTCTTCACTGACGTTGCCGCATACGTTCGTGTAGAACAGAATCGGGTCACTGATTCGGTAACTGTACTCGCCGAAGCAACGAATGGCGATATCAATGTCAATGCCCGCGCGCTGGTCGACAACGCGGAACGGCACCGGAGAGGGCGTGCCGTACTTATTGCCAATGAGCTCTTTCGTGTTGAAATAGTAGACACGCTGATCTTTGGGCGGCTCGCCGCCGAAAGTAAAGCGTTTGCCGATATTCTTGAACGTGTCTAAGATACTGGTTCCCAACTCACCGGAGAAGATCGTCGGCTCCGTCGAGCTGTCATAGACAAACTCACCCGGTACGGCGCAAAGCTCCGCAACCTTGCCCTGATCAACAATGATCATACACTGTCCGTCCGCCACCGCAACGACGGAACCGTTCGAGATGATGTTTTCGCTTCCCTTTGTGTTGCTGCTGCGTCCGGAAACGCGCCGCTGTCCCTTGACCGCCATAACGTTTTCCGGAATTGATTCACAGTAAAAATACTCTTTCCATTGGTCGGCCATTACGCCGCCGGCCGCACCCAATGCTGCTTTAATGAGTCCCATTTTCTATACTCCCTTTCTTTACTTACTATGCCCACGGGTCTTCCGCCGCGGGAATGCGGATGCCGCTGAGAATACTGGAATATTCCCAGAGGAACCATTCGCCGGTCGAAGCCTTCTGCCGCAATTTCATGGGACGCGGTGAATCCGCGCCGGACGTTCTAAGAAACACGCGCATATAGCCCGGCTCTATATCCTGAGGTCTGGGGTCTGCCAGCACGTTCAGCGTGTATGGCACGCACGGCTGATACCCATTTTCCGGCGTTGCGCCTTCAAAATATGCAAGCGGCAGATAGACCTTACCGCGCAGTCGGTCGCGCAGAAACTGACAGTCATACGGTGTCATGGACTTAGGACCGCGCAGAAGGTTCATCGCGGCAACGCCTGCATCTTTGTCCCTGTCAAACAGCGCCAATGCACACAGAAACAGTGCGCAGATATGTTCCGGCTGCCGCCCTTTAGCGGCAAGAATTTCAAATTCCTGTAAATTTTCCGGAATTTTCTGAATTACAACCTGCAACATAACCACTCCTTTCTAAAGTATATCAATCACACCTGTGAAATAGATCTGTGATCCCAGCGTGTAATAGAATTATCAATCTGCCAATCTTTCATGAACGGTCGCTCATTGGCGGGACGCGCTGTACGATGAGCTAACCTCTTCACTATCCGGAAAGAATGTCCGTTAAACTTGCCTTTTTTTCTTTCTCCAAACGAGTAGAAAAACGACGACAGCAACAATCAAAAGCGTTGGCACAAGTGTGAAAACAAGGATTGTTCCCACGGAGAAGCTGCGTTCTGACGCTTGCACATTGTTCTTTTCGTTCTTTTGAGGAACATCTTTACCGACAGCGTTCTCACCAAATCCGCTCTTTTCGCCCCTATCTCCATTCTTTCCGTCGCTATCCGATGTCCCCGAAATTGATGCGCCGGGTGAAGCCGTAGGCGAAATACCCGGCGAGGCCGAGGCAGCTGCATTAGGTGATGCTGTTGGCGACGCCGTGGACGAGGCTGTGGCGGATGTGCGTGGTGGAGCCGTAGGCGAAACCTTCGGTGTGGCTGTGGCGGATGTGCGTGGTGGAGCCGTAGGCGTAACCTTCGGTGTAGCTGTGGCGGATGTGCGTGGTGAGGCCGTGGGTGCCGGAGTCGGTGTTGTGCGCGGAGCCGCAGTCGTTCCCGGCTTGAGCTTGGGAATTGGATTTGTGCGTATCGTGCCGCACATATTGCATATCCATTGCATAACTCCCTCTTGGCTTGTTGTCGGTTGTGCGACCACTTTCCCGGCGTCCCAATTGTGATCCGTCTTGGCAATCGGTTTTGTCTCCGTTACACTGCATTGCGTACACTCCCGCTTTTGGATGCCGATCTCCATGCAGGTAGGCTGCGTCGTGGTGAACCACGCACCGAATTTGTGGTCCGTCTTGGCAATCGATTTTGTCTCCGTCACACTGCATTGTGTACACTCCCGCTTTTGGATGCCGGTCTCCATGCAGGTGGGCTGCGTCGTAGTAAACCATGCGCCGAATTTGTGGTCCGTCTTGGCAATCGATTTTGTCTCCGTCGCACCGCAGCGCGTGCACTCACGTTTTTGGATGCCGTTCGCCATGCAGGTAGGCTGCGTCGTGGTAAACCATGCGCCGAATTTGTGACCCAGCGCAGACATTGTGACGGTGTCTCCTTCCGTACCGCAGTCATCACAGATAAAACGGGTGTATCCTGAAGTAGTACAGGTCGCGAATACGCGGTTATCAATAACCCAATAATGATCCGTTGGCGGCGCGGGCATTTCATACCACTTGTTGCATGTACTGCAATACGCTCGCTTCGTGCCGGATTGTGTACAGGTAGGTTCTTTACCCTGAACAACTTCCCACGGTCCAAAGCTGTGAGGCATGGCAGGGTCAGTTTGATAAGTGCATCTCATCCCACAGACGGTACATTCCAGTACATAGTATCCTCCCATCAGGCAGGTTGGCTTTTCCTCATCGGTCTGTATAATGTTTTCATGATGTTCCGGATTACTGTCTTCCGGCGAGCACGCAAGCGCGGTAATCGCGGACAGCGCCGCCATGAGCGCAAATACCAGAAATATTAGAATCAATCGCAGTAGTTTTTTCATTTCTCACCCATCCTTTCAAAGCGTGTCAATTACGCCCGCGAGGTAAGTCGGCGATACCGATGCATAAATAAAGTTATCAACCAGCTGATCCTTTACCGCCTGCCGCACTTCGGAGGCAAGCAGTTTATCCGCGTCCTCATCCACCAAAAGCAGAACCTTACACGTCCAACCGAGTTGCTTTACGGCACTGCAGATCTTGAGTCTCTCACTCAGCTTCCAGATTCCCTGTCGGATGACCTCCATCACCAACACATTGGCACGGCAGGTCCGGCACAACGCCAGCGTTTCTTCCGGCTTTGAAGAACGGTAGATAAGGAAATCCGGGTCGCATCCCGAAAGTGATTGCATGACCGCCTCCGACAGAAGTCCGCCCTTCATATCCAATACAATTCTTCGCATCTGTGCTTTTCCACCGCCTTTCTCTTCCTTTGAATCCTTCATCTATATTTTAGCCGTTATCTTCCATTTCCGCCCCCGCCAATTGGATAGGATTTGTAATTATTTTCCGTTGCAAAGCGAAATTTTGTAACAGTTCTCTGTATAAAGAGGACAAAACGTGTTGTCTTTTGTCTATCCGCATGATATACTATCCATATAAATATACTGATTTTTTGGGGGCATGCGGCATGAGCAAAACGACGAAAAGAAGCCTTTTGTACGCCTTGGGCTTGCTGGTGCTCATTGCGTTTGCCATGTGGCTCCGCTATGCAAGCCGGTATTATTTTCATTCTCCGGCTGCCAGCTACCTGCGAAGCGCAATCTATTTGTTTTTGTTCAGCGTGTGGTGCTACTCTCTTTGGGCGCGCATCGTACAGGTGCAGGTGCGGCACTACATGCTGGCGATTTCGGCACTGATGGTGCTGTGGATTCTGCTGCGCTCAATCAAGTTTTCCATTGATAACACGGATGCAGAACGCCTGCTGTGGTATTTCTATTATTTTCCGATGCTGTTTATCCCCATGCTGTCGGTCTTCGTTTCCCAGTCTCTGGGCAAGGGAGAGGATTTTCGTCTGCCGCGATGGACAAAGCTTCTGTATCTTCCGACATTGCTGCTGCTTTTGCTCGTTCTGACCAATGATCTGCATCAGCAGGTATTTTCTTTCCCGTCCGGCATTTTATCGGACCGGGAGTATCGGTATGAGGTCGGTTTTTTCTTCGTGCTGGGCTGGGAGACTCTGTGCGCAGGGTTTGCGTTTCTTTCGATGGTGAAAAACTGTCGTATCCCACATAGCAGGAGAATTCGCTGGTTACCGCTGGTTCCGTTTGCGCTTTCGCTGGCATATGCTTATATGTATGCCAAAAATGTCTATTGGGTCTGGGTGCTCGCGGGCGATATGACCGTGTCACAGTGCCTGATTTTTGCAAGCATCCTTGAATGCTGCATTCAAAGCGGACTGATTCATTCCAATCTCGGATACGATGAGCTCTTTGAAGCGACGAGCCTGCCTGTTCAGATTACTGATCAAGCGTTTTGCTCCAAATATGTATCTGCCGCCATGCAGGGGACTTTGCCGCAAAGTAAGCTAAGGCATATACAGCAGGATACCGTCTATCTGGATGACGATACACTTTTGAAACGGCATAAGTTGCGCCGCGGCTGGGTATTCTGGAAGGAGGACATCTCAGCGCTGAGTCAGGTTCAAAAGAAACTGGAATTGACACGAGATGAGTTGCATGACACCGGCGACGTTTTGGCGGCGGAGAATGCACAGCATGCAAGATGGTTGAAGCTGACGGAGCAAAATCGCTTGTATGATATGATGGAGGCGCAGATTGATCGGCAGATCGCGATGCTGTGGGATCTGCTGGCTGAATTGCAGAAAACGGAGGACCAAAACCGGGCCAGGCGTTTGCTCGGGCAGGTCATCATTATCGGAACCTACATCAAACGCAGAAGCAACCTGATTTTTGTCGGCGCACAGCGCGGTGCGATCAGTGTGCAGGAGCTTCGGTTATGCCTCAATGAATCTTCCGAGAATATCTGTGTTTATGGCGCCGACTGTAAGGCAATTGTCAAGGGAGAAGACCAGCTTACCCTCGAACAGGCGACGCAGATCTACGACCTGTTCGAGGCCGTCGTGGAAACGGAACTGGAATCCCTTCGTGCAATGCTGATCTCCATAGATGTCGGTGCGCAGGTAGAAGTGTCTTTTTGTGTTTCAGCGGCAGAGCCGCTCTGCGGGCTGCGCGCGCATTTTCAAGGTTTGGAATGGGAGCAGGATGAGGACGGGCTGCAATATGTGACGCGGAAGCTGGAAAGATCGAGGAGGTAAAGGCGCATGGATAGGATCAAGGAAAGTTTTGACAGTCTCCCCATCGCGGCCTGCTTTTTCGATAAAAACGGCGTGGTGCGGCTCATCAACCGCCGGATGCTTGCCATTACGAACTGGCTGCAAAAAGGCGGTATACAGTCGCTGGCAGAGATGCAAAGCGCCCTGCAGGCACCGCCGGCAAGTGTGTGCTGTCTGGATCCGCACCTTTGGATTTACCGCTTTCCGGACGGAACAGCGCTGCGCTTTGCGCAGGAGCAGATCACAACAAAAGCAGGTGCCCGATATACACAAATCACTGCCGCAGACGTTACGGAGCTGATTCAGAAGCAGAACCAGCTAAAAGCGGAAAATGCGAAGCTGGAGAAAACAAACAAGCGGCTTAGGCGGCTGCTTGCGCAGATGCCGGAGATCATCCGGGAAGAAGAAACGCTGGCCATGAAGCTGCGCGTGCACGATGACATTGGACACAGCATCCTCGCGACGCGGCGCGTGCTGCTCCAAAACACAGACCAGAAGGAAATTCGTGCAACCGCAGCGTTGTGGGAGCAGTCCATTTCAGTGCTTTACCGCTCCAGTCAGATGAGAGCGCAATCCGAACCGTTGGAAGCCGCAAAAGAACGAGCGGAAAAGCTTGGCGTCAGAGTTCTGCTGGCAGGAGATGAGCCGCGAACGCAGCGTATGCGCGCACTGATTGCACTGGCAATCAGCGAATGTGCATCGAACTGTGTCCGTCACGCCGACGGAACAGAGCTGTATGTGTGCTTTTGGCAAAAGCCGGATTGCATAGCGGTCTCCCTAACCAACAACGGTGCGGCACCAAAGGGAAAAATCACAGAAGGCGGAGGCCTTTCTATGCTGCGTCAACGCATAGAAGAATCCGGCGGCAAAATGGAGATTCAGAGCGTCCCTCGCTTTAAGCTGATGCTCAGTTTGCAGGAAAAGGAGGAAGCAGCATATGAAGGTGATGATCGTTGAAGACCAGACCATGATTCGCAGTCTGTTGGAAAGCTATTTTCGCGCCGAGGACGGATACCGGATCACGGCGTCCATTCCGGGCGCGAAACAAGCAGTCGAGATGTGCAGGACAAATTCTGTCGATCTGATTTTGATGGATGTGCAGACAGAGAACCGTGAGAACGGGTTGATTGCTGTTCGCCAGATTAAAGCTATACAGCCGAAGAGTAAAATTATTGTTGTGACTTCGCTGATCGACGGCGCCGTTCTGGATGAGGCAAAGAAGGCCGGGGCCGACAGCCTGTGGTACAAGGACTCGACGCAGAAGCGCTTGATGGATGTCGTCCGGCAAACACTGGAGGGTGAACATATTTTTCCGGACGCACCTCCGACAGTTGAGATCGGCATGGCAAAAAGCACGGAATTTACAAAGACGGAACTGAAGGTTCTGCGGCATCTGCTGCGGGGACTGTCTTACACGCGCATTGCGGCAGAGATGGGCTGCGAGATGTCAACGGTCAAATTCCATGTGTCAAATATGCTGCAAAAAACCGGGCTGGAAAACAAGCTTCAGCTTGCGCTGGCCGTCAGCGACGTCAAGTTGATTGCCGATCTGGCGGAAGAATGATGGGATTTGATTTTCTGCTTGTACAGCCACGCAAAAAACACGAACCCCGCCGCAGAATTGCTCTGCAGCGGGGTTCGCTTATGTGCTGAAACGGTCGAAAATCCTTGTTTTAAGCGGTTTTCGGGCATAGAAAAAGTCCACCGTAATTCTATCAAAATTACGGTGGACTTTTGGCGGAGAAGATGGGATTTGAACCCATGCGCCGGTTACCCGACCTACTCCCTTAGCAGGGGAGCCCCTTCACCACTTGGGTACTTCTCCATGGTGAAAATAAAAGAAAAATGTGGCGGAGAGGAAGAGATTCGAACTCTTGGTCCCTTACGAGATCACTAGTTTTCAAGACTAGCTCCTTAAACCACTCGGACACCTCTCCATTTCAGAACAAGTGATATTATAACACACAAAACACACTTTGTCAAGCATATTTCTTTTTGTGCATTTCGCAGAGCCGACTTGACTGTTATTAATTATACAAAAACTGAGTAGGTTTGTCAAGCCCATAATGGAATTTTGACCATTTTTTTCCAAAAACAATAAAACAGCCAAAGAAAAGCGCTTGCAATGCGAAGAAAAATGCCGTATACTGTTTATGAAAAACAAAAGGAGTCGTTGTGAAAATGAGCAAGGTTGAATTTGATTGCGGTAAATGGCTGCAGGAAGCCGAAGAATTTGCACTGCCGAATTGGAGCGCCCTCCCCTCTATTCCCCTTTATATGGATCAGGTGATGATGTTTACAGGTGAAGCGCTGTCTCTTTTTGAACGCGATGAAAAGCAGAGTTTATTGACGAACAGTATGATCAATAATTACGTGAAAAGCGGCGTTGTGGATCATCCCGTGCACAAAAAGTACAGCAAGGAGCATCTTTCTAAGCTGATGATGGTGGGCTTGCTGAAGCAGGTGCTTTCCATTCAGGATATTGCCGTGCTGTTTTCCGGCGATGAAGACGCAGAGCAGCTTTATAAAGACTTTGCGGCGGCGCAGAGCGGCGCTTTGCACGAGACGGCAGCGGGCGTGCACCCGGAAAGTGACGCAGCGGCCTTGCGTGCAGCGGCGTTGAAGCTTGCAGCGGAAGCTACGGCGCGACAAGCGGTTGCCCAGCGCATTTTAATGGCGCTGTCCGACGAAAAAAAAGCCAAGAAATAATCAAATTTGTAACGAACAAAAGCCTGCATGGCGCATAGAATGTTCTATTCGAAAAAAGGATGGGATATAATGTGCGATTTGCAGGCTTTTCCTATGCGCTCCGGCGGCCGATTGCTATAAAGTGCAGCTGTTGCTCTAAAAATACGGAATATCCTCCTCTTCCACGCGCTGTACTTCGGCAGTGACGTGAAAGGTAATTTCGGCTTTTGAGAGCTTTTCTGCGCGGCTTTCCCCCATTTCACGCCACACATTTGGCGCGGTGCGGAAAATGACTTCGCTGAGACCTGCGGCATCGGCTCCGTTTGCGTTTTTGAGATAAGCGGCGAGGCGTTCCTCAGTGCAGTTGGCAAGGGCAGTCTCAAAGCGCGGAAATGCTTCGTTCCCTACGTGCTTTGCGGTATTTGTGACGGCAGAAACTTCGGCGATAACATGAATTCTGGCGGTAAACTCGGGCTGTTCTGCTGTGCCTGTGAAGATAATGTTGCTGTTTGTGCTGCGGACTTTAAGCGATACCGTGCCGAAAGCTTCGTCTTTTACGGTGAATTCGCCGCCCGAAAGTGTACCCTGCAAGGCACTAAGCCCCTGTGTTTCCGCCGGCGTGAGCACGGCGCACAGGCGGTAGCTTTGCAGAACGGCTGTGCCGACGGGCGTGGGCAAATCATCGGCGCGCAGAACGGGCAGCGCGGCAGTGGCGTTTACGCCGTAAAGACCGTTTACAAGCTGCAGCAAATTCACGTCTGCCGCGGCCTCGCTGTATTTTGCGCCGTTTGAAAGCTGCATGAAGCGTTCGGCGGTGAGATCCGTTTGTAACAGGACGCTTTCGGCGGTATCTTCTGCGAGGAAAACTTTGGCGGTCGGGCGGGAATCGTAGTGGCGGATAAAGAAATCCAGTTGTTCAGCGATACCGCTTTCTGCGCATTGCATACCGAAAAGGATGGCGGCGTTGTGCGAATACAGCGGCGTGCGGCCGCTTTCGAGCGCGATTTGACTGAGCGCTTCGGGGACAGTATCGCCCTCACCGGAAAAGGTGCTCTGCCCTCCGTCCTCCGTCGTTTCGGAAGCGAGCACCGTCACGCGGCAGCCGGTTGCCGTGCGGTCTACGCCGATTGCGCTGATGAGCAAGCGCTCGTAAAGCTCCGGCGCGCAGCCCGAAGCGGTGAGCGTCAAAATGAGCGAAAGTAAAACGGATGTGAGTGCTTTTTTCATGCGGCGCGTCTCCTCTTCTTTTTGATGCAGTCGAAAAACCAAAGCAAACTCGGCAGCATAGCGCCGGTCAAAACGGAAAGCGGCAGCAGATACGCGGTGCGGAACACGGCCCCGACGCGTGCGGCGGAGTCTGTGAGCCATAGGGACAGAACTGCTGTCAGCGCGGCTATGAGTGCCGTCAGCCACGCGCGCGGGCGTGTCGGGATAGGTGTCATGCACACGGCGATGCAGAATAATCCGCAGGCAATACGCACGATGAGCGCCATCATGCTGATGCCGATGAAAAGCGCGTCCAGCCGCTGAATGCCGGCAATCTCCGCGATGGAAGCGAGCGTGTATGCGGGGAAAACTTGCAGTGCGGCGTACTCGCCGAGACACGAGACGATGAAAAACAGAAACACACCCAAAAACACGGTGATGCCGCCGTTCCAAACGACAAAGCCGAGCACGCGGTGGCTTTTACCGCTTTTTGTATCCGTATTTGTAAGAAACGGCATCAAAACGGCAAACTCGGCAAGCGAAGAACAGCGCGCTGTGAAGACAAGAAACCCCTGTACGGTTTGGCCTATGCCGTCATAGAAAAGCGGCATGAGATAATGCGGCGTGACGTTCGGCGAGACAGCGAGAAAAATCATCCCCATGCCGAGCATGAACAGCGTGAAAATGCATACCGAGGCGCGCGAGATGGTTTCTATACCGCGAATGGCACCATAAAGTGCGATGCCGAGCACGACAAGGACGATGGAAAAACGCGAAGCGACGGGGTCTGTAGTGTTGACGAGCAGCGTCAGAAAAAGCGAAAGACTGAAAATGTTCATCACTATAAAATAAAGCGCGTAAATTGCGGACATCGGTACAGAAACACCGCGGCCGCAGTTATTCTCTGCGATTTGCAGAAGCGATGCTTCCGGGTGGCTTTTGTACAGCATGAAAAGCGGCAGAGAAAACACCGTAAGGTACAAAAACAGCCCGAGCGAAGAGAAAATACTTTCAATCAAATTGCTGCCGCCGACGGTTTGCACATTGATTGTGATGCTGACGATGACACGTGAAAGAAACAGCATAAGGTAAAGCTGCAAAGCACTGATCTTGGTTTTCACAGGTGCTTTTCCCCCTTTCCCGCGCCGGGCATGTGTTGTACGGAGGCGTTATGACGCACTAATCGTTTCCATCCCGCGCGTACAAGCACATCCCGCATGGCGGAAAGCCGAAATGGTGCGACCGGGGCCAAAAACGGCACGGAAAAGCTTGTTTTGCCGCAAAGTTCGAATAATAAAAACGTAAAGCCTGCAAGCACGCCCCACACACCCCATATACCGCCCACCAAAATAAAAATAAGACGCAGTACAGCCATGGGCTCGTATAATTTCGGAACCGTGTACCCGGTAATGACCGTGACGGCGATGACGACGAGCGACGGTGCGCTGACAAGCCCTGCGGAAACGGCGGTCTCGCCGATGACAAGACCGCCCACGATGCCGACAGAACTGCCGAGCGGTTTCGGTACGCGCAGTCCGGCTTCGCGCATCAGTTCATACATAAAGTAAAGCAAGATTGCTTCTAACATGACGGGAAACGGCGTACTGCGCTCTGCCTGTGCAATGGTAACGAGCAGTGTTTCCGGCAGCAGCTCCGGGTCGTGTGCGGCGATTCCGACATACAGCCCCGGCAGAAAAATCGCAAGGAAAAACGCGATGTATTTCAGCCAGCGCGTGAACGTGGCGTAAAACGGACGGTTTGCATAATCGTCGGCGGTCTGAAAGTTTTCAACGAAGAGATACGGCACGTAAAGCGCTGTGGGCGTGCCGTCTATAAGCAGTCCGATGCGCCCCTCATGCAGTTTGCCGCATAAGGTATCGGGGCGCTCGGTAAAACCTACGCGATCAAAAATCGCGGGACGCTCCAAGTAACCCGCCAAATATCCTGCTGCGAGCACATCTTTTAGATTACATGCGGAAAGCCGCTTTTTGAGTGTGTTAATGATCTTCGGGTCAGCGATGTTTTTTAAATAGCACAGCGCAGCCGGTGTTTGGCTCTCTTCGCCAACCGTCACCTTTTCAAATTTGAGCTCGGTCGTTTTGAGACGGCGTCGTAAAAGCGAAATGTTTGTCTGGTAGGTTTCCACAAAGCCTTCGCGGGAGCCGCGCTGCATAACTTCCGTATCGGGCTCATCCACCCCGCGCGCAGCAAAGCCCTGCGTGCCGAACGCGAGCGCTGTCGGACAGTTATCGAGCAGCAGCACCGCAAAGCCGTTCATCATACGTTCGAGCACTTCACTGACGGTGGAAAGCTCGGCTTGCTCTACGGCGCACAGCACGTTTTCTTCGATAAACAAAAGCGTTTCTTTGCCGTTATCCGTCGGAATTTTCGCGCGCATCAACGGGTTTAAAATGCTCAAAGTAATGTGCTGCTTGCTGACAAGCCCGTCCATGGTGAGCAGCGCGGCCGGTACCGTGCCGACCATAAATTCGCGCTCGATATAATCCATGGCGTTTTCAAATAATCCATTTATATATGTTACATTTTCCTTTAAGTGTTCAGATAAGTTTTCCATTAGCAGTTTCCTTTCCGCATGGTTCTCCCATGTAGATTTTACAGAAAGGCCGTATTTTATACGCCCGAAGACGCATAATAGCGCCGAAGACATACGGAAAGGAAAACGCCATGTTTATTTCGTTTGTGCGCACGATCATCTTGTATTTTACGATTATTTTGGCTGTTCGCGTTATGGGCAAACGGCAGATCAACCAACTGCAAACGAGTGAATTGGTCGTGACGCTGCTCATCTCCGACCTTGCGGTGATCCCGATGCAGGACAGCGGCCAGCCGCTTTTCAGCGGGCTCATCCCTATTTTGGTGCTCATTGCGCTCGAGGTGCTCGTTTCGGTTTTTATGCTTAAAAGCAGCCGTTTTCACCGTTTGGTGTGCGGCAAGCCGGTCGTCATCATCAAAGATGGGCGTATCATTCAGGAAAACATGCAGGAGCTGCGCATGAGCGTAGAAGACCTTTTTGAGCAACTGCGGCAAAAGGATGTTTTTGTGCTTTCGGATGTGACATATGCCATTGTAGAGACGAACGGCACGCTGAGTGTCGTTAAAAAAGCCGCCGTCGATTACCTGCGTCCGAGCGATATGGGCGTGAAAGTGAAAGACGAGGGCCTTGAAGTCGTTGTGGTGAGCGACGGAGACCTTTCTGTGGGCTCTATGCACTTGTGCGGCAAAAATGAAGAGTGGATACACAGCATATTAAAAAGCGAAGCCGTACCGCTTCCCGAAGTGTTTATTCTAACGGTAAACACAGCCGGACATTATACGCTCATTCGGCGGGACGGCAGCCTAAAAAAGGGAGTGAAAAAATGAAGCGCATGGCCTTTTCAATCGTTTTGGCGGTATTTGCTGTGGCGGTGTGTATCTTTGGTTACTGCAACACGGCAAGATCTGCGAATACACTGATTGTGTCCGCGGAAAATATCGACCGGCTGCTTTCCGACGGCGAAGCGGAAAAAGCCTTGGTGGAAAGCCGAAAATTGCAGGCAGACTGGGAGAAAATACACGATAAACTGTGCGTTTTCCTGCCGCACGAGCATTTGGAGCCGCTGGAAAACATTTTTGCCGTGCTGCCCTATTATATTGAGCAGGAGGAGGTGTCCTTAGCGCGCGCCGAATGCCAGATGGTGAAAAACACGGCGGAGCACATTCAAAAAACAGAGCGCATCGCATTTGAGAATGTGTTTTAAAGCAAAAAACAGCAGCCCCATATCGTGTTGGGACTGCTGCTACATAATCTGAATTTATCGGTTGCGCTCGGCCTTGATTTTATTGAGCTCGTCCATGAACGTATTGATGTCTTTGAATTCACGGTAAACGGAAGCAAAGCGAACATAGGCGACTTCGTCGACCTTCTTGAGCTTATCCATGGCATAAGTGCCGATGAGTGTGGACGGCACTTCGCGGTCGAGCGAGTTTTGCAGGAGCGTTTCAATCTCGTCTACGATGCGCTCCAGTGTTTCAAGCGGTACGGGGCGTTTTTCGCAGGCGCGCAGAAGGCCGTTCAACAGCTTGTTGCGGTCAAAAGCCTCGCGGGATTTATCTTTTTTTACAACGACCACCGGCACAGTCTCAATGACTTCATAGGTCGTAAAGCGTTTTGCGCAGTTTAAGCACTCACGGCGGCGGCGAATGCGCTCCCCCTCATCGGTCGGCCTGGAATCGATGACCTTACTTTCACTGTATCCGCAATAGGGACATTTCATGGAAAACCCTCCAAAGTTCTAACACACCAAATCTGTCTCTTAAAGTAGTGTTATTATACAACAGTTTTCGGGGAAAAATCAAGCGAAACCGTATACTTTTTTCTATTTTGACCTTAAAATCGGAAAGAAACGTCAAATCTCTGCGATTTTCGCCCGCAGGGCGTGATTTTGTCCCGGTTTTTGCTTGATTTGAAGGCTATCTTTCGGTATAATAAAACGGAATATGAACCGAGGAGAACAACTATGGCAATACTTACGGTGAACAACATAAAAAAGATGTTCGGCACCGATGTGATTATTCAGGATATTACATTTGAAGTGCAGAAAGGCGACCGTATTGGCCTTGTGGGCATTAACGGTTCCGGAAAGACGACGCTTTTCAAGGTACTGAACGGAGAATATACGGCGGACGAAGGCACCTTTACCCCGGCGCGCGAAACGTCCATCGGCTACATGGAGCAGCATGTTTGCCGCGATATGGAAAAACCGGCGTTTGACGAAGTGATGACGGTGTTCGCGCCGCTGCTCAAAATGGAAGCAGAGATAGAAGTGCTCACGACGAAAATTTCGGAAATGCCGGAAAACCTTAACGAGCTTATCGAAAAGCAGGCGGAGCTAAACGATCGTTTCATCGCAGACGGCGGCCTCACCTGCCGCAACCGTGCAAAAAGCACACTCATCGGCCTCGGCTTTGCGCCGGAGCAGATTTATGCTCCTATCGGTGTTTTGAGCGGCGGACAGAAAGCGAAAATTCAACTCGCAAAAATGCTGCTCGGCGAATCGAATTTGCTGTTGCTGGACGAGCCGACGAACCACCTTGATATTCCGTCTGTTGAATGGCTGGAGGATTTTCTGAAGAATTACAACGGGTCGTACATCGTTATTTCGCACGACCGTTATTTCCTTGATGCTGTGACGAACCGCACATTTGAGATTGAAAACACGCATTTGACAGAATATAAGGGCAATTATACGAAATATTTGCAGCTGAAAGAAGAAAACCGCCTTGCGATGCAGCGCGTCTACGATAACACCCAGCGTGAGATCAAGCGCATTGAGGGCATCATTGAACAGCAGAAGCGGTTCAATCAGGAGCGCAACTATGTGACGATTGCGAGCAAGCAGAAGTCCATTGACCGTTTGCAGGCGACGCTTGAAAAGCCGGAGGATGATCCGGATACCATCAAATTTCAGTTTAAGGCGAGCCAGCGCGGCGGCAATGATGTTCTGGAAGCGGAAGAGCTTGCCCTCTCATTCGGCGACCACAGGCTCTTTAAAAATGTGAATCTCGATATCAAACGCGGCGAAAAGGTGTTCCTCATCGGCCCGAACGGCTGCGGAAAAACGTCTTTGCTGAAAGTGCTGTTGCACATTTATAAGCAAACCTTCGGCGATTTCCGCTTTGGCGCGAATATCGACATCGGCTACTACGATCAGGCGCAAGGCAATTTAGATGAGAGTAAGACGGTCATCGATGAGATCTGGGATCTGCACCCCTACATGACGCAGACGCAGGTGCGTAGCGCATTGGCGGTGTTCCTTTTTAAAGGCGAAGACGTGTATAAGCCCGTGAAAGGGCTTTCCGGCGGCGAGCGTGCGCGCGTGCTGCTTTTAAAGCTGATGCTTTCCAAAGCGAACCTTTTGATCCTCGACGAACCGACGAACCACCTCGATATCGGCTCCTGCGAGGCGCTTGAAAACGCACTTCTGGGCTACGATGGCACGCTGTTCGTCGTTTCGCATGACCGTTATCTTATCAACAAGCTTGCGGATAAAATCTACTATCTCACCCCTTCCGGCACAACGCTGTACCTCGGCAACTACGACGCATATCTTGAGGCCCGTCAAAAGCAGGAAGCCGCAAAAGCCGCTGCCGAAGCGGAAAATGAAAACGCTGTGCCGAAAGCCAATACAGTCTATAAACAAAAGAAAGAGCGTGCCTCTGAAATTCGGAAGCGCCGTGCCGCACTTTCGAAATGCGAGCGCGAGATCGAAGCGGCGGAAGCGGAAATTGACACGCTGAACGGGCAGCTCTCCAACCCCGAGACGGCGAGCGATTACGAAAAAATGATGGAAATCACGAATAAGATCACTGAGCAAAAGGCGCTTGCGGACAGTCTGATGAACGACTGGACGGAGCTGACGCTTTGGCTGGAAGAAAACGACGTGTGACGAAAGGAAATTAAAATATATGATGAAAGCAAAGGTCATCACCCTCGGCTGCAAGGTGAACCAGTATGAATCGGAAGCGATGCTCTCTTCCCTTTTGCAGCACGGCTTTGCCGCAGCGGAAGACAAGGAAACAGCGGACGTCGTAATCCTCAACTCCTGCACGGTCACGGCCGAAAGTGACCGCAAGGTGCGGCAGATTTTTCGCCGCGCGAAAAAAGATAACCCGGATGCCGTTATGGTGCTGACGGGCTGCATGGCACAGGCGTTCCCGGAGGACGCAAGGCGACTGGAGGAAGCCGATATTATCCTCGGCACCTCGAACCGCAAGCGTCTGGTGCCGGATCTGCTGGCGTTTCTTTCTGCACGCCAGCGCATCATCGACATTGCGCCGCACACGAACGACGAAAAATTTGAGAATCTCAATGTGGAGAACTTTACAGGCCGCACGCGTGCATTTGTGAAGATTGAAGACGGGTGCAACCGCTTTTGCTCATACTGCATCATCCCCTATGCCCGCGGCCGTGTGCGCTCGAAGCCGCTTGAAGACCTCAAGGCGGAGCTTGCGGGGCTTGGCGCGAACGGCTACAAAGAAGTGGTGCTGACGGGCATCAACCTTTCGGCATACGGACAGGAGTTCGGTCTGCATCTGTGTGACGCCATTGAAGCGGCCTGCGCTACGCCGGGTATTGAGCGTGTGCGCCTCGGCTCCTTGGAGCCGGAGCAGCTTTCGGAAGACGTGATCCGGCGCATGGCAAAGCAGAAAAAGCTGTGCCCGCAGTTCCACCTCTCCTTGCAAAGCGGCTGCGATGCGACTTTAAAGCGCATGAACCGCCACTACACCGCAGACGAATACCGCACCATCGTGCGCAACCTGCGCGCAGCGTTTGAAAATGCTGCCATCACGACGGACATCATGGTCGGCTTCGCGGGCGAAACGGATGAAGAATTTGCGGAATCTTTGGCGTTTGCAGAAGAGATCGCATTTGCGAAAGTACACGTGTTTGCCTATTCCCGCCGCCCCGGCACTCGTGCCTATGACATGGGCGATCAGCTGACGAATGCCGTAAAGGAAGCGCGCAGCCACGAGATGATCCGCGTGACGACCGCAACGCAGCAGGCGTTTTTTAAAGCGCAAATCGGTCGCACGGAGGAAGTGCTTTTCGAGCGTGAGATTCAAAAAGGCGTTTGGGAGGGATACTCCATGAACTATACACCTGTTGCGGTGGCAAGCGGTACGTCCCTTGCGGGCGAGATTCGCTCTGTGCGCATTGAGAGCTGCACCGATACGCACTGCATGGGTGCCGTGTTGTAAAATTCACCTCGAAAGAAGGCAATTCCCTCTCTACCGGAATTCATCGAGGAATACATGTAAACAAAAACGACCGAAAGCGCGGTGCAAAGGCTTTCGGTCGTTTTTGCGTATATTTAAGTTTAGAAAATCAAATTTACAAGCATGCCGGTCACGACGGAGCAGGCGTACAGCGTACCGACGATGGCGAGGTTCTCTTTTACGCGGTGGTTTGTGCGGAACAGCACGACGAGGCCCACGCCTGCACCGGCGCATAAGCCCGCCACGCAGGAGCCGAATTGCAGGCTGCCCAGCGTGAACAGCTCCGTTAAGATCACGGATGCCGCACAGTTCGGAATGAGTCCAATGAGTGCCGTCAGGAACGGCTGAAAGACGCTGCCGTTTAAAAGTAAGCCGGAAATGCGGTCTTCCCCGATAAAATAAATGGCATAGCCGAGCACGAGGTTTACGACGAGGATAAAGAGAAAAATGCTGATCGTGTGGTGCAAGGCGGAGTGCAACAGGCTGTGGTGGTCGCAGTCGCAGTCCGCGCACAGCTCCTCAAACGGTTTCTCTTTTTTAGGGTGGAAAAAGCGCTGTAAAATGAGGTCGGCCAGAAAGCCGAACACGATGCCGGAGGCGACTTTGATGAGCAGCATCGGCAAAATGTACCGCATCTGCTCCGGGTGTGAGAACAGAATCGGCAGGGCTTCATCGCTTGTGGAAAGGAACACGGCGAGCAGTGTGCCGACTGTGATGATGCGTCCGGCGTAGAAATTTGCTGCCGCCACGGAGAAGCCGCACTGCGGCACAACGCCGAGGAGCGCGCCGCCGATGGGGCCGAATTTGCCGAGCTTTTGCAGACCGCGTTCCATTTTGCTGCTTGCACGGTGCTCTAAATACTCAATGAGAAAGTACGCGGCAAACAGAAACGGCAGCGTTTTTAACGAATCGATGAGTGCGTCGAGAAAGACATCCAGCATAAATAAATCCTTTCAAGGTAGAGGTAGCCCGTCGAAACGACGGGATTGCGATGCCCGAAAACACAAAAAGTGGTATACAGGCTTCGAGCCAGTATACCACAATTTTGCCGGATTGACAAGTAAAAATCAGAGCCGATTTTTACCAGATTTCTGCGTTTTTTGCGCAATGTTGGCGCACTTTTGCTGCCCGTACCTCTACAAAGCAGCCGCACAGCGCACACATGCCGTTGACCAAGTGGTCGCATGATGTGCATTTTTGCAAACGGTCTTTGTAAAGTGCATCCGGGGCTTTCTGCTCCGGGGGAATGTTTTCGATATATTCGTAGATCGAGTGAAAATAATCTGTGTCGCTGAGGTCTTTCAGCAAACACCGCCTGCAGGGAATGCGTTCCATCAGGAGACCGTGATTTCCATGACGGCACACGCCGGAATATTGAAGTGCAGGTTGTTGTTTTCAAGCGTCAGCGCGTCGAAATCCGTAATCTTGACGTCTTCGGGATGGTCGAAGTCGTTGTATGCGCCGATGGAGTTTGTCAAAATGCGTGCAGATGCCGTATTGTACTTCTTGCCGGTCAGCGTACAGTCGATCGGGTACGCGGTGTCGGCGGAAATGTTCGCGAGCGTGATATGCACGACGCCGTTTTCGTCTTCCGAGGCGGAAACCGTGAGGTTCGGTACGCCGGCGTAGACCCCCTCCGTTTCGAGGTGGCTATTCAAAAGCGTTGCATCGTGATGGTGCTTATAAAGATCGAATACATGATATGTCGGCGTAAGCACCATTTTCTCTCCCTCGGTGAGGATGACGGACTGCAAAACGTTTACAAGCTGTGCGATGTTTGCCATGACGACGCGGTCACTGTGTGCATTGAAAATGTTCAGCGTTACAGCGGCGACAATGGCGTCGCGCATGGTATTCTGCTGATACAGGAAGCCCGGATTCGTGCCCGGTTCCACATCGTACCATGTACCCCACTCGTCTACGACCAGGCCGACTTTGTGCTCGGGATCGTAATGGCTCATAATCTCCGTGTGGCGCGTGATAAGCTCGTCCATGTACAGTGCCTTGCGAATAGTCTCGTAATACGTGTTGGTATCAAAGCCTGTTGCAGCTGTTTTTTCCTCAAATGTGCCCGGCACGGTGTAATAGTGCAGGCTGAGGCCGTTCATGTAGTTGCCTGCAATGCGCATGACCTCTTCTGTCCAGTTGTAATCGTCGGCGATGCCCGGGCCGCAGGCAATGCGGAACACGTGGTTGTCACCGTAATCGCGGACGTAGGTCTGGAAGCGGCGGTAGAGATCGGCATAATAGGACGGGCGCATATTGCCGCCGCAGCCCCAGTTTTCGTTGCCGACACCGAAGTATTTCACTTTCCACGGCTCGGCATGACCGTTTTTAGCGCGCAGGTCCGCCATGGGCGAAATGCCATCAAACGTCATGTACTCCATCCACTCGCTCATTTCCTGCACGGTGCCGGAGCCTACGTTGCCGTTGATGTACGGCTCGCAGCCGACCTGGCGGCAGAATTCTAAGAATTCGTGCGTGCCGAAGGTGTTATCCTCCACAACACCGCCCCAGTGCGTGTTGACCATCTTTTTGCGTGTCTCCTTGGGGCCGATGCCGTCTTTCCAGTGGTATTCATCCGCAAAACAGCCGCCCGGCCAGCGCAGCACCGGCAGCTTAATAGCTTTCAGCGCTTCCACAATATCGGTTCGCATGCCGTTTACGTTTGGAATGTCGCTGTTTTCGCCAACATAAATGCCGTTATAAATGCAGCGTCCGAGGTGCTCGGAAAAATTGCCGTAGATATTGCGGTTGATCTTGCTTTTCTTTTCGTCAGTATGAATGGAAAGTTTTGCCATTTTAAAAATTCCTCCACTTAAAATCGGCGATAAGCATCGCCGTGTGTATGTTCAATATAGCATACAAGAGTACGAATGTCAAGAGTTGTACGTACAAATATTTATCGGCGCGCGTCGACCGTCCAATGCTCTGTGATGACATGGTTTTCCGCGACGAGTACTTTAATTCCCAAACCAGCCGAGCACGACGTTTCGTTTTGCGACTTCGGATTGAAGCGCGTGCAGACAATTCAGGTCATTCTCAAGCGCGTAGAAATGCGTTTTGGGGAATTTCTTTACGAGCGAGAGAAACGCTTTAATGTTCGGTCCGACAAGCGGATAGTGAACTGCACCCCATCTGTTAGTATAGTATATCATACTTGTCTAACAAATGGGGTGCAGTTCATTCTTAGCGCGGTGCTGTTTTGTTCTATCAGAGAAAAATAGGTCTGCACACAAAGAAGCTACTCATTTTTCTATACGAATAGGGCTTAAACCTACACATCTGCCGGTTCGGGCACATCGTCGTTGATGATGGACTTCTTCTTCCAACGGCCCATGCGGAACGCGATGGAGGTAAGCACGGCACCCATGACCCAGCTTATGAGCAGGGAGATGAACAGCGCATCTGCAGAGTGCATCAGTGCTGCGAGGCCGTATGCGATCGGCACACGGATAACGATGGTCGTGATGAGGGAGATCCACATTGGGGTCATCGTATCGCCCGCGCCGCGCATAACGCCGGAAAGGATCTGCGTGACGGCCATTGCAATGTAACCGATGGAGAGAATGCGCATCATATGCATGCCGGTATCAATGACGTCCGGCGTACTCGTAAACATTTCCATGAGATAACGGCCGAAGAACAGGATCAGCGCAACAAGTACCACGGAAACGGAAAGGCCGAGCTTTAAGCCGTCCTTTGTGCCCTTTTCCACGCGATCCAAACGACCTGCGCCGATGTTCTGGCCGGTGAAGGTCGTCGTTGCCGTACCGAAGGTGAAGTTCGGCATCATGGCAAAGCCGTCCACGCGCATAACAACGGTGGAAACCGCGATGATCGTGGTACCGAAGCTGTTTGTAAGGGACTGCACGACCAGCATGGCGAGCGAGAACACCGCCTGTGTGAGACCGCTGGGCAGACCCAAACGGATGAGCTGGAACAAAAGCGCTTTTGTCGGCCACAGGGTGCGCCACGTGATGTGCAATACGTCACGCATTAAGAGCAGACGCACAAGACACAGGATGCCGGAGACTGCCTGCGAGATGATGGTTGCCCACGCAGCGCCCGCAACGCCCATTTTAAAGCCCGCGACAAACCAGATATCCAGACCAATGTTCATGCCGCATGCCACGAGCAGGAAAATGAGCGGCATGACGGAATCGCCGAGGCCGCGCAGAATGCCGGAAATAATGTTGTAATATGCGCTGCCGAGAATACCGAGGAAATTGATGATGAGATAATCACACGACATAGTGTAAATATCCTGCGGTGTTTGCAGTGCAGACATGATCGGGTGTGTAATGAGCGGGCCCACGACCATGACGAAGATGGAAACCGCAAAGGTTGCCGTGATCGCCGTACCTGCAGAATGCGAAAGTCGCTTTTTGTCTTTTGCACCGAAACACTGCGATGCCATGATGCTGGCACCGACCGATACGCCCATGAACAGTACAAGCAGCAGGTTGATGATCGGGCCGCTGGCACCGATGGCGGCCAACGCGCTGTCACCCACATAATTGCCGACCACAATGGAGTCCACCGTGCTGTACAGCTGCTGCGCCAAGTTGCCGATGAGAAGCGGTGTGGAAAACCGAATGAGATTTGTCGCCGGGTTGCCCACCGTCATATCCTGCGCTCCGAAAAATGCAGAGAGCTTTCCTGCCATAATAAAGAATATCCTCCTCGCCCTGAGATATACTCGAAATTTGGTGATTTTGCAAGCATATAGCCTTACAAAATCACTTGTGTTTTATTGCTTCCGAATATTCTCCAAAAGATTTAACGCTTAACAGTATATCAAAAAAGGCGAAAGAGGTCAATTAAATACAAAGAAGATAATTAAATTTTGGTATTTTGCCGAATTTAATGGTTGATTTATAGCGAAATTAGCAAACAATTTCGTCAGAGATTCATAACGCGGAACGGTGTGTGAAAATGTGCTTCTCCCCTATTTTGCGGCGAATGTATTGGCTTTTTGCAGAACGGTCATTACCGTTCTGCGCCAGATGTCGAAAAGAACGCGGCGGGCATCACAATCCAGCGCAGAGCCGAGCACGGTAAACAGCAAAAGGCTGAATATGCAAAATACGGCGGCTGATAGGAGCAGCGCGGGATATGAGTTGAGTGGAAGCGGCAGAGCTTTTGCGGAAAACCACAACAGAACGAACAATACCCCGTTGCACAGGAATTTTCGGTAAGTACGCCGTGCAGGTGCATGCAGCAGCTTGTGGGATGCGTAGAAAATCATATCGTTCGTGCGATATAAAAGCGCTGCAATCGTCCCGATGAGCACGCCGTACATGCCAAGCGGCACCACAAGTAAAAGCGATATGAGAAGATTGATGACGGATTCGATGACGGAACGGTTCTGCGTTTTTTGAAAATGCCCGGCGTATTCGATGACGCGCTGCGCGGCTGCACGTCCGTTTGAGAGCAGGTACGTGCAGACAAAAAGATGCGGCAAAACGGGATCGAGATACGAAATATCCGTCACACCGGCGGTGTAGAGCTTCAAAAACGGCAGAATGAACACATCCGCCGTGAGATACAGCGCAAATGTGAGCGCCATATTGTATGTTTCAAATGCGCGGTAAAGCCGCAAAAAATGCGCGCGGTCGGTGTGATAGGTTTGCCCCAGGGCGAACGACACGCTGCCGTTTATGGCGGAGACCGCCGTGCCGACCATGCCGAAAAGCATCACGTACATGGAGTAGACGCTCGTTGTTTTCAGTCCGCAGACGACAGAGAGCAGTAAAACATCGGTGTTTTGAAAGATGAGCCCGGAGATCTGGTGTACGAGCACGGCACGGTGCTGTGCGGTGGCGGTTGTATCGGGCGGCACGGCGCGGTTAAGCCAGCTATACTGTTTTTTGGCGTAGAGTGTGAGCAGTACGGTTTGCAGTAAGCCGCACAAAAAGCAGAGCAGCTGTACGGCGATGAGCGAAAGTCCGCAAATTAGCAGTATGATTTTGCCGATACTGATGGAAACAGTTAAAAGCAGGTTGGCGTTGATGAGCACGTATCCTCTGCCCTCTGCCTGCAAAAGCACGCGGTATTTTGCCTGAAACAGAAAGCGCACGGCTTGTCCCATGCTGCCGAGCAAAACCGTGAGCAATACGGTAAAAAACGGTAGTTCGGTTTTGATGAAAAACGGAAACAGCACTGAAAGTCCGCAAACGAGTACGGCATAAGCGATGCCGACTTTGGCATATTCCCGGCGAATCGCATTGAAGATACCGCTGACGGCGGCTCTGTCCTGTTCGGCGGCGGGTTTATAAAGTGCCTGCAGCGCTGCCGTGCCGATACCGCTTTCAAGCAGGTCAAGATACACAAGCGCCTGCTGTGTAGCGGAGAGCAGGCCGTTGGCTTCGGAACCGAGCTGCACGAGCACGAGCCGCGGAATGATAACGCCGAGTGCGACGGAAACAAACTGGCTGAAAAGCCCGGAAAAGGCATTGAAAAAGCACCTTTTGGCACGCATGGCTACTTTACAAACACGTCGCATAGCGTGCGGATGATGCGCTGATCCCGCCAGCGCAGATAGCGGCAGCCCGCGTGCCAGATGGTGCGCAAAGCGGGCAAGATGACGCTGCCGTTCTCCGGCGGGTCCTTGAGCAGCTGCGGCGAAACGGCGGCGTTTGCCTCGAGTAATAGTGCGAGCAGCTCCGGGTCTTCCGTTTTCAAAAAGCGCTGGGCGTAAAAATCCGCCTCACGCATCAGGCGGTCGCAGCACAGCGTGTGAATTTCCGGCAAGTCTTTTTTCTTTGAGAGCTTCAGCTCAGCGATGAGCCCGCGCAGATAATCCTTGGTGCAGGCGAGCGTGATACGTTTATTGGAATGCGTGCCGTTGTAGCGGTAAACCACGTCGGGCACGGCGTAGTATTCTTTGGCTTTTAAAAGCGTGCAGAGAAGAAAAATGGGATCTTCATAGACACGCAGCGGCGGAAATTGCAGCTTGTTTTCAAGCAAAAAATTGCGATTATAAATAAAGCGGGCGAAAAAACGGTCGAGCGGCTCATCGCAGGCGTTATGAAAGCCCTCCTCCGTGAAAACAAACATGGGGTGCACATCGTTCCCCTTGGCTTTTTCAATCGAGCCGCCGCAGACCATGGCACCGCTTTTTTCGGCGGCAGCCAAAAGCGTTTCGAGCGCATACGGGCCCGGATAGAGATCATCGGCATCGAGAAACGCAATGTACTCCCCTTTTGCCTCCGCTATGCCCTTATTGCGCGCCATGCCTGCGCCGGCGTTTTCCTGCGTAAGGCACCGCACGCGGCCGTCTCTGCGCTGGGCGCTCGTTAGAACGTCTGCGGAATGGTCTGTGGAGCCGTCGTTGATGCAGAGAATTTCTATATCCGTGAGCGTCTGCATGAAAACGCTGCTAAGTGCCGTTTCGAGGGTGCCTTCCGCGTTATAAACGGGCACGATCACCGAAATTTTGCACATAGTTCTTCCCTCCTTCATAAAACTTAAAGCACAGCTTGTGCAGCACAGTGCGGTTTCGTCGATAGAGCTTTTTAATATCGCGCGTGACGGCACCGTACTTTTTCAAAATGGCATATTGTTCCTGCAAAAGCACTTTGTTCCGAAAATCGATTGCCGTGTAAAAGCGCTGCAAGGCGTATCGCTTTTCGATCTCGTCTAAGCACTTTTGGTACTCGGCTTCCGGCATTTTGATCTGCTTAGCGGTTTGAAGCAAGATCGTCTCGTGCTCTGCGATGCGGCGCAGCTTGTCGATTTCGGTTACATCTCCCGCAGACATGCCGTTTTGATATTTTACATAGCCGTAAAGCGGTTCGTCTAAAAAAGCGTGCGGAAATTTGTAACACACCGGCAGCATGAGCTGATAATTCTGCCCGCGCCGCGCGGGGTAGATCATGCGGTTCGGCACGGCTTCATCAAAACAGCGCATGCGGATCATGTGACAGCCGGCGCACACCATGCCTTCGCCGCGCAGAAGATACCAAAACTGCATGAGTTCAAAACGGTGCGAAAACCGCGCAGCCTCGCGGTAGAGCGGCATTTTGAGGTCGCTCTCGTCAAAAACGAAGGCGTCACTGCTCACCGCGCCGCACGCCGGGTGCTGCAGCAGATACGTAGCGCGTTTTTCAACAGAGCCCGGTAATAAAAAATCATCCGGATCTGCCCAGCAGAGAAAATCACCGTGCGCGTGGAGTAACCCCGTTTGTATCGCACCGCCAAGCCCTATGTTTTCCTGCGTCAACACAGTATACTGCACGCCGCTTTCTTTTAAAATCGTCTCGAAGTTTTTCAGCAGCTTTGCCGTATCGTCTGTCGAACCGTCATCAATGCAGATGAGCTCCAACGGGTGGTAAGATTCGCTTATTACGGAGCGCATGAAGCGGTCAAGTGTTTTTTCACAGTTATAACACGGCAGAAGCAGCGTTACGAGCGGTTTTTCCATCTTTTCCCTCCTGCAAAGTGCGGCGAAACGCTTTTAAAGCGTCTTCATAGGCGGCCGTTTTGGCACGCAGCGTTTCGGTGATCTCCGGCGCGTGGCTGCGTAGGCGTATCCACCTGCGCGTGACGGCAGTTTCATCCGCAATGTTTTCAATGGGCAGCACATAGGGCGTATCGACACCGAAAATGTCTTCTGCAAGGCCCTTGGCTTTTACAGAATACCCGAGTGCGAGCGTGGGTACGCCGGAAGAATACGCCGCGATGACGGCATGTGTGCGCGCGCCGATGAACGACGAGCACAGCGCAATAATCGATTTAAGCTGCGACGCACTTTGGTCTTTGATGAGGCATACGCGGCCGCTGCCTTGAAAGGCCGCGTATAATTCTTTAAGCGGATCGCGGTCATCATTGCCGTTTTGCACGGCGTGCGGGATGAGCGCCACGGCACTGTCTGTTGTGCGCAGGATTGTGTCAATCAGCGCGATGAGGTTACCCAAAATAAGCTTTGCGTTTCGTGCACGGCGCAGTAAAAGCGGGCTTACATTGATACCGACGGTGTTGTGCGGCTGAAACACTTCCGGAATCTCCGCACCGCGCGGCTCCAGCAAGAAAGCGGAATCCGGGCAAAAGGAGACGTTTCGCAGCCCGGCGCTTTGCAGCGCGTGCAGCGTTTGTGTCTCGCGCGCTGTGATGCGGTCAAATGCGGTGAGGTCACGTAGCAGAGCCTTACTGCGAAGAAGCTTCGGTTCAATCGAACAGCCGAGCAGTATGCTGCCGCCTGCATAGTGCCGTGCGAGGTTGTGCAGCCGAATGCGCTTTTGCATATCTTCGTAGCAGTACACATCGCCGCCGATAGAGACGAGAATATCGTCGCGCGTGAGCGTTTGCAGCGCGGCACGGTACGGCAAGACATCGAGCGGTGTGTAATCGTTTAAAAGCTTTAAGCGCAGATAGGCGCTCCAAAATGCGGGCGAGCTTTTGCGGATCACATCGCTTCGCGCGGGGCGCACATCCTGCACAACGAGCGGGCGCGCTACGCCGTATCTGGCATCTTCCTCCGGCGCTTCGGAAAGCAGCACCGTGCGGCCGGGGCCTAAAAGCTTAGAAACGGTGCGCACAAGCGCTTCGCACCCGTGGTTTGCGCTGCCGATGTGGTCATGCAGAATGTAACGCACGCGTATTCTCCCCTTTCAAAATCGATTTTGCGTGTTTTGCGGCGCGGTATGCGGCAAGGTGCAGCTGCAATGCGGGCAGATTTTGCTGCTTTAAGCAGTGCACGATGCACCGAAAAACGCCGTGAAGCTCCGCTTCGGAAAGCAGTGCGCAAAGCGCTTCATCTTCCATAATCTCTTTGGCTTTCGTGATGGGATCAAGCCCGATATCCGGCGCGTAAAAAACGGAGAATGCCGTGTATGCACTGAGTCTTTTGCGAAAAAACGGCTTAAATTCCGTGTGCTTTTGCTCTGTGATGACCCAGTGCGCAATCTCTTTTTGCAAAAGGAGCTGCTTAAAGTGGTCTGCTTCCCGGCGCAGCGGGTGCGCGGCGTATTGCATGGCACAGTGTGGCGTGAGGAGTACGCGGCTGTTTGCGCGGTAAAGCTGTACTAAAAATTGCAGATCCTCAGCAAGCGTCATGGATTCATCAAATACAGCGTTGACGGAAAGAATTTTCTCGCGACGCAGAAGCTTGTTCCAAAGATAGCCAAAATACCCGGTTTCGTACTGTGCTTGCATGAAGCAAACGGGAAGCGTTTCGGAATCTATGAGACCGTATTTTGGTAGTGTTATGCGGGTAATCTCACCGTTTAAATCCATTTTTAGGTAGCTGCCCATGAGAATGTCTGCGTCGTTTGACTGCGGCTCATGCAATGCTTTTTCGAGGTAGTTCGAAAACGGCAGGTCGTCGCTGTCTACAAACCACACCCACTTTCCGGTGGCGGCTTCCAAAGCGAGGTTACGTGCGCGGGAAACGCCGCCATGGTGTTGCGCGAGTACCGTGATACGCGCGTCTGCAGCTGCAAAGCGTTCTAAAATGCGGCGGCTTTCATCGGTGGAGCCATCGTCTACGGCAAGCAGCTCAAAATCGCGAAATGTTTGGGTACACAGCGCGGAAAGCGTTTTTTGCAGATGCCTTTCCTCATTATAGACGGGCAGAATGATGCTGACTTCAGGCATAGTGCTCTCTCCTTTGCAGCCACAGGCACATAAGCGGCGTGCAGCGGTATTGCATGCACAAAAGCTGTACGGCAAGTTTAAACGGAATATGTCGCGCGGGTCGGTTTTGCAGCGCACGTTTCAGCGCTTCGTCGTTTAAAATGCGGTCGATTTCCGATTTTTGTTCGACCTTTGGCAAATCACAGGCTCCGCCGAGTGCGGCGCAGGCGTAGTGGATGAGATGCAGATCGAGTTGACGGCTGAAATTATATTCCGGGCAGTTTTGAAACAGTGCGCACAGCTTTTGATGCATACGTTTGTAGCTTTCCCACGCATCTGCTTTGTGCGTTGTGGTGATGCTGCCGGGGTTGCGGTGGTACTCGTAAAGCCCTTGGCCCTTAAGATAAAAGAACGAAGCGGCGCGGTATCCTGCACACGCGCTGAATAGATTATCTTCGGAATATCGCACGGTTTCGTCGAACCGCAGGTCGTATTCTTTTAAAAACGATGTACGGTATAAACAAACACACACGGATAAAAGCGGGCCGTATTCGAGATTGTCGCGCATGATGAGCTGCGGAAATACGCAGCGTTTGATTTTGCGTTTGTCGTAATACCCGCCGTGGAGCGATGCAGAGCGCAGCGTGGGCGGCTTGCCGGATTCTATGCGTATGAGGTCGCAGAAAACAAAATCACAGTGATACTGCTCAATCTTCTGAAAAAGCGTTTCAAAAAATGTCGGCGATACGGTGTCATCGGCATCGACAAAGCCGATGAATGCTCCGCTTGCCGCAAGCAGACCCGCGTTTCGCGCACTGCTGAGGCCGCCGTTTGGCTTATGCAAAATGCGTATGCGGCTGTCCTCTTTTTTGAGCCGCGTGCACAGTATGGAGCTTGCATCGGTAGAGCCGTCATCGATAAGTAAGATTTCAATGTCGTGAAAGGTCTGTGCGATGAGGCTTTTAACGCACCGCTCGAGATATTTTTCGGCGTTGTAGATCGGCACAATGACGCTGATCTTCGGCATAACTTTCCCTTCCTTCTGCAAATCTCAGGATTTTCTCCGCTTCTTTATACTGTGTGAAATCGGTGCTGCGACAGGCGGCTTTGAGTGCTTCTTGTTTTTCGTTATCTTGAATCAGCGCGGCGAGAGCATCTGTAAAACCGTCAAAATCAAGCGGCGCGATCATGCCGTCTGTGCCGTCTTGCAGCTGGCTGTGCGCGGTGGAAAAATCCGTGATGATGACAGGCTTCCCGAGCAGCTGCGCCTCCCGCACGGCGACGCATTTGCCCTCATAAACGGACGGCTGCACGTAAATGTCGCACATACGTATATAGGGGTACGGATTCTCCTTTTTGCCGAGCAGCACGACGAAATCTTCCATATGCACAGCTTGAATGGCTTCGCGAATTTGGGTTTCCCGGTCGCCGTAGCCTAAAATGTACCACTTAACGGAAAGGCCGCGCTTTAAAAGCACTGTGCAGATTTTCGGAATGGCTTCAAAGTTTTTCGCTTCACAAAACCGACCGACGGAAAGCAGCACGGTCTCGCCCGCTTCGCGATACATGCCGGCAGCCGGCAGCAGCGATTTGCGCTCGATGAGCTCGCGCGCAAGGCAGTTTTCGACCGTGACGGCTTTTTGTGAAAACGCGGGATACATGCGCCGAAAGGCTTCCGTGCAGCTTTCGGAAACACTGACAACATAGTCTACGTTCGTATACACACGGCGGTCGAGCTTTGGATTTGGGTGTTGTGTGGCGTAATCCGTGTGGTTCCACGCGACTTTGTACTTGGCGTTTACCTTGTGCACAAGCGTATCGGCGACGCCGAGGTACTGCGCGGCAAGATCATACTCGCCCGGGATATTCGGCAAAAACGGCTGCAAAAATGCAGAGATATACTGCAAGTGCGTCCACGTGCCGGTGGGTTTTCGCATGAAAGTACCGTACAAAAAAAACGCGAGCTTTGCGAGTAATCGTGCGGCTGCAAATCGCAGTCTGCCATGTTTTACAAGCGACAGGATCGGCTCTGTATAGGCGTGGTATGCAGGGATTCCCGGCAGCAGACGCACATATTGCGGCAGGTCTTTTATGAATTCTCCCTCGCGGCGGTACAGAAAAACGGAGGCCTGCACGCTTTTGTCTTCGAGCGCTTCCAACAGTCCGATAAGGCTGCGCTCTGCCCCGCCAATCTCTAAAGACGGCAAAATAAAAAGCAGTTTTTTCGGTTCCGTTTTAAACGCCGCCTTTCACTTTTTCTTTGATACGCGGATGGTCGGCGAGCAGGCGATGCAGCGGGCGCGTGAGCTTGCTGCGCAGTACGGTACGGCGGTTCATCCAGCTTTTGGCATACCAGTGCACGGTGTAGGTGCAGTCTGTGATATAAAGCCGCCCCGTGGCATCCTCGTAGGGGTTAAAATACGCCTTGGGAAAGACGGCTGCGCCTTGCACGGTTTGTCGCTTGCCGTTTGGCTTTAAGCCGCATTTTAAAAGCGCCTGTGTATTGAGCTGCGGGCAGCCGATGACGCCGTGCTTGCCGTCGAGCAGGGGTGCATATTGCTCCAGCATGAAGTGCACGAGCGGATGGTGTTTTTCTGCGCCGAAGCCGAGGCCGGTCGCAATCATACGGTCGGTCTCAAAGGCAAAAAACGCGTGCTCGCTGCAAAGCGGGTCCAAACTGCGCACGAGCTCGACATCTACATCAAAGTAAAAGCCGCCCTCGTTTTCGATGATCTGCAAGCGGGCGTAATCGGCGAGAAACGCGTACTTTTTCTCTTTACAGCACATTTCGGTGTAACCGTTTTGGTGAATGTCAAAATTATCTTCGTTCCATTCCAAAATCGTATAGTTCGGGCAGTGCTTGCGCCAACTCTCTATGCACTTTTTGGCTTTGTCCGGCAGTGGTGCGCGACCAAACCAGCAGTAATGGATGATTTTCGGGATCATACAGCCTCCTTTTGTGCTTTGCGTTCGGTGCGTGCGGCCATCAGGCGGATCAAAACGGAAAGTCCTGCGCCAAGCGGCGTGCACAGCATTGTAAGCACCTTTTTCGGTGAGCGGAGCATCAGTGCGGGCTCTTTCGCGAGAAAACACGCGGCATCGTAATGGATGCTGTCGAGTACCGTGCGCGTTGCAGCAGCCGGGTACGTAAGGCAAAGCTGCCGCCAATATAGAAAGCCACGCGGGTTTTTTGCGTATTGCTTCCATATGGTGTGCGAGGAACCGTCTTCTAAATACGTCACGTGGCACAGCACGCGATTTAAAACGGCGAGTTTGTAATCGCGGTCGATCAGCCGGTATTTTGCGGCGAGCGCCACGTATTTTTCATTTGGAAACTCCGGGTACGGCGGGTATTTTCGGATGATGTCGGTACGATACACGAGCTTTTTGTCGCCTTTGCCGCCGCCCGCATAGTAACCGCTGAGCGTCGTTTCGGTGAGGCCCGGCGGAAAGCCGGTGCCAATAAGCTTGCCGTTTCCGTCGTCATCAAGCCCGATGAGCCCGGCGCAATTCTTGCTTTTTATCTGTGCCCAGCGCTTTTCAATTTGCTCTACGGCATCCTTTGCCAAACGGTCGTCGGAATCAAGGCAAAGGTTCAGCTCGGTCTCGATGTGCGCATAAGCGGTGTTGTGCGCAGCGTGCATGCCGCCGTTTGGACGGTATAGGTAACGGATGGAAAATGCTTTCTCCGCCTGCATCCAGGCGGAGACCAACGCGGCGGTGCGGTCGGTGGAACCGTCATCTACGATGAGCCATAGGAAGTTTTTAGATGTTTGCGCTTTTAATGAGCAATATGCTTCCGGCAGCGTGTGTGCGCGGTTATACGTCGGCGTAAATACGGTCAGCAGAACCATGTGCGGTTTCCCTCCTTTTTTGGGCATCCTTTTGCAGATAATACGCAGTGAGCATATGTGCGTTTTCACAAATGTCAAAGCTTTGTAGTACAGGCGGCGCGGCGCTGAGCACCTTACTTTCTGCCAAAATAACCTCCGCCCACTTAGAAGGCGGTGCGGAAAGCGGAAGCTGCCGTGCACGCGGCGTTTGAAGACAATCCTTCGGTACACCGTTGGAGACAAGGCACGGTAGCCCTGCGGCCTGCGCTTCCAAAACGGAGAGCGGCATGCCTTCGTACAGAGACGGCATACAGAATACATCCATTGCATGCAAAAGTGCCGGAACATCTTCCCGCACGCCTAAAAACAGCACATACGGTGTAAGGCCGAGTGCGGCGGCGCGGTTTTGTACGGCTGCCCGCTTTTCACCGTCGCCAACAAACAGCAGCTTCGATTTTGTACCGCATGCGCGCAGACTGTGCAGGACATCCAAGAGGAAAGCTTGGTTTTTCTCTTTGCGAAACTGCCCCACATGCCCGATGAGAAGTTCTTCTTTTGTGATACCGAGTGTGCGCCGCATGTCTTCGCGCATGTTTTTATCAAAGCGGAATTTTTCTGTATCGATGGCGACCGGCAGCACCAAAAACGGCGCACTGCCGAACATCCAGCGCCCGGCATCTTCTCCGCAGGCAAGCAGATCGGTCGCGGTACGTGGAATGATGCGCTTATACAGATCTTTTATTGGATACTTGAAGTCGCGCAGCTGATTTGTGGTGTGTGCGTGAGCAATGCATACAGGCACGCCGTGCTGCTTGGCGCAACCGAGTACAACGCCGGAAAGACAATCAAGATGGGCGTGCACAACAGTATACGCCGGGTGGGCGGAGAAAAATTTGTGCAGTGCATGGCGGTATGCGGGGCTGAACGGGTTTTGCCGTGGCACGGTGAAAACTTTGCCGCCGAGAGAGTAAATCTCTTTATCGTACGCGCCTTCCCGTGCGCGGTGCGTCAGAAAATCGAACTGCACGCGTGTGCGGTCTATGTGACGGTAGTAATTCATCAGCATCGTTTCCAGTCCGCCGCGGTCCATGCAGGTGACAGCCTGCAAAACACGAAGCATAACGGATCCCCCCTTTTATAAAAGGCCGAAGGTCTTCAGCCCGTAGAAATAGAAAAACAGATAAAAAATGAGCATCATCACGGTTAAAATGCGCACGGAGCGTTTTGAAAACATGTGGTGCAGCTCCCATGGCAGCAAAATGTAGTTATAAAGTGAAAAGTATATGGGCAGCCGCCCGACAAAAATGCCGCTTGTGAACGCTGAGAGGATGTAAATGCCGGTCGATACAATGGACATGTTGACGCAAAGGTCGATGAGTGGGTCATTTTCTGCACGGATAAACCGTAAACCGATCAAAGAAAGCAACGTCGGCACAGCGTAGACCAGTACGCGCAGCAGGTTTGTACCGTTGTCCTCAAAGCCTTTCCAATCGCTGACGACATTTTTGTACTGCGTTTCCTGCAAAAGCAGCTCCAAAATGTTTGTGAAGCGGTCGATGAAAAGCACGACCAAAACAGTGAGCAGAAGAAACAAAAGCGTTTTTCGGTTCCATGCTTTTCCGCGTGTGAGAAAAACAAACGGTAGTGCGAACAGTGCCGAGGCATGCAGTGTGGCGGCAAGTAAAATGATGAGCGTGGCTTGTCCGTATCTCTTGCGCAGCAAAAGCGGACAGCAGGCGAACACGAGCGCCGCCGCCAAAAATTGCCGCATGCCGTTCATCATCCAGGAGATGTAATCCGTGGAAGCGATAAACAAAAACAGACTGATGCAGTAGCTTTCCGAATAAAGCCGATAGTTTTTAACGAGCGGCCAGAGCTGAAGCGCGGCGAGAATGCAAAACCAAACGCGCACCTGCCCGCCGCACAAAAGCTTGATGAGTGCGGAAAGCAGGAAAAAGCCGTGATCTTTCTGTAAAGACTGGATGTAATCGGGCAGTGCGCTGAATGTGCTCGGCATTTCGGAAAACGCGTGCATGTAGTTATAGGTATCGCCGATATCACCGCGCAGCGTACAGAAGATGAGCAGCGGCAGTACGCCGAGTGTTGCCCAGAGCTTCGTGAACCGCACTGTCTGCACGCCGCAGACAGTTTCGCTTTGCTGTACTTCCAACACGGCGGAGAGCGCCGTGTAAATCAGAAGCCAAAGGAGCATCCGAATATAACCGGACATGTGTTCTCCTCTATGCCGTGACGCGCCGGGGCTGCGGTGCCGCTTTTTCGGCGGTGACGATGCGCAGTGTTTCTGCAACAACGCTCGCTTTATCGAATTCACGCTCCATTTTGCGGCGGCCGTTTTGCCCAAGGGCTGCTTTTTGCTCTGCGGAAAGCGCCAAAAACGCGCGCATGGCAACATATAGGCTGTTCGCGTCTTTTGCGCGGCACAAAAGGCCGGTTTTGCTGTGCTCTACGGCTTCCCTGCACCCGGGAATATCGGATGCGATGATGGGCCTGCCGACGGCGGCAGCTTCCAGCAGCACGTTGCTCATGCCCTCGTGGTAGCTTGGCAGCACTACGCAGTCGCAGTTTTGGTAAAACGGCAGCGGTTCTTTTTGAAAGCCGTAAAATTCTGTCATGCCGTCGGCAACAAGGCGGTCTACCTCCTGCCTGTACTGCTCCTCAAAAAAGCCGAGCAGCTGCAAATGCACGTGAAAGCCCTCTGTCCACAGCCTGCGCACGGCGCAAAACAGCTCCTCTATCCCCTTTTCGCGCATCAAACGGCCGACGAACAGGAATCGCGGCGGATCGTGAGCGGTGTACGGCGTGTAGATATAGCGGTTCAGGTCTACACCCGCACCATGCAGAACGACCTCTTTTTCGGGTGGCAGGATGTGTCTGCGGCAAAATTCTACCGCATTGGACTGATTTTCAAAGAATACGTTCTGTACACGCAGAAACGAAAGCTTGTAAAGGAATGTGGCAGCGCAGCTGAGCCACGGGCGCTGAAAAGCGCTGCCGAGTCCCTGTACGGTGGCGTAAAACGGAATGCGGTAGCACGTGCAGAGAAAACCCATGTATACATTCGGCTTAATGGCGTATGTAAGCACAAGATCCGGCTTTTCCAGACAAAGAACACGTTTGTACGCTTGTAAAAGACGCAATTCAGAAAGCACCTGCACGCGCCGCCGCTGCATTTTCGTTTCCGTACAGCGTATGCCCATGCTTTCAAACACTTCTTCACCGGTTTGAAACGGCGCTGCAACGACCACCTCATACCGGGATTGCAGATCTTCAATCAGCTCTCGTCGAAAGCGGTACAGCATATAAAAATGATTTGCCGCAATCAATACTTTTTTGCGCCTGTATTCGGAAAAGTTTTCATTTATCGCGAAATTTTCACGCTTTTTTGACACAAATCTGCCGAACAAGGCCAAATGCAGCAGATGTGCCGAAAAGCGCGGTATTTTGCTTTTACACATTCTAAACCTCCGTATAGCAAGATGAAATGTATCTGTACCGGTGCTGATACCGTTATTGTACAATGCGAGAAAAAAGAAAGCGGTCGAATTCTTTGTGAAAGCAGACATTTATTTTTGTTTTTTCTTTGTGTCCGTCAAGCGAAGACGTTTTACTATTACTGCGGGGGCTTTGAATATAAAAAAGCTCCCTTTACGGGAAACCGTGCGGATGCACACAGTTCCTGTAAAGGGAGCAAAATTCCTTTTATGCGGTTTTAAAGCGGAAGCCTGCGGAAAAGCTTACTTTGCGAGCTTTTCTCTGATGACCTCTGCAATGTGCTCTGCAGAAAGGCCGAATTCCTTCAGCAGATCCACAGCCGGGCCGGAGTGGCCGTACACATCGTTGACACCGATGCGCGTGACAGGCGTCGGGCAATGCTCGGAAAGTGCGGTGGAGACCGCTTCGCCGAGACCGCCGATGATGTTGTGCTCTTCAACCGTGATGACACGGCCGGTCTTCTTTGCGGAAGCAATAACAAGCTCTTCATCAAGCGGCTTGATGGTATGGATATTGATGACTTCAACGCTGATGCCTTCTTCTTTCAGTGCATCGGCAGCCTTAACGGCTTCCTGTACCATGAGACCGGTCGCAACAACGGTGATGTCCGTGCCCTCGCGCAGCGTGATGCCCTTGCCAAGTTCGAACTTGTAATCGTCATTATTGTTGATGCTTTCCACAGCCAGACGGCCGAGGCGGATATAGCACGGGCCCTTGTGCTCAACAGCAGCGCGAACCGCGGCCTGCATTTCGTAATGATCGCAGGGGTTCAAAATGACCATGCCCGGGATGGTGCGCATGAGCGCGATGTCCTCGCAGCACTGATGTGTAGCGCCGTCTTCACCGACGGAGATGCCGGCGTGGGAGCCGACGATCTTGACATTCAGCTTCGGATAACCAACGGAGTTGCGGACCTGCTCAAACGCTCTGCCTGCGGAGAACATGGCAAAGGATGCCGCAAACGGAATTTTACCGCAGGTGGCCAGACCGGCAGCAACGCCGACCATGTTGCACTCTGCGATGCCGCAGTCAAAGAAACGTTCCGGGTATGCTTTTTTGAAGATGCCCGTCTTGGTGGCAGCAGCAAGGTCTGCATCCAGAACGACGATCTCCGGGTATTCAGCGGCGAGCGCGGTAACGGTCTCGCCAAAGCTTTCTCTTGTTGCCTTTTTAACCATTTCAGCCATATCAGCAGCCCTCCAGTTCATGCAGTGCAGCGGTGAGTTCCTGCATAGCGGTCTCATACTGTTCCTTGTTCGGCGCGGTACCGTGCCAGCCGACCTGATTTTCCATATAGGAAACGCCCTTGCCCTTTACGGTCTTGGCAATGATGACGCTCGGCTTGCTCTTAACGGTCTTTGCATGTGCAAAAGCCGCTTCGATGGCGTCGAAATCGTGTCCGTCGATGGTCTGTACGTCAAAACCGAAAGCCTCGAACTTCTTGTCGATCGGTTCCGGGCCGGCAACTTCGCTGACCGGGCCGTCAATCTGCAGGCCGTTGAAGTCGACAATCAGGCAGAGATTATCAAGGTTGTTGTGGGATGCAAACATAGCAGCTTCCCAAACCTGACCCTCTTCAATCTCGCCATCGCCGAGCAGAGAGTAAACACGGTAATCTTTGTTATCAATCTTGCCGGCAAGCGCCATGCCTGCCGCAGCGGAAATGCCCTGACCGAGAGAGCCGGAGCTCATATCGATGCCAGGGGTACCCTTCATATCCGGGTGACCCTGCAGCATAGCGCCGATGTGGCGGAGTTTTTTCAACTCATCCACAGAGAAATAGCCGCGCTGTGCCAGTGCAGCGTAAAGACCCGGTGCGCAGTGGCCTTTGGAAAGGACAAAACGGTCTCTGTCCGGATCCTTCGGGTTCTGCGGGTCAATGTGCAGTTCTTTGAAATAGAGATAGGTGAAAATATCCGCAGCGGAAAGGGAACCGCCCGGATGGCCGGATTTGGCGTTGTAAACGCCTTCGATGATTCCAAGTCTGACTTTGGCAGCCGTGATTTTAAGCTGCTGCTTATCGCATGAATTCATGGAAGCCTCCTGTGTTTTTAGCGCCCGGCACGGGCAATCCCGTAAAAACCGCAGCGCGAGTCATTATGGTCTTATTATAGCGCATTTCGGTGGCCTTTGCAACGCTCCACGCCAAAATTTCGCCCGTTTTTTCGTGCTTTTTGCATATTCACCGTATGTGGAGAGACAATAGGCACAGCGGCGCTTATAAAAGCCTTAATCGGTACGTACAGCTTTTGGCTGCGCCGGAAAAACGGAAAGGACAAAACAAAATTACAAACGGAAAGGAACATCGTTTTATGTCTCAGAGGATCGGCAACCTGCCTGCCAATATCAACATTATGAACCCTGTACCGAACAAGGATGCGAAGACCATCATGAAGCTGATCCGCACAAATGGCAAGATCTCCGGCTACCAGCTTTCGGATGGCACGGTGCTTTCCAAAGCGGACGGCGTGGCGCTTGCAAAGCAGGGCGGCATCCGCGGCGTGGCGATTGCGAGCCGCAACGGCAGTGAATATCTGCGCAGCATACCGGACGGCAAGGAGAGCAACAATTTAGGTGACCTCCCAAGCACCGGCCTACGCGGTCTTTCCTGAAGAAAAGGGAGCCTGTACGTTTTGAAACGCAGGCTCCCCTATTTTTGTTTATTTTGTGTTTTCGAGCGCTTCACGGTAAATTTGTACGGCGTGTTCGGCAACGGCGACGCTGTCAAACGGCTTTGCCGCAGCACGAATTTTGGCTTCATCCAGTGTGTCCGACCGTGCAGCCATGCGCAAAATTGCATCTTCCATATCTTTCGGGTCACGCACATTGCAGAACTCGGCGCAGTCATCGTTCAAAAAGCTCTCCGGGCCTTTGCACCGTGTAGAAATCACCGGCACGCCGGCCGCGAGTGCTTCCACGGCAGGAATGCCGAACGTCTCAATATCCGAAGCCATCAAAAGGGCGTCGGTCTGGCTTAAAATCTCCGCAATTTCACTTTCGGTCTTGCGCCCGACAAAGGATACAATGTCGTTCAGCCCGAGCTCAGATGCGGTCTTTTTATAAAACGCTTCCTCCTGCCCGTCGCCGACAATCGTATATAAAAACGATTTTTCCGGGTATTGCTCCCACAAGAGCTTCAAGGCCTGCAAAGCGTCTTCCACGCATTTGCCGGGGCGCAGTGCGGAAACCGTCGTCAAGCGAAAATGTGCCGGGTCTTTCGGCCTTTTTGCGCCGCAAAATGCCTTGGTGTTGACGATGTTCGGCAGAACTTCGGCAGGTATATTGTGTTTTTCTTTTAAAATGTCCGTCATATAGCCACTGACGCAGGTCATCACGCTGTGCCGTGCAGCATAGAGTCCGTATTTTGCGGTGCTACCCTCAAAGAAGCGCTCAAAATATGAGGAGTGCTCCGTGATGACGACCGGAATATGATATTTTTCGCCGAGCTTTGCGGCGGCGTATCCGGCGGGCACGGTGACATGTGCGTGCAGAATGTCCGGCTTGCCGTGCTGCTTCACGTAGGCTTTGTAAAGCTTTTCAACGGTGCGGCAGTAAGCGCTGAGCTGTGCATCTGCGCTGAATTTGGAGATGTCCAGCATACGGCGGCAGTATGTCACATAGCCGGTGTTCGATTCTTCGTAGAGCTTCTGCATCGTGGGGTACTTCGGCAGTGAAGACAACCCCTGTCGGTCTGCATAGAGCATGTTGGTTTTTACGCCGTATTCCGCAAGTGCCGTGCAGAACAGCTTGTGGTAAACGCCGATCAGTTTATCCTCACCGTTTGGGTACCATGTGGGAATGACCAAAACGTGAAGCGGAGAATTTTTCTGCATGAGTCTTTTGGTTCCGATAGCGCGCGATGCGCAGTCTATCGAAAAATCCTTTCATTCGTAGTATGGAAAAAGCTATTTAATTTCTGCGCACGAATGCCTTTTTCGGCATTTTGCAGACCGGGCACACCCAGTTGTCCGGCAGTTCTTCAAAGCTGAAGTTCGGGTCGCTGTACACATAGCCGCACACGGAGCAGACAAAGCTTTCGCCGCTGCTCTTATCAAACGTGCTTTCCGGCGGCACATAGGTCGGCGAGCCGACCGGCGACAGACCGTGCATTTCGCTGCGGTAGAAATCATACGTCATCGGCGTGCCGATGGCGCTGTCGCTGCCCGCTGTGATCTCGGCGGCGAAGACCATCTCCTGCCCTACGTCCATGCCGGAGATGACCTTGCATAAAAACCAGCAGCAGGTGTTCTCCTTTACGACGGGCACGCCTTCAATGAGCACCTTGTGGCGAATGTTTTTCAGCTTGTCTGCATTTTTACCGCTGACAAGACCGAGTGCGCCGATGACGCTGGCAGGTGTATCTGTGGAGAGTACAGAAATGGTAAAAATGCCGTTTTCGCGAATCGCGGTGCAGCTGTGCGTATCTTTTGTCAGCGCAATGAGCACTTTTTCGGGGTCGCTGCTGGAAATTTGGATGACCGAGTTTGCCACACAGGCGTTCGGGCGGCCGTTGTATTTTGTGCCGATGACGTACATGCCGTATGACAAATTTTTAAGGACTGCCGGGTTCATGGCGGTGCACTTCCTTCCGTTATGTTAATAGAGTTTATGAGCTGTGCTTTCGTTTTATGTTTTCCCAATACGCTTTAAACGCCTGCTCGTTTTTGTTGTCTCCGTAGTGATAGTACGAAGCGCCGAGCAAGGCATCCGGAAGATACTGCTGGTCGAGCCAATGATCCGGGTAATCGTGCGGATAGCGGTAAAATTGGCCTTTTTTAGCGACATCTGAACCGTCATAATGCACGTTTTGCAGCGTGCGCGGGATCACACCGAGTTTGCCGGCCTTCACGTCGCGCATGGCGGCATCTATGGCAGATTCACCGCTGTTCGATTTCGGCGCCGTCGCCGTTAAAATGACGGCATCCGCAAGCGGGATGCGCGCTTCCGGCAGACCGACCATCATGGCGGCATCTACGGCCGCTTTCACGATGGGGATGATCTGTGGCCACGCAAGGCCCACGTCTTCGCAGGCGCACACCATCAAGCGGCGGCATGCAGAGGCGAGATCGCCCGCTTCCAAAAGCCGTGCGAGATAATGCAGCGCCGCGTCGGGGTCGGAGCCGCGCATGGATTTTTGAAACGCCGAAAGAATATCGTAATGCGCGTCGCTGTCTCGGTCATACCGCATGGCACTGCGCTGTGTAAGCTGCTCTGCAAGTTCCATGGTGATGCGCGGCTCGTCCTCGCTTCGTACGGCAGCCGTGCAAAGCTCTGCCGCGTTCATTGCTTTGCGTACATCGCCGCCGCAAGCAGAAGCGATATACGAGGTCACGCCGTCTTCGAGCCGGATTTCTTCGCCGCGGTCTTCCGACAAAATGCGGAATGCGCGGTCTACGGCGCGGGCGACCTCCTCTTTTTCCACGGGCTTGAACTCAAACACCGTGGAGCGGCTCAAAATGGCGTTATATACGTAAAAATAGGGGTTTTCCGTTGTGGAAGCGATCAGCGTGATGCTGCCGTTTTCGATGAACTCCAAGAGCGTTTGCTGCTGCTTTTTGTTGAAATACTGGATCTCATCAAGGTACAGCAAAACGCCGTTTACCGCTTGCAGCGTGTTTACCTGCGCCACCACGTCGCGAATATCGGCGGTGGAGGCCGTGGTGCCGTTTAACTTGCACAGGTGCATGTGGCTTTGCTTTGCAATGATGGACGCCACGGTAGTTTTCCCTACGCCGGACGGCCCGTAAAACACCATATTCGGGATGGTGCCGGATTCGATGATGCGCCGCAGTACCTTATTAGGGCCGAGAATATGCTGTTGTCCTACCACATCATCGAGCGTTTTCGGACGAATGCGGTCTGCAAGCGGTGCGTTCATCGTGTTCTCCTTTTAGTCGTTATAAAGCGGATATTTGCTCAAAAGCTCCGTGACCTTTACCCGGATGGCGTCGGCACTGCTATCAAAGTCGGTCGCGCACAGGTGGATGCACTCCGCGATGACGTCCATATCGGCTTCCTTCAGGCCGCGCGTGGTGACGGCCGGTGTGCCGAGGCGCACGCCGCTTGTGACGAACGGGCTTCTCTGCTCGTTCGGAATCGTGTTCTTGTTTGCGGTGATATACACTTCGTCGAGACGGCGCTCCAGCTCTTTGCCGGTCAGCTCGCCGTCGGAAAGATCGAGCAGCATCAGATGGTTATCCGTGCCGCCGGAAACGAGTTTCATGCCGCGTTTTGTAAGGCCTTCGGCAAGCGCTTTAGCGTTTTTTACGGTCTGCTCGGCGTAGGTCTTAAACTCCGGCTTCAGCGCTTCGCCGAGGCACACGGCTTTTGCGGCGATAATGTGCATCAGCGGGCCGCCCTGCGTGCCCGGGAAAATGGCTTTGTCGATTTTTTTCGCGTACTCCTCACGGCAGAGGATCATGCCACCGCGCGGGCCGCGGAGCGTTTTATGCGTTGTTGTGGTGACGACATCGGCATACGGCACCGGGTTCATGTGGCAGCCGCCCGCAACTAGACCCGCAATGTGCGCCATATCGACCATGAGGTACGCGCCGCATGCATCGGCAATCTCGCGGAATTTCTTAAAATCGATCGCGCGCGGGTATGCACTTGCGCCGGCGACGATGAGCTTCGGTTTAAGTTCGCACGCCTGCTCCATGAGCTTATCGTAATCGATGCGGTGCGTAACGGGATCAACGCCGTAAGCCGCAAAATTATAGTAGGCGCCGGACATGTTGACAGGAGAACCGTGGGTCAGATGGCCGCCCTCTGCAAGGTTCATGCCGAGCACGGTATCGCCCGGCTGAAGCAGCGCGAAATATACGGCAAGGTTCGCCTGTGCGCCGGAGTGCGGCTGCACATTGGCATGCTCTGCGCCGAACAGACGGCAAGCACGCTCACGGGCGATGTTTTCCACAATGTCTACATCTGCACAGCCGCCGTAATAGCGGTGACCCGGGTAGCCCTCAGCATATTTGTTTGTGAGTACCGTGCCCATCGCAGCCATAACGGCAGGAGACACAATGTTTTCGGAAGCAATCAACTCCAGATTGCGGCGCTGGCGTTTGAGTTCCAGCTCCATCGCTTCGCCGACCTCGGGGTCTGCGGTTTCAACAAAACCGATCGTGTTCAGAAGATCACCGTACATACTTCATCTTTCCCTTCTAAAAATAATATGCTCTGCGGTTTATGTGCCGCAGTACTTCACTAAATTATACCCTATTCCATTTAAAATGGCAATAGATGATTTGCAAGCACATAATGGATGGCGTAAAGCAATAACATATGTGCCGGATAGCTGATGTAGAAAAAATATTTGAGCGAAAGCGCGCCGCGCTTGCTGTTATAGAGCAGCACGGGGATCGCGGCGGCGATGGCATACAGCTGTGTCGTGTTGCCGTCCTGCGTATATTGCCCGTAGGTCAGCGCCGCAAACGCCACGGCATCAATACCGCGGTACTTCTGGAACAAATAGAAACAAAGTACCGTTAAAACACCGTAAACGCCATAGCTGAAATGCAGGAAATACGGCAGGATTGTCAAGATCACTGCGCCGATGAACATGAAAATATTGCGGCTTTTCGCGGAAGCATCTAAAAGTTTCATCACAAAAAGCGCCGTTAAAAACGTGAACAGGATATTTTGCCGCTGAAACTCAAGCCATGTACCCTGAAATAAAAGGTCATACGGCACTTCGGAGAGCAAAGCAAAAATACCCATGCGCAGTGCGTAGCGGTTAAAATTGCGTGTGTGCATGTAGCCCTGCACGAGCAAAAACGCGTAGATCGGCATGGAAAGCCGCCCGATATAGCGCAGCCAGATAAACTGCGGGAAGAAAATCGCCCCGACATGGTCGATGATCATGGTGACGAGCGCGATGAGCTTTAAGGTAAACGCAGACATTCTTTTTCCCCTTTGCGGTTATTTGTCGGTCTTTCAATAAAAATAAATTTACCACCCTTTTCCGGTATTGTCAACCGAATGAAAAAGTTGTAGAATAAACATAAAGCATTCAGACGGGCTTGCCCGCCGCTTTTTCGGAGGTCTGTATGACAAAAAAGGAACGTGCGCTTCTTGCTGTGGAAGCGCTGAAAAAAGAATATCCCGGCGCGGTATGTTCGCTTGAATATCAGGATCCGCTGCAATTACTTATTGCAACGCGACTTTCCGCACAGTGTACGGATGCCCGTGTGAACCTCGTTACACCGGCGCTTTTTGCCCGCTTCCCTACGCTGGAAGCCTTCTGCGCGGGCAGCGAGGAAGAAATTGCGGAGCTCATCCGCTCCTGCGGGTTATATAAAACAAAGGCTCGTGATATTTTTGCTATGTGCCATGTGCTGCGCGATTCGTATAACGGCGTGATTCCGGACACGGTGGATGAGCTGACAAAGCTGCCCGGTGTGGGACGCAAAACCGCAAATCTCGTTGTGGGCGACATTTACAAAAAACCTGCCGTTGTGACGGATACGCACTGCATCCGTATCACGGGACGACTCGGCCTGACCGAAAGCAACGTGCCGCTCAAAGTCGAAAAAGACCTGCGCGCAGTCTTGCCGCCGGAGGAGAGCAACGACTTTTGTCACCGTACCGTTTTACACGGCAGAGCGGTCTGTACAGCGCGTAATCCAAAATGTGCTTTGTGCTGCATGAATTCGTTCTGCAAAAATCCCGTGAACCCGATAGAGTAAATAAAGCTAAAAACGCAGCGTTTTTCCGTTGTGTTGTTCTTGATAAAAGAAAGGAAGCTACTTTTTATGTTCAAGTTTTGTAAGACCCAGCTTTGGGAGTGCTCCCGCACGCTTTCCGATGTTGCAATGGGCAGAAAGCCCGCAGAGACGGTCATTCGCAATGCGCGTCTCGTAAACGTCTGCACGCATGAAATCCTCGACAACATCGATGTTGCAATTTCCTGCGGCCGTATCGCACTTGTCGGCGATGCCGCACATTGCATCGGTGAAAGCACAAAGGTCATCGATGCCGAGGGTCAGCTTATCGCCCCGGGTTTCCTTGACGGTCATATCCACATTGAGTCTTCCATGATGACGCCGATCGAATATGCAAAGGCCGTTATCCCCCATGGCACCGTCGGGATTTATTATGACCCGCACGAAGTCTGCAATGTGCTTGGCCTTAAAGGCGTTGACCTGATGGCGGAAGAGGCGGAAAAGACTCCGCTGAAGGCTATGCTGACGACTCCCTCCTGCGTTCCGGCTGTTCCGGGATTTGAGGATTCCGGCGCGGAGATCACCGCCGCGGATATTGCCTCGGAAATGAAGCACGATTATACCGTTGGTTTAGGCGAAATGATGAACTTCCCGGGCATCACCGCTTCCGCGGAGCCGACGCACAACATTACCGGCGAAACGTTGAAAGCCGGCAAAATCATCACAGGTCACTATTCCATCCCGGAGACGGGTTGCGGCCTCAATGCATACATTGCAAGCGGCGTGCGCTGCTGTCATGAATCCACCCGTGCGGAGGACGCACTCGCAAAAATGCGTCTTGGCATGTATGCCATGCTGCGCGAGGGCTCCGCTTGGCACGACCTGCAGGAGGTCTCCAAGGCCATCACGGAGCACAAAGTGGACAGCCGATTTGCGACGATGATTTCCGATGATACCCACCCGCATACGCTGGTTGCAAACGGTCATCTCGATCACATCGTGCGTCGTGCCGTCTCCTTCGGTATCGATTTTGTTACGGCCATCCAGATGGTCACGCTCAACTGCGCACAATGCTTCCAGATGGATCACGAGCTCGGCTCCATCACCCCGGGCAAGTGCGCGGACATCGTATTTATTGATAACGAAAAAGACATCCGTGTCACCCGCGTGCTCATCGACGGCGACGTTGTTGCGGAAAACGGAAAGCTGACGATTGACCTGCCGAAGTCTGAGCTTCCCGCATGGGCGCTCGACACGATGCACGTCGGCGAGACGATCACCCCGGAAACCTTTAAGGTGCATACCGATAAGGTTGGCACGGCAACCGTCCGTGCGATCGAGATTATCCCGGTACATGTCGGCGACTATGAGCGTCACGTTGAACTCAAGGTTGAAAACGGCGAATTAAAGAGCGATGTGGAGCAGGATGTTTTGAAGACATTCGTCTTCGAGCGCCACAATAAGACCGGCAAGCACGGCGTTGGCTTTGTCAAGGGATTCCACGTCAAGTGCGGCGCAATGGCTTCCACCGTTGCACACGATGCACACAACCTGCTCGTTGTCGGCACGAATGACGAAGATATGGCACTTGCTGCAAACACACTCATTCAGTGCGGCGGCGGTGAGTGTATTGTGCAGAACGGCAAGGTGCTCGGCTGTGTTCCGCTGCCGTTTGCGGGTCTCATGAACACAAAGTCCGCTGAAGAAATGGACGAGCTCGTCGAGAACCTCGGCAAAGCTTGGGAAACGATCGGCTGCGACATTCAGTCTCCGTTTATGACGATGGCTTTAATCCCCCTCGCCTGCCTGCCGGAGCTGCGCCTGACCGACCGCGGTCTTGTAGACTGCACCACCTTCTCTTTTGCAGACCTTGAGGTTGAATAAGACCGTTTGAAAGTAGATTACTTTATTTTAGAATGGGAGGAATTACCAATGATCTATGATTTTGAAACGCTGGTTTCCAGAAAAAACACCGGCTCCGGCAAATGGGACGAGATGACAAAAGAGCATCCGAATCTGCCGGAAAACGTTGCACCGCTTTCCGTTGCGGATATGGAGCTGAAAAACCCGCCGGAGATCGTAGAGGGTCTGAAAAAGTACATCGATACGCATATCCTCGGCTATACCGGCCCCACAGAGGAATACTTCGATGCGGTATGCGGCTGGATGAAGCGTCGCAACGACTGGAATATTAAGAAAGAAGAAATTGTTTCTACACACGGCGTCGTAACGGTTCTGGCTGTTTCGGTTCTGGCCTATACCGATCCCGGCGACGGCGTTATCACCATGCCGCCGGTTTATTATCCGTTTAGAATGACCATTGAGCACAATAACAGAAAAAACGTGGAGTGCCCGCTCATCAACACGAACGAGACATACACGATTGACTTTGACCTCTTTGAGAAGTTGTGCGCAGAAGAAAAAAATAAGATGTTTATCTTCTGCAATCCGCACAACCCGGTTGGCCGCGTTTGGACGGAAGACGAAATCGCAAAGCTCGGTGCCATCTGCGCAAAGCACAATGTGATTGTTGTCAGCGACGAGATCCACTCCGACCTCATCATGCCGGGTCATAAGCACGTGGCATTTGCAAACGCCTGCAAGGATGCACTGCCGAAGTATCTTGTTTGCACTGCGCCGAGCAAGACGTTTAACCTTGCGACGCTCCAGACCTCGAATATTGTTATTCCCGATGAAGAACTGAGAACAAAATTCCAGAGTATTTTACAGCAACACTTCACGCCGTCCGCCGGTGCGCTCGGCCTTGAGGCCTGCCGTCTCGGCTACACGGAGTGCGAAGGTTGGCTTGCAGAAGTCATCGACCTTATCTACAAAAACTACAAGAACTTCTGCAAGTTCATCGACGTAAACTGCCCGGGTGTTACATACAGCGATCTGCAGGGCACGTACCTCATGTGGATCGACTGCACGACGTTCGGTCTCGATGATGAAGCGCTCGATAAGCTCCTGCGCAAGCATGATCTTTTCTGCGACGCCGGCACGCTGTTCTCGCAGGGCGGCACCATGCATACACGTGTAAACCTCGCAGGTCCCGAAAAGATGCTCAACGCCGCGATGCAGCGCTTTAAGGACGCGTACGACGAAGCGAAAAACGCGTAAGCTTGCGCCTGAAATTCCGTAATGTATAACAAAAGGCGAACTGCACAACTCCGTGCAGCTCGCCTTTTTGCTATGCTGTTTTACTGAATGCCGAGCGCGTCTTTCGCTAAACGGTCGGCGAGGTCGTTGTATTTGTCGCCGGAGTGCCCCTTGACTTTCACAAAGCGGAAACGGATGTACTTTGCGGCTGCGGCGCAGAATTCGCGGTACGCAATGGTGCCGGGCTTTTTTGCTTTCCATTCTCCCGTTGCCCATTTTGCTACACCCTCGTAATCATGGTAGATTGTCACGAAGGGCACATCATGCTCGATGCAGTAGCGCAGAACAGTTTCGGAGCCCTTGATCTCCCCTGCCACGTTGCGCATTTCGGTAAGGTCGGGGTCGGTGAACCTTTCGGAAAAATGCAGCTCTTCGCCGTTTAAAAACAGCACAGCACCGCAGGAAAACTCCTTTGTGCCGATGTGGTAGCTGCCGTCTACGTAAGCCACGGCGCTGTCTTCTTCAGGCGCTGCGGTCGTGTTTTCTGCCGGAGTGGCTTTCGTCAGATCGTTTTCACCGCGCATATAGGCTTCGGCTTCTGCAAGCGTTGGAAAGCTTTTGAACGACGCGCCTTTAAAGCCGGTCGTCTGCGCACGGCATTCGTCCCACGTTTCAAAAATGCCGGTTTTGCGCCCGGCGCGGACGGCGTAGTATTTTTTTGCCATAAAATGAAATTCCTTTTCGTTTATTCAAAGATCGGGGTGGAAAAATAGCGGTCGCCGCTGTCGGGCAGAAGTGCCACGAGCGTTTTTTCTGCATTTTCGGGCATGCGCAGCAGGCGCACAGCTGCGGCAAGTGCCGCGCCGGACGTGATGCCGACGAGGATGCCCTCGGTGCGTGCCAATAATTTTGCCGTTTTGTACGCTTCTTCATCCGTGACGGTCAGCACTTCGTCCACAACGGAAGCATCGTAGTTCTTCGGGATGAAGTTTGCGCCGATGCCCTGTAAGCCGTGTGCACCGCTTTTGCCCTGTGTGATGAGCGGTGAAGTCGCCGGTTCCAAACCGACGGTGTGTACCTGTGGCAGATGCTTTTTTAAATAGCGCGCCGTGCCGGTGATGGTGCCGCCGGTGCCGATGCCCGCAACGAAAATGTCGAGTTTGCCGTCTGTTTGCTGTACAAGCTCCGGACCGGTCGTTTCATAATGTGCGGCAGGGTTTGAGGGATTCTCAAACTGTGCGGGGATGAAGCTGCCGGGTGTACTTTTCGCGATCTCATCCGCCTTTTCAATCGCACCGCGCATGCCGTCTTTGCCCGGTGTGAGTACGATTTCCGCGCCGTATACGGAAAGCAGCTTGCGGCGCTCGGCGCTCATGGTTTCCGGCATGGTGAGCACCACGCGGTAGCCGCGCGCCGCTGCAATAGATGCGAGGCCGATGCCCGTGTTGCCGGAGGTTGGCTCTACAATAACCGCGCCGGGCTTCAATTTGCCGGCTTTTTCGGCGTCTTCAATCATTTTCAGTGCCGCACGGTCTTTTACGCTGCCGGCGGGGTTTAAATATTCAAGCTTCAAAAGCGGCGCGTTGGAAATGCCCGCAGATGCCGCAAAGCGAGACGCACGCAGAAGCGGCGTCTTGCCGATGAGTTCGGTTACAGATGAAGCGATGTGTTCGTTTTTCATAAGACAGATCCTCCCTTTCTATATTGCTACCATTGTACCCCCGATTTTACGCGCGGTCAAGAGCGCGATTTTTGCAAATCTTTTGCGTTTGTAAGAGTTTCTTAAGTTGTTTATTTTTTGTCTTACCTGTATAATAGAACCATCAGAGAGTCCGCGCTGGGTGTTTTGCGCGGAGGAAAGGACTGACTTTATGACTAAGAAAAAGATTTTCACAATCGCCGGTATTGCCGTCGGCGCTGTGATCGTGATCGGTATTGTAATCTGGCTCATTTTCTTCCGCGGCGGCAGCGTTGCGCCGAGCGACCCAAATGAGATGGTGTATGTGACGAGCGTTGCGGACATCACCGGCACGGGTTCACTTGGTATGACGGCGAAATACTCCGGCGTTGTGGAACCGGAAAAGACGCTCTCCGTGCAGAAGGACGATACAAAGAAAATCGCAGAGCTGTATGTGACGGTCGGCCAGGAAGTGAAAGTTGGCGATAAGTTGTTCAGCTACGATACGGACGACCTGCAAATGCAGCTTGAAGAGGCGCAGTTACAGCTGGAAAGCCTTAAAAACCGCATTTCCACGCTGAACCAGCAGATTGATTCCCTGCAGAAGGAAAAGAACAAAGCGTCTTCCGACGAACAGCTTTCCTATACCCTACAGATTCAGTCTGCGCAGCTTGAAGTGAAATCGACGGAATACGATCAGTCTACGAAGGCGAAAGAGATCGAGAACCTCAAAAAATCGCTTGAAAATACGGATGTCATAGCAGAAATGGCCGGCGTTGTGAAGCAGATCAATGACGGTTCCAATACCAACACAAGCGGCAGCAATTCTACGAACGCGTATATTACGATTCTCGCGACGGGTTCTTACCGTGTAAAAGGCACGGCAACGGAGCTGAATGTCTATTCCTTGCAGAAGGGCGTGAAAATGAAGGTCGTCTCCCGCGTAGACCCGGAGCAGACTTGGACGGGCACCGTGGAGAGCGTTGAACGCGAAGCCGCAAACGATAATAACAACAGCGGTATTTCCTACGGTTCCGAAAGCTCGTTTACAAAGGCGACAAAGTATAACTTCTACCTTGTGCTCGATGATTTCAAAGGTCTCATGCTCGGTCAGCACGTTTACGTGGAGCCGGATGAGGCCAAAGACGTGAAGACCGGAATTTGGCTGCCAAGCTACTATATTCTCAACGAAGGCAGCAAAAACTACGTTTGGGCCGTAAACGATAAGAATCGCATCGAAAAGCGTGAAGTGCAGCTCGGCAAGTTTGACGATACCCTTTCCGAATATGAGATTACGTCCGGCGTGACGGCAGACGATCGCTTGGCCGTTGTGGAAGACCGCGTGCACAGCGGCATGTATGCTACGGATGATATTTCTTATAAGAATCAGGGGAATGATTCCGGTGACATGAACGATGCCAAAACGGACGATGCAAACGGTGTTATGCCCGCAGAAAACGGCAGCGATATGGACGGCAACCCGAACGGCTACAGCCCCATGCCCGCAGAAAGTGCCGTAACGGAGTCAGAGGGCGAAACAGACACGGCAGCCGGAGAAGCAAGCACGGCAGATGGCGTGACCACCTATGAAAATGACGGCGCGGCGAGTCTTGGAACCGTTATCGGGGGTGCTACGGCATGATCTTAGAGCTGCACAACATTTATAAAACGTATATTCAAGGCAAAATGGAAGTGCCGGTTCTAAAAGACATCTCTCTTTCTGTGAATGAGGGAGAATATGTCGCCATCATGGGTCCGTCCGGCTCCGGCAAAACGACGCTGATGAACATCATCGGCTGCCTTGATCTGCCGACTTCAGGCACGTATGCACTTGCGGGCGAAAGTATCATCGGCAGCAGCGAATCGAAGCTTTCGGAAATTCGCCTCAACTCCATCGGCTTCGTGTTCCAGAGCTTTCATCTTTTGCCTCGCCAGAGCGCGGCGGAAAACGTGGCGCTTCCCCTTTTATACGCAGGTGTGCCGAAAAAAGAGCGACGTGCGCGTGCCGTGCGTGCTTTAGAGCGTGTAGGTCTCGGCGACCGTGTGGATTTTAAGCCGAACCAGCTTTCCGGCGGTCAGTGCCAGCGCGTCGCGATCGCCCGCGCCATCGTCAACAATCCGAAAATTCTTTTAGCCGATGAACCGACCGGCGCGCTCGACAGTCAGTCCGGCGCGCAGATTATGGAGCTGTTCCAGACGCTCAACGACGAGGGTGTGACCGTTGTGATGATCACGCATGACATTGATGTGGCAAACCACGCAAAGCGTGTGCTGCATATTCGCGACGGTCAGTTTGCGGAACAGCATATCCCCGAGGAAAAGGAGGCGGAAGCATGAATCTGCCGGCAAATTTCCCACTTAAAAAAGTCATTATCACGGTGGTCTCCGTAGTGATCGTGATCGCGCTGATCATCACCGGCGTGACGGTCGCGGTGAACGGCAAGGCGGCAAATGCCACGGTGGATGTGGAGCAGGTTTCAAATATCTCCACGCAGTATTGGGGCGACCAGTCCAGCACCTACGGTAATGCTACAAGTGACTTTGTGCAGGAACTTTACCCCGATAAAGAAAAAGCTATTTCTAAGATTTTCGTCAAAGAGGGCGATACTGTCAAGATTGGCGATACGCTTTTGCAGTATGATACGACAAAGCTCCAGCTGAAGGTAGAGAGCAAGGAGCTTGAAGAAAAAAAGAAGAAATACGAACTGGAGCAGGCCGAAAAAGAACTTACGAAGCTCCAGAATACGGCGCCGTATGTGGAGCCGGCTATCCCGGAGCCCGAGCCGGAACCCACTCCCACGCCGGTGCCGGAATCGCAGGCGGAACTGTATACGGAGATTACAGAGCACTCGAAGCCGTTTAAAGGTGCCGGTACGGAGGAAGACCCGTATGTCTTTCTTTGCACGGAAGATGCTGTGCTGACGAAGGGCTTTCTCTTGAAGCTGCTCGGCGTGACAGACCCGCGTGCGACCCCTACCCCTACCCCCACTCCGACCCCCACACCGAGCGCAGAGCCTACGGCACAGCCGAGTGAAGTGCCCACGGCGGCGCCGCAGCCGATGGTTACCCCCGAACCGACTGCGGAGCCCACCACAGCGCCGACGGAAGCCCCTACTCCCGCGCCGCCCATAGAACCCACGGAAGCGCCAACGGTTTCCGGTATGGCGTGGTTCAAGCAGATGACATTCACAAAAACGAATGAGACCGGCGGCGAAAGCGTACCCACGCCGGAGCCTGATTTCACATTGCCGGACGGCCCGTTTGTCGCACGCTTTGAAGTGCATGAACAGGATAACGAAAATCTGCCGCTTGTAAAGGGCTGGCAGATGGACGGCGATAAGATTTCCGCGGGCTTCTTTAATGAAGTTATCAGCGAGCCGGATGACATTCAAATGCCGGATCTCTCCTACGCCGATCCGGGCATCAGCTACGATACCGGAGGCTCCATGTATACGGCGGAAGAATTGCAGCAGATGATCGCCGATAAAAAGCAGCAGATTCAAGATTTAAAGCTGAATGTGAAACAAGCGGCGCATGACCTTGAAAAAGCGAAGCTGGATCTTGAAAACGCTACAATAAAATCGACCGTGAACGGCGTTGTGAAGTCGCTCACAGATCTCGATACGGCGATGTCCACAAGCTCCCCGTTCCTCGTGGTTTCGGGCGGCGACGGTTTCTATATAACGGCATCCTTAAACGAGTCGCTGCTCGGCAAGGTGCATGTCGGCGACACGGTTATGGCGAGCTCTTGGGAGAACGGACAAATGTATGAGGCAGAGATTGTACAGATCTCCGATTTTCCGAATGACAATTCCAATTATTACTATGACGGCTCCTCAAACCCAAACAGCTCCACGTACCAGTTTACAGCGCGCATTGCCGATGCGGACGGCCTGAAAAACGGCATGGGCCTTGATATTACTTTGCAGGCGGCCTCGGATAACGCAAGCAATGCAATATATCTTTTTAAAGCGTATATTCGCAGCGATGACGGCGGCAAGTATGTTTTGAAGGTCGGCGACGATAACCGTGTGCATAAAACGTATATCAAAACCGGCAAGACGATCTACAACCAGTATCTGGAGATCAAGAGCGATACTTTGACGGAAGAAGATTATGTGGCTTTCCCCTACGGCACTTCGGCAATTGATGGTGCCAAGGCGAACGGCATGGAAGAAAACACAGACGAAAATGACGGCATCGACGCAAGGGGGCTTGACGCATGATTGAAAATATCAGACTTTCATTTCAGGGAATCTGGTCGCACAAAATGCGCTCGTTCCTGACGATGCTCGGCATCATCATCGGTATCGCCTCTATCATCTCCATCGTGTCCACCATCAAGGGCACGAATGAGCAAATCAAAAAGAACCTCATCGGCTCCGGCACAAACACGGTGCAGATTCAGCTGTATCAGGGCGATTATCAGTACGAAATGCTGTATAACGGCTTGCCGGACGGCATTCCTGTGCGTGACGAGACCACGATGGAAAAAATCAAGTCCGTAAAAAACGTGGAAGATGCGGCGTTCTATACCAGCCGCAGCGACTACAACAACTCCGTTTACTACGGCAACAACGGCATTTCCGGCTCGCAGGTCTTCGGCGTGGATAACAGCTATTTCACGACGAATGGGTTGGTGCTGAAAAGCGGTCGCACCTTTGTGGACAGTGATTTTACGGATTTCCACGCGGCAGCCATCATCGATGCCGATACGGCGGATTCGCTGTTTGACGGCGAAAACCCCATCGGAAAAACGATCGAGATCAGCAGCATTCCGTTTACGGTGGTTGGCGTTGTAGATGAAGACAGCAAGTTTGAGCCCGTCATCAACTCCATCGATGAGTATTATACGTATTACTCGGATAGCTCTGCCTCTCGTATTTTCGTGCCAAGCTCCATGTGGCCGGCGCTCTATTCGTTCGATGAGCCGCAGAACGTGGCCATTCGCGTTTCCAATACGGAAGCCATGACGGATGCCGGCAAGGCTGTGGCGGAGATCATGAACACGAACGTAACGAACAGCGAGATCAAGTATCAGGCACAGGATCTTTTAAAGCAGGCGCAGGACTTGCAGGATCTCAGCAGCTCCACAAATTCGCAGCTCATCTGGATTGCGAGCATCTCCCTGCTCGTCGGCGGTATCGGCGTTATGAACATCATGCTCGTTTCCGTTACGGAGCGTACGCGAGAGATCGGTCTGAAAAAAGCCATCGGCGCGAAAAAGAGCCGCATTCTGTGGCAGTTCTTAACGGAAGCCGCTGTGCTGACAAGCCTTGGCGGCATTGTGGGCGTGGGTGCCGGTATCGGTCTTGCGGCAATCATATCGCGCGTGACGTCTGCTCCGGTTGCCATCAGCGTGCCATCCATCATTATTGCCGTGGTGTTCTCCATGGTCATCGGCATCATCTTCGGGCTTCTCCCCTCCTTCAAGGCGGCAAACCTGAACCCGATCGATGCTTTGCGACATGAATAAAAACTAAAGATTTATAAAAATGCCCGCCGGGCTTTCCGATCACATCGGTCAGCCCGGCGGGCATTTTTGTGTTTTGAATTACTCTGCTTTGTCCTGCTCTGCGGCCTGAAGAAATACTTCGTGCCATGCGGGAAAATGCTTCTGCATACGGATCGGCTTTAACGCGGGTGTTGTGAAGCAGTGCTGCGAAGTACCGGTGCAACTCAAAAGCCCAGTCTCCTTGCTGTGCCCCTCATACGCCATTTCAAAGCGTACACCGTTGTAGTTTTGAATGCGCAGTGTAAGCACAAGCGTCTCATCAAAGCGAATTGGGTGCTTGTAGCTGCACGAAACATCCAGCACGGGGATCAGAATGCCGTTATCTTCCATTTTTTTGTACGGCAATCCCATAGCGCGTAGCATCTCCAAGCGGGCTTCCTCAAACCAACGAATGTAATTCGAGTGGTGCACGATGCCCATTTGGTCGGTCTCGTAGTAATTCGCTTTGCGTTCAAAGGTGAACATGGCGCGGCCTCACAGGTGCATTTCGATGAGGTTTGCGTAAAAAGCCTTATCGTGTGCGCCGACTTCGGTGTGGATGGGGGCGCCGTCTTTAAAGAGGATGACGGTCGGAATGCTGGAGATGCCGTATTCGGCGGCGATTTCCTGCGCTTCGTCAACGTCGATCTTCGCGACGACGGCCTTGCCCTCGTATTCTTCTGCAACTTCCTCAATGAACGGTGCGATCATTTTGCACGGGCCGCACCATGTTGCAAAAAAGTCTACAAGAACAAGCTTGTTATCGCGGATCAATGCGTCGAAATTTTCAGCTGTGGGATGTACGATTGCCATGGAAACTTCCTCCTTAAAATGATTTGGGATTATACTAAATTTGTTTAAGAAATTTATTCGTAGGGTACGATTTCTGCGGAGAGAATGGTGACGTCTTCAAGCGGCTTATCGTTCGAGTCGGTCTCAACGCCCATGATGCTGCGCACCACGTCCATGCCGTCAAATACCTGTGCGAACACGGTGTGTCCGGTACCTGCGGTGGAATATGCACCGTCAAGGTGTGTGTTGCCGCCGTTTTTATCGTAAAGTTCTTTGTAGGCATCCGTTACCTTATCCATATCGAGCGTGCCGCCGTATATGGAGGTGAACTGTTCCGGTGCAGATTTATAGACCTGATAATACTGGTCGTAGGTATCCCAGTCTATTTTGCCCGGTTCCGTGCAGTTTATAAAAAACTGGCTGCCGTTTGTGTTGGCACCGCTGTTTGCGCAAGAGACCGCGCCGGTGATGTTGACGAGGTTTTCGTGAAATTCGTCGCCATAATTCTCGCCCCAAATGCTCTCGCCGCCGGTTCCGTTGCCAAGCGGGTCACCGCCCTGAATCATGAAATCATCGATGACGCGGTGGAAAGTGACGCCGTCATAGTATCCGGAAAGCGCCAGAGATTTAAAGCTGTACACGGCTTTCGGCGCGGCATCCGGGAAAAAGCGCATGCGAATGGTGCCGTAGTTCGTTGTCAGCACACAAATCTCCTCGCCTTTTTCCGGCATATCGAGCTGATAGCCGAGCTTTTCTTTGTCGGCCTTTGCCAAGGGCTTTAAAGTATCTGCCGCAACAACTTTATCCGTAGTGCCGATGACCTTTTCTGCGGCAGAAGAGGTGCTGCCGGAGCAAGCTGTGAGCAGCATGATTACGGTCAACGCCGCACACAGCAGTTTCATTTTCTTCATTTTTTCTGTTTCCTTTCTTTTGCAAAGACATACTTTGCATCTGTATATCTATTTTAATATACACGGTAAAAACATGCAAGCCCTTTTGTTTATCTTCATGAAAAGTTCAGAAACGCATAAATGAAAGTTTAGGTTCATATACTTCGGCGTAGTTAAGGCGCAGCCGAAAGCGTTTTTTGCGCGGCACGGCCTTAAAAAGGAGTGAAGTACATGAAATTTTACCCGGAAGGTCATTTGATCGACAAAGCGGAAAACAAAGCCAGTATGCAGACGCCTGCCGCCCTCTCCGACGCAATGCGCGACGGAAAAATCTTAGAGGCGCGCAGTATCATCTGCGACAACGAGCACAACCTCATTGTAGATCTCAAATGTATGCGGGGCATTATCCCGCGCGAAGAGGGCGCGCTCGGCATACGCGAGGGCACCGTGCGGGACATCGCCATCATTTCACGTGTGAATAAGCCTGTGTGCTTTATCATCACGGATTTTATTCGTGATGCGTTCGGCAGGATCACAGCGGTGTTGTCGCGCCGAAAAGCACAGGAGCGCTGCATGGCAGAGTACATAGCAGGGCTTACCTGCGGTGATGTGATCCCGGTGCGCATCACGCATTTGGAGCCGTTCGGTGCGTTTGCGGATATCGGCTGCGGTATTGTTTCCCTCCTGCCCATCGATGCCATTTCTGTTTCGCGCATCGACCACCCGAAGGAGCGGTTCACGGTCGGCATGGATATTCGCGCCGTGGTGCGTATGAAGGACGAGAACCGCATCACGCTCAGCCACCGCGAGCTGCTCGGCACGTGGACGGAAAACGCGGAGCGCTTTCGTGTCGGCGAAACGGTCGCAGGTATCGTGCGCAGCGTGGAAAGCTACGGCATTTTTGTGGAGCTGACCCCAAACCTTGCAGGACTTGCCGAGCTGAAAGAAAACGTCCATGCCGGACAGCAGGCCAGCGTGTTCATCAAAAGTATTCTGCCGAACCGCATGAAGGTGAAGCTCGTGCTTGTGGAATGCTTTGATTACACCTATAAACCCGAGCCGCCTGTATATTTCTTTCAGGGCGACCATATTGATAAGTTCACGTATTCTCCGCCCGAGTGCGCAAAGCACATTGAGACGGTGTTTGCGTGATTTAGGACAGCAAAAGGCGGTCTGCACGGATTTTTTCTACCCGGCAGACCGCCTTTCTATGTGTCTTTAAAGGACATTTGCCTTAACGGGTGTGATTACTTTGCTTCGCTTTCGCTCGACTTTTCGTCGCCGCTCTTCTTTGCCTTGTCTTCAATGACGTACTTACCGTCTTTGAAGTCGCAGACATACGAGCCGCCCGCTTTCATGTTGCCCTCGAGCATCTCTTCGGAAATCGGGTCTTCCATCTTGCTGCGGATCGCTCTGCGCAGCGGTCTTGCACCGTAAACCGGGTCAAAACCGGCGTTTGCAACAGCTTCCACGGCAGCCGGGGTGAACTCAACCGCGATGTCCATGTCGCGCAGTTGACCCTTAAGACCCTCGAGCATTTTGCCGGCGATTTTCTGGATGTCGTCGTGCAGGAGCTTACGGAACACAATAATGTCATCGACACGGTTGATGAATTCCGGACGGAACACCTTCTTCAGCTCACCCATGACGAGCTCTTTTGTGCGCTCGAAATCGGCGACTGCGCTGTCTTCTTCTGTCGACTTGTTGTCCGCGGTGGCAAAGCCGAGACGCTCTTGCTGCTTCTCTGTAATGAGACGTGCGCCGATGTTGGAGGTCATGATGATGATGGTGTTCTTAAAGCTGACCACCTTGCCCTGCGAATCCGTCAGACGGCCGTCATCGAGAATTTGCAGCAGCATGTTGAAGACATCCGGGTGTGCCTTTTCGATCTCATCAAACAGCACAACGGAATACGGCTTGCGGCGCACTGCCTCGGTCAGCTGACCGCCCTCATCAAAGCCTACATATCCCGGAGGCGAACCGACGAGACGAGACACCGTGTGCTTCTCCATATACTCCGACATATCGAGGCGGATCATGGCCTTTTCGTCACCGAACATAGCCTCCGCAAGCGCCTTGCACAGCTCGGTCTTGCCTACGCCGGTCGGGCCGAGGAAAATGAACGAGCCGATCGGGCGGTTCTTATCTTTCAGGCCGACTCTGCCGCGACGGATGGCTTTTGCAATGGCCGTAACGGCTTCATCCTGACCGATGACACGCTTGTGCAGCGTATCTTCAAGATGCAGCAGGCGCTCGCTTTCTTCCTGCGTCAGCTGTACGACCGGGATGCCGGTCCACATGGCGACGATCTCGGCGATGTCTTCCGCCTTCACAACGCTGTTGCTGCGCTCGTTCTTTGCAGCCCACTCGTTCTTTTTCTGCTCCAGCTCCTCTGTAAGGGCTTTCTGCTTGTCACGCAACTCGGCCGCGCGCTCGAAGTCCTGCTCGTTGACGGCAGCCGCCTTATCAATCTCGACTTCCTTGATGCGCTTTTCCATCTCCTGCAGGTCTTCCGGCGCAGTGAACGTTCTGAGACGCACACGGGACGCCGCTTCATCGACGAGGTCGATGGCCTTATCCGGCAGGTAACGGTCTGCAATGTAGCGCGAGGAGAGCTTAACGGCACTCTCAATGGCTTCATCGGTGATCTGTACTTTATGGTGCGCCTCGTAGCGATCTTTCAGACCTTCAAGGATTTGTACCGCTTCTTCTTCGGTCGGCTCACCGACATGTACCGGCTGGAAACGACGCTCCAGCGCGGCATCTTTTTCAATGTACTTTCTGTACTCGTTGATGGTCGTCGCACCGATGACCTGGAAGTCACCGCGCGCCAGAGCCGGCTTTAAGATATTGGCGGCATCGGCAGAGCCCTCTGCGGAACCTGCACCAATGATGGTGTGCAGCTCATCGATGAACAAAATGACGTTGCCGTCCTTCTTCACTTCGTCGATGGCGGACTTGATACGCTCTTCAAAATCGCCACGGTACTTAGAGCCTGCGACCATACCGGTAAGATCAAGAGCCACCAGACGCTTGCCTTTCAGCAGCTCCGGCACCTCGCCTTCATGAATCTTCAGCGCCAAGCCTTCCGCAACGGCGGTCTTGCCGACGCCCGGTTCACCGATGAGCACCGGATTATTCTTCGTACGACGAGACAAGATCTGAATGACACGTTCAATCTCGTTATGACGGCCGATGACCGGGTCAATCTTGCCTTCGGCTGCGAGCTTTGTCAGGTCGCGGCCAAACTTTTCAAGTGCACTGCCGCCTTCCTTTTCGCCGTTTTCGTCCTTCGGATACGCGTTGCCGGAAGCTTTATCGACGGTATAACCGTCGGAAAGCGCCGAGGACAACGCATTCGCAACGCTCTGCGGGTCAACACCGAGCATCTGTAAGAAGCGCACAGCAAAGCTTTCACCGTCTTCAATGATGGCGATGAGCAGGTGCTCCGTGCCGACATAGTTGCTGCCGAGCTTGGAGGCCGCGAGCTTTGCCATCTGCAAAATGCGCTTTGTGCGCGGGGTGAAATATGCGGTGGTGAGGTTCGTCGGCGAAGATGTGCCGATCTTCTCCTGCATCAGGCGTTCGTAATCGTCTGCCGTGATGCCGAGCTTGTTCAGCACGTTGAACGCAACGCCGCTGCCCTCTGCAATCAAGCCGTAGAGCACGTGCTCACTGCCGATGTAATTGTGGCCAAGTTCCTCCGCCTTTTCGATGGCGCGGTTCATGGCATTGTTTGCTTTCTCTGTAAAACCTGTGAATCTATACATATAAATTCCCGTCCTTTCGATCACTGCCGTATCGCAGTTCTCTTTACTGATTTTCTATTATTGAAGCGCTTTGAGGGCTTTGCGCACCTCGTCTGCGCGGAGAATGTCTCTTTGCCCCGCCGAAAGGTTGCTGCCGTGTGCGGCTGCCATGGTGGCCGGCTGTACCGCTACGGTCAGTGTGTGAATATCTTCAAGCGTTATACCGCTTAAAAGCTTTTCTGCAATGCCGAAACGCACATTGGAGATAAGCTTCATATATTCATCGCAGGAAAGCAGCCGTGCGTTTTTCAGCACGCCGGCGGAGCGGCCCACTTTGTCCTGCACATTGATGTTCTTGCTGAGCGAAGCACGCGTTTTGCGCTCTTCGGAAATGAGCTGCATCGTAATGTTCTGCAAGTTTTCCACAGCCTCTTTTTCGCTGAGACCCAGTGTAATCTGGTTTGAAAGCTGATACATGGCGCCGATGACATTGCTGCCTTCTCCGTATGTACCGCGGATCACAAGGCCGAGCTTCGAAAGGTTCGTGGAGATTCTGGACATTGCGCCGTTTTCGGTGAGCGCCGGCAGATGCAGCATCACAGAGGCCCGCATGCCGGTGCCGAGGTTCGTCGGACACTGGGTGAGGTAGCCGAGCTCGGAATCAAACGCAAAACGCAGCGATTCGTTTAAAAGCGTATCGATGCGGTCTGCCATTTCGGCAGCTTCGCTGAGCGCAAGACCCTCATGCAGCACTTGGATACGCACGTGGTCTTCTTCGTTCACCATAATGGAGATGCGCTCGTCCTTTGAGATGAGGAATCCGCGTCCCTTTGCGTTTGCGATGAACTCCGGGCTGACGATGTGACGTTCCACAAGTGACACCGCCTGCTCGTTGCTGAGGTCATCCATCTGCACGAAGTCGAAATCCGATGCGATGGCGCTGTTGCCGCTGAGGATCGCATCGCGTACGCGGCGCTCTACGGCTGCTTTCTGGTCAGGCGTCATGCGGTTTGGGAACGGCATATCTGCAAGGTTTCTCGCCAGACGCACACGCGTGCTGATGACAACGTCACTTTCTTTACCTGCTTTTTCATACCATTTCTTTTCTTTGTTAAGCATGGTTCCCATCTCCTTTCTCCATTTCTTTGATTTCGTCACGCAGCTCAGCTGCATGCTCGAAGTCCTGCTTTTCGATTGCTTCTTTCAGTTCCGCACGTTTCTTTTCAATTGGCGTGGGTTCTTCTACAACGGCAATCTTACCTGCCGGTTCCACAATGCGCAGCGCATTGCTTCCGGGTACTTTGCCCTTGTGCTTTGCTGCACCGTGGATGCGGTGGATAGTCGGCATCAGGCGGTCACGGAACACATTGTAACACTCTGCGCAGCCGATCTTGCCGCTTTCTGCAATCTCCTCAAAGGAAGCACCGCATTTCGGGCAGCGCATCGCATTACTGCGCCCGGTCGGCGCACCGATGAAGCTGCCGAGCAGATTGTTGAAATCAAAGTCCATATCATCAAAGTTAAAAAAGCTCTTGTAGCCTTTTGCCCTTGCACATTCCGAGCAAAGGTCATATTCCGCCAACTTGCCGTTGACGATGGTTTTAATGTGGGTCGTTGCCGGATTCTTTCCGCAGTTCTGACACATCATAAGTCATCCCGTCCTTTCAAAATGGCTTTTTATACATTTAGTACGAGCAACATGTTTTTGAAGATCGATGCCCGCAGTTGATCTCGAATTTCTTTTGGCGCCGGTGCAAGTGCCGAATCCGAAAGCCCTGCCATCATCAGGTGAGCGTCGGATTCGGACGCAACGCCCGTTTCCACAAGATTCCGCAGCATGGCGCGCATAGAAGCTGCGTCCAGCTTAGGCCCGATGGAATTGACAATGTGCATGATTAAATCGGATTTTGTCATGCTCCGGCGAATGATGCGAATGTAACCGCCGCCGCCTCGCCTGCTCTCTACGATATATCCCTGCTCCGGTGTGAAACGGGACGTGATGACGTAGTTGATTTGGCTCGGTACGCAGCCCAGCGTGTTTGCAAGCTCATTACGCTGGATCTCCGCGATGCCGTTTTCATCATTGAGCATTTGTAAGATGTAATTCGCAACGCTGTCGCTGATTCGCATTTCTGATCGCCTCTTGTCCTTTCTTTGTCTTTGACTTTCTTTGACTTTAATTATAAGCAAAACGGATGTATTGTCAAGCGTGATTTTAGTCGATTTTCAGGAATTACATTAAATTATCTCTCTATTTAAAATTATTTCTCAATAATACTAACTGAAACGCGTGAATTTAAAAAGTTTTTGAAGTTTTGTTTTGACCATCACACATTTCCCCCACTTTCATATTCTGTACTGTAAACGAAAGGAGGCGTTCAATCATGTGTAACGGTTTTGGCGGAGGTTGCTCTTGGATCATCATTATCATACTGATCCTCTTGTGCTGCGGCGGCTGTGGCTGCGGTAACGATTGCGGCTGCAACAACTGTGGTGGCTGCAACAACGGCTGCGGCGGCTGTGGCTGCTGATCGGTCGATCGCATAATATAAAAGCAAGCCGACTGAGTGAAAGCAGTCGGCTTGCCGTTTTATAAATAACACGTAAAGTGATAAAACTTTACACATTGCCGAGCATATAAAGAAAAGCTGTGCACTCCATTAGAATGCACAGCTTAATTTTAGAACTATGAAAAGTAATTTGGCTTTACAGACAGCTCGGGACTTTGTAACCGTATGTATTCTTCTTATAGTTGCCGTTAGAGGGCGATGCCTCGGCGTAGTTGCCGTAGGAGAATACCTTAGCTTCTGCAAGGCGTCTGTAATACAGGCCGATGTAGCAGTTGCCGCCTGCCACATGCCAATCCAGCAGATTGCTGCCGAATGTGTAGGCGTCCACATAGTTCAGGTCATGCGTGAGACCGGAGGTGCTGTTGAAAGCAACATCGCCTGCGCGCACCCAACCGCTCTTGCCGCTTGCAGAGACCTTGTACCAGCTCTGCTTCGTGCTTGAGTCGCGGTAATAATCGGTGATGTTCACACTTGTGTTGATCTTAAGCGTAGTAATCTGCGTGGAAGAAGCGCTGTGGTCCTGATACATGGGCAGTGTGGAAGCCGTTACCTTACCGCCGTACGGATTGGAAGAAGACAGATCCTGCGGCGGAACAACGGCGTTCATGATGACTGTACGCACGTAGCAGTTGCCGGAGCCGTTCCAGTAGCCTGCGCCGACATTGTAAGAGAAGCTTGCAAGCGCATCAAACTGGCACTGGCTCATCAAAAGGCCGTTGCTCGAGATGAAACGGTTGATCTCTGTGGTGTAAGAGCCGCGGTTGACGGTATCGGCCAGCATGGCCTTTGCTTCCGAGCGGGTCAGGTTATTGTAGAATGTGGTGTTCTTGGAAACAACGTAACCGTAGCCGACGGTCGGGATATTGCCGGCAAGCGTGTCCGGCGAAACCTGTGGGACATAGCCTTCATAAGAGGCGATGTTGTCGAGCATACTGTCACTTACGCGGCGGCTCTCGCCTGTTGTCGTATCGGAATCCGTTGTAGAGACGACGAGGATGGTGAACTCTCTGTAATCGGAGGAATAACCGCCGCCGGAAGACGAATACGCACGCACCGTGTAGGTGCCAGGTGTACTGATTGTAGCCGAAGCAGAGAAAATACGGACGTTGTTGTCGCCCTGACTTTCGGAATCGTAGGACGTGGTATCGTAGGTGCCGACGCCATCAATCTCAAAGCGCACGGCGGATTTCTGCGTATCCGTAACCGCCTTCAAATTGAAGGATGAACCGGCTGTGATAATATTCGGTGTTGTGTACGCAAAGCGGACAGCTTCCGGCGCGGAGACCGTGACGGAAACGGTGGCAAGTGCAGTGCCATTTGCGCTCTTTGCGGTGATCTTGGCCGTGCCCGGCGCAGCGCCGTAAATGAAGAGCTGACCGGAAACACCGGCTTTTGCCGTTGCAACGGAAGCATCACTGCTCTCCCACGTGACAGAGCCGGAAGAAGAAGCCTGAATGTAGATGGTCTTATACTGTGCGAGATCGACGGAAGAAACAGAGATCGATGCACTGGACGAAGACGGGTCATATGCTGTGACATATTCTGCCGAGACATAGCCCTCTGCGCCGCCGGTCGTACGCACATGCACCCAGCCGCTCGTTTTGCGGTCAAGCACGTTCAGCACGGTGCCGGTGCTCAAAACGGTGAGTACTTTACAGCTCGTGTTCGGCTCGGAACGCAGGTTGAGGCCGACCGTAACGCGGACGTATTCGTCTGTTGCGGGTGCATTGGAGTTGTTGCCGTTATTGGTGTTATCATCTCCACTGTTACCGGGCTTTACGGAGTTGATATCGCCGGAGGTAATCTTCAAGTACTGCGCAGCAAGGTAGCCCTCTGTACCGTCGGAAAGCTTCACTTTGTACCAGCTGCTGTTTGTGGCTTCCGTAACGGTAACGTTAACGTTCATATCGATAACCTTGATGATGCCATAGCTTGTGCCGGGGCCTTTGCGCACATTTAAATCGGATGTGGTCTTGGCCTGTACGGTTCCGTTGCTCGGCGCCGGGGTCGGCGTGGGCGTTGCGGAAGGCTTGGCAGAATCAATATTGCCGGAAGTAACTTTCAGATATTCGGAGAACAGATAGCCCTCTGTGCCGTCCGAAAGCTTTACCTTGTACCACTGGCTGTTCGACGCGTCCGTGACCGTAACGGTGGTGCCGGTGCCGATGACCTTGATGACGCCGTAATTCGTACCTGCACCGCGGCGCAGGTTTACGTCTGCGGTGAGCTTAGCCTGCACAGTGCCATCATTGGACGGTGCCTGCGTAGGTGTAGGCGTTGCGGACGACGTGCCGGTGACCTTCAAATACTGTGCAAAGATGTAGCCCGTGGAGCCGTTTGCAAGGCGCACGGCATACCACTGAGAGTTGCTCCTATCTGTGACCGTGACGGTTGTGCCGGAAGCGATAACGCCTTTAGAGCTGTAATTCGTGCCGGGGCCGGAACGGAAGTTTACGTATTCCGTCGTTTTCGCGCTTTGTTCGGAACCGCTCGGTGCCTGTGTCGGTGCGGGCGTTGCCGTTGCGGAGGAAGAACTGTTCAGCTTCAAATACTGTGCAAAAATGTAGCCCGTAGAGCCGTTCGAGAGGCGCACGGCGTACCACTCGGAATTGCTCGTGTCGGTGACCGTGACGGTGGTGCCCAATGCAATGACGCCTTTAGAACTGTAATTCGTACCGGGGCCGGAACGGAAATTTACGTATTCGGTCGTTTTTGCGGTCTGCTCGGAACCGTTGGATGGCGCCTGTGTAGGTGCCGCCGTAGCAGACGGCGTATTGCTGCCCGTGAAGCTGATGTATTCGGCAAAAATATAGCCTGTAGAGCCGTTAGAAAGACGCACGGCGTACCACTGGGCATTGCTCGTGTCGGTGACCGTAACGGTGGTGCCTAATGCAATGACGCCTTTAGAGTTGTAATTTGTGCCCGGTCCGGAACGAAAATTCACATATTCCGTCGTTTTGGCACTGCGTTCTTCCCCGTTGCTTGTGCTGCCGCCGGTAGACATGGAAATATACTCGGCGTAGATATAACCTGTAGAGCCGTTCGAGAGACGCACGGCGTACCACTCGGAATTGCTCGTATCCGTTACCGTGATGGTCGTGCCGGAAGCGATGATCCCCTGCGAGCTGTAATTCGTACCGGGGCCGGAGCGGAAGTTCACGTATTCGGTCGTTTTTGCGGAAACTTCTTCCGCATAAGCCGCAAGCGGCAGCGCAGAAGCCAATAGCAGCGCGGAAAGCAACAGAGCCGTGCCCTTCTTTTGGAGCATTCTTTTTCTATATTGCATGTGTTTTCACCTATCCTTATCAAGGCATCGACCTGTAGAAGCAAAAGCCGGTTTCTGTCCTGTTGCGGCAGAATATGGTACAGATCGTTTTATACAGTTACAATCATAACACAATAGTTACAAATTTGCAACCATTTTTGCGGTTCAAAAGCCAAAAACAGAAAATAAACCCGCGATTTTCACTTAAAATTTAAATATGAAAAATACCGGACCCGCAAAAACGGATCCGGTATCGAATTTCAGGTGAAATTACAGCTTTTCAACGATGGCTTTCGTATCGCGTGCAATGACAAGTTCTTCGTTGGTCGGGACGATGTAAACAGCGACCTTGCTGTCCGGCGCGGAGATCTTCTTCTCCTTGCCGCGAACGCCCTTGTTGGCTTCGTGATCGAACTTGATGCCGAGGTATTCCATGTTGGTGCAGATGCGCTCGCGCAGGGTATCCTGGTTCTCGCCAAGACCTGCGGTGAAGACGATTGCGTCTACGCCGTTCAGCGCAGCGACATAGCTGCCGATGAACTTCTGAATCTGATAAACGAGCATCTCATGTGCGAGGTGTGCACGCTCGTCACCCTCGTCCTCTGCCTTGCAGATGTCGCGGTCATCGCTGGAGATGCCGGAGATACCGAGCAGGCCAGACTTCTTGTTGAAGAGGTCGGAAAGCTGTGCCGGAGTGAGGTTCTCTTTCTCTGCGATGAACGTGACAACAGACGGATCAAGCGTGCCGGTACGGGTACCCATCATGAAGCCGTCAAGCGGGGTGAGACCCATGCTGGTGTCGATGACCTTGCCGTTCTTGATGGCGGTGATGGAGGAACCGTTGCCGATGTGGCAGGTGATAAGCTTCAGATCCTTGATGTCCTTGCCCATGAGCTCTGCAACGCGGTGGCTGACATAGCGGTGGGAGGTGCCGTGGAAGCCATAGCGGCGGATCTTGTACTTCTCATAGTACTCATACGGCACAGCGAACATGTAAGCCTTCTGCGGCATGGTGGAATGGAAAGCCGTATCGAACACGACAACTTCCGGGACTTCCTTGCCGAAAACGTTCATGCAGGCGCGAATGCCCTGTACATGTGCGCTGTTGTGCAGCGGTGCAAGCGGGATGAGGCTTTCGATGCCCTCGATGACCTTTTCGTCAACGAGAACGGACTCGCTGAAGAGCGCGCCGCCCTGAACGATACGGTGGCCGATAGCAGCGACTTCGCTCAGATCCTTAATGACGCCGACTTCGCTGTCGAGAAGTGCGTTCTTGACCTGCTCGAACGCTTCGGTGTGGTTCGCCATGCGGATTTCGATCTTCTTCTCTCTGCCGTCTGCCGTCTTGTGGCCGAAAATGCCCATTTCAAGGCCAATCTTCTCGCAGTTGCCCTTTGCAAGCATTTGCTCGTTGTCCATATCGATCAGCTGATACTTAAGTGAGGAGCTGCCGGCGTTGATGACCAGAATTTTCATTTCGTCTTCCCCCTGAATCATGGTTAAATTTGAATTGGATCATCTGTGCAAACGCACAAAAAATAAGCACGACACTTCCAAAATTATAAATAAGGAAACGCGGCTTGTAAATTGATCTTCATTGCTTTATACTTATGATAATACAAAATCATGTAAATTTCAAGGAGTTTCCTATAAAATGATTGGAAAAAACAAGATTTCGGGCGTTGTTTGCGAGTTTAATCCGCTGCATAACGGCCACGCGGCACTGCTCTCCCGCATTTCGGAGGAGTTCGGCAGCGACATTGTCTGTGTGATGAGCGGAAATTTTGTGCAGCGCGGCGAGGCGGCTGTGCTCGATAAGTGGTCTCGCACACGGCTGGCACTTCAAAACGGCGCGGCACTCGTGCTGGAGCTGCCCTTGCCGTGGGCTGTAGCAGGCGCAGAAAAATTTGCGCTCGGCGGCATTTCGTTATTAAATGCGCTCGGTTGCGTAGATACACTGACGTTTGGCAGCGAAACCGGCGATACCGCTCCCCTCATGCACTGCGCGGAATACTTGCACTCCGATGTGTTTAATTCGGATATTCGCCCGGAGGTTGCAAAAGGCGTTTCGTTTGCGGCGGCGCGTACGGAGGCTGTGAAAAAGGCGCTCGGCGCAGAAACCGCAGAGCTGCTCACAAAGCCAAATTGCATTTTGGGTATAGAGTATTGCAAGGCGATCTTATCGTTGAATTCTAATATCGTGCCGCAGACTGTGCAGCGTATCGCGATTGGCCACGACAGCGACCAAGTGCACGGCGCGTTTGCATCGGCGAGCCTGATCCGCAGCAGGAGCATCGAGGGTGAAGAGATTTCCTCGTATGTCCCGGAAAATACGGCGGTGTGTATTCGCGCGCTGCAAAACAAAAAACAGTACCCCACTTCCCTTTCGTATCTCGACCGTGCGGTACTGGCGGCTGTCTCTGCCATGTCACCCAAAGACCTGCGCCGCGTGCCGGATGTTTCAGAGGGCATTGAAAACCGCATTTTGGCGGCTGCCGAAACGGCGGAAACGTGCACAGGGCTGTTTGATGCGGTGAAAACCAAGCGGTACAGTCACGCGCGTATTCGGCGTATTGTTTTAAGCGCGTATTTGGGCATCACGAACGATCTGCCCAATTTGCCTCCGTACCTGCGCATTTTAGGTATGACAAGCTGTGGCGCGGAGATCCTGCACAAAGCGAAGCCGATGCTGCCAATCATCGCACGACCTGCGGACGTGAAGAAGCTTTCGCCGGAGGCCAGACGTGTGTTTGAGTTGGAAGTGCGCGCGGATAATCTTTACAGCCTGTGCACAGAGCATCGCCGCCCTGCGAACATGGATTATACAGAAAAACTGATTCGGATATAAACTGAGCTCTGCATTTGGCTTTTGCCGGTCGCAGAGCTCTTCTTTTATACAAAAAGACCGAACCACGCGGGCTCGGCCTTTTGAATGCTCAAATATTCGAATTACTTCTCAAGCGGTGTGACTTCCACAGTCCAACCGAGGGTATCTTCTACCTTACCGGTCTGGATGCCGGTGACGGTGTCGTACAGCTTCTGGCTGAATTCGCCGATGCCGCCGTCCTTGATCTGCATGACTTCGTTCTCGTAACGGAGTGCGCCGACCGGGGAGATAACGGCTGCGGTACCGCTACCCCAGCACTCTTCAAGTGCACCGGTACGGGCCGCCTCAACGAGCTCGTCAACGGAGATTCTTCTCTCTTCGACCGGAAGACCCCATTGCTTGCAGAGATCAATGCAGGATGCACGGGTAACGCCCGGCAAAATACTGCCGTTCAGCATCGGAGTGACAACGGTGCCGTTGATTTTGAAGAAGATGTTCATAGCACCGACTTCTTCGATGTACTTGCGCTCAACACCGTCGAGCCACAGAACCTGAGAGTAACCTTCGTCGTGTGCCTTTACCTGTGCTGCGAGGCTTGCAACGTAGTTGCCGCCGGTCTTTGCTTCGCCGATGCCGCCGCGGACTGCACGTACATAGTCGTCTTCGATCCAAATCTTTACCGGGTCGAGGCCGCTCTCATAGTAAGCGCCGACCGGGGAAAGAATGATGATGAATTTATAGGTGTTCGACGGGCGTACGCCGAGGAACGGATCCGTTGCAATGACGAACGGACGAATATAAAGAGAAGTGCCGGGACGGCTCGGAATCCAATCTGCGTCAACGGCGACGAGCGTCTTGATCGCATTGAGGAAATCATCGGCCGGGATCTCCGGGATGCAAAGTCTTCTGTTGGAGTTGTTTGCACGCTCGATGTTCTTGTTCGGGCGGAACAGACGGATGCGACCGTCTGCGCATTTATAAGCCTTCATGCCCTCGAACATTTCCTGACCGTAGTGGAAAACCATAGCGGACGGATCAAGGACGATCGGCTGATACGGCATGATCTTCGGATCGTGCCAACCCTGCTCCGGGTTATATTCCATCACATACATGTGATCTGTAAAGATTTTACCGAAACCGAGCTTGCTTTCGTCTGCCGGCTTCGCTTTAGGCGCAGTGGTACGCTCAATCTGGATTTTCTGCATCAAAAAACACTTCTTTCCTGTTTGCTTATACACATTTTAGCACGTATTTGCCTTTTTTGCAAGTTACCGAGGTTTAAATTGCAAAAAAAGCTTCACAAATAACCATTTGGCTTTGCGAAGCTTTCTGTTCTTTTTGTATAAACGAATGCACCTTTACAGGTGTGTGCGCAGCCCCTTTGGGTAACGATTCTTCAAAACACCGTTCGATGCCTTGCCAAAGCCCGTTACAATACCGTCTGCGGCGACGGCGGTGTAACCGGAAAGCCCCTCTGCGGGGATTTCTTCGCCGCGCAAAAACGCGAATAAAGCAGGATCGTTCGATGTGAGATGCAGCACGCTGCGGCAGTTTTCCGCACGGCTTGCCATGAAAATGCCATGCGCGGGCTCGATGCGGTTCTTTTTTGCCTCGCCGAATTCCACACCGGCGCGCAGAACGGAAAGTCCTGCAATGTCCGGCAGCTCATTTGGCAATAAGATCACACGGTCGCGCACGCGCTGGAATCTGCCCGGTACATCGGTAAACAGAGATGTGTACAATTCTTCGGCATGCGCCTGCGTCTCTCGGTCGGGCTTAAAGCTAAACGGCGCAAAACGTTCTTCACATGGCGCAACGCGGCGGAAGCGCGCGGCAAAGTGCCCCTCACCTCCGTCCATCGGGAAAATGCGCACAGCGTCTACGCCATAGGCCGGGCGACCGAATGTGACATTCGGCTTTTCGAGCACGAATTCCGGGTGGCTCTCGAGAAATTTCTGCACAACGCCCTCATTTTCTTCCGTGGAGAATGTGCAGGTAGAGTACACCAAAATGCCGCCTTCGCGCACGCACTGTGCGGCGGAGGATAAAATTGCGAGCTGACGTACAGCGCAGGTCTCCACGTGCTCAGGACTCCATTCCTGCACGGCAACGGGATCGCGGCGGAACATGCCTTCGCCGGAGCACGGCGCATCAACGAGCACTTTATCAAAATACCCGCCGAGCTTTTCCGCAAGCATCTCCGGGTATACGCTGGAAACGACTGTATTACGCACGCCCATGCGCTCCAAATTGGAGGATAAAATTGCGGCGCGATTGCGCACAACTTCGTTTGACCACAAAAGCCCGGTGTCGCCGGTCAGCGCGGCAATCTGCGTGGATTTACCGCCCGGTGCGGCGCAGAGGTCGAGCACCTTATCCCCCGGCTCCGGCGCCAAAAGCGTGACGGCCGAAGACGCGGACGGCTCCTGCGAATAAAACGCGCCTGCATGATAGAGCGGCAGCGCCGCCATTTTGGTATCTGTCGGCGCATAAAACGAGAGCGGCGAAAACGGCGTTTGAACCAGTGTAAACGGCAGTGCGCGTTCAAGCTGCTCTTTTGTGCATTTTACAGTGTTCAAACGAATGCCGCGTTTGTGCGGTTCGTTGTAAGACGCCCGAAACGCCGTATATTCTGCCCCAAGCATATCCTGCATTCGTTTTTCAAAAGCTGCGGGCAATTCCATGGCCGCCCCACCTTTCCTAATTTCATAAATTCGGTACATAAACGCGCGTACCGTGCGCATAATAGCTTTCGGAAGGGGTGAATCACATGGCAAATTCCGAAAACAAGAATTACACAAACAAAAGCCAGAAACAAAGCCGCAATAAGAGCGATCGTCAGACAACCGACCGCGTGAATAACGGCACGGAAAATCGTACGGAAAACCGCAGTGAAAAAAGCTGCCGGTAACACAAAAAACCGGAAAAAGCAGGCAGGCGATGCGCTTGTCTGCTTTTTCTATGCGGATTTATTCTTTCGGCTCGCTGACCGGCTTATCGCCCGTCTTGCGAATAGCTTTGATAATCTCGCCGAGCGTGCGGTCGTCGGAGCGCACGGGTTTGAAGCCCTCACCGGCGATTTCACCGGCATCGCCGACGATGACGAACGCATCGGGGTCTTCCTCGCGGATGATCTCGCTGATACGGAACACCTCGAAGCGACGCACGGCGCAGAAGAGCACCTCGCCGTCCTGCTTCAAATAGCCGCTGCGGGACTTGAGAAACGTCAGGCCGCGGTCCATCTCCTTGATGATGCGGTCGGCAATGACATCGTTTTTATGGGACATAATGAAGAACATTTTGCCGTTGCCCGCATCTGTGCCGTACAGAATTGTATCGATGATTTTTGTCGATACAAAAATGACGATGCACGCGTACACGGCGCTTTCAATGCTCTTATATACGATGGCGGAAAACAGCACGACGCAGCCGTCTACGGCAAGCATCAGCTTGCCCATGGAAAGATGGCGCAGGCGATGATTGAGCAGACGCGCGATCATGTCCGTGCCGCCGGTCGTGGCACCGCGCATAAAGACGAGTGAAAGACCAACGCCCTCACACACGCCGCCGATGAGCATGATGATGAGTGGGTCACCGTGGTAGACCGGCATGAACAGCGCCACGATGTCGATGCAGGCAGCGTTTAACACGACCGCCAACATCGTTTTGGTGACGAGCTTATAGCCGATCTCAATGATCGCCCAAATAATGATCGGCACGTTAATAAGCAAAATCACGGTGCCGACGGGCGTGCCGAACAGATAATTCAGCACGATGGCGATACCGCTCACGCCGCCCGGCGCGATGTTGTTCGGCGCGGTAAAGCCGTTCAGGCCGACCGCGTAAATAACGGAACCCGCCGTCATGAAAATCAGGTCAAGCAGGAATTCCTTCACGTTTTTTGCAACTTTATTTTTGCGCATGTGCGGTTTCCTCCGTTTCTGCAAATTCAAGGATCTTATCGAAGAAAAGACGCAGGCGATCCAGCTCGCCTTTAAGGTAAAGATAGCCGAAAACGCATTCAAATGCTGTGGCTGCGTGATAATCCGCAACGCTTGAGTTTTTCGGCACGTGCGAAACGTGCGCATTGCGTCCGCGCAGACAGACTTCTTTTTCCTCTTCCGTGAAAAGCGGCATCAGCACTTCACTAAGCACCTTCGCCTGAAACTCGCAACGCACGAACGAAACGGCGCGGCTGTGCAGCTTTTTCACGGGGCAGTTGCCTTTGGAGACGATATATTCGCGCACGAAAAGCTCGTACACGCCGTCACCCACATAAGCGAGCGTTAAGGGGCTTAACTGCTTCGGATCCGATTCCGTTTGATAGAACTTTTCCAAATAGCCACCCTCTTAGTTTACAAAATCAAATTCAAGGTCATACATGCTGACCGTGTCGCCTTCCTGAATGCCCGCCTCACGCAGCGCATCGATAACGCCGGTGTGAATGAGCACACGCTGGAAGTACTGGAGCGACTCGTAATCATCGAAATCGACGGCGGAGATGAGCTTTAAGAGCCAATCAGCCTCGACAAAATACACGTTGTCCTCCACGCGGATATCGACCTTTGCCTTGCTGCTGAATTCTTCGACAGGCTTTACCGGCTCCGGTTCCGGCTCGAAATGCGCGACCGGCGGCAGCGTGGAAAGCATTTCTGCGGTTTTATTCAAAAGCGGGTCAACATCATAGCGGATTGCCGCCATAATCGGGAAGAATTCATAGCCTTGCGCCTCGACAAACTTGCGGAAATCCTCTACCTGCTCGTCGGTCGTCAGGTCGCATTTGTTGCCGGCGACCAGCATGGGACGGTTCGCGAGGTCGGGGTTGAATTTGCGCAGTTCTTCGTTGATGATGCGGAAGTCCTCCTTCGGGTCTCTGCCCTCGCTGCCGGAAACATCGACAATGTGAATGAGCATGCGGCAACGCTCTACATGGCGCAGAAACTGATGACCGAGGCCTACACCCTGCCATGCGCCCTCGATAAGGCCGGGAATATCCGCCATGACAAACGATGGCGCGTTCGGCATATGCACTACGCCGAGCACCGGGGTGATGGTCGTAAAGTGGTAGTTTGCAATATTCGGTTTCGCTTCACTTACAACGGAAATAAGCGTAGATTTACCTACATTTGGGAAGCCTACAAGGCCCACATCGGCGAGCAGCTTGAGTTCAAGCTGAAGCTCGAATGCTTCACCGGGTGTGCCGGGCTTTGCAAAGCGCGGAGTCTGGCGCGTAGGCGATGCAAAATGCGTGTTGCCCCAGCCACCGCGGCCGCCCTTCGCGATAACGACGTCTTCGTCTGTGGACATGTCCGCCATGATGCGGCCGGTTTCCGCGTTGCGGATCAGTGTGCCGCGCGGCACGGTAATGACGAGCGGCTGTGCGCTTTTGCCGAAGCAGCGCTTGCCGCGACCGTTTTCGCCACGCTCTGCGGTGTACTTGCGCTTGTAGCGGAAATCTGCCAGCGTGGAGAGGTTATCGTCCACGCGGAACACGATGTCGCCGCCGCGACCGCCGTCGCCGCCGTCCGGGCCGCCGGAAGCCACGTATTTTTCACGGTGAAAAGCCACGGCGCCGTCGCCGCCGTCACCGGCTTTTACCTTGATCTTAGCTATATCGATAAACATAATTCATCATCCTTTCAGCGCCGCGGACGGCTCTGTACAAAATAAAATGGGCTTCTCCGCTTTACCCGAAGAAGCCCGTTTCATCGTATATTCGGGGATACGAAACCGGTATTCCCCCCAAGGGTCAAAATTACTGCTCGATCGAGTAAACGCTGACCTTCTTGCGGTCACGGCCCATACGCTCGAAACGAACCTGACCGTCAATGAGCGCGAACAGAGAGTCATCAGAGCCTCTGCCTACGTTCTCACCCGGATGGATGTGCGTGCCGCGCTGCTTAACAAGAATGTTGCCTGCGAGGACGTGCTGACCATCTGCACGCTTGACACCGAGTCTTTTGGATTCGGAATCACGGCCGTTCTTCGTGGAGCCCATACCTTTTTTATGAGCAAACAACTGGATATTGATCTTAAGCATTTTGTTGCCTTCCTTTCGTTTTATTGTCAGACTTCTGCGTAGCGTACCTGTAAGTTTTCGGGGTACTGCTCCTCTAAACCGAGAAGATGCAGCTTAAATCCCTCAAACAGGCTACGGCATGTCCGTGCATCGGTATCGGAAACCCTAAACAGCATCTCGCCGTCCTCTGCTCGGAGAGAAATCGGTGTGATGTGTAAAATCTCCAGCACGGTGTTCGCCGTCATATACGCTGCAGAAGAAACCGCAGCACAGAGAATGTCTTCTCCCTCCTGCGCCAGACCGGAATGGCCAAGCACGGAAAAACCGAGAAGCGCTCCGTCTGCATTTGCGAAAAAATCCGCACGAATCATACGATCAAATTAGCCCTGAACAGACTCAATCTGAATCTTCGTGTAGGGCTGTCTGTGGCCCATCTTACGCTTTTCGCCCTTCTTCGGCTTGTAAGTGAGGATCGTAACCTTCTTAGCCTTGCCGTTCTTCAGGACCTTGCCTGTAACGGAAGCGCCCTCAACATACGGGGTGCCGATTTTTGTTCCGTCTTCGCCGCAAATTGCAACGACCGGGAACGTAACTGTCTCGTCTTCATTGGCAGCGAGCTTCTCAACGTAGATCACGTCGCCGTACTGTACCTTGTACTGCTTACCGCCGGTTTCAATAACTGCAAACATTTTTTCTGCCTGCCTTTTCTGTAATCTCGCTACTCGTAGGCGGACTTTCGTCACTTTTCAGCCCACAGTAAGCGGCTCTATCATATTAACATACACTGACCCTAAAGTCAAGGTATTTCAAAGGGATTTTGTGGTTTTTTCTTCAAGCAGCAACGCAAGCTTGTCGTCCTGCTTTACCGCTTTGATGACGTTCTTGCGGTCTGCGATGCGCACGATCAAAGCGAGGAGAAAATTCAAAAAGGTCAGGAACGCCAGAAACAGGCGGTCACGGCGCTTTTGGCGCTTCAGTTTCTCCGGGTCGCGACGGCCTGCACCGTTACGCTGTGCCTTATTCATGGCTCTTATACGCTTGTTCACAGTACAGGCAACGATAGCGGTGCGCTTTTTCATCGCACAGCACGAAGATCTGGTCGAGGTTTTCCTCCGTGCTTGTGATGCAGCGCGGGTTCTTGCACTTTACAACATTTTTGATGCGACGTGGCAGCACGATGTTCTCTTTCTTCACAAGCTCACCATTTTTAATGGTGCATACGGTGATGTTGTTATCGATAAAGCCAAGCACATCGAAGTTGATGGCGAGGTCGCCTTCAATCTTGATGATATCTTTTTTGCCCATCTTGCTGCTGCGGGCATTTTTGATAAGTGCCACGCAGCAATCGAGCTTATCAAGCTCCAAAAGCTCGTAGATGCGCATCCCCTTGCCTGCCTGAATATGGTCGATCACAATGCCGTTTTGGATACTGTCGATGTTCAGCATACGGTTTCCTCCTCAAAAAGTCCCGGTTCAATGTTCAGAAGCATTAAAATGAGCGCCATGCGGACATATACGCCGTTTTGTGCCTGCACAAAGTACTTTGCGCGCGGGTCGTCGTCCACTTCGACTGCGATCTCGTTGACACGCGGCAGCGGATGCAGCACAATGAGATCCTTCGGCGCAAGCTTCATCTTCTCTGCATCGAGGATGAAGCTGTCTTTTAAGCGGATGTAATCTTCTTCGTTGAAGAAGCGCTCGCGCTGTACGCGGGTCATGTAGAGTACGTCAAGCTCCGGCAGAACCTCGTCCATGGTACGGACTTCTTTATATTCGCAGCCGGAGGGCTTTACGACTTCATCGATGATATAGCTCGGCACATGCAGCTCTTCCGGGGAGATGAACACGAAGCGGATGCCCTCCCAGCGCACAAGCGATTTGATGAGCGAGTGCACGGTGCGGCCAAATTTCAAGTCGCCGCACAGACCGATCGTCAGGTTATTCAGTCTGCCCTTTTCGCGGCGGATGGTGAGCAGGTCAGTGAGCGTCTGCGTCGGATGCTGGTGGCCGCCGTCACCGGCGTTGATGACCGGTACGCGGGCGTACTGCGCTGCTACGCGCGGCGCACCCTCTTTGTTGTGGCGCATGGCGATGATATCCGAATAGCAGGATACCATGCGTACCGTATCGGCAACGCTTTCGCCCTTGGAAGCAGAGCTGTTCTGTGCACTTGCAAAGCCCAATACCTTGCCGCCAAGGCGCATCATGGCCGATTCAAAACTCAGACGCGTGCGGGTACTCGGCTCATAAAAGAGCGTGGCAAGGATCTTACCTTCACACTTGTGGGCGAATGCGGTGCGGTCGTTTGCAATGCTGTCCGCAAGGTCCAGCAGACGCAGGGTCTCCTCAAAGGAAAGATCCAGCGGGTCTACGAGGTGTCTTAACTCATTCATCTTATCTATGCCTTCCTTTCTTATGTGCGCCGTGTGTTGCGTTTTATACGTGGCGCAAGTAAAAACAGGCTGTAAAAAACCTCCCCGGTAAGCCCAGAGAGGTTTTCAGCATCAATCTTCGTCTTCTTCCTCGGGCTCGTTCCAGTTGTGCCAGACTTGCTGGACATCGTCGTTATCCTCGAGTGCATCAATCAGCTTCTGCATCTTGAGAATCTGATCGGGATTGGTGAGATCCGTGTAGGTATCCGGGACCATTTCCACTTCTGCGGAAACAAAGGAATAGCCCTTAGCTTCCAGATCATCGCGAACGCCGCTGAAATCGGACGGCTCAGTGTAGATCTCGAATACGTCTTCGTCTGCCTGAAAATCGGAAGCACCGGCCTCCAGTGCATCGCTCATGACGGTATCTTCGTCAAGGCCCTCACGCTCCAGCACGATAACGCCCTTTTCGTTGAACATGAAGGAAACGCAGCCGGTGGTGCCGAGGTTGCCGCCGAACTTATCAAAGTAATGACGGACATCGCCTGCGGTACGGTTGCGGTTATCGGTGAGGCATTCCACGATGACGGCAACGCCTGCGGGGCCGTAGCCTTCGTAGGTGATGCTTTCATATGCGTTGGAGTTGCCCTCGCCTGCGGCTTTCTTAATGATGCGCTCAATGTTGTCGTTCGGCACATTGTTCGCCTTAGCCTTCGCAATGACGTCCTTCAGCTTGGAGTTTGCTGCCGGGTCTGCGCTGCCGCCTTCTTTAACGGCAACGGCAAGCTCACGGCCGATCTTTGTGAAGATCTTCGCTCTTGCACCGTCGGTCTTTTCTTTCTTTCTCTTAATATTATTCCACTTGGAATGTCCTGACATTGATGAAAACCTGCCTTTATTCACACAAATTCAAGTTATTATATCACAGCTCGCGCGCGATTTCAATAGCAATTTCCTGTGCCTTCGCGAAAATCGAAGAGTTTTCGCAATCTGCACGGTCTGTGTCCGGCAAAACCACCGTTTTTTTGAGCGTTGTGTTCATAACGGAAAAGCTTTGGCGCAGCGTTTTCTCGCATACCTCCACCGCAAACGGATCATACCGCCCCATGGTGAGCAGCAAAACGGCATCGCGGTGTGTCGCAATCGCCGGGCGGATACCGCGGGCAAATCTAGCTTCAAAATACCGCTGAAAACGGTCGATGACCGCCTTGAGCTGCGCCGGAAACGAGAGGTTATAGACCGGCGTGGCGATGAGAAGCAGATCACACGCGCGTAGGTCACGATCGAATTCATCGAGGTCGCGAAACGCGCAGCCGTCTGCTTTTTGGCAATATCCGCAGGCGATACACGGATGAATATTCACTTTGCAAATGTCAAGTGATTTTACTTGCCAGTCTTCCCCTTTCAATCCGTAGAGAAAAGCTTCGAGCAGCTTCTTTGTGTGTCCGTCTTTATGCGGCGAAGAAAACAAAACGAGTGCATGTTTCATGTACTGGCCTCCGATTCCGTGAAGCGAAAAGCCTTTGCAAAGCTATTTAACTTCACACGAATGTAAAAAGAGCGCTGTGAATTCACGCACAGCGCTCTGTAAAGAATTATCCCTTTACAACAATATTGACGAGCTTGCCCGGAACGTAGATCTCTTTCACGACGTTCTTGCCGTTGATCTCCGCTGCAATGCGGTCTTCCGCCTTTGCAAGTGCAATCGCGTCATCCTTCTGGATGTCGGCTGCAACGGACAATCTTGTGCGAACCTTGCCGTTGACCTGCACAACGATTTCAATGACGTCATCTTTGCACTTCGATTCGTCGTACTTCGGCCAAGCCTGCTCTGTGACCATGCCCTCGCCGAGCTTCATATCACTCCAAACCTCTTCTGTTACATGCGGTGCAAACGGGTTGAGGAGCATCGTGAAGACGGAGAGTTCTGCTTTATTGATGGAACCCTTTTCCGCAATAACGTTCATGAGCGCCATCAAAGATGCAATGGCGGTGTTGAACTTAAGGTTCTCGATGTCATAAGAAACCTTCTTGATGGCTTTGTGGAAAGAATTTTCCATCTCCGGGCGGATCGCTTCGCCGTCGACGAGAATGGACTGCAGGTTCCAATAACGCTCAATGAAGCGGCGGCAGCCCTTGATGCCGGCGTTGCTCCACGGTGCGGCCTTCTCAAAGTCGCCGATGAACATTTCGTAGAGACGGAGCGTATCTGCGCCGAACTCGTTTACAACATCGTCCGGGTTGACAACGTTGCCGCGGGACTTACTCATCTTCTCGCCGTTTTCACCAAGGATCATGCCGTGGCTCGTGCGCTTTGCATACGGTTCTGCGGTCGGGACCTGGCCAATATCGTAGAGGAACTTATGCCAGAAACGGCTGTACAGCAGGTGCAGCGTGGTGTGCTCCATGCCGCCGTTATACCAGTCTACCTGATGCCAGTAGTTGAGAGCTTCCTTGGATGCAAAAGATTCATCGTTGTGCGGATCCATATAGCGCAGGAAGTACCAGGAGGAGCCTGCCCACTGCGGCATGGTGTCCGTTTCGCGCATGGCCTTGCCGCCGCACTTCGGGCACGTGGTGTTGACCCAATCGGTCATCTTGGAGAGCGGAGATTCGCCGTTATCGGTCGGCTCGTAGGAATCAACCTGCGGCAGAACGAGCGGCAGCTCGCTTTCATCGATCGGCACATAGCCGCACTTCTCGCAGTGTACAATCGGAATCGGCTCGCCCCAGTAGCGCTGGCGTGCGAATACCCAGTCACGGAGCTTATAGTTGACCTTACGGTGGCCGATGCCGGTCTCCTCAAGGTAATCTTTGATGCGGACTTTCGCTTCTTCGACGGTCATGCCGTCCAGAATGCCGGAGTTGACCATGATGCCGGTGTCGCAGTCCGTGAACGCTTCTTTCTGTACATCGCCGCCCTTAACGACTTCGACGATTGGCAGGTCGAACTTCTTTGCGAACTCCCAGTCACGGGTATCGTGTGCCGGAACAGCCATGATGGCGCCGGTACCGTAGGAAACGAGAACGTAGTCGGAAATGAAGATCGGAATGGTGGTACCGGTCAGCGGGTTGATGGCCTCAACACCCTCCAAACGCACGCCGGTCTTATCTTTCGCGACCTCGGTGCGCTCAAAGTCGGACTTTTTCGCGGCCTCTGCCTGATATGCGCGGACGGCATCCAGATTCTGCAGCTTATCCGCCCACTTTTCAATGAACGGATGCTCCGGGGAAACGACCATGTACGTTGCGCCGTAAAGTGTATCCGGGCGGGTCGTGTAAACAGTCAGCTTATCGCCTGCGGTCGTGTTGAAATCGACCTCGGCGCCCTCGGAACGGCCAATCCAGTTTTTCTGCTGGGTCTTAACGCGGTCTGGATAATCGACAAGATCAAGGTCGTCGATGAGGCGCTGTGCGTAAGCGGTGATTTTCAGCATCCACTGGGATTTGACCTTGTGAATAACTTCACTGCCGCAGCGCTCACAGACGCCGTTGACAACCTCTTCGTTTGCCAGAACGCATTTGCAGGAGGTGCACCAGTTGACGGACATCTCTTTTTTGTAGGCCAAACCGTTCTTAAAGAGCTGGAGGAAAATCCACTGCGTCCACTTGTAGTATTTCGGATCAATGGTGCTGATCTCACGGCTCCAGTCGAAGGAGATGCCGAGAGACTGAATCTGCTGCTTAAAGCGCGCAATATTCTTCTTTGTGATCTCTTCCGGGTGCACGTGGTTCTTGATGGCATAATTCTCTGCCGGTAGGCCGAATGCATCCCAACCAATCGGATAGAGCACATTGTAGCCCTCCATGCGGCGCTTTCTGGAAACAACGTCAAGCGCGGTGTACGGACGCGGGTGGCCAACATGCAGACCCTGACCGGACGGGTACGGGAACTCGATCAGAGCATAATATTTCGGCTTATCCGAAGTATTGGAAGCATGGAAAACACCGGCTTCTTCCCACTTCTTTTGCCACTTCGGTTCAATTTCACTGGGATTGTACTTGTTCATATTGATTACACTTACCTCTCTGCGCTATATAAAATAACAAAATCAATTCGGTTCAAACGTCATGTTGAGCTTTTCGCCGTCGAGCCACAGGCGATCCAAATCATAAAAACTGCGCGCTTCCGAGGTGAAGATGTGTACGACCACCGTTTCGTAATCGAGCACGACCCAGGAATCGGAGCGATAGCCCTCCACGCGGTCCGGCGCAATGCCGAGCTCTTTCAGCTTAAACTCCAGCTCGTCCGCCAGAGCATGCACATGCGTGCTGCCGGTGCCGTTCGCCAGAACGAAATAATCACCGAGCGAGGAAACGTCCGAAATGCGGATCACATTGATCTGATCGGCTTTTTTCGCATCCAAAATGCCCGCTGCGGTTTTTGCAAGCGTCAATGAATCCATGCTTTTAGCCATTCCTTTCTGCGCGCTGCGCGATTTTTATGCTTCCTTCCGCTTAGTTGCCGTGCCGCAAAGCCCACACCGCGTCATTATATGCGTCTATGGTCTCCGGCACGATGGGCGCGCGGTCTTTTGCGAGCTCCGTAATGGTGAACGCGATGCCCTCCACAATAGCTTTGTCAAGGCTTTTATACGCGGCCTTGCGCATATCCTCTACGCCGGGGTAATTGCGGTCTTTGGAGATGAAATCCGCGATAAAAATGACTTTTTCGAGTAACGTCATGTTTTTTCTGCCCGTGGTGTGGTATCGCACGGCATTGTAAACATCCTCGTCCTCAATGTGCAGAACATGCTTGATATACACCGCGCCGCTGATGGCATGCCAGAACTTTTTAGCGGAAAGTTCAACGTCTCTCATAATTATACCAAAGTCCGCGAGAATTTTCAACTGTTTCTCCGGGGGTGTATCCTTCAAAATATCGTGCAAAAGCCCTGCAAGCTCCGCTTTTTCGGTATCGGCACCGTATTTTTTTGCAAGCTTTACCGCTTCTTCCGAAACATTTAAGGAGTGTTCGAAACGTTTTTGCGTGAGCATGGGCTTGATGATATCGATATATTGCTGTTTTTCTTTCTTATTCATGCGTGTAAAGCCTCTTTTTTTGGATGTATTCCGCGACGCCTGCGGGCACAAGACCGCTTATATCTTCGCCCTGCAGACTTTTTTCGCGCACCATCGTCGATGAGACAGGCAAAAACTCGATGTTCTGCACGGTAAAGCGCAGCTGCGGGAACTTTTCCTTCACTTCTTCTCCGTGTGTGACAAGCGTTTGGAAGCTATCCTTGTCACGCGGTGCGGCGCAGATCTCTGCCGCGGCGAAAATGCGCTCCGGGTGATACCACTTTTCGACGGTGCAGAACATGTCTTCCCCCATCAGCAAAAAGAGCGCATCGTCGGGATATTGCGCTTTCAGTTCCGTCATGGTGTCTGCCGTGTAGCTTTTGCCCGTGCGCAGCACTTCAATATCCGAGACTGTGACGGGACATTCGGCGATGTCTGCCGCCGCAAGCCTGCACATTTCAATGCGGTCTGCCCCGCTTGCAAGCTGATGTGTCGCTTTGTGCGGCGGCGTGCCCGTCGGAATCAAAATCACGCGGTCAAGCGACAGACGCTTAATAAACTCCCGCACAAGGTGCACATGCGCCGTGTGGATGGGATTGAACGTGCCGCCGTAAATGCCGATGCGCATGGCTTATGCCTTTTTCGCACGCGGCAGGACGATCTTCGGATCCTTTTCGTTGCGTTTATAAAGCGCAAATTTGGAACCGATGACCTGCACGACTTCGCTTTCCGTCTGCTCTGCGAGCGCTTCTGCGGCTTCACGCGGAGAGACCGGCGCAGTCTCCAACACTTTGCCCTTGATGAGTTCACGCTTAAAAATAGCGTCTGCGGCCTGCTTTACGACATCTCCATCGATGCCGCCCTTGCCAATCATCAAAATGGTGTCTTCATTTACGGCGAGCGAGCGGAGATACGCTCTTTGTTTACTGGTCAGCATAATTTATCCCTCTTTGTCTTTCAAGTAGTTTTCAAGTTTTTCTGCGAAAATACGCAAGGATTTCCCTCGGTGGCTCACGGCATCCTTTTCTTCTGCTGTCGCTTCGCCGAACGTCTTGCCCGCGCAGCCTTCTTCGGTGCAGATGAAAATGGGGTCATAACCGAAACCGCTTTCACCGCGGCATTCCTCTGCGATGCGCCCGTAGCAGTAGCCCTCAGCTTCAAGTACGTCGCCGTTCGGGAATACACAGCAGATGGCGCTTGTAAAGTGTGCGCCGCGCTTTTCTTCCGGCACGCCCTTGAGCTTTTTGAGTACCGTTGCCTTACGCTTGCCCGGCTCGGCATACCGTGCGGAATACACGCCCGGCTCGCCGTTTAAATAATCGATCGATAAGCCGGAATCGTCCGCGACGCACGGCAGGCCCGTTTCGTCACACGCGGATTTCGCCTTGATATACGCGTTTTCACGGAACGTGGTGCCGGTCTCTTCCGCCTCGGTCAGCTCGGTCGTCTGCACGGTGATGCCAAGCGGCGCCAAAATGCGGCCGAATTCTTCTATTTTATGCGCATTATGCGTTGCAATGATCATGTTCATACGTTATCCCTCCAAAATTCCGAAATCGCGTGCGGCTTGCTGCCAATGCTCTAAAAGTACGGGGCCGCCCGCTGCAAGCTCTTCTGCGCGCTGCACGCAGAAAAGCGAATAATTTTTGCCGGTGTAAAGCTGTTTTAAAATCGCATGCCCCCACACGCCCGCGCGGGTCAGCAGTCCGCTTTCGCGGATTTCCAGTGCTGCGGCGTCAATGTCATACGGCACTTCGAGCAGCGTTTCGTTCCATGTGTTTCCGTCGGAATCGAGCAGCGCCATTTTCGCCGTGACGGTTTGCGTACACTGCACGCCGACCGCACCGGGGTTCACGTACAGCTTGCCCATTGTGTGCGCGCTGCACGGCTGATGCGTGTGGCCGCTTAAAAGCACGCGCTCGTCGATTTTTAAAAGCCAGCTTTCTATCTTATAGGAGAACGGGCGCAGCGTGTCGCGCGTTTTTTCCGGTGAGCCGTGGCAAATGCGTATGGGACACTTGCCGTTTGGATCAATTGTCTGCATAAACGGCAATACGGAGATGAACTCGAGATCCTCCGCCGTTAGCCCCTCGTAGGTGTATAGAAGGGAGCCTGTTGTAGTGCCGTTTGCCCAATCGCTGCCGAAGTTGTGGTGGTTCAGCACATATTCTTCGCGGTTGCCGCGCACGAACCAGCAGGGCATTTCCTGCTTTGCGCGGTATATTAGCTTCATAGTCTCGTGCGGGTTTGCACAGTCCGAAATATAATCGCCGAGGAAAATGTACCCATCCGCTTTTTGCTTTTCCGCTTCCTTCAGGCAAGCTTTCAGCGCATGGTGGTTGCTGTGTACATCGGAAAAAACGGCGAGCCTCATGCTTCCGGTCTCCGCTCGAACAGCGCGCGGGCGAAATCCTCCGCGTCAAACGGCTGCAGATCGTCCACCTGCTCGCCGACGCCGATGAACTTCACCGGCAAACCGAGATCCCGGTGGATTGCCAACACAACGCCGCCCTTTGCGGTGCCGTCGAGCTTTGTGAGCACGATACCCGTGAGTCCTGCGGCTTCTTTGAATTCACGCGCCTGATTGACGGCGTTCTGCCCCGTTGTGGCATCGAGCACAAGCAAAACTTCTTTGCTGCAGCCCGGCAGACCCTTATCGATGATGCGCGAAATTTTGGAAAGCTCGTCCATCAGGTTTTTCTTATTGTGCAGGCGTCCGGCCGTATCACAGATGACCACATCGGCGTGACGTGCCTTCGCCGCGGAGATTGTATCGTACACGACGGCGGCGGGGTCTGCGCCCTCTGCATGCTTGATGATCGGCACGTCTGCGCGCTCTGCCCAGACTTCAAGCTGCTCAATGGCCGCCGCGCGGAACGTATCCGCCGCGCCCAAAATTACCGATTTGCCCTCTTTTTTAAGGCGGGAAGCCAGCTTGCCGATGGTCGTCGTTTTGCCGACGCCGTTCACGCCGATGACAAGGATGACGGATGGCTGCGTATCGAGATGCAACTCGTTGTCGCCGCTGACCATCTCCGTGACGACCTCCTGCAAAAGCGTCATAATCTCGTTCGGGTCTGTGATGCCGCGCTCTTTCACGCGTGCGCGGAGCGTATCGCAGATTTCGGTCGCGGTGTTCATGCCGACGTCCGCCATGACAAGCAGCTCTTCAAGCTCCTCAAACAGCTCCTCATCGATCTTTGTGAACGCGTGGAGCATGCTGCTAATCTGCCCGGTGATGCTGTCTCTTGTTTTTTTTAGTCCCGCTTTGATCTTATCAAAAAAGCCCATTCAGGCACCTCTTTTCCGAATTTATGTTGTTATACCCAGTTTTTCCTGCGCTTCGTGTGCGTGCAGTGCCAAGAGTTTCGAAATGCCCTGGTCCTGCATCGTCACGCCGTAGAGCATATCAGCTTCTTCCATCGTGCCGCGGCGGTGCGTGATGACGATGAACTGTGTCTTTTGGTTCATGCGGCGCAGGTAATTTGCAAAGCGCACGACATTTACGTCATCCAGTGCAGCTTCGATCTCGTCGAGCATACAGAACGACGGTGGATTTACGCGCATGATTGCAAAGTAAAGCGAAATTGCCACAAGCGCCTTTTCGCCGCCGGAAAGCAGCTCGATGTGCGAGACGATCTTGCCCGGCGGGTGCACGCGGATATCGATGCCGGAATGCAGTACATCGCCGCTGTCCGTAAAGCAAAGCTCTGCCGATCCGCCGCCGAATAACTCCTGAAAAATCCGGCTGAAATTCTGATTGATGACGGAAAAGCGCTCTGCAAACTGCGTCTGCATCTGCTTTGTCAAGTTGTCGATGAGCTTTAACAGCTCGGCGCGGGAGCGCTGCACGTCGTCCGTTTGCATTTTGAGGAAATTGTAGCGCTCCGAAACCTCTTTGTATTCCACAACAGCCGCCACGTTGACGGAGCCGAGCGCTTTGATGCTGTTTTTAAGTTCGGACAACCGCCTTTGCGCCGTGGGCACATCTTCAATCGTGATGTTCATTTCCTCGGCTTCGCGGCGGGTGAGCTCGTATTCTTCCCACAGCTTTTTGAGGATAGCGTCGTATTCACCGCTCTGGTTTTCACGGCGTTCGCGCAGACGGGCAAGTTCAAGGCCAATCGTCTCGCGGCGCGAGGAAGCTTCGCGTTCTTTTTGGCGCAACTCGCTCGTCTGTTGCTCGAGTGCCGTGCGCTTTGCGGCGATGACGCTGACCGTTTGCCGTTTTTCCTTTGCGGTCTCACGCAGATTAGCAGATTCGATTTTTCGGTTTTCAATATCCGCTTCGCGCGCTTTGATCTTCTCGAAGCTTTCCGCAAGTTCTTGATTTAAACTTTCTATACGTGCAGCGCGTTCGGACTGCTGTGCTTTCAGCGTTTGCACAGCATTTTCAAGCGATTCTTTATCTTTTTCGATGGCGAGCCCCGCAAAACGGATTTCCTGCAAATGCTGCAAGGTCTCATCACAACGATGCATTGCGTCCTCGCGGTCGCCGATCATGGATTCCATTTTGCTTCTGGCTGCCTGAATTTTGTCTTCTGTTTCTTCTGTTTTCTGCTGGGCGCTGTCTGCGGTCTGCACAAAACCGCTCAGACGCTTTGCGGCACTTTCTTTTTCGTCGCGCAGAGAAGCAAGGTTCGCGGTTTCCGTCTCCACGTCGCGTGCGGCACGGGCCGCTTCCGTTTTGAAGCGGATCTCATCTTCCCTGTGCTGCGCCAGCACAGCCTTGGCGTTTTCAAGCTCCACCATGGCCTGCAGCACTTCCTGCTGTGTAGTCTTGTGGCGCTCCAGTGTTTCATTTGCAGCCTGCGCCAGCATTTGTGCGTCTGCGCGAATGCGTGCAATCTCCGCCGAGCGGCTCAAAAGGCCGGAGTTTCGCGCCGCGGAACCGCCGGTGAACGAACCGCCCGCATTGACAATCTGCCCGTCCAAGCTGACGACACGGTAGCGGAACCGAATACGCCGTGCAATCTCCGCCGCGCGGTCAAGGTCTTCTGTAACAATAGTGCGGCCGAGCAGAGAATCGCGGATGCCGGCGTACTGCTCATCACAGTGGCAGAGTGTTGAAGCCACGCCCACAAAGCCGGGCATATTCTGCACATCGCGCGCATCGATAACCGTACCGCGCACCGTGGTCAGCGGCAGGAATGTCGCACGGCCGGAATCGCGCTGTTTCAATAAGCGAATAGCCGCTTTCGCCGCATCTTCGGAATCAACGACGACGTTCTGCATGGCGGCGCCGAGCGCGGTCTCCAGCGCCACGGCGTATTCGCGCGGGACTTTTAAAAGCCGTGTAACAGGTCCGTGGATACCACGCAGATTGCCGCGCGTGCTCTCGCGCATGACGGTTTTAACGCTCTGCGTGAAGCCTTCAAGATTGCGTTCAAGGTCTTCCAACAGTCCGGCGCGGCGCTCTTTTTCTTTGGCGTCGAGCATCTGGCGGTCGGCTTCGGCTTTCACGGCTTCGGCGCGTTTTCTGCGCTGCTGCACACGCATTTCATGCCCCTGCACAGTGTTTTCAGCGTTTTGAATGTACTCCGCCGTATCGTGCAGCATGGCGTCAAGCTCCTCGCACTCCGTGTGAAGCGCTGCAAGGCGTTCTTCGCTTTCGGTGATCGCAGCATCCACTGTTTCAGCGCGGGCGCGAATCTCCTGCATGGAGGATTCCGCCGAGGACTGCTGCACGCGCATTTCGGAAAGTGCGGCGTTCAGTGCCACAAGCTCAGCCGAAACGGCGTCGATCTCACGCGTGGTGCTGTCCGTGCCGGCACGCAGCTCCTCGAGTTGTGCGGTAAAGGCAATGAAATCGGCATGGTTCTGCGCAGCTTCCGCTTCCTTTGCTTTTACCGCCTGTTCTTTTTCTTGAATATCCGCTTCAAGCGTTTGTCCGGTCAGCGCGGCGCTTTCAATCTCGCCGTTTAATCTGCGGATGGTCTGCTGCTCGTGCAGAATATCATTTTCAAGCACCGAAACTTCTCCCTCTTTACGGGTGGCGAGTTCATCGGCTTCGGAGGCCTTCAAACGTGCTTCTTCCATCTGTGCGGTGCAGCCGTTCGTTTCCGTGAAATTCTGCTCGATTTGCGCGGAAAGCACATTGAGCTCACTTTCAACTTCCTCGTAGCTGTTCTGCGCGGAGGCAATCTTTTCCTCCACCTCGCGCACGATCTTGCCGGAGCGCTCCAGCGTTTCAAGCCACAAACCGATCTCCAGTTCCTTTTTCTCGCTGTCGAGTGCAATAAACTTTTCGGCTTTCTCCGCCTGCTCGCGTAAAGGGCCCACGCGTTCTTCGAGTTCGTTTAAAATATCGTGCAGGCGAATGAGGTTTTCTTCGGCTTTTTCCAAGCGGCGTTCGGCTTCCTCTTTGCGGTAGCGAAAGCGCGAAATGCCGGCGGCTTCTTCAAAAATCTCGCGGCGGTCTTCGCTTTTTGCGGAGACGATGCTATCGATCTTGCCCTGCCCGATGATGGAATAGCCGTCGCGGCCGAGGCCGGTATCCATGAACAGCTCATGCACGTCGCGCAGACGTACGAGCGTTTTGTTAATGCGGTATTCACTTTCGCCGGAGCGGTAAAAACGACGCGTAACGGAAACGGTGTCGCCGTCGTAATTCAACTCGCGGTCGGTGTTATCCATGGTGACGGTCACTTCGCAAAAGCCCTGCGCTTTGCGCTGCGGCGTGCCGCTGAAAATGATGTCCTCCATTTTGGAGCAGCGCAGTGCGCGGGTAGACTGCTCGCCGAGTACCCAACGCATGGCATCGCTGATGTTGCTCTTGCCGCTGCCGTTTGGACCGACGACCGCCGTGATGCCGTTTTCAAATTTTAAAGTCGTTTTATCGGGAAAGGTTTTGAAGCCCTGCAGCTCCAGAGATTTTAAAAGCATCTGTTTACCTGCCTATCGTAGCCTGTATGTGCCGCCGGAAAGCGAAGCATCCGGGCGGATGTGCACGGTGTAGCCGTGCTTAGAGAAATGCTGCAAATTTTCTTTTTTCTGTCCGAGCGCAACGGAAAGCATGCGCGGGTCAACATCGATCGTAACTTCCGAATCGTTTCGGGCTTGAAGCGCTTTAAGGACGTTTTCTCGGAAGATCGCGCTGCGGCACAGCTCCATAAAAGCGGGGTGAAACGGTCCCGCGACACGGTTTTCCAGTTCTTCGCTGGCGTGCAGCCCCACACGGATGAGCTTTACGCCGCGCTGCTCAATCATCGGGATGAGCTTTGCACAGAGTGAAACGGCATCCTCTAAGGTCTGCGGTGTGTATTTTCCTGCGCGGTACAAATCGCACAGTGGTGTGTTTTCTAAGACGATCGTAGGGTAAATGCGCATGGTGTTCGGCTTTAGAGCCAACAGCCTTTCGACAGTCTTCATCGCCTTTGCGTCACTGTCGCCGGGCAGCCCGGTCATCATCTGCAAGCCGAGCTCAAAGCCGTATGCGCGAATTAACCGCGCAGTGTTTTCCACATCCTTTGCGGTATGCCCCCGACGATTGAGCAGCAACACTTCGCCATCCATCGACTGCGCACCGAGCTCGATTGCCGTTACGCCGTATTGCTTTAATACGGTCAGACGTTCATCATCAATGGCATCCGGCCGCGTAGAGCAGCGGATACCGGCAAAGCCGTATGTTTCGCATGCTGCGTGCGCTATTTTTAAAAGCGCCAAACGGTAATCGGGGTCGATTGCCGTGAAGCTGCCGCCGAAAAATGCGATCTCGGCGTTCTGCACGCGCTCCCCCATTTGCTTTGCTGCGCTTTGCAGCAGCGCCGCCACTTCTTCAGGCTGCGGCTGATGATTTTCACCTGTAATGCGGTTCTGATTACAGAAGCTGCATTGCTGCGGGCAGCCGTTGTGCGGAATAAAAATTGAGATATTCGCGTGCTTAATAGCCCATCAGCTCCAGTGCTTCGCGTGCCGCCTGCTGTTCGGCTTCCTTCTTGCTGCGTCCGCCGCCCTTGCCGATGACATTGCTGTTGAGGTGCACCTCTACGGTGAAGTGCTTGTCATGGTCGGGGCCATGTTCGCCGGTGAGGACGTATTCGAGCCGTTCACCGGGGTTCTGCTGAATGATCTCCTGCAGCATCGTCTTGTGGTCTTTAAACGGGCGTTCGCCTGCAGACTGCGCCGCCGGTTCAATGTAGTGCAGTACAAAGCGCTTGGCCTCCTCCAAGCTGCCGGAGTCGAGATAGATCGCCGCCGTAATGGATTCGAACACGTCCGCTAAGATGCTTGGGCGTTCTCTGCCGCCGCTGTGCTGCTCGCCGTGGCTGAGACGCAGCAGCTCGCCTGCGCCGAAGCTGCGTGTAAAACCGCAGAGCGATTTTTCGCATACAAGCGCCGCACGCTTCTTTGTCAGCTTGCCTTCGGGAATATCCGGGAACGCTTTGCACAGGTATTCCGCCGTGACAAACCCCAAAATGGAATCGCCGAGGAATTCCAGTCGCTCATAGCTCTGGTCGCCGCCGCGGCTCTCGTTTGCGTAGGAGGAGTGCGTCAGCGCTGTGATGAGCAGATTGCGGTTCTTAAATCTATATCCGATCTTTTTTTCAAATTCATCCAATGATCTCATAGTTATACCTTTGCTGTCTTGTTATTCGTTCGTGTTTTCCGTTTTCTCGTTTTGTAGGGCTGCGGTGATCTCACTTATAATGCCGGACTCGGCGTACTTCACCGTAAGCGCAATGGCGTTTTTCAGCGTAGAAGCCTTGGCGCTGCCATGTACCTTAAAGACCGGCTTCGAGCACCCGAGGATCGGCGCACCGCCGTATTCGTTATAATCAAGCTCTTTTTTCATGGCTTTCATGTCGTTTAAAACCATTGCCGCCGCAAGCTTATTTTTCAGGCTCTTTTTGAAAACGGCCTTGAATTTATTCATCAGCGCCATGGCAACGCCTTCATACATCTTAAGAAGGATATTGCCCGTAAAACCGTCGCACACCACAACATCTGCCGCATCAAACGGAATGTCTCTGGCTTCAATGTTGCCGATGAAATGGACGTCTTTGTTTTCGCTCAGCAGTGCAAACGCCGCGTGCTGCAGTTCGCCGCCCTTGTGCGGCTCCGTGCCGACATTTGCAAGGCCGATGCGCGGCTTTTGAACACCCATGACCTTCTGCATATACACAGAGCCCATCATGCCGAACTGCTCCAACATTTCGGGGCGGCATTCGTTGTTTGCGCCGCCGTCTGCCAGCATGAAAAAGCCCTCGGATTTCGGCATGAGCGGTGCAAATGCCACGCGCTTGACGCCTTTGATGCGCTTGACGAGCAATGTGGCGCCAACGACGAGTGCGCCGCTGTTGCCGGCGGACGCAAACGCATCGCCCTTGCCCTCTGCCAAAGCGCGCAGGCCAACCGCCATTGAGCTTTGCTTTTTGGCGCGCGTGATCGCTGTGGGCTCATCCTCCATCGTGATGACATCCGGGCAGTCGATGATCTCAAAATCGGAAACGTTAACATTCAGCTTTTCCGCCGCTGCTCTGATCTTCTTTTCGTCGCCGGTTAAAACGATCTGCACATGGAGCTCATCTGCCGCCAGACGGCAGCCTTTTATAATTTCGTCCGGGGCGTTGTCGCCGCCGAATGCGTCGATTATGATCCGCATGTTTTTCCCTCACTTTAATATTCAGCTTCCGGCAAAAGCCGGTTTTGTTCGGGCATTTCGGTTTATCAAACACGGATTTTCCGCCGATAAACCGCTTTAGACTATAATTCACTCTATTATAGCAAAAAAACAACGCAATTTCAATACCGCGCTCCCCATAAGTTGCACAAAACAAAAAACGTGTGCCAGGCTTTCCCGGTACACGTCTTTTGCTGATTTGGAGGAAAAATTTTGAGTTTTGATTTTTAGAATTTATCCGGCAGGCGGATCTCGCGGCGCACGGCTGTGCCGTCGATCTCGTTAAACCGCACGGCTTCGTTCTTTACGGCCATTGCGGCGGCGATGCCCGCGGCCTCACCCATGGAGCGGCAGGTGGGTTGGATGCGTGCGGCGGACTGCGCACGGAAATCCATACCCGCGCAGCGCCCGGCTGTAAGCACGTTATCGAGCGTTTTCGGGATCATCACCCGGAACGGGACTTCCCAATACTGTTCATCGACCGGTACGTCATGCTGATATTTGAGTCCCAGCGAAACATCGTCCACGCCGTGCACATCGATAGGATAATGGCTCGCAGCAATGCCGTCCGGGAATTTTCTGTACGTCAGCACATCTTCAATCGTCAGCATGTATTCTGCTTCGATGCGGCGGGATTCACGAAAGCCGACGAGCTGCGCGATGCTTGTGATATACGCATTCTCAAAGCCCGGAATATAGTCGCGTAGGAATTTGCGCAGGCGCATAATGGCTTTTTTGCCCTCAAGCTGCTTTTGCGTCATAAATTCCGCATCCACAACGTTTTCTTTCGTCGTCAGCTCCGGGCAGTTGAAGTTCATGCCGTCCGGGCGGCCGGGAATACCGAATGCCTGAAAATAGCACGCGTCCTGCTCGGTCAGCACGCCGTTTTCATACGCCTTGCGGATAATGTCTTTCATACCGGGCGTGTTCATAGCAAAGTATTTATATTGGTCGTTGCCGAGGCTGCGCATGTACGCGTGGAAACGTTCAAAGTCAATACCCGCCATGTCAAAGCGCAGGGAGACCGGCTGATTCACGCGGTTGTGGTTGCCGGACTGATACGACGCACCGACGAGCTTGATGAGGTCAGCGTCACCGGTGCAGTCAATGAAGCACTTCGCTTTGTATGCCGCAAGGCCGTTCTTATTGTTGACAATCACGTGTGTTATTGTGCGATCTTCGAGCACGGCATCCACGAGCGTGGTGTAATACAGAATATCGCAGTTACTGTCTGCCGCCATGTCTTCTAACGTGATTTGCACCATAACGGGGTCAAAAGAGTTGGCGTCTTCCTCTGTCCCGCCGACGGTGCGCAGGCGCTCTACAAGCTCTGCACTCAGCGGGCAGTGGCCATCATAATTTTTGATGTGCAGTAACATCAGCGGCAGCACAAGACCGGTGGTAGCTGAGCCGCCGAGCGCGCCAAACTGCTCGATGATGAGCGTACGGCTGCCGCGGCGAGCTGCAGCGATGCCCGCAAAAGCGCCTGCCGTGCCGCCGCCGAGCACGACGGTGTCAAAGGTATCGATGACCGGTATTTTCTTTTCGGGAATATGCAGTGTGTTCATATACATTCCTTTCTTTATGGAGAGGATCCCGCCCTCCGCCGTGCGGGCAGAAGGCGGGATCGCTTTCTTCATATCACATTTTTAAGGAGAGGCTGTAAAATTATTCGGAGTAGGACTTATTTGCGTCGTAGAATTCCTGCATAGCAGCTTCGACTTCAAGGCCACCGTTTGCGTCCCAGTCGGCCTGCATCGCTGCAATGGCGGTATCCGGGTCGGTGCCCTCAACGATCGCTTTCAGGAAGGAATCGCCGAATGCCTGATTCAGCGCCGTGACATACTCCTGAACCTTCGGGGAGGTCTTGCCGTAAAGCTCGATGGAGATGAGCGGCTCGTACTCGTCTACGCGAGCGTTCATCGCTTCATAAGCTTCTGCCATTTCCGGAGTCTTTCTCGCTCTGGCCTGCCACATTTTGAAAGAAACGGTCGGGTTGTTGATGCCGGAGAGCTTATCGGAATTCGTATACGCATTGAAGTTCGTTGCATCGTCGCCGGTGAAGATTGGGGTGTAGTTGCCGTCAATCACTTCGTAGGAAACGCCTTCTTCGCCGATGTAGGTTCTGCGATAGTTATCCGGTTCGGAGAGGATGTTGAGCCAGTTGATGGCATGCTCGGGGTTCTTGGAGCTCTGCGAGATGCAGGAAACGAAGTTTGCGCCCTTCATGATGTAGTGTGTGGGCTTGGAATTCGCATCTGCCGCAAGGTCCGTCACGAACTCAATCTTGCAATCCGGGTTATTCGTTGCCAGTGCGTTGACCATAGCCGGAATGTCCCAGAACATCAGCGGTGCGCAGGCAACAGCGTTGGCGCTTGCAAATTTTTCTTTGGCGTTATCTGCTGTGTTGATCGGCATATCGTTATCCATGAGACCTTCTTTATAGAGCTTCTGCATGTACTCAAGATACGCGGTGATCTGCGGGTGCTTGATTCTGTGTGTGTAGGTGCCGTCGATGTCGTACCATTCCGCCTCGCCCATGCCGAAGCCGGAGAGCAGGACCTGAATGAATGTGCTGGACTTGTTGGAGGTCAGCGGTGCGAAGCCGTACTTCTCTTTTGCAGCCTCAAGGAACGCGGTGAAGTCATCGATGTTCGTCGGCAACTCCATGCCGAGCTCTTCCAGCATATCGCTGCGCACGCCGATGCCGCCGGTGAACATACCGTACGGCTCTTCCTTGGAAGCCAGCATGTTTTCATGCGGAATACCGTTTACAACGCCCTGATCGTTCGTAACGGACTGCCATGCAAGCTCACTGATGGCATTCGTGATGTTGGATCCGTACTTGTCCAGCATGCCGGAAAGGTCGATCAATGCGTTCTGCTTAGAGAGCTGTGCGTACTGGCTTGGAGAAACTCTGAGCAGGATGTCGTAGTCTGCGCCGCTGGAGATCTCAAGCAGAAGCTTCTGGTCGGCGTTATCCGCCGGCAGAGCATACCACTTGGTCTTGTAGCCCGTGAGTTCTTCGTCGATTTTCCATGTCGGCTGCTCCTCATAGTTATAAGCCTGATACATGCTGAGGATCTTCAGCTCCGGCTTTTCGCCTGTGAGGATCGGGTCGTCCTCGGTGGCTTCGGATTCGCTGGAAACCGTGCTGCTTTCGGTGCTGCTGTCCGAGGAAGCGGTGCTTGAAGACGATGAGGATGTGGTCGTGCCGCCGCTGCAAGCTGCGAGAGAGAGAATCATAGCAGCTGCGAGCAGTGCGCTCAATACTTTCTTCATGTTGTAACTCCTTTGCTGAATGAATTTTATTCATGCAATAGTCCCCTATTGCTTGATAACGGATTTAATGTTAGCCCTTAACGGAACCGATTGTGATGCCCTTTACGAAATACTTCTGTAAGAACGGGTATACGCAGAGAATCGGAATGGTGGAAACGACGATGGTCGCGGCGCGGATATTCTCGCCGGAAACGTTCATCGCCTGGTTCACGTCGCCGAAGTTGCCGGAGGAATCCTGCAAGCTTGTTGCCTGCGTGACAAGGTCGAACATGTACTGCTGCAGAGGCTTTAAGTTTGCGTCCGTGATGTACATAACGCCGGCAAAATAGTTGCTCCAGTAAGCAACGGCGTAGTACAGCGTAACGGTGGCAAGCACCGGTGTGGACATGGGCAGTACCACACTGAAGAAAATGCGCATATTCGATGCACCGTCAATGCGGGCGGCCTCTTCAATGACTTCCGGCAGCGTTTCAAAATAGTTTTTGATGAGGAACAGATTAAACGATGAGAACATGCCGGAGAAAATGAGTGCGAAAATGGTGTTCGTCAGGTGCAGCGTGCGGAACAAGATGTAGTTTGGCACCATGCCTGCGCTGAACAGCATAATAAAAACGAAAATGTACAGGAAGAACTTGCGGCCGATAAGATGCGGCTTCGAGAGTGGGTAGGCCGCCATAACGGTAAGCAGCATTGCGCCGATGGTGCCGGTAATCGTGACCGTCACGGTGACAAGGAACGATGTGCCGAACTCCGGCGTGGTTAAGACGTACTTTATGGTACCGGTCTGGAGCCCAAGCGGCCAAAAGAGCACCTTGCCCGCAATGACGTTGCCTTCGCTGCTGAATGCTTTTGCCGCAAGGTTTAAGATTGGCATCAGCATGATAAGACCGACAAGGATCATAGCGATGAGGTTGACAACATCAAACACAGAGATTTTGTTTTTCTTTTTAGTTGTTTTTGCCATGGCGTTACCAAATCCCCTTTCCTGTTGCTTTTCTGGCAATAAAGTTTGAAGAGTGAACGAGGATCATGGAAATCACGGAGTTGAAGAGGCCCACGGCGGTGCCGGTGCTGAACTCTAACTTGCCGAGACCCATACGGTAAACGTATGTGCCGATAATGTCCGCCACATCGTATACGGTCGGGTTGTAGAACACGAAGATCTGATCAAAGCCGGCGTTCATGATGTTGCCGACGCGGATGATGAGCATCAAAACGATGGTCGGCAGCAGGCTCGGCAGCGTAATGTACCAGATCTTCTGTATGCGCGTCGCGCCGTCCACGTCCGCCGCTTCAAAACACTCCTGATCAAGGCCTGCAATGGCAGCGAAGTAAATGATGGAGCTCCAGCCGATCTCCTTCCACGCGTCCGCAATGACGAGGATGCCGCGGAACTTACCGCTATCCATCAGAAAGCTGACCGGCTCGAACCCAAGTGATGTGATAACAGAGTTGATGACGCCTGTAGAACCGAGGAACGAAACGAAAATGCCGTAGATGACGACCCAGGAAAGGAAGTGCGGCAAATAAACGATGAGCTGCAAGCCCTTTTGGAATTTCGTGCTGCGCACTTCGTTTAAGAACACGGCGAAGATAATCGGCAGCGGGAACGTGAAGATAATCTTATACAGGCTGATGATGAGTGTATTCGCAAAAGCCTGCTGGAACTCAGACTTTTTGAACACCTGCTCAAAATACTTGAAGCCGGCCCACGGGCTTTCCAAAATGGAACGGAACGGATCACCCGGTACCTGAAACATGTTGTAGTCTTTGAATGCGATGAGAATGCCAACCATCGGCAGCAGATGAAAGATGAAAACGTAAATGAGCGCCGGAAGCAGCAGCAGATATAGATCGAAGTTTTGCTGCAAATACTTGCGTGCCCCACCCTTCCTTTTCATTTTTGCGTATCCGTCCTTTCCTCCCCGAAGGCCCCAAATTCTTTTCCTTCGGTTGATGAACCCATTTTACAGCAAAATGCAGCAAAAAGGAATGAATTTTCTTCCTGTTTTTTGTCATTATTTACCGCGTGTTTATTTCTGTTTCGTGCAAAATCGCGCAGGAAAAAGGAGTCCCTTTCGATACATTTGGAACGGAATATTTTGAATTATATCAAAAATCGTAGTTGTGTGCTAATTTATCGTTGATTCCCGTGACTTCTTCTAAAAAATCCTACTATTTATGCCGCAATTCTGGAAATTTGCCGTAAATTCTGTTATAATGATGACAATGTAGCAAGCCATACGCACAAAGGTTTTTATTTTGTGCTTGTTTTCGACATTGGGGAAATGCCCCGGTCGATTCTTTGGGGAGGATTTGGAATGTATAAAATGATCGTTGTGGACGATTCCGAGATGACGCGCCAGGGCATACGCGCTTCCGTAAACTGGGAAGTGATGGACGTGCGCATCGTGGGTGAAGCGGCAGACGGGTTGGAGGCCATGGTGCTCATCCACGATACGGACCCGGATATCATCATTTGTGACATCCGTATGCCGAAGCTTGACGGCATTGCACTCATCAATGAGGTGCTGCCCTCTCACCCATCTCTGCAGGTCATTTTCTTCAGCGGCTATTCCGATAAAGAATACCTCAAAAACGCCATCAAGCTCGAAGCCGTGGATTACCTCTATAAGCCGTTGCAACTGCACGAGCTCATCGGCGCCGTGGAAAAAGCCAAAAAGAAGTGTATGAATAAGAAAGTGCATCTGCCGCAGAACGAAGCCGATCTTGCGCTTTCCCTTTTGCAGTGCAGCGAAAACGAGATCCCGTCTGATCTGCCGCTGGATCTGCATGCGCCGCTCGTGACTGTCATTGTGCAGATGAATACGGCGGGCGAGCACATAGCAGACCGCGCGTACGACAATCAGCTCGACGATCTGCTTTTGGCTTCTCGCCACTACTTGGCGTTCCAAACGGTCGCGGCGCGCATGTTCGATGGTAAATTTGTGATGTCCTGCGCGGGTAAGGGCTACATTCTGCACGCGAATGTTTCGCAGGACTTTTTAAACCGCAAAACGGCGGAGGTGAAGCTCAGCCCGTTCTTCACCACGCTCGACAGCGGTCAGGCCGATGTGGTCGTCGGCGTGAGCAATTTGTGCACGGATTTCAAATATCTGCGCGAAGCATATGACGAAGCCCGCGCAGCGGTGTGCGCCGCGTTCCTGCTCGGCTACGGGCGCGTAATCTTTTACAGAGATTTGAGCCAAAAGCCGTTTGTGCCCTCGCAGGATATGCAGCGCGAGCTGTACGACCGCATTTTGGCAAACGATTTCACGCAAGCTACAAATTTCCTTAACAGCTATATTGATTCACTTTCCGCCTGCCGCGAGCAGGATATTCCGCAGATTCGCGAGGCGCTCGCGTCCATTGCATATTGGCTCAGCCGTCAGGGCAAGCAGAACGAGCAGGACGGCAGCCAGTATATTTCGGAGTTCATTCACTTTGCGCCGAGCCTTTCCGTCGTGCACGATTATCTGCTCGCACAGCTGCAAAAGCACATCGACAGCATCTCGAACCTCGATAACAAAAGTCGCATCGTGCTCGAAGTGGAGCAGTATATCACGCAAAATTACGATAAGGAACTCTCCATTCGTGAGATCGCTCAGCGCGTTTTCGTAACGCCGAACTACCTTTGCTACCTTTATAAAAAGAACACCAAGCGCACACTGAACCAGTTTATTCTGGATACCAAAATGAAAAAAGCCCGGAAGTTTGTGTGCGAGACGAATATGAAGTTCGGCGAGATCGCCGATGCGCTCGGCTACGCGAACCAGAACTACTTCACGCGTTTGTTCACGAAGTATTTCGGCGAAAGCCCGCGTGCGTACCGCAACAAATACGGCAGCATCTCCTTTTCCGGCACGGAGGGCGAATGATGATGAACCCTTTCTCCTACCTTGCGCTGCGGTATAAAAACTGTTCTATACACGTAAAGCTCTTTGCGTCGTACTTTCTTCTCATTTTTATTCCCATCATTGCCCACACAATGTTCGCCACCTACCAGAGCACAAAGATCATCGAAAAGCAATCGATGGAAATCACAGGGCTTTACTTACAGCAGACGGAAAATGAGCTTGAATCTGAGCTTAACCGCCTTGCGACCATATCCTCCTCCGTGGCGCAGCTTTCGGATGTGCATGAGGTGTTGGAAAAGCAAGATAGCAACATCAGCTTCAGCGAAGAATACGATGACATAAATGCGTTGTACAAAACAATTGAATCCACACGCACGCTGTACGGCGTATATCAAATCCGGCTTTATATCAGCGATTCGTTTCGGTATAGCCGCAGTCACTACATTACGTATCCGTTAAGCGAAATTTCCGATGCGGATTGGTATAAACGGCTTTTGGCCGAACACGGCATGCGGGCGTTTTTGCCGCCGAGCACATTTCGTCAGCCGCTGTCGAAGCCGCAGGAGGTTCTGTCCGTTGTCACGCTCATTCGCAGTCGCAAGGATATCAACACGGTCCTCGGTGCGGTGCGCGTGGATATTTTGAAAAGCGATGTATTAAACATGCTGCGCCATGGCAACTACACCGAACCGAGCGCGGCCTATCTTGTAGACGAAAACCTCAATATCATTTGCGGTGCGGACAGCTCTCTGACGCTTTCCGATGAAGAGCTTGCGGCTGATATTCATGAGCTTCAAAAAGAAACGGGTTCATTTTCCGGTGTGCAGACGCAGGGCGAATCGGTGTTCGGTCTTTCCGCGCCCGTTTTCGACGGCTGCCGCATATTCACGGTCGCTTCCATGAATAACCTGCTTTCTCCCGTCAAAGATCTACGCAATCAAATGATTGTGCTGACCATCATCATCAGCGTAATCGCGTTCATTCTCTCCTATGTCTACGCAAAATACAGCACGCGGCGTATCAAAACGCTTGCAAAGCAGGTGCAGCGTGTAGAAAACGGCGATTTAAATGTAAGTTGTATCGTGGACAGCGATGATGAGATCGGCGAGCTGCAAAACAGCTTCAATTTCATGGTGCGGCGCATCAGCGTACTGATTGACGAGCGGTATAACCTCGGCAAAAACCTGAAGGACATGGAGCTGCGCGCCCTGCAGGCCCAGATCAACCCGCATTTTCTCTATAATACACTCGATCTAATCTCTTGGAAAGCGACCGCAAACGGCGATATGGAGACGGTGGACATCGTTGTGAAGCTTGCGCGTTTTTACCGCCTCAGTCTCAGCAACGGCAGCGATTTCCTGCCGCTCAGTGACGAGGCGGAGCACGTGCGACTGTTTGTGGAGCTGACGAACCTGAGCCGCGGCCGCACGGTGGAGCTCATCACGAAAATCGATCCGTCTATTGCAGATTACCCCATCATGAAGCTCATTTTGCAGCCGATCGTGGAAAACAGCCTGTTTCACGGCTTATATGAGCTCGATGACCGCGCAGGTGTCATCTGCCTTTCCGCCGAGCGCATCGGCAGCTATGTGCAGATCCGCATACAGGATAACGGCATCGGTATGGATAAAGGCAAGCTGACAGAGATCCTTGCCAAAAAGGATAAGCCCGTCGTAAACACTAAGCGCGGCGGCTACGGCATCGGCAATATTTTGGAGCGCCTGCACATTTATTACGATGATGATTTTATGTTTGAGATCGATTCCGCCATTCTGGTCGGCACCACGGTGACGATCCGCGTCCCCTATTCCCGCAACGATTCCCCGCAGATCCACGCGGAGCGCCCCATCGGCGGCGCAGAGCAAAATTGATGCTTTATATCGATTTTTACTAAAATACTACGCACTGCATATTCACCTCTTGTTTTTTTCGCTTGTCTTCGTTATCTTTAAAGCAGCGCAGCGTTTATCTGCCTGATCTAAAGATGAAAAGAGGTTCAACATGTATACCCTTAGATCCCGTTCCATTCCGCTCAATACCGATTACGACGTGATCGTGGTTGGCGGCGGCCCCTCGGGCTGCACGGCGGCGGCCGCAGCGGCGCGCACCGGCGCAAAAACGCTTTTACTGGAAGCAACCGGCTCGCTCGGCGGCATGGGCACTTCCGGATTAGTCCCCGCATGGTGTCCGTTTTCGGATAAAGAGAGAATCATTTACCGCGGTCTTGCCGAGACCGTTTTCGAGCGCTCGAAGGCACTTTCTCCGCACGTGGCACCGACCGACGTTGACTGGGTGCCGATTGACCCGGAGGGGCTGAAACGCATCTATGACGACCTGATGCAGGAATACGGCGTTACGGTGCTGTTCAACACATTTCTCTGCGACGTGGATGCCGAAAACGGCGAAGTGCACGCCATTGTAACGGCGAACAAAGCCGGGTTCACGGCATACAGCGCCAAAACGTATATCGACTGCACCGGTGACGGCGACCTTGCCGTATGGGCGGGTGCAAGGTACGAGTTTGAAGAAGACGGCGAGCCGATGCCCTCCACCTTGTGTTTTATTTTGTCCAATGTAGACTTGTATGCCTACTTATATCACCCGAAATACGGGCACAGAAATGGCGGCATACACCCAAACAACAAAAAAAGCTTTACACACCTGCTGCCGAACGACGACCGTTTCCCGGAAATCTTAGACACGCACCTGTGCAACAACATCATCGGCCCGAATACGGTCGGCTTCAACGCCGGGCACTTGTTCGGACTTGATTCTACCGACCCGAAATCAGTCTCTGAAGTGATGATGCGCGGCAGACGCATTGCAAAACAGTACCGCGATGCCCTCGCAACTTATTTCCCGGAGGCCTTCGGCAACGCGTACCTTGTTGCCACTGCGCCCGTGATGGGCGTGCGCGAAAGCCGACGCATCGCCGGCGATTACAAGCTGACCGTGGAGGATTACGTTACGAAAGCCGATTTTCCGGACGAGATCTGCCGCAACAGCTATTATCTCGACGTGCACTATACGCTCGAGGAAGCGAAGCTTGCAGCCGTCGGCAAGATCGACGGTGAAAAGCGTGATGCCCGCTACGGCCCGGGCGAGTCGCACGGCATTCCCTACCGCGCTTTGCTGCCGCAGGGCGTGAAAAACGTGATCGTCTCCGGGCGTTCCATTTCGTGTGATAAGCGCATTCAGGGCTCTGTGCGTGTGATGCCCGTGTGCCTCACAATGGGCGAAGCCGCAGGTGTGACAGCCGCGTTTGCTGCAAATGCAAACGGCGACGTACATGCGGTCGATACAGATAAATTGAGAGAAACACTGCGCGAAAACGGCGCGTATTTTCACTAAAACACAACGGAGGAGTTTAACATGAAATATGATGTGATCGTAGTCGGCGGCGGTTTTGCCGGTACCGCAGCAGCGGTCTCCGCTGCAAGGGAAGGCGCAAAGGTGCTGCTTTTGGAGAAAAGCGGATTTCTCGGCGGTGCAGCCGGAAATTGCTACGTCAACCCCTTTATGGGCTACACAACGAAAATCGACGGCAAAACGACGCTGCTTTCCGACGGTATTTTTACCGAGATTCTGGATCGCCTCGAGAAAAAGGGCGGACTGATGACGAACCGCGTGACGTTCAGCGAAGAAGTTTTAAAGCTCGTCTTCGATGAAATGACCGAAGAGAGCGGCGTAGATGTGCTGTTCCACGCCTACCTGCTGCGTGCCGAGCGCGACTGTGACCGCATTATGTCCGTGACAATCCTGGGCAAGGGCGGCGAAGTGACCTTTGAGGCCGACTATTTCATCGATGCCACGGGCGACGCCGATCTGACGGCATGTGCCGGTGCACCGTACCGCATTGGCCGCGAGGAAGACAATCTTTGTCAGCCGATGACGCTGTGCTTCCGCATGTCCGGCGTAGACGTTGACCTCGCGTTCAAAAACACGGAGAAGATCAACGCGCTTTACAGAAAATTCCGTGAGGACGGCAAAATCAAAAACCCGCGCGAAGACGTGCTGAAATTCAAATATGTCGCAGACGGCGTACTGCACCTCAACTCTACGCGCATTGTGAAGCGATCGCCGTTCGATCTTTATGACTTAAGCTTTGCCGAGCGCGAAGCCCGCCGCCAAATGTTCGAGCTTTACACGTTCCTCAAAGAAAACTGCGAGGGGTTTGAAAACAGCACGCTGCTGTCCTCCGCCCCGGAGATCGGCGTGCGCGAAAGCCGTATGATCGACGGTGTGTACACGCTGACGGTCACGGATCTCAAGGATTGCGTACATTTTGAAGACGGTATTGCGGCGTGTAACTATGATATTGACATTCACAACCCGGAGGGCACCGGCACGAGCCATTATTACTTCAAAGAGGGCACGTATTACACCATTCCCTATCGAAGCCTGATGCCGAAGAACATCAAAAACCTGCTTGCAGCCGGCCGCTGCATTTCCGGCAGTCACGAGGCACAGGCATCATTCCGTATTATGCCCACGTGTTGCAGCACGGGTGAAGCCACCGGTGTTGCGGCTGCCGTTGCCGCGCAGGAACACACCGATTTCCCGGAAACGGACGTGAAGAAAATTCAAGCATTGCTGCGTAAGCACCACGCGTTTATCGGCGAGTAAAATCTGAAAATACAGCGAAAAACCCTCGACATCTGAAATGTGCTTCAGCTTGTCGGGGGTTTTCTATCGTTCGTCCCTTATGCGTTTTTCAGTGTTTCGGCAAGGTCTTCGAGCGCGCGAGCGGAAAGCGCGGCGTAGCGCTCTTTTTTGTCACGAATGTGCGGCTCAATGACGGGCAGAATGCCGAAGTTCGCACCCATCGGCTGGAAATCTTTCGAGGGACTGTGCGCGGCGTGCTCTGCAAGTGAGCCCATCATGGTAGTGATGGGCAAAATGAGCGGCGCTTTGCCCTCTAAACGGCGCACGGCGTTGCGTCCCGCAAGCAAGCCGGACGACGCCGATTCCATATAGCCCTCCACGCCGGTCATCTGCCCCGCAAAGAACAGCTCCGGGCGCGTGCGCATGGAGAAATCCGCGTTCAAAAGCTTCGGCGAATCGAGGAACGTGTTGCGGTGCATCACGCCGTAGCGCATGTACTCGGCGTTTTTCAGGCCGGGAATCATACCGAACACGCGCTTTTGCTCGGGAAATTTCAAGTTTGTCTGGAATCCTACAAGATTGAACAGCGTTTTTTCTGCGTTTTCGGTGCGCAGCTGCACCACGGCCCACGGGCGGTGACCCGTGCGGGGGTCGCGTAAGCCGACCGGCTTCAACGGGCCGAAGCGAATCGTATCGTGTCCGCGCTGTGCCATGACTTCAATGGGCATGCAGCCCTCGTAGACCTTCGGGTTCATCACGTCAAAATCGTGAATGGGCGCGCGCTCCGCGGTGATAAGCGCTTCATAAAACGCATCGTACTCCTCTTTGTTCATCGGGCAGTTGATGTAATCGTCGTCGCCCTTATCGTAGCGGGAGGCCGTGAAGCAGTGCTCCATATCAAGGCTTTCACGCGTGACGATCGGTGCGGCGGCATCGAAAAAGCTGAGCGCACCGCCGCATAAGTTCGTGATCTGTTCGGCAAGCGTGTCGCTCGTCAGCGGGCCGCTTGCAATAACGGTCACGCCCTCTGCGGGAATTTCCGTCACTTCGCCGTGCATCACTTCGATGTTCGGATGCTCCGTGATCGCTTTTGTGACGAGCTCTGAAAAGCGGTCGCGGTCAACGGCGAGCGCGCCGCCTGCGGGCACGGCGGTTTTATCCGCACAGGCAACGAGCAGAGAATCCATGCGGCGCATTTCCTCTTTCAAAAGCCCGGCGGCGCTGTCGATGCGCGCAGCCTTCAAAGAATTCGAGCAGATGAGCTCCGCAAACCCGGCGCTTTTATGCGCGGGCGAAAACTTCTGTGGCTTCATCTCGAAAAGGCGCACAGGATACCCCGCCTGCGCAATCTGCCACGCCGCTTCGGAGCCGGCAAGACCCGCGCCGATGACGGTGACGGTCTGCTTATTCTCCATCTTTCTCCCCCGCGTCGTCCTTATTGAACGTGTAAGTGCAGCCCGGCGTTACGCAGTAGAGCGTCTGGGCTTTGTCTTTTTTCTTTAAGAGCACCTTACCGCAGACCGGGCAGGTCTTGTCGGACGGCGCGTCCCAAGAGACGAAATCGCACTTCGGGTAGTTGTCGCAGCCGTAGAACACACGGCCGCGCTTCGATTTTTTCTCGATGATCTTGCCGCCGCACTTCGGGCACTTTGCACCCGTATCGTTGACGATTTTCTGCACGGTCTTGCACTCCGGGTAGCCGGAGCAGGCGATAAACTTGCCGTAGCGGCCGAATTTGACGACCATCGGCTTGCCGCAGTTCGGGCAGACAAGGTCGGTCTTGTCTTCTTCAAGCTGAATCTTCACGCCGTCCATTTCGGTCTTCGCCTTTTTGAGCGTCTTCTCAAAGTCGTCATAGAAGTCGTGCAGCGTGTGCACCCAGTCTTCCTGACCGCTCTGTACTTCGTCAAGCTCTTTTTCAACGGCGGCGGTGAACTTGATATTCACAATGTCCGGGAAACGCTCTTTCATCAGCTTTGTAATGACTTCGCCGAGCTCGGTGGGCTTAAAGGACTTACCTTCGCGCGTGACGTATTCGCGGCTCGTGATGGTTGTGATGGTCGCAGCATACGTGGACGGGCGGCCGATGCCGTTTTCCTCCAGCGTCTTGATGAGCGAGGCTTCAGTAAAGCGTGCGGGCGGCTGTGTAAAGTGCTGCGTACCCTTGAGGTCGCGGACTTTCAGGGACATGCCTGCTTCAAGCTTCGGCAGGTCTTTGCCCTTTTCTTCTTCCACGTCGCGGCCCTCTTCGTAGAGCACAGTGTAGCCGTCAAACGCGACGTTGTAGCCGCTTGCTTTAAAAATATAATCGCCTGCGGTGATGACCGCCTGCGTGGTGTTCAAAACACAGTTAGCCATCTGGCACGCGACAAAGCGCTCCCAAATGAGCTTATAAAGCTTGTACTGGTCTTTTGTAAGGGAAGATTCCACGTCCTTCGGTGTGAGTGCGACAGAGGTGGGGCGAATGGCCTCGTGACCGTCCTGTGCGTTGGCACGCGCCTTATAATGGCGTGGCTTAGAAGGCAAATACTGCTTGCCCCAGCGCTCGCCGATGAACTGCACAGCCTCCTGCACGGCGTCTTCGGAAATGCGCAGAGAGTCGGTACGCATATAAGTGATGAGACCCACGGCACCCATGCCCTCAATGTCCACGCCTTCGTAAAGCTCCTGCGCGGCTTTCATCGTGCGCTTCGCCTGAAAGCCCAGCTTGCGCGAAGCTTCCTGCTGCAAGGTGGATGTGATGAACGGCGGTGCAGGCTGCTTGTTCTTCTTGCCTTTTTTGACGGACTCCACCATGAACGCGGCGGATTCGAGGTCGGCAAGGATTTTATCGGACTGCTCTTTGTTCGTGATTTTAATCTCGCCGTTTTTATCGCCGTAGAACGATGCGCCGAAAATGCTGCGGGAACCCTCAGCGGTCAGGCGTGCATCGATAGACCAGTATTCTTCGGGCTTAAACTTGCGGATCTCTTCCTCGCGGTCCACGATGATGCGCAGTGCAACAGACTGCACACGGCCTGCGGAAAGACCGCGGCGAATCGTTTTTGCGAGGAACGGGCTGAGCGAATAGCCCACAAGGCGGTCGAGAATGCGGCGCGCCTGCTGGGCGTTCACAAGGTTCTGGTCGATGGAACGCGGGTGCGCCATGCCCTCCGTGATGCCGGTTTTCGTAATCTCGTTGAACGTGACACGGTTGTGGTAATCCTCGTCAAGGCCGAGGATATACGCAAGGTGCCAGGAGATTGCTTCGCCTTCGCGGTCGGGGTCGGTCGCGAGATACACGGTATCGGCCTCTTCGGCCGCTTCCTTCAGTTCGGAAACAAGCTTCTCCTTTCCCTTGATGATGGCATATTTCGGCTTGAAATCGTTTTTCACGTCCACGCACAGGCGCGCCTTCGGCAGATCGCGCACATGGCCCATGGAAGCGATGACTTCATAGTCGCCGCCCAGATATTTCTTGATCGTTTTCGCCTTGGCAGGCGACTCAACGATAACGAGTTTCGACATGGTTTTCTATCTCCTATTCTGTATCTATTTAAACCGCACAGCGAATGTGCGAGTGGAAGAATCATGTATTAGGTGCATTTGAAAACAAAGAAAATGCGAAACGGACAAGCTTTCGATTTTTCAAATACACCTTAGTATAGCGTACTTTTACGCCTTTGTAAACCTCTGGCCGGGATAAGTTTTAATGAGGCCGAAAAGCTCGAGCTCCGTGAGTGCCGCCAAAATTTTCCCCGTGGGCATGCCCAGTTCAAGCTCCAGCTCGGAAGCGTGCTTGGGGGTATCGTTCAGTACGGCGTAAACGGTTTTTGCATCTTCAGAAACGTTTTGCAAAAGGTTGTTTTCGGGCGCAGGGATCGGCTCGGCAGGCTTCTTCTCTGCTATTTCGGGCTCCTTTTCTGCATCGGAAAGCGACGCAATCTTCGGGCGAACGCGGGAGACATGGGAGATATTTTCCGCTGTGCGGGCAAGCTGTTCTATACGCTCCTGTCTGCGGCGGGAAGCAAACGGCTTTAAAACATCCTCTGCAGTGTAAATGCGCGCTGCACCGTCCTCTTCCAGTGCGATACAGCCGGAAAACGCTTTCTCGTCTTCGCCAATGAATACGAAAACCTCGCGATTCTGCTCTAAAGCATACTTTGCGGTGATGAGTGCACCGCTCTTTTTTGGCGCTTCCGCAATGAGCACGCCGTGCGCCATGCCGGAGATCAGCCGGTTGCGCACCTGAAACGCGCCGCGCTGCACAGGCGTGTGCATGGGATATTCCGTGACAAGTGCACCGCCGAAATCGACGATCTCGCGGCGCAAAATGGCGTTGTCCATAAGATACGGATATTCGAGCCCGCACGGCAAAATTGCGATTGTCTTGCCGCGGCCGTTCAGTGCACCCTTGTGTGCCTCGGAATCAATGCCGAGCGCGCCGCCGCTGATAACAACGGCGTTTTTGAGCGCAAGCCCGTAGGCGATCTCTCTTGCGGCATTGAGCCCGTTTTGACTGGCTTTCCGCGTGCCCACAATGCTGATAGAAACGGCATCGGAAAGGATGCTCAAATCACCTTGCACATATAAAACGGCGGGCGGATTGTAGATTTCTTTCAGCAATACAGGGTAGTCTTCGTCATCGGGCGTGATGACCTTTTGACCGAGCTTCAAATAATACTCGAGCGCTGCGGCGGCCTGTTCCGCGCCGTAGGCATTGAGCGCGGCAAGCTCTTTATCCGAAACGAACGAAAAGGAGCTCCACAGTCGTGTGCCGCCCTGATACAGCTTTTCGGCACTGCCTATGCGGCGCACGAGTTGCACAGGCTTCGGACTGCCTGCGCCAAACGCGTTTTGCAGCCAGATCCAGTATACGCGGTTATCCATAGCTTGTGCCTCCTGCCCCGTTGCGCTCCATTTCCCACAGCACAATGGCGGCTGCGGTGGAGGCGTTGAACGATTCCGCTCTGCCGCGCATGGGGATCGTCACGCGGTCATGACAATGCTCGATGGCTTCATTTGTGAGACCGTTGCCCTCGTTGCCGATCCACACCGCCCAGTTTCCCGTTTCAAACGGAATGGTCGTGATGGGCGTAGCGTCGCTGTCCGGCACGGCGGCAAGTGACGTGATATTCTCGGCATGTAACACTTTCAGGCAATCCTCTGCCGTCTCAAAGCGGCGGATGCCGAGGCGGAACACCGCGCCCATGCTGCCGCGCAGCACTTTCGGAGCGTATACGTCGCAGCAGGTACCCACAAGCGCCAAATGCCGCACACCGAGCGCTTCCGCTGTGCGCAGCACGTTACCCATGTTGGACGGGTCCTGAATATTTTCCATAACAAGCACATGACGGCACGGGCGTGTATCCGACTCTGCGGAAACAGGCAGGCCGTCCGCACGGCGCTTCGGCATGCGACACACGCAGAAAATGCCTTGCGGGTTCTTTGTATCGGACAGCATGGGCGCGATGTGCTCCTCTATGCAGTATGCGTGCTCTGTCTGCTTTAAAACCGGATCTAAATAATCTTTGTATTTTTTAGCGGCGTTTTCCGTAAAGAAGCACGCGGCAATCTCCGTTTGGCTCCTTGCGGCATCGGCGCAAAGGCGTGCACCCTCGGCCATGAAAAGGCCTGCTTCACTTCTGTTTTCCGCTTTCTGCAAAAGTGCGGCGGCATTTTTAACGACGCTGCTTTTACGGCTGGTGATTTTTTCGATTGGCACGGTACACACTCCTTTTTACCGATAATAAGCAGAAATCCTGTGCACTGTATTTTACGGCACACGGGAAATTTCCGCAAAGGCGATTTTGCACAAAGAAATACACTTACGTTTGCAACTATCACCCTAAAAAATGTGCGCCCGGAAGAATTCCGGACGCACGGATAGCTTAATTATACAGAAGCCTTTGCCTTCTCGACAAGTGCCTTGAAAGCTGCTTCGTCCGCGATGGCGATCTCGGAAAGCATCTTTCTGTTGAGCGTGATGCCAGCCTTCTTAAGACCGTTCATAAATGCGGAATAGGTGGTGCCGTTAGCACGGCAAGCCGCGTTGATTCTGGAGATCCACAGACGGCGGAAATCTCTCTTCTTCTGCTTTCTGCCGATGTAAGCATAGTTGCCGGACTTCATGACAGCC